>Ga0208328_1000023_pt1 | contig 117869 bp, 110 predicted proteins | sample DeeseametaMP2633_FD_184170 | JGI IMG/M metagenome (GOLD analysis project Ga0208328, IMG submission 184170) | Marine microbial communities from the Deep Atlantic Ocean - MP2633 (SPAdes) | ecosystem: Environmental > Aquatic > Marine > Unclassified | place: Northeast of Antigua and Barbuda, North...
CGGCTTGACCGTGCCCCGGCACGGCCCGCGCCAGATCCCTCGATCTCGGGGCAAACCTGCTCCGGCAGAATGCTTCTATCTGACCCTGAAAGGCTCTAGTCTTTCGGATTCGTCCACCGCCGTGGCGGCTCGTGCATGATGGTCCGGTCAAGCCTGACCGCCATCGGCACGGAGAGAAATGGTCACGACGCAGGTTTCAGTCCCGGCTCCCCAGCCGGTGCACGAACAGCACCACGCCGGCCGCGCCAATCGCCGCCAGCAAGGCGGCTTCCCAGAAACCGACATGGGAATCGGTAAAAGGGATTCCGTGCAGGTTCATCCCGAAAAAGCCGGCAATCACAGTCGCCGGCAGCAGCACGGCTGTCAGCACCGAAAGCAGGTAGAGAAGCTTGTTGGTGCGTTCGGAAAGCCGCGCCATGATTTCTTCCTGCAACAGCAGCGCACGGGCCTGCAGTTGTTCGCTGTCATGCAGCATCGCGGCGGCGAGCGCCGTGTTGTTGTCGATAGAGGCGGCGATCTCGGGCGCTGTCGCGGCGATATCGGCGGCGGTCAGCGGACGAAACAGCCCGCTGACGCGGAAGAGGTGTCGGTGCACCAGGATCGCGCGCCGGCGCAGCGGCGCCAGCCGCTCCCTTTCGCCGGCCCATCGCCCGCCGATGATGCTGTCCTCGATGGCGTCGAGTTCCTCGAACAGATCGTCGGTCTTGTCTTCCAGCAGATCGAGCAGTTGGGTGATCACCATGTCCACGAAACAGGCCGGCGTCGGAAGAGCTTGGTGCCGGTCCTCGATCTTCCGCCTGACGTCGTCGATGGTCTGCAGCGGCTTCTTGCGCGATGTCACCAGCGTCTCGCGGTTGAGCGCGAAGTGGAACAGGCCGATCTCTTCGGATTCGGCATAATGGCGATGATGGATGTCGGGCAGCGTCCCGAACAGCCAGTCTCCGGACCGCTTCATGTAGACGCGTCTGCCGCTCGCCAGCAGGCAGCGCCGCGCATCCGGCGGCAGGCCCGGGAAGGAGGCTATTGCGGCGCGGGCGCGGGCGTCGCTCAGCGCGAACCCGGTCCAGCGCCAGCTTATGGTCTCGTCATCGGCAACGACATGTCCGTCGGCGCCGAAGGCGTAGGAATAGATCTGGCCGGCCTTGTCGTAATCGTCTGCTGCGTGGATGTTTCGCTCGTCGGACATGGCGGGCGCCGCGATACCGGGCTACAGCCTTTCGATTACCCGCGCATCGCCCTCGCCATGTTCGCCGGCAGCGGCGAGAATTGCGGGGACGATGGCGTCGGGCGCGCCGATGATCAGCGGGCGCACACGATGGGCGGTGTGGATAAAGCCCGCGTCACGCATGTGGTCGAGCAGCGTCGAGAGTGGATCCCAGAACCCGTTGATATTGGCAAGCACGATCGGTTTCGTGTGCTGGCCGAGCTGAGCCCAGGTCATGATCTCGATGACTTCTTCCAGCGTTCCGATGCCGCCGGGCAGCGTCACGAAGGCGTCGGATTCCTCGAACATGCGGTGCTTGCGCTCATGCATGTCCTCGGTGACGACCAGTTCGTCGAGCTGGCCGAGCGCCTTTTCGGTCGCTTCCTTGTTCATCAGGAAGCGCGGGATGATGCCGGTCACCTTGCCGCCGGCCTCCATCGTGCCCTGGGCCACGGCGCCCATGATGCCCTTCGTGCCGCCGCCATAGACCAGCCGCAGCCCGGCTTCGCCGAGCGAACGGCCAAGGGTTTTCCCGGCTTCGAGATAGGCTGGATCGTTGCCGGGCGAGGAGCCGCAATAGACGCAAACGGACTGGATCGGAGAGGAAGACATGTCTTCCTATTGCCGGGGCGGGGCAAACCGTCAAGGCTTCTGTGCATAACGGCCTGTGCATTCTGTAGGGGAATTGACAATTCTTGAGTGCACCGCAGCACGGGTGCTAAGAAAGTCTCGGTTTAACTGGTATGATTTTATGAAGAACAACAGGGTTGGGGTCTGGCTTTTTCTGCTCGCTTTGATCGCCGTCGGCGTCGCGAGCACGGGGGGAGTCTCCGAGCGGATAAATATGTGGCTCGGCAAGCAGGCCGAGCCGGTCATGGCCGAGAGCGAAGCGGCGGACAACGCCGAAACGCCGGCCGCGCCGCAGGAGGCTGCGGACACGCAGCCGGCCGAAACGGAAGAGGCGGCCGCGCCCTCTGAACAAGAGATGGCGGAAACGCCTTCGGACGAGGCTGTAGAAGCCCCTGCCGCCCCTGAAGCCGAAGCGCCTGAAACCGCCGGGGAGCAGTCTGTTGCTCCGGAAGCGGGCAGTGACACGGAAGCAGTCGCTCCCGAAGCCGGTACCGGCGAGGAAGCAGCTCCGCAGGGCGAAACCGGCGAACAAGCTGCCGCTGCTCCGGGCGCCGAGGCGGCCGAGCCCCAGGCGGATACCGCGCCGGATGCTGCGGGCGTTGGCGAGGAAGCCGATGTGCAGGCCGAAATCATCGTGCCGAGTTTCGGTCTGCTTCGGGTCGAGCCGGACGGCTCCACTTTGATCGCCGGTTCGGCCGGCCCCAATGCCGACATCGAAATCCTTACGCGCTCTGAAACGATCGCGACCGCCAAGGCTGAGGCCAATGGCGATTTCGTCGCTGTCCTCGACGATCCCCTCGAGCCCGGCGATTACGAGATCGTCCTGCGCTCGACCGAAGAGAATGGCGACGTGGCGATGTCTGAGGAGACGGCCATCGTCTCCGTGCCGGAACCGGGCCGCGAGGGCGAACTGCTTGCGCTGGTCGAGCGCCCCGGCGCTCCGTCGCGCCTGATCAACACGCCGGAGCCGGAGGAAGGCGCAGCCGCCGAAGCGCCGCAAGGGGGAATGGCCGAAGCCGAAGCTCCGGCAGCGGAAACCGAAACGGCGATGGCCGAACCCGCTGCCGAAGAAGCCACGCCGGAAACTGCCGCGACCGAGACGGCCTCGGGCGAAGCGCAGTCACCCGCAGGCGAGGCGGAAACTGCTTCCGCCGACGCTGCCGAGGCCGCAACATCCGGTGAAGCCGCAGAGACTGCCGAAGCGAGCACCGAACCGGCCGCCGAGACCCCTGCACCGTCTTCGGACGCTGCGCGGATCTCCATCCGCATCGAGGCAGTGGAGATCGACAGCGATACGATCTTCGTTGCCGGCGCGGCTGATCCGGGCGCGCAGGTGCGGGTCTACGCGAACGAGTTCCTGCTGGGCGACACGCTGACCAGCCCCGGCGGCCGCTTCCTCGTGCAGGTGCGCAAGGATCTCGCGGTCGGGGATTACATCATCCGCGCCGACGTCATCGATCCCGCCACTGCCGAGGTGGTCGCCCGCGCAGCGGTGCCTTTCACGCGAAGCGAAGGCGAGCGCGTGGCGGCTGTCGCCGACAATGCAACCACTATCGAGCAGCCCGCCGAGACGGCTGGGTCAGCCGGTTCGACGTCTGCGCAGACCGAGGCGGAAGCGCCTTCCGCTGAGTCGTCATCCGGACAGGCGCAGACCGAGACCATGGCGGAAGCCAGGCCCGAAGCCGATGCGTCCACGGCTATGGCTGACACGTCCCCCGGGACCGTGGAGGCCGGGAAGGGCGAGGCGAAGATGGCGGAGGCCGAACAGCCTGCCGGGCGCGCTGCCACGGAAACCGCATCGGCGGAACCGAGCGCCGAGCCGGCCATGACGGAACAATCCGAATCCGGTGACACGGCGACTGCGGAAGTCGAAACGCCTGCCGGTGCAACTGCCGGCGCCACTGCGGAAGCGTCCACCCCGGCTGCCGAGACGGCGGAAGGGTCGGCTGGCGGAGAGGAACAGGTCGCTTCTGCACCTGAAACGTCCGCGCCGCCCGAGGTGTCCGAGGACATCACGGTCACCGGGAAGCTTCGCCAGACCAACTCCTCCGTGATCATCCGGCGCGGCGACACGCTGTGGCACATCTCCCGCCGCGTCTATGGTGAGGGAACGCGCTACACGACGATCTATCTGGCCAATCAGGACCAGATCAAGGATCCCGACATGATCTGGCCGGGTCAGATCTTTGAGTTGCCGGAAAACGCGAAACCGGAAAACTGACAACTGAACCGGGCCGGAGAAATCCGGCCCTGTTTCTTTCGGGAAAGCCTTGCCCGCGGCCTCTTATCATCGTATATCGCCGATAGACGATAAAGGAGCGCTCATGCGGACGCAGGAGATCGCCGGGCGGCTCGCGGCGCTGTCGCACCCGGCGCGGCTGGCCATTCTGGAATATCTGTCGGGCAATGACGGCTGCGCCTGCCGCGATGTCGTCGACTGCCTGCCGCTGGCCCAATCGACGGTCTCCCAGCATCTGAAAGTTCTGCTCGAGGCCGGCCTCATCACGCACGAGCGACACATGCCGCGCTCGACCTATCGTCTGAATCGCGAGGCGCTGCGCAGCGTATCGCTGCAACTCAATTCCCTTGTCGACCAGTGCTGTTCCGTCAGTTGCTGCGGCTCCGGCAAAACCTGATTGGACTAACCCTTGGCCAACAAGACAGTTTCCGCTGAGAGCGGTTCGACGCTCCAGACCATCCGCAACCTGTGGCCCTATATGTGGCCGGCGGACCGCCCCGACCTGAAGATGCGCGTCGTCTACGCGACCATATATCTCGTGCTGGCGAAGCTCGTCCTCATGCTCGTCCCCTACGGGTTCAAATGGGTGACCAACGCCCTCGACGGCCAGTTGAATGCGCCGGACTGGATTGCCGCCGCCATCCTCGGGCCAGGCATGCTGGTCGTCGCCTACAATGTCTTCCGCGTCGCCCAGGCCGGCCTCAACCAGTTGCGTGATGCGCTCTTTGCAAGCGTCGGCCAGCACGCGGTGCGCCAGCTCGCCTACAAGACCTTCGTCCACATGCACGCCCTGTCGCTGCGCTTCCATTTGGAGCGGCGCACCGGCGGCCTGTCGCGCATCATCGAGCGCGGGGTCAAGGGCATCGAGGCGATCGTCCGCTTCACGATTCTGAACACCGCGCCGACGATCCTCGAATTCCTGCTCGTCGCGATCATTTTCGGCTTCGCCTATGGCTGGCAATATGTCGCCGTGACCGGTGTGACGATCTGGCTCTATGGCTGGTTCACGATCCGCGCCAGCGACTGGCGCATACAGATCCGCCGCGACATGAACAATTCCGACACGGACGCCAACACCAAGTCGGTCGACTCGCTGCTCAACTTCGAGACGGTGAAATACTTCGGCAACGAGGAGATGGAGGCGCGCCGCTTCGACGGAGCCATGGCCGGCTACGAACGCGCCGCGACCAAGGTCTGGACCTCGCTCGGCTGGCTCAATTTCGGCCAGGCGGTCATTTTCGGCGTCGGCATGCTCATCATGATGTGGCTGTCGGCCAGCGCCGTCCAGGCCGGCACCCAGACGCTCGGCGACTTCGTCTTCATCAATGCGATGCTGATCCAGCTGTCCATCCCGCTGAATTTCATCGGCTTCATCTACCGCGAAGTCCGGCAGGGCCTCACCGATATCGAGCAGATGTTCGATCTGCTCGACGTACAGGCCGAAGTGAAGGACAAGCCCGACGCACGGGAACTCGTCGTCCGCGACGGCCACATCATCTTCGACGATGTCAAATTCGCCTATGACCCCCAGCGCCCGATCCTCAAGGGCATCAGTTTCAAGGTGCCGGCCGGCAAGTCGGTCGCCATCGTCGGGCCGTCCGGGGCGGGCAAATCGACCATCTCGCGGTTGCTCTACCGTTTCTATGACGTGCAGGACGGCTCGATCACCATCGACGGGCAGGACATCCGCGAAGTAAAGCAGAAGTCGCTGCGCGCCGCGATCGGCATGGTTCCGCAGGACACTGTCCTGTTCAACGATACGATCCGCTACAACATCCGCTATGGCCGGCCGGACGCCTCAGACGCGGAAGTGGAGGAGGCGGCGGAGATGGCCCAGATCGGCGATTTCATCCGTTCGCTGCCGGAAGGCTTTGACACCATGGTCGGCGAGCGCGGATTGAAACTGTCGGGCGGCGAGAAGCAGCGGGTCGCGATTGCCCGCACCATCCTCAAGGCGCCGCCTATCCAGGTGCTCGACGAGGCGACCTCGGCGCTGGATACCGCGACCGAACAGGAAATCCAGCAGGCGCTCGACTATGTCTCGAAGGGCCGCACGACGCTGGTCATCGCCCACCGTCTCTCCACGGTTATCAGCTGCGACGAGATCATTGTCCTGCGCGATGGCCTGATCGCCGAACGCGGCACCCATGCGCAGCTGATGGAATTGGGTGGCCTTTACGAACAGATGTGGTCTCGCCAGTCGGAAGCGATCGAGGCCGAACGCAAGCTGCGTGCGGCCCGTGAGGAAGACGAGATGGGCGTCATCGTGCGCAAGCGGACGGCCGGTCCCGGCGAGGCCGACTATCCAGAGGCTGACTCCGGTGTCAGCTCGTCGAAGAGCCCGGATAACGCCCGAGGCTTTTCGAACGTCAGCTAAAGGCGATCACCGCGAAGATCAGCGCCAGTACGGCTGAGCCGCTCGCCGTCATGCCGATCTTCGCCATGATCGGCCCCATGGTGGCGGGATTGCGCTTCGAGGCTGTCAGCGTGAAATACTGCGCGGTCAGCGATGCGCCGGTCAGCACCAGCACGGCGGCGATCTTCAGCCAGAAGAATGCGTTGAGCCCGCCCCAGCCGCCCTTGATCGCATAGACCATGTAGACGCCCGTCAGCCACAGCAAAACGATTGCGACAAACGAGATGCGGCCGAGCGTCTTCTGGATGCCGCGCAGGAGGGGTACGGCTTCGCCCGGCGCTGCCTTGGCGCGGATCCCGGCCAGCATGGCGGCGACCCCGCCGCCGATGCCGACGCTGAAGCAGAGATAGTGGATAACCTTGGCGAGCACGAGCATGGCGCGGAGTGAAGCACGTTCCGCGTCATGGCGGAAGCGGAATCAAATTCCCGCATACCAGTCGTACCCGCGATCCTCCCAATAGCCGCCTTTCCCAAGGCCGAACGGCGTCAGCCTGTCGACCAGCTCGATAGCGCGGACATATTTCGCCATCTTGTATCCGAGCTGGCGCTCGACCCGAAGGCGTAGCGGCGCACCGTTGGAAACGGGCAGCGTTTCCCGGTTCAGCCCATAGGCCAGGATCGTCTGCGGATGATACGCGTCCATCATGTCGATCGACTCGTAATATCGGATGTTTCCCGAAAGCCCGCGTTCGATCGTGTCGAAGCAGTGGAAGACGACGAAACGGGCGCCTTGCGCAGGCTTGGCGCGCTCCAGCACCGCCGACAGCGGAACGCCGCTCCATTCCGCGATGCAGCTCCAGCCCTCGACGCAGTCATGCCGGGTGATCTGGGTGCGCGACGGCATGGCCTGCAACTCGTCCAGCGAAAGCGACAGTTTCTCGCTGACCATGCCCCGAACCTCCAGCCGGTACCCCCTGAAATCGTTGGCCGCGAGCGCCTTGTAGTCCTCGTCCGGCGGATTGGTGACCCCGTTCGGCCGCTGCGGCTGGCGGATGTCGGCGCGCGTGAACTCCTTGGCGAGCGCGTCGCGTCCAAGCAGGATGCGCTGCGCGCGGTAGGTCAGCCCGTTCGCCCCCTCGATGAAATTGCGAACCGGGTTGTCGCGGTCGGTCAGCATGTCGAAGGCGTCGCAGCCGGATACGGCGAGCGACGAGGCGCCGACAAGACCGGCCGTCAGCAGCCTGCGGCGTGCGGGGTCGTAATCGCTCATGATTTGTCTCCTTCGCTCTGTTCGTCGGGCTCGGTGCGATACCAGCCGGTGACGATCGAGCGCAGTTCGTTGATCGGTCCCGCCGCCACCACCATGAGAATGTGAATGAAGAAGAAGGCGACAAGCGCCAGCATGACGGCGAAGTGGATCGTGCGCGCCGACTGTCGCCCGCCAAAGATATCGGTGATGAAGGGTATCGCCGCGTTCATGCCGGGGGACATGGCGAGGCCGGTCGCGATCATCAGCGGCAGGGCGATGATCAGCACGCCGAAATAGGAGAGCTTCTGCAAGGTGTTGTAGCGGCCTGTGTGATGGAACCGGAAGCGGGCGTGGTCCCTGATGTCACGGCCGAGATTTCGGAAATCCTTGCCTCGCGGAATAATGTCCCGACGCAGATGTCCGCTGAGGATCGCCGCGACGAGCCACACGAGCAACGTTCCGACAAGGATCCAGGCGAAGAAGAAATGTACCACCCGGCCGGTGGCGAGGTCCTGGCCCGACGGGATCGTCGCCCAGGCGGGAAATCCGCGCGCACGTCCGCCGGAGTACCCCAGAAAACCGGTGGTATCGAAATCCTGCCCGAACACGGTCGTGACACCCCTCGGCCCGCTGTCGCTGTTGACGGCGCGGATCGACAGGACGGAGTTGTCGAACCCGAAGCCCGACTGCTGGCCAAGATACAGGTCCGGTCTCGCATTGAAGATCTGCAGGCCCGTAAGCAGCAGGAAGAACAGCGAGATTGCCCAGATCCAGTGCGTCAGACGTGTCCAGATCGTCTGGCGGTAGATCAGCGGCCGGTCTCCTGCCGGATGTGTCGGGCGTTGCATTTGCGCGGCTCCTCGTCCCGATTGCGAAAGGGTCACAGTAGAGACGGCTCTGCAACGCAAATAGTTTCACGATGCCGCGAGGGTGAGGGAAGTCAGGCCGCCGGCACTTCCGACAGTTCGTCGCCGATCAATCCATTGCGCTGTAGCGCCCACAGCCGCGAGAACAGGCCGCCGCGCAGCCTGAGCTCTTCCGCCGTCCCTTCCTCCACGATACGGCCACGGTCGAGGACGACGATCCGGTCCATCGAGGCGATGGTCGACAGGCGGTGGGCGATGCACAGCACCGTTTTGTCCTTCATCAGCGTTTCGAGGTTCTGCTGGATCGCGGCTTCCGCCTCGGAGTCGAGCGACGAGGTCGCCTCGTCAAGCAGCAGGATCGGCGCGTCCTTCAGCAGGGCCCGGGCGATGGCGATGCGCTGTCGTTGCCCGCCGGAAAGCTTGATGCCCCGGTCTCCGACGAAGGCGTCGTAGGCGCTTCGGCCATTGGCGTCCTTGAGGTCGGCGATGAACCCGTCGGCCAGCGCCAGCTTCGCGACGGTTTCGACCTCCGCATCCGAAGCGCCGGGTCGACCGTAACGGATATTGTCGCCGATGGAGCGATGGAGCAGGGCGGTGTCCTGTGTGATCACCGAGATCTGGCTGCGAAGGCTCGATTGCGTCACCTTGGAGATGTCCTGGCCATCGATAAGGATCGATCCGCCGTTCACGTCATAGAGGCGCAGCAGCAGGCTCGCCAGCGTCGTCTTGCCCGCGCCGGAAACGCCCACCAGCCCGATCTTTTCGCCGGGCTTCACGTCCAGCGTCAGATGGTCGATGACCGGCAGGTCGCGGTGGTAGAAAAACCCGACATCGTCGAAGGTGATCGCGCCTTTCGGGACCTCCAGATCTTGCGCATCGGCTAAGTCCACCACCTTGGGGGGCGTCGTCATCACCGGCATCGCGTCGCGGATCGTCCCGAGTGCCCGCGCCACGCCCTGTCCGATGCCGAGAAATGCCATCGCGTTGGAGGAGAGCATGCGCGCCACGGTCGCCGCCGCGACGAAATCGCCGACGGAGACGAACCCCCGCGACAGGCCGACAAAGCCGGTCACGCCGATCGCCACCCAAAGCGCCACATTGGAGGCGTGAACCAGAAACTCCGTCGACAGGAACGAGCGATTGAGCGCGTGCTGCGTCTCGACATTCTCGTTGATCGTGTCGCGGATCGTCCCCGCCTCGCTGTCCTCGGCGGCGTAGAGCTTGACTGTCTGGATATTGGAATAGACGTCGGCCATCACGCCGACGGCGCGGCTCGAGGCACGCGCGGCGAATTTCGAGCGCTCAAGGAAGACGGGCAGGGCGAGCCACGCCAGCGCCACATTGGCCGCGATCCAGAAGACCACCGGAATGGCAAGCGGCCAGGACAGCACCGCCAGCAGGCCGGCCGAGCCCGCGAACTGGAAGACGAAGCTCGGGATCCGGTCGATCAGAATGCCCAGTTCGCGCTGCACCGCCCCGACGAGTTGGTTGATCCGCGAGGCGACCTGACCCGAGAACGTATCGTGGAAGAAGGCGTAGTCCATCCGCTCCACGGCCTTGTGTCCCTGCCAGCGGATGGCGGCGGGCAGCGCAACCGAGAAGGCTTGCTGATTGAGCGCGCGCGACCCGAAATAGATCGCCGGCTCGATGATCACGAACAGGATCGCGACAAGGATCAGTTCATTTCCATAGGCTTCCACGAAAGCCGCCGGGCCCTGCTGCGTCAACCCGTCGACCACGAAGGCGAGCCCCCAGACGACGGCGAGGTTGATCAGTGCGCCGACGATGGAGAACAGCGCGACGGCCGCCAGCACGCCTTTCACCTTCCAGGCGAAATGCGCCACCAGCGCTGCCGCGCCGCGGTCCGGTATCTCATCGATGGGCAGATCGAGCGGCCGGATCAGCCGTTCAAACGGACCGAAAAAGAAATCGGAAATGGCTTGAACTGCGCGGCCGCGGGGAGCGGGTTTGGGAACTTCGCGGAAGGCGTCAGCGGGATCGGGAGCGATTCTCATTCGATGAAAATGGGGTGGGCCGACCCAAAAGAAAAGCCGCCGGAAATCCGGCGGCGGAAATCGAAGCGGGCCGGACTATTCCTCCAGCGCCTCCTCGGCTTTCTCATCGACAAGCTCGCGCTCCTTCGCCTTGCGGTCCAGAAAGCGTTCGCCGATCCTGCCGTCGGCGTCGTCGCTGAGAACTTCGCGCGCGGTGGAAAAGATATCCTCCTCTTCCTCTTCCATGTGATGCTCGTAGTCATGTTTGAGCGTCTTGAACCGACTCAGCCAGCCAGGACTGTCCATCTCCATGGAGTTCAGTTCCTCCATGATGTCGTCCATTTCTTTGTGTTCGGCGACGGAATGACGGGCGTCGTCCTGACCGTCCGGCTTCGCCATGATTTTCGAGTAGAACGTCTCTTCCTCGGCCGCGGCATGTGCCTTCACGTCGTAGTAGAACGCGTCCCAGGCATCGCGGCGCTCTTTGCTGTCGCCATGGGTATCGGCGATGCGATTCAGCAATTCGCGGTGTTTCTGGTGGTCTTCGCGGATTTCCTCATAGATCGTGGCCATTGGCGGAGCCTCCTTGTTGATATCGTCCTGACAACGTGTCTCGGCGCGAATGGTTGCGGGCCGGGTGCATTGCCACGCGGCGAGCAAGCGCCTAGATGGTGCACCTTGAGCTTGAAGGAGGAACCGGTTTGAGCCTCGCCGATACGATCAGGAAGACAATGGTGCCCGTGCACCGCGAGGGCTGGCCCTTCGTCGCCGCCTTTGCCGCCGCGGCGATCGTGCTTGGATGGTTCTGGGATCCGCTCTTCTGGATCGGTCTGGCCCTGACCGCTTGGTGTGCATATTTCTTCCGCGATCCGCAACGCGTGACGCCAGTCGACGACGATCTCGTCATCAGCCCGGCCGATGGCAAGGTGTCGGCAATTGGTCCTGCCGTGCCGCCCGCCGAACTCGGTCTGGGCGATGCACCGGTGACCCGTATCTCGATTTTCATGGACGTGTTCTCCGTTCACATCAACCGCGCCCCGGTCAGCGGCAAGGTGACGAACATCGCCTATCGTCCCGGCAAGTTTCTCAATGCCGATCTCGACAAGGCGAGCGTTGAGAATGAGCGCAACGGCCTTCTGATCGAGACATCGCATGGCACGCTCGGCGTCGTTCAGGTGGCTGGCCTGGTCGCGCGGCGCATTCTGTGCTGGGTCAAGGAAGGCGAGGACGTGTCTGCCGGCGAACGGTTCGGCATGATCCGCTTTGGCTCGCGTCTCGACGTCTATCTGCCGGACGGCGCGGTTCCGCGCGTTTATCTCGGCCAGATTGCGATTGCCGGCGAAACGCTGATCGCCGATTATCGCAGCGACGACGCAATCCCGCTGAGCCGGACGAGCTGAGGACGGATATGGAGATCGAAGGCCCATTCCCGCCATTTGAACCGGACGGCCCTGGAGATAACGGCAAGTCGGGCAGCAATGGTCGCCTGCGCGACATCCCGCTGCGTTTCGTCCTCCCGAACATCATCACCGTTCTGGCGATCTGTGCCGGCATGACCGGCGTCCGGCTGGCCTTTGAGGGCCGTTTCGATGACGCGGTTCTCATGGTGCTTCTGGCCGCTCTGCTCGACGGGTTGGACGGTCGCGTTGCCCGCCTGGTCAAGGGCAGCTCCAAATTCGGTGCCGAGATGGATTCGCTTGCCGACATCGTCAATTTCGGCGTCGCGCCGGCACTGGTGCTCTATGTATTCGTGCTGGACGAGGCCGGATCGCTCGGCTGGATCGCTGCGCTGCTTTATGCCATCGCGTGCGGCCTGAGGCTGGCGCGCTTCAATGTGATGATGGAAAACCGCGACAGGCCGCAATGGCAGGGCGCTTACTTCACCGGCGTCCCCGCGCCGGCGGGCGCCTTTCTGGTGTTGCTTCCGGTCTATCTGGGTTTTCTCGGCATCGAGCCAGATTCCTACTACGCCTCGATCGTTTCCTGCTACACGCTGCTGGTCGCCTTTCTGCTGGTCTCCAACCTGCCGGTCTGGTCCGGCAAGACGCTCGGTGCGCGCATTCCCCGCGCGCAGGTGATACCGCTGATCCTCGGCGTGGTCTTTTATGTCGCCATGCTGGCGACCTACACATGGCTAACGCTGACCCTGTCGGTGCTGGCCTATCTGGCGTTTCTGCCCTATAGCCTGCGCATGTGGCGCAAGCAGGCGGTCAGGCACGCGCGCGAAGCCGAGCAGTCGCAATAGACGGTAGGCCCTTCAGGCCGCCTTGTCGGATTTGCCGAGGCGTTTGCGGACGCGTTCCAGCGTCGCGACATAATCGATCTTGCCGGAGCCGAGTACCGGAATGTCGTGGAAAGGCAGGATCTCCGAGGGCACCATCAGTTCGGTGACGCCGGCGCGCTTGCCGTAATCGACAATTTCCTTCTTGTCCGGATCCGGCTTGGTTGTCGCCAGCACGATGCGCTCGCCCTTTCGTCGGTCCGGAACCGAGACTGCCGCGTGCTGGTTCTCCGGCCACAAGGCCTGAACCATCATCTCGACGGCGCCGAGCGAGACCATCTCGCCGGCAATCTTCGCGAAGCGCTTGGCGCGGCCGCTGATTGCCACATAGCCCTCGCGGTCGATGGCGACGATATCGCCCGAATCGTGCCAGCCGTCGGAAAGCGGTTGTAATTCGCCCGGTCGATCGGCCTTCAGATATCCAAGCATGACATTCGGTCCCTTGACCCAGAGCCGCCCGCCTTTCTCGATGCCCTCCACCGGCTCGAGCCGCACCGAGATGCCCGGAAACAGCCGACCGACCGTGTCGAAACGTTCCTGGCTGCAGGTGTTGGCCGCCACCACCGGCGCCGCCTCTGTCATGCCATAGCCTTCCAGCACCTTGCACTGGAAGCGTTCGGCATAGAGCTCGCGCGTCTGCGGCTTGACGGCCTCGGCGCCCGCGACGACGAAGCGCAGGCTTTCGAAATCGTTATCCTTGGCCGTGCGCGCATAGCCCATCAGGAACGTGTCGGTGCCGAACATGATCGTCGGACGGACCTTCGAGGCCGCGGCCGGGATAAGTTTGTAATGCAGTGGCGAGGGGTAGAGGAATAGCCTCACGCCGTAGAGCAACGGCAGCACCGTACCGCCGGTCATGCCGAAAGAATGGAACACCGGCAGGACGTTGAACAGCGTATCCTCCACGGAAATGGAGAAACGTGCTTCCGCCTGGGCCGCATTGGCTTGGATATTATAATGCGACAGCACCACGCCCTTGGGTGTGCCCTCTGAGCCCGAGGTGAATAGAATAATTGCGGGATCCTCGGAGCGGATGGACCGCACGGGGCGTTTCCATTGTAGCGCGGCGCTCAGCTTCTCGGCGGTCGTCACCGTCTCCCGCAGGTCCTCCAGCCAGACGATTTTCGTGCCGTTGAATTCGATGGCCTCGGCCAGAGATTGCAGTTCGGCTTTTTCGATGAAGGTTCGCGACGACAGAACCGTGCGGATCCGGGCCGTCTTGATGGCAGAGACGATGTTCGCCGAACCTGAGGAATAGTTGAGCATGGCGGCGACGCGGCCGGCCGACAGGAGCGCCAGGAAGGTCACGACCACTCCGTTAGCGTTCGGCAGCAGCACACCCATTGCTTCGCCCGGTTGCGACATGGCCGCGAAGCGTTTTGCAAGCACGCGTGCGCCGATCAGCATGCGCTTGTAAGTCAGCGAACTTGTCACCGTATCCTCGAGGACGACGCGCGACGGACCATAGGTTTTCGCCGCTTCGACGAAGGCCTTGAAAAGGCCGAGTGACAGGTCGGCGGCGCTGTAGCGAGCAAGCGCCATCTGGTCGAAAAGCGCATTGGATGGCGTGACGAAACCCTTGCCCGCCTTCTCGACGAGCGCGTCGATCCGCTCGGCGGGAAGGGCGTGAACGGAAAGGCGGGCGAACCGCTTGCGCGGCGCCTTGCTGGCGGGGGTGAACGAGGATGGCAGGAACCGGCTGTTGCCGATGAAGACCGGAACGACCTTGGCATTCGATTTCCGTGCGAGCAGGGTGACTGCCCGGTAGAGACGCATGCCGGCCTCGTCGGGCTCGACTGCAGCGGGAAGATAGACCGCCAGCCGCCCTTTGCCCTTGAGATGGCGCAGCAGGCGGCGGTTCGCCACCAGGTGTTCCTTGTCGAAGATCACGGATCTCGACAGTGTCCGGAAAAGCTGCACCACCCAGTTGTCCGCCGAGGCCGGATCGAGCACATGAAGCGTGGTCTCGGGCAGCAGAGCCTGGCAGATCGCCGGATCGAGCTTCGATTGTTCGCTGATCGCGTAGATGACCGGACCGTCGGCATCGTTCATGTGCCGCGCGCCGCGTGTGTCGATCCGATAGATGAGCTTCAGTGGCGCGAAATACAGCGCCTGCCGGAAGCGGATGTTCAGTCGGTTCATCTCCAGCAAAGCGATCCCGATCAGTGCTGCGGACAGCACCGCGACGATCAATGCGACGACGATCAATCCCATATATACTCCTCCCGGAGTCATCCCTGCGCGGGTCTTCGAGCCCGCTTTGAACAAGACGATAGCTCTTGCGACCCCTAGGTCAATCGCAAAACAATGGCAGCCGGACGCATGCACGGTTTAGGAATGTCCAAACGGTTCAGACCGCATCCCGATCGATGCGCGCCTCTCCAGCGCGGAAACTCCGGTTCGCGCCCCTGCGATGCCAATGGCTCAACAACGGTCTGCGACCAGAAGACGGCAGACACAATGATGACGGGCGGGCAGGTGTTTATTCGTCTAGCCAGCTTGTTGTTGGAACGTGCCAAACCCTTCCGGTCTCGACGATCGACGGGCCGGCTAATGGAACGATCTTTTCGGCGACCGATGCGGCCGTCGGCAGGGTTTCCGGATCTTCTCCGGGCATCGCCTGGGCGCGCATGCGGGTGCGCGTCCTGCCCGGGTCGACGGAATTGACCCGAAGCGGCGTGTTCTGCGCTTCGCCCGCCCATGTGCGCGCCAGCGCCTCGACAGCCGCCTTGGAGGCGGAGTAGGCCCCCCAGAAGGGTTTGCAGGTCTGCGCGGCGCCCGAAGACATGATAATCGCGCGCCCGGCGTCGGATTCGTGCAACAGGCGCTCGGTTGTGCGCATAAGCCGCCATGTCGCCGTGACGTTGATCGCCATCACCGCCTCGAAATCTTTCGCCTTGATATGGCCGATCGGCGAGATTGGGCCGAGAATCGCGGCATTTGCGACAAGGATGTCGAGCTTGCCCCAGCGCTCATGGATCGCGCCGCCGAGCCGGTCGACGCCTTCGCCATCGGTCAGGTCGAGCGGAACGAGTGTTGCCTGGCCGCCGGCCGCGGTGATTTCGTCGTCAAGTTCCTCCAGCCCGCCCGGCGTCCGCGCGACGGCGATGACATGGGCGCCGAGCGCTGCCATCTGCAGGGCGATCTCGCGCCCGATGCCGCGCGAGGCGCCGGTCACCAGGGCCAGGCGGCCGGAGAGGTCGGGTTTCATGTCCATGGAGAAACTCGCGGAAATGTGTCAGTTGCCGCCGGCTAGGATCGAGAGCTGGCGCACATTGTCTGTCCCGTCGCGATCAAGCAGCCGGGTCGGATAGGCGCCGGTGAAACAGGCGTCGCAGAATTGCGGCTGATCATTGTCGCGCGCCGCTTCTCCGACGGCCCGGTAGAGCCCGTCGATCGACAGAAACGCCAGCGAGTCCACCCGGATGAATTCTGCCATCTCCTCGACGCTCATGCGCGAGGCGAGCAGCTTGTTCGTTTCCGGCGTATTGACGCCGTAGTAACAGGACGAGACCGTTGGCGGGGAGGCGATGCGCATATGCACTTCCTTCGCGCCCGCTTCACGCACCATCTGCACGATCTTCTGGCTCGTTGTCCCGCGCACGATGGAGTCGTCGACGAGGATCACGCGTTTGCCTTCGATGTAGTGGCGGTTTGCATTGTGCTTCAGCTTCACGCCCATGTGGCGGATGGCATCCGTAGGCTGGATGAAGGTCCTGCCAACGTAATGATTGCGGATGATCCCGAGCTCGAAGGGCAGGTCGGCTTCCTGGGCATAGCCAATCGCTGCGGGCACGCCGGAATCGGGCACGGGCACGACGATATCCGCCTCGATCTCGTTTTCCTTGGCGAGCTCCTTGCCGATCTGCTTGCGCGCTTCGTAGACGTTGCGGCCCTCGATGGTGCTGTCCGGGCGGGCGAAATAGACATACTCGAAGACACAGAACCGGCGCTTCTGCGGCTCGAAGGGGAAATGGCTCTCCAACCCCTTCTCGGTGACCACAACGACTTCGCCCGGCTTGACGTCGCGCACATAACGCGCGCCCATGATGTCGAGCGCGCAGGTTTCGGATGCGAGAATCCAGGAGCCTTCCAGGTCTCCGAGCACGAGCGGCCGAATGCCCTGCGGGTCGCGACAGCCGATCATTTTCTTCGATGACAGGGCCACGAAGGAGTAAGCGCCTTCGAGCTTCTTGATGCCGTCGATGAATTTCGACAGCAGATCCTTTTCGGGGCTCACGGCCACAAGATGCAGAAGCGTTTCGGTGTCGGAAGTCGAAGAGAAGATCGCGCCGGAGCGCTGCAATTCGCGCTGCACCGTCATCGCGTTTGTCACATTGCCGTTATGCGCGACAGCTAGTCCGCCGAATTCCAGTTCCGCGAAGAAAGGCTGGACATTGCGCAGGCCCGTATCGCCCGTGGTCGGGTAGCGGGTATGGCCGATCGCACGGTCACCCTCGAGGCGGGCGATGACCGCTGGCTTGGTGAAGTTGTCGCCGATCAGGCCGACATGGCGTTCCGCGTGAAACTGGGAACCGTCGAAGGTGACGATCCCCGCCGCGTCCTGCCCGCGATGCTGAAGGGCGTGCAGGCCGAGCGCGACGAAGGAGGCTGCGTCGGCGCGGCCGAAAATGCCGAACACGCCACATTCGTCGTGAAAGTGATCGTCGGCCTCATGGTCGATTGGTTCGATAGGGGTCATGCCTCGGTATTGTCCGCTGTGCCGGAGCCGCCGGGCAGGAATTCGTCGATATCTTCCGGCAGCATGTTGACCAGGCTTTGAGCTATGGAATCCAAAAATGGCTTGGATTTGGCGTTATCGATCCAGGCGATCTGACGGTCCGCGACGAAGAATCCCAGGAACCAGACCGCAACCGCTGCGATAAGGATACCACGTGCCGCACCGAACACGAACCCCAGCGTCCGGTCGAGCGGCCCGATGCGGCTATCGATGATAAGGTCTGCGATGCGCATCGTAATGATGGTCACGATGATCAGAACGACCAGGAAAATCAGACCGCCGGCGATGAGCTGCGCGATCAGATCGTTCTCGACATAGTTTTGGACCAGCGGCGTGGCCTGCTTGTAGAACAGGAAAGCGGCGACGGCGGCGACGCCCCAAGACACGATCGACAGCAATTCGCGCGACAGGCCGCGCACCATGGCGAGCACGGCCGAAACGAGCGTCAGACCCAGCAACAGGCCGTCAAGCAGGGTGATGGGCATGGATTGTAGTCTCCGAAGATGGCGCGCTCGATGAATCCATCGGTTGCAATTGTCCCCAGGCGCGTCAGCGCCACTTCACTAGTCGTTCTCGTCGCGTTCGCGAGTCAAGATTGTACCCCCGGCAATGCGGGCAACCAAATCTGGAAGACTGCCAGTTTCCACTGAATTCTTCCGGCTTGCTTCGGAAACATCCTGACTGCCTTTCGGCATGACGGCCGACTTGAAACCCAGCTTTTCGGCCTCTTTCAGCCGTTGCGCGGCATGCGCGACCGGCCTGATTGCGCCCGAGAGGCTGACTTCGCCGAAATAGACGCAATCGGGCGGCAGGGCAAGTCCGGCCAAAGACGAGACAAGCGCCGCGGCAACGGCGATGTCGGCCGCCGGTTCGGAGATGCGATACCCGCCCGCGACATTCAGATAAACGTCGTGCTGGCCGAGCCGGACTCCACAATGCGCTTCCAGCACGGCGATGATCATCGACAGCCGCGCGGAGTCCCAGCCGACCACGGCGCGGCGCGGTGTTCCGAGCGAAGAGGGGGCGACCAGGGCCTGAATTTCGACCAGCACCGGCCGCGTGCCCTCCATGCCGGCGAAGACGGCGGCGCCGGGGGCGTTCTCGTTGCGCTCCCCGAGGAACAGTTCGGACGGATTGGAGACTTCGCGCAATCCACCCGAGGTCATCTCGAAAACGCCGATCTCGTCGGTCGGTCCGAAGCGGTTCTTGACCGTACGCAGAATGCGGTAGTGATGGCCGCCTTCGCCCTCGAAATAGAGAACGCCGTCGACCATATGCTCGACCACCCGTGGCCCGGCGATCTGGCCTTCCTTGGTCACGTGCCCGACCAGGATGATCGCCGCGCCAGTCGACTTGGCGTAGCGGATCATCGCCTGCGAGGCGGCGCGCACCTGCGTGACCGTGCCGGGCGCCGATTCCGCCGCATCGGTCCACAGCGTCTGCACGGAATCGAGGATGACGAGGTCCGGCCGCTGTTCCAGCGTCAGCGTGGCGAGGATATCCTCGATATTGGTCTCGGCCGCGAGTTTGACATTGGTATCGGCGGCGCCGAGCCGCTGGGCGCGCAGCCGTACCTGCGCGACGGCCTCCTCGCCGGAGACATAGATGACATTGTGGCCCTGGCGCGAAAGCGCCGAAGCCGCCTGCATGAGCAGCGTCGACTTGCCGATGCCTGGATCGCCGCCGACGAGCAGTGCCGAGCCGCGTACGATGCCGCCGCCGGTGACCCGGTCCAGTTCGGAGATGCCTGACAGAATGCGCGGCGCATCCTCGATCTCGCCGGAAAGTGTGGTCAGCGTGACCGCACGGCCCTTCCTGTTCGGTTGTTTGCCCGGACCGCCACCGATCCCGCCGGTCGGATCCTCCTCGATGATTGTGTTCCACTCGCCACAGGAATCGCACTTGCCCGCCCATCGCGAATGGACGGTGCCGCAGTTCTGGCAGATGAATTGTGTGCGGGCCTTTGCCAAGATCGGGCTTTCGAAGAATCAGCTTTCTACGGCTTTGAGATAGCGCCGCTCATATCGCGGCCCGAGCCCGGTGAGAAGTTCGTAGCCGATGGTTCCGGCGGCTTCTGCGGCGTCATCCAAAGGAATGTTCGGCCCGATCAGCTCGATCCAGCCTTGCTCGAGCGCGTCGGCCGGCACGTCGGTGACGTCGAATAGCGTCAGGTCCATGGTGATGCGGCCGAGAAGGGGAACTCGAATGTCGCCGATGAAACCGTATTGCCCCGATACCACGGCTTCACGAAGAGGCACGCCGGCACCCGATCCGGCGCGCGGGTAGCCGTCGGCATAGCCGACCGAGACGACCGCAATGTCCGTGTCCCGTGTCAGCGTCTGCGTCGCGCCGTAGGAAACGGTCTCGCCCTTTGCGGCATGGCGCAGCTGCACGATGCGTGCCTCCAGTGTGATCACCGGACGCATCGGGTTGGGGCGGTCTTGCGAGGCGCAGCCGCCATAGATGGCGATGCCCGGCCGGGTAACATCGAACAGGAAGCTATCGCCGAGCATGACGCCGGCCGAATTGGCCAGACTTGAATCGATATCGTCAAAAGCAGCCGCAATCCTTTGAAAAGACTCACGTTGGGTGGCATTCATCGGATGATCCGCCCGGTCGCCGCAGGCGAGGTGGCTCATCACCAGGACGGGCGAAACCAGATGCTCTTCCATGTTGCGTTTGCGAAGGGTGAGCGCTTCCTCGGCTGTCAGGCCGAGCCGGTTCATACCGGTATCGATTCCGATGGCGCAGGGCGGATGAATGCCGCGTTCCCGTCCGTAGCGCGACCATAATTCAATCTGGTCGAGACTGCTGAGAACCGGGATCAGTCCGGCCTCAACCATCGTCGCGGCAGAGTGTTCGTGTACGCCGTTCAGGATGAATACATCCGCCTTCGGGGCGATCCGGCGCACCGCCACGCCTTCCTCGGGAAGTGCAACGAAAAAGCTCTCGCAGCCGGCCGTAAGCAAGACCGGGACGACATGTTCGACGCCAAGCCCGTAGGCATTCGCCTTGACGACGGCCGAACACCGCGCCGGTTTCGAACGCGCTGCGAGATCGCGCCAGTTTGCGGCAAGGGCATCCAAATCGACTGCCAGCCGTCCGCCGGCAAGTCTCGGATCAGCGCCGATTGAGGTAACCCTCACGTTACTCGAACCGCTCCGGGAGGTGGTCGTCATAGGCGAGATCGGAGAAGCGGGTGAACTCGGCATGGAACGCGAGCGGCACCGAGCCCGTCGGGCCGTGGCGCTGCTTTGCGACGATGACTTCCGCCTTGCCCTTCGCGTCTTCGAAATCGCTCTCCCAGGTGAGGTGTTCTTCGGTCCCGGGTTTCGGCTCCTTGTTCTTGAGGTAATATTCCTCGCGATAGACGAACAGCACCACGTCCGCATCCTGCTCGATCGAGCCTGATTCACGCAGGTCGGAGAGCTGTGGGCGCTTGTCGTCGCGGCTTTCCACTTGTCGGGAAAGCTGTGACAGCGCGATGATCGGCACGTTGAGTTCCTTGGCGAGGGCCTTCAGGCCGGTGGTGATTTCGGTGATCTCCTGTACACGGTTTTGGCTGGATTTTGCAGATGAACCAGTCATCAGCTGGACATAGTCGATGACCATGACATCGAGCCCGCGCTGTCGCTTCAGGCGCCGCGCGCGCGCCGCCAGCTGCGCGATCGAGATACCACCGGTCTGGTCGATAAAGAGCGGCAGTCGCTGCATCATGTTGGAGCAGGCGACCAGCTTCTCGAAATCACTCTCGGTGATCTCGCCGCGGCGGATTTTCGACGACGAGATTTCGGTCTGCTCGGAAATGATACGTGTCGCCAGCTGCTCGGACGACATTTCCAGCGAATAGAATCCGACGACACCCCCGTCGACGGCCTTGACCGATCCGTCCGATTGCTGCTCGCCGCGGAAGGCATTGGCGATGTTGAAGGCGATATTGGTCGCGAGCGATGTCTTGCCCATGCCCGGACGTCCGGCGAGGATGATCAGGTCCGAAGACTGCAGCCCGCCCATGCGGGCATCCAGGGCATTGATGCCGGTAGAGATGCCCGACAGATGGCCGTCGCGCTGGAACGCCGCGTTGGCCATGTCGATGGCGATGCGCACGGCGTCGGTGAAGGGCTGGAAGCCGCCATCGTAGCGGCCGGTTTCCGCAAGTTCGAACAGCCGACGCTCCGCATCCTCGATCTGGTGCTGCGGTGCCATCTCGACCGGCGCGTCATAGGCGATATTCACCATGTCCTCGCCAATGCCGATCAGGGCGCGCCGTGTCGCCAGATCGTAAATGGCGCGGCCGTAGTCCTCGGCGTTGATGATCGTTACCGCCTCGGCGGCGAGCCGTGCGAGATATTGCGCGACGGTGATATCGCCAAGTCGTTCTTCCGCCGGCAGGAAGGTCTTGATCGTCACCGGATTGGAGACCTTGCCCATGCGGATCTGGTCGGCGGCGACCGCGTAGATCTGTCGGTGCAGCGGCTCGTAGAAATGCTCCGGTTTCAGGAAGTCCGAGACGCGGTAGAAGGCGTCGTTGTTGACGAGGATGGCGCCGAGCAGTGCCTGCTCGGCCTCGATATTGTTCGGCGCTTCGCGGTAGAGGTCTTCGCCCTGGCTTTTGTTGTCGTCGTATTTGAGGGCTGCGTCAGCCATTTTCGTCTCCTGCTGGGGGCTCACCTATAGCCCTTGATCGGTGAGCCGGGGCATCGCATTGCGTTTCGCACCCGGTATTCACAGCCGGTGCATAACCCGCAGAATAATTATTTTACTGCTTGACCGTTGTAAGCGATTCGCATCCGCAGATGCGACTATTCGGCAGCGCGCATTTCGCCCTGATTCCCGCCGTGCCGGCGGTCGAAATCGGTGATGTAATCGCGTGTGCGCGGGATGGACAGTTTGCTTTTGGCCAGTTGTACCTGGAAGACGACCATGTCCTGATAGCGGAAGGCGGCTTCCGACGCGGCCAGGTAGAATTCCCACATCCGCGCGAAACGCTCGTCATAGAGGGCCGCCGCCTCATCTCGCCGCGCCATGAAGCGTTCGCGCCAGGCCTTCAGCGTTTCCGCATAGTGGTCCGTCAGCACCTCGACATCGGTCACGTGCAGGCCCGAATGTTCGACCGGCGACATGATTTCCGAGAGGGCAGGGATGTAGCCGCCGGGGAATATGTACTTGCGAATGAAGGCCGATGTGACGCTTGGCGGGCCGGTCCGCCCGATCGTGTGCATGACCATCACGCCGTCATCCTTGAGCAGCGTGCGCGCCTTCTTGAAATATTCCCCGTAATGGTTGACGCCGACATGCTCGAACATGCCGACCGAGACGATCCGGTCGAACTGTCCGTCGATCTCCCGATAGTCGATCAGGTCGAATTGCGCCCGGTCCTCGAGGCCCGCTTCCTTGGCGCGTCGGCGCGACAGCCGGTACTGCTCGTCGGAGAGCGTTACGCCGCGCACCTGCGCGCCGTGGTCCTGCGCAAGCGTCAGGCCGAGTCCGCCCCAGCCAGAACCAATGTCGAGCACCCGCATCCCCGGTTCCAGCAACAGCTTGGCCGCGAGGTGGCGTTTCTTGGCGATTTGCGCCTCTTCAAGCGAAACCTGCGGATTTTCGAAATAGGCGCAGGAATACTGCCGGTCTTCATCGAGGAACAGATCGTAGAGGGTGCGCGACAGGTCGTAATGGTGCTGGACATTCGCGCGGGCCCGGCTTTGCGGATTGAACTGGTGGAGCCGCCGCAGCAGGTAACGCAGCTTGTCGGCGGAAAAGATCGGGTGAAAATCCTGCGCGGGCGCTTCCGTTACGCCGGAATAGACCACCTTCAGGAAAGTCCCCGGATCGCCCTCGTGAAATACGAGGTCGCCATCCATGTAAGCTTCCGGAACGGCCGGATCTGGCGTAACCACGATCCGCCACAGCGTTCGCCAGCTCTGCAGTTCAATATGGACGACTTCCCCGACCCCGTCGCCGTAGCGGCGGGTCTGTCCGTCCGGATAGGTAATCTGCAGCGAACCTTTCAACTGCAGCCGGTCGAGGAACCTATCCAATAGCCCCAAAATCGTCTTCAGCATCGTTTTCGTCCGGAAACTCAGACCATTGGACGAAATTTAGGGGGGCGGAGTCAAGACGGCTCCGGTCAGGAGACCGGAGCCGTCGCGAATTTTCGTTCCGTCTTTGTGCCGAAATCAGGAAGCGGATTCTTCTTCCGTATCGGCATCTTCGGCCGGAGCATCGAAGACTTCCTCAGCGTCAGGATCGAAGGTCTGCAGCTGTGCGTCCTCGTCAACGCCATAAATCGCTTCAGCGGAGGTCAGATCTTCACCGGACGCCTGACGCTCGGCTTCGTCGCTCGAGCGGGCAACGTTGAGAGTGATCTTGGTCTCGACTTCCGGGTGAAGGACGATTTCCACTTCGTGCAGGCCGATTGCCTTGATCGGGTTCTTCAAATCGACCTGGTTACGGGTGACCTGGAAGCCTTCCGCGATGAGGATTTCGGAAATGTCGCGGGTCGAGACCGAACCGTAGAGCTGGCCGGTTTCGCCGGCCGAGCGGACCACGATGATGGTCTTGCCATTCAGGCTTTCCGCGATTTGTTCTGCGGCCGACTTGCGTTCGGCGTTGCGCGCTTCGATCTGGCCGCGCTCGGCTTCGAAACGGGCGCGGTTGGCGGCGTTGGCGCGCAGCGCACGGCCGGTCGGCAGAAGGTAGTTGCGGGCAAAACCGTCCTTCACGGCGACTTCGTCGCCAATCTGGCCAAGCTTTGCGATGCGTTCGAGCAGGATGACTTGCATGACTTTGTTCCTTTCAGTGAGTCCTGTTCAGATCTGATTTGTTGGGGCCGGAGGGCGACAGCGGGAAATGACGCCCCGCGCCGAACATTCCGGCCGTGATGGAAACGAGAATAAGCGGGCTGATGACGAGGATCGCAACATAGGCGAGCACCAGGATACCCGCACGGACCGCCATGCCGCGTGTACGTGCATGCAGCATCGCAAGCCCCGCCATGGCCAGGCCGGCGCCGAGCGCACCCGAAAAGGCGCTGGCCGCATGGCCGATGCCACCGGAAACGAAACCCAAGAGGACCGCCGCCATGAATGCGATGATCGCCGGCCGGGGCAGGCGCAATGCCCGAGGCCAGTCGTCGTGCGGACGCTTCATCAGGCCGGAGCGTCGCGCGATCGCGGTGGCGATGTAGATCGAGAGCGTCAACGTCAGCATCCAGGAAAAAGGCTGCGCGACGGGAACGACCGTCAGCATGAAATCGCGCAGGTTGCCGACCGCGTCCGGGGACAATGTCGCCTCCGGGTTGATCTCCTGTAAGCGGGCGACGAAACGGGTTGCCAGTTCGCCCGCCAGTTCCGGCCCGAAACCGATCATCGCGCCGAGCACGACGAACGCCAGCGCTGTGAAGAGCGCATTCGCGAACAGGACATCGGCGAGCGGATACCAGGCCAGTTGACCCTCCGGGCCGCCGACCTCGTCGGCAGGTCGGGCGAGATTGAGCCAATAGCTTGTCGCACAGGCCGGCGCGGAGATCGCCAGCGCGACGAGCGTGGCGACGAAGACATTGGCGAAGACGTAATTGGCGGCGATGGCGACGATCGCGCCGGTCACCGCCGCGCTGAGCCCGAAGCCGAGGCCGGCGACCATCAGGGGCACAGGGGAAATGAAGAAGAGGAGGACGGCCAGCATCGAGCCGCTGGCGAGACCGAGACACAGAAGCGCCGTCGTTGCGCCCGCGAGCGCACCGATACCAATCGTCTTGACTGTCAGTCCCTGGTTCATTTGCCGCTGTCCTGCCATCTGAGCAGTTAGAGACGGACGCACCGCCCCAACTCGGGATTTTCGTGTCGCGTCCGAACCCGAAGCGGACGCGGGTTGGGCGGCCGAGACGCTGATGCGCCCCGGCCGTCCGAAAATTACTTCACCACGTAGGGCAGCAGGCCCAGGAAACGGGCGCGCTTGATGGCCTTGGCCAGTTCGCGCTGCTTCTTCTGGCTGACAGCCGTAATGCGCGAAGGCACGATCTTGCCGCGCTCGGAAATGTAGCGCTGCAGCAGACGCACGTCCTTGTAGTCGATCTTCGGTGCGTTGGCGCCGGAGAACGGGCAGGTCTTGCGACGGCGATGGAAGGGCCGGCGGGTCGGGATCTGGTTAATGTCGACCATCAGTTGTCTCCACGGCTTTCATCACGGTCACGGCGCGGACGGTCCTCGCGGTCGCCACGCGGCGGGCGGTCGTCACGGTCGCGGCGCGGGCCACGGTCGTCGCGATCGCCACGGCGATCATCGCGGTCGCCGCGCTTCATCATCGCCGACGGACCTTCGTCGAGCTCGTCGACGCGAATGGTCATATAGCGAAGCACGTCCTCGTGGATGCGCATCTGGCGCTCCATTTCCTGGACGGCATCGGCCGGCGCGTCGATGTTGAGCAGCGAGAAATGCGCCTTGCGGTTCTTGTTGATACGGTACTGGAGCGACTTGAGCCCCCAGCTTTCCACCTTTTCGACCTTGCCGCCGCGCTCTTCAAGGATACCCTTGAAATGCGCCACAAGCTCTTCAGCCTGCTGGGACGAGATGTCCTGACGTGCAAGGAACACGTGCTCGTATAAAGCCATTGTTTCTTGCCTTTCGTTTCTCTTTCATCGGCTGGTCAGCGGCTAAGCCTCTGCGACTGTCCCGGACCTCTGGAAGAGGGAGAGAAAGGCGCTTCGAACTTGACGGGTCGAGAGCGGAGACACCGGAGGCGCGGACGTTCAGGCCCGACTATGGCAACAAGCCACCCTCCGTTCAGCCCCCAGCTGACCGGCAGATGGCGCGCTTATACAGATTTCTGATGAGCACGCAAGCCTTGGCGGCCCCTAGTTGTTGGCGGGATCGCGTTCCGCCTCGATCGCCATCAGCAGCACTTTCCAGCTCCCGAAGCCGACCGGCAGAGAGGCGATCGCGGCGAGCACCGCGAAGCCGATGAGATGGAAATGAAAATAGCCGCCGATCGCCCAGACCGCTGCGCCGGCAACGACCAGCATTTGCGACAGGATGAAAAGGACCATGCCGGCAATGCCGATGATGATCGGCAGCGTGTACGGCAGGGGCTGATTGGAAGGGATAGTGTCCTGGGAAACGGGCAGGGGCCCGGAAATCGCCGCTTTGTGCGACATGTCTGGATACTCGAATGAGCCACCACGCGGGGCTGTGCGGACAAACATTTCCTCCCGGAATACGCTCTTTTCAAGAGGGCAACGGCCCTGCTGTGCAAATATTGTTTGCCCGCATCATCCGGCGGCGCGTCCGGCCGCCCGGCCGGAGAAGATGCAGCCGCCGAGAAACGTGCCTTCCAGCGCGTTGTATCCGTGATAGCCGCCGCCGCCGAACCCTGCGGCTTCGCCTGCCGCATATAGGCCGGCAACCGGCTCCCCATCCGGCCCGAGCACGCGCGACGACAGGTCGGTATGCAGCCCGCCCAGCGTCTTGCGGGTCAAAATGTGCAGCCGCACAGCGATCAGCGGCCCGTTTGCCGGATCGAGGAAGCGATGCGGCCTGGCGGTGCGGATCAGCTTGTAGCCGAGATAGGCCCGCGCCCCGTTGATCGCGATCACCTGCGCATCCTTGGCGTAAGGATTTGTGATCTGCGCGTCGCGCGCCTCGATCTGGGCGCGCATCGCGGCCGCATCGATCAAATGCTTGCCGGTCAGGCTGTTCATGCCGGCGACCAGTTCTTCCAGATTGTCGCGGACAATGAAATCCTCGCCATGCTCCTTGAACGCCTCGACGGCATCCGTCGCGCCCTTGCCGAGCCGCTGTTTCAGCACCGCGCTCCATTTGCCGGAGGTCAGGTCGGGGTTCTGTTCGGAGCCGGAAAGCGCAAACTCCTTCTCGATGATCTTCTGTGTCAGGATGAACCAGGAATAGTCATGGCCGGTCGTCCGCAGATGCCGAAGCGTCGACAGCGTGTCGAAGCCCGGCAGGCAGGGCGGCGGCAACCGGTTGCCCTCGGCGTCGAACCACAGCGAGGAGGGGCCCGGCAGGATGCGGATGCCGTGATTCGGCCAGATCGGGCTCCAGTTCTTCACCCCCTCCGTATAGTGCCACATCCGGTCTTCGTTGATTGTCGCGCCGCCGGCGGCGCGAGCTATGGCGATGCCGCGCCCGTCGACATGCGCCGGCACACCGCAGACCATGTGCTCCGGCGGTTCGCCCAGCCGGTCGCGTGGCCACGCCTTGCGGACCGCCTCGAGATTGCCGCCGATCCCGCCGGTCGTGACGATGACGTTCGCCGCCTCGAAGTGGAAATCGCCGGTAATTTCGCGATCGCTCGCCTGTCCGCGCTCGACCCTGCTCGGAGCCAGCACATCCCCGGAAACGCCCGATACCGCGCTATTGACAGTCTCGATGGCGTTGGCGCGGTGCCGGAAAGCGAATGTCACGCGGCCTGCCGCTTCATGGGCCCTGACCCGGGCGATGAATGGAGCAAGCGTCCCCGGGCCGGTGCCCCACGTAATATGGAAGCGCGGCACGGAATTGCCGTGCCCGTCCGCGAATGCACCGCCGCGTTCCGCCCAGCCGACGACCGGGAACCAGCGCATGCCCATGCCGGAAAGCCAGGGGCGCATCTCACCGGCCGCGAAGTATAGATAAGCTTCCGCCCATCGGCGCGGCCAGTGATCCTCCGGCCTGTCGAACTGCGCCGAACCCATCCAGTCGAGCGTCGCAAGCTCGAGGCCGTCCTTGATCCGCATGCGCCGCTGTTCCGGCGTATCGATCATGAACAATCCGCCGAGCGACCAGAACGCCTGGCCGCCGAGTGACTGTTCGCCCTCCTGGTCGATGATCAGGACGCGTTTGCCACGATCTCCGAGTTCGGCTGCTGCTGCGAGGCCGGCCAGTCCCGCGCCGACAACGATCACGTCATAGCTTTTGTCCAACACCGCCTCCCACGATTGCCGGCGCCGAGCATGTTACATTGACGGTCTCGCCGTGCAATCGCGATGCGGGGAAAGCCCGATCCGGTCTTGACACGGCGGACCGCTTTGACCAAACCGTCGCGACTTTCGAACGAGGCGCTGATGACAACCGCATTCACCTTTCCGGGGCAGGGCTCCCAGACCGTGGGCATGGGCAAGGAACTCGCCGACGCCTTTCCCGAGGCGCGCGAAGTGTTCGCTGAAGTCGACGATGCTCTCGGCGAAAAGCTCTCCACCATCATGTGGGAAGGCCCCGAGGAAACGCTGACGCTGACCGCCAAAGCGCAGCCGGCGCTAATGGCCGTTTCCGTGGCGGTGATGCGCGTCCTGGAAGCCAAGGGATTCAAGCTCGCCGAGAAGGCTTCGCATGTCGCGGGTCATTCGCTGGGCGAATATTCGGCCCACTGCGCCGCCGGCACGTTCTCTTTGGCCGACACAGCGCGGCTTCTGCGCATTCGCGGCAACGCCATGCAAGCGGCGGTTCCGGTCGGCGAGGGGGCGATGGCCGCCATTCTTGGCCTTGAAGTCGGCGATGTTGAATTCGTTTGCGACGCGGCCGCCGGTGAAACCGGCACTGTCTGCCAGATCGCCAATGACAATGGCGGCGGCCAGCTGGTGATCTCCGGTGCGAAGGCGGCCGTCGAACGTGCCGCCGCGCTTGCTACCGACAAGGGTGCGCGCCGTGCGCTGATGCTTCCCGTCTCCGCACCGTTCCATTCGGCTTTGATGGCGCCTGCGGCGGACGCGATGCGCGAAGCTTTGTCTCAGGTGACCGTCAATGCGCCATCGGTCCCCGTCATAGCCAATGTCACGGTCGCGCCGGTGACAGAACCTGGCGAGATCGTCGATAGGCTGGTCGAGCAGGTGACGGGTCAGGTACGCTGGCGCGAAACCGTGGAGTGGTTTGCCGGAAGCGGCGTCACCACATTGGTCGAGGCCGGGTCGGGCAAGGTCTTGACCGGGCTGGCGCGCCGCATAGACAAGGCGCTTGCCGGCGTTGCCATAAACAATCCTGCGGATATAGAAGCGTTCCTCCAGGCCAACGCCTGAATATACCGCCCGAACCGCAATCGGAAGGACATCACATGTTTGAACTGACCGGCCGCAAGGCCCTCGTCACAGGCGCATCCGGCGGTATAGGCGAGGCGATCGCTCGCATGCTGCATGCGCAGGGCGCTGTCGTCGGCCTGCACGGGACACGGCGTGAAAAGCTTGACGCGCTGGCGTCCGATCTCGGCGACCGTGTTCATGTCTTTCCCGCCGACCTGACCGACCGCGATGCAGTCAAGGGGCTTGGCGAAGAGGCGGAAACGAAGCTGGAAGGGGTGGATATCCTCGTCAACAATGCCGGCATCACCAGGGACGGCCTGTTCGTTCGCATGTCCGACGAAGACTGGGACTCGGTCCTCGAGGTCAATCTGACGTCGGTCTTTCGGCTGACGCGCCAGCTCGCCCATCCGATGATGCGCCGCCGCTACGGCCGCATCGTCAACATCACCTCTGTCGTCGGCGTCACCGGAAATCCGGGGCAGGCCAATTACTGCGCCTCCAAAGCCGGCATGATCGGCTTTTCCAAGTCGCTCGCCCAGGAAATCGCGTCGCGCAATGTAACCGTCAACTGCGTCGCGCCGGGCTTCATCGAAAGCGCGATGACCGACAAGCTGAACGACAAGCAGAAGGATGCGATCATGGGGGCGATTCCCATGAAGCGCATGGGCACGGGCGCGGAAGTGGCGGCTTCGGTCGCATTTCTTGCCACCGAGGAGGCGGCTTACGTCACCGGTCAGACAATCCACGTAAACGGCGGAATGGCCATGATTTGAGGCGCTTGGGTGCCTTGCCGGGTGAACAAAGTTGTCCCCAACCACGCGTTGCGACTTGATTAGCCCGAACCTTGAAGATAACCACAACCTGAAAAACTCCAAAGTCGAGGGAAACCGACATGAGCGACATCGCAGAACGGGTCAAAAAGATCGTTGTTGAACATCTGGGCGTCGACGCCGAGAAAGTGACTGAAAGCGCAAGCTTCATCGATGATCTGGGCGCCGACAGCCTCGACACCGTCGAACTCGTCATGGCATTCGAGGAAGAGTTCGGCGTAGAAATCCCGGACGATGCGGCAGAAACCATCCTGACGGTTGGCGACGCCGTGAAGTTCATCGAAAAAGCCAACGCCTGATCCGCGTTGAACTGAGGACTCGCCGGCACGCGTGTCGGCGATTTCGGGTTTTAGAGCCATGAATCTCCGGCGCGTTGTCGTAACAGGCATCGGCGTTGTCTCTCCGTTGGGGGGCACCGCCGAGCACACTTGGTCTCGCATTCTTGCGGGCGAAAGCGGCGCGGCACGCGTCGCCGAATTCGACGTTAGCGACATGCCGGCGCAGATCGCCTGTCGCCTGCCGTTTGGCGACGGCACCAACGGCACCTACAATTCCGACCAGTGGATGGAACCGAAAGACCAGCGCAAGGTCGATCCGTTCATCATCTATGCGATGGCGGCAGCGACGCAGGCGCTGGACGACGCGGACTGGCACCCCGAGACCGATGAGGATCAATGCGCCACCGGCGTGATGATCGGCTCCGGCATCGGCGGAATAGAAGGCATCGTTGACGCGGGCTATACGCTTCGCGATCGCGGTCCTCGCCGTGTTTCGCCGTTCTTCATTCCTGGACGTCTCATCAATCTGGCGGGAGGACAGGTCTCCATCCGTCACAAGCTGCGCGGCCCGAACCACTCGGTCGTCACGGCATGCTCGACCGGCGCGCACGCCATCGGCGATGCCAGCCGGCTTATTGCATTGGGCGATGCCGACGTGATGGTGGCCGGCGGTACCGAATCTCCGATCAGCCGCATTTCGCTCGCCGGTTTCGCCGCCTGCAAGGCATTGTCGACGGCGCGCAACGACGATCCGACAGCCGCATCGCGTCCCTATGACCGCGATCGGGACGGGTTCGTCATGGGAGAGGGCTCCGGCGTCGTCGTGCTCGAGGAACTCGAACACGCCAAGGCGCGCGGCGCGAAGATCTATGCCGAAATTATCGGCTACGGGCTGTCGGGCGACGCCTATCACATCACCGCGCCGTCCGAGGATGGAGAAGGCGCAGAGCGGTGCATGCGCATGGCGCTGAAGCGCGCCGGCATAGATGCGTCGGACATCGATTACATCAATGCGCACGGCACCTCGACCATGGCGGACACGATCGAACTCGCCGCGGTAGAGCGTGTGGTGGGGGAAAACGCTTCGAAAGTCTCGATGTCGTCGACAAAATCTTCCATCGGCCATTTGCTGGGAGCGGCGGGCGCGGTTGAGGCGATCTTCTGCATGTTGGCGATTCGCGATAATGTTGCGCCGCCGACCATCAATCTCGACAATCCGGACGTTGAAACCGAGATCGATCTGGTGCCGCATGTAAAGCGCGAGCGCGAGATCAACGTGGCGCTGTCCAACTCCTTTGGCTTTGGCGGAACCAACGCCTCTCTCGTGCTGCGCCGTTATCAGGCGTGATCGGGTCGGCCCGGTTTCGCCATATTCGTTATTTCAAGCTTTTTGGCCTGCGGCGCGGATTGATTCATCTGGACAGTTGCGTCGAATATCGCTGTAAGGCTTGTAACGATGGGATTGCGCCGCGAAAATCGGCCAGATTCGTAGGGTTTCCGATTTGAATACCGAAAACCAGTTTGGGCGCAGGCCGTCGCCCGTCGACCGACCGTCCGATGCGCGCGCCAGGGGCGATGAGCGCATCATACTTCAATCGCCGAAACAGGCGCTCCGTCCGGAGCCCGCCGTCGGTCCGCCTAGCCGTGCCAAACAGGCACGCAGCCAGGTTGTCGTTTTCTTCAACTTCCTGATCACCCTGGTCGTACTCGGCATGGTCGCTGTTGGAGGTGCGCTCTATTACGGCAAGGTGCGTTTCGATGAACCCGGCCCGAGCAATCTTGCGCTTACGCACGTTGTCCGTCCGGGCTCCAGCCTAGGCCAGATCGCTTCCAGCCTGGAAAGCCGCAATATCGTTTCGAACGCACGCATATTCGAGGCCGGCGTTCGCGTCTACGGACACGAAAACGACTTCAAGGCCGGCGAGTACGAATTCAAGGCGAACGCCTCGATGAAGGAAATCATGGACATCATGGTGTCCGGCCGCGCGATCCTTCATCCGGTAACTGTCGTCGAGGGCATGACCGTTACCCAGGCGCTGCAGCGTATCGAGGAAAACGAGTTCCTGACCGGCCCGATGCCGGAAGAATTGCCTGCGGAGGGAATGCTCGTTGCCGACACGCAGAAATTCTCGCGTGGCACATCAAGGGTGGAACTGATCCGCTCCATGGAGGCGCAGCAGCAGGCGATCATCGACGAGTTGTGGGAGAACCGGCGGGCTGACTTGCCGTTGAAGGACAAGAACGAATTCGTCACGCTCGCATCCATCGTCGAGAAGGAAACGGCGGTGCCGAACGAGCGTTCGCGCGTCGCCGGCGTGTTCATCAACCGTCTGCGCAAGGGCATGAAGCTGCAATCTGACCCGACGATCATCTATGGTCTGTTCGGCGGCGAGGGCAAGCCGGCGGACCGTCCGATCTATCGCTCTGACCTCGACAAGCCGACGCCCTACAACACCTATCACATTGTCGGCCTGCCGCCGGGGCCGGTCGCCATTCCGGGCCGTGCGGCGCTCGAGGCGGTCGCCAATCCGTCTGTCACGGACGAACTGTATTTTGTCGCCGACGGAACGGGTGGGCATGTTTTCTCGAAAACACTGGCTGAGCACAACGCCAATGTGCGCCGCTGGCGCGAGATCGAAAAGCAGCGCGACGCGGAAGCCGCAAAGGCAGCGGAACAGGGCGATGCGGGAGAACAGCCGGCCGGAAATTGAGGCTGGCGCACGGGACGCGTGCGCCGCGGCGGGGGATGAGCGATGACCGAAGTCCAGAGCATGACCGGTTTCGCCAGCGCGACCCATGTTGGGGATGGCCTTGAGGCGTCCTGCGATATCCGTTCCGTCAACAACAAGGGTCTCGACATCCGTCTGCGCCTTCCAGGCGGATTGGAGGCCCTCGAAGCCGCGATAAAGAAGCTGGTCGGCGACAGGCTGGCGCGCGGCAGCATCCAGATCACCCTGTCTGCCAGATCGACGGCGGACGCCGCCAATGCGGGGCTCGACGAGGACAAGTTCCGAGCCTTGGCCGATATTGCCACGCGCCTGGCGCGCGAGACGTCCCTGCATCCGCCGACCGCCGACGGTCTGCTCGCTGTACGGGGCGTCGTCCTCGCCGATGATATGGAAGGCCGGATTGATCGGGAAATGGCTGAAGCGCCATGCCTGGCGGCGGTTGGCGCCGCACTCGATGCGCTGGTTGAAGCCCGAAAATCCGAAGGAGAAGCCCTGCGCGGCATTCTCGGTGGCCATGTCGAAACCATCGCGCAACTGACCGCCCGCGCCGAAGCCGATCCCGCCAGTCAGCCCGAGGCCATCCTGGCCCGGCTGAAGGAGCAGGTTTCGACGCTTCTCGAGGCGTCGTCGTCTTTCGACGAGGCGCGTCTTCACGCCGAGGCCGCTCTGCTCGCAACAAAGGCCGATATCCGCGAGGAGATTGACCGGTTGTACGCACATGTGAAGGCTGCCCGGCGCATGCTGGCCGCAGGCGGCGCCGTCGGGCGCAAGCTCGACTTCCTGGCCCAGGAATTCAACCGGGAAACCAATACGATCTGTTCCAAATCCGCCTCCGCGTCGCTCACCGCGATCGGCCTCGACTTGAAGGCCGTCATCGATCAGTTCCGTGAGCAGGTGCAAAACCTTCAGTGAGAACAAGAACATGACGGACGAAACGAACGCCCGCCCGAAAACATCCGATATCCAGCGACGCGGCCTCATGCTGGTACTGTCCTCGCCGTCGGGCGCGGGAAAGTCGACCATTGCACGCAATATCCTTGAAAAGGACGACGGACTTGAACTCTCGGTCAGCGTCACGACGCGGGAACGGCGCCCGAGCGAAATCGACGGAGTCCACTATCACTTCATCTCGAAACGCGAATTCGAGCGGCTGCGCGATTCAGACGAATTGCTCGAATGGGCCGAGGTGCATGGCAATCTCTATGGCTCGCCGCGCGAGCCCGTCGAAAAAGCGATGGCGGCCGGGCGCGATATCCTTTTCGATATCGACTGGCAGGGCGCCCACCAGCTGCAGGAAAAAATGCCTGCCGATGTCGTCTCGATCTTCGTTCTTCCGCCCACGATGGGAGAACTGATGGCGCGTCTGCATCGCCGTGCCGAGGATGACGAGGAAACAATCCAGAAGCGGCTGAAGAACGCGGCCCACGAGATCGGTCAGTGGCGTTCCTATGACTATGTCATCGTCAATGACGACCTGAACCGGGCCTTCGGAGCCGTGCAGGCAATCGTCAAGGCCGAGCGGCTGCGCCGCGACCGTCGCCCCGGCCTGTTCGATTTCGTCGAAGGATTGTTGAAGGAGACGATCTGACAATGGACCCGGACATCCACACAACCCAGCTCGGCAAAGCCGTCGAGATCCCGCAGTCGCCCGAGGAGGCGGTTCTGGAGCGCGTCCCCAATCCGCATGCGGACACGAACTATGTTGCGCGCTTCGTCGCACCGGAATTCACGTCAATCTGTCCGGTCACCGGTCAGCCGGACTTCGCCCATCTCGTCATCGACTACGTTCCGGACCAGTGGCTTGTCGAATCCAAGTCGCTGAAGCTTTTCCTGACCTCGTTCCGCAATCACGGCGCTTTCCATGAGGATTGCACGGTCGGGATCGGGAAGCGTCTGGTGGACCTGCTGGAACCGCGCTGGTTCCGCATCGGCGGCTACTGGTATCCGCGCGGCGGCATCCCGATCGATGTGTTCTGGCAGCACGGGACTTTGCCCGAAGGCGTCTGGGCGCCGGATCAGGGCGTCGCGCCCTATCGCGGGCGAGGTTAGTCGAATCTGGCGTTGGCCAGCCGGCAGAATTCCTCGATCGACAGCGTTTCCGCTCGTCTTGCGCCGTCGATACCTGCGGCGTCGAGCAGTGCTTGTCCGCCGAGCGCCTTCAGGCTCTGCCGCAGCATCTTGCGCCGCTGGCCGAACGCATGCTGCGTAATCAGCGACAAACGTTTGCCGTCAGCGGCGACCGGTTCCGCCCGCGGTTCCAGCCTGACGACAGAGGAAGTGACCTTCGGCGGCGGCCAGAAAGCCTGCGGCGGCACGTCGAACTGGATTTTCGCGTCCGCCCGCCAGCCAGCCAGAACGCCCAGCCGGCCATACGCGTTGTCGTCCGGCATCGCGACGATCCGCTCGGCGACTTCGCGCTGGAACATCAGTGTCAGCGAATCGTAGAATGGCGGCCAAGGCTCCACTTCTAGCCAGTTGACCAGCAATTGCGTACCGACATTGTAGGGCAGGTTGGCGACGATCCGCACCTTGTCGCCGCCGGCGAGCGCAGCGAAGTCTGTCTTCAATGCATCGCCTTCGACGATGTGCAGGCGGTCGGGATAGTGTCGCGATATGTCCTCCAGCGCCGGCAGGCACCGAGCATCGCGTTCTACGACGATGACCTTGGCGGCGTCATGCATCAGCAGCGCTCGCGTCAGGCCGCCGGGGCCGGGGCCAACCTCGATCACCGTGGCGCCTGTCAGGTCACCCGCCGCGCGTGCGATCTTTCCTGTCAGGTTCAGATCGAGCAGAAAGTTCTGTCCAAGGGATTTTTTGGTCGCCAGACCGTATTTTTCAATGACCGCCCGGAGCGGCGGCAGGCCGTCGACGGCGGTGTTCTCCAGAGCTGGCTCGGTCACGCGGCTTTCGCCCGCAGGCTGTGTTCCGCCATCTCCGCGGCCAAGCGCAGCGCCGCGATGAAACTCTCCGGCAGGGCCTTGCCGGTGCCGGCGAGGTCGAAGGCAGTGCCGTGATCCGGCGACGTGCGGATGAACGGCAGTCCGAGGGTCACATTGACGCTGTCGTCGAAACCAAGCGCCTTTGCGGGGATGAGCGCCTGGTCGTGATACATGCAAACGGCGGCGTCATAGCCGGCGCGTGCGCGATCATGGAACATCGTGTCGGCGGGCAGGGGGCCATATGCGTCGATCCCCAAGTCGCGCAACCGGGCGACTGCCGGACGCACGACATCGTCGTCCTCATGGCCGAGCGCGCCGCCTTCGCCAGCATGCGGGTTGAGCCCGGCAATGGCCAGACGGGGTTTTGCAATGCCAAAATGCTGCGCGAGGTCGTGATGGACAATGCGGCAGGTCTCGACGATCAGGCCGGTGGTCAGGGTTTCGAAAACGTTACGAAGCGGGATGTGGATGGTAACCGGAACCGCCCGTAGTTTCGGCCCAGCGAGCATCATCACGGGCCGGACTGCTTGCCCCGTGAGTTTCTCGGCCAGCGCCGCGAGATACTCTGTGTGGCCCGGATACCGGAAACCGGCCTCGTAGAGGGGTTTCTTGGCGATCGGCGCCGTCACCACCGCGCCGGCGCGGCCGGCCATTGTATCGCCTACGGCTCGGTCGATGGATTCAATGATCCCCGCCGCATTTCTCGTGTCGGGCGAGCCGATGGCGGTGGTGAATTTCGTCGCGAGCGGAACGACCGGCAGTACGTCGCGGAACAACTCGGTGGCGTTGTCCGCGTCGCAGGAGCGAATGGAAACATCGAGCTTCATTTCGTCCGCGCGGGCACGCAGTTGGTCGGGATCCGCGATGACATAGAAGGGCGGGGCGCCCGTTGCGCCCCGCGTCGACCAACTCTTCAGGATAACGTCGGGGCCAATGCCGGCAGGATCCCCGATCGAGACCGCAAGCGGAAGGTTGGATGCCGCGTTCATCGAACGCCTTTCGTTCAGGCGATTACCGCCGCTCGATCCGGGCGCTCTCGCGGATCTTCTTCAAAATGTCTGCCCCAACCTCGTCATTGCCGTTCTCCACGGCTTCTGTCGAGAATTCGAGCTGGGCGACGCGGTCGTCTGAAACCGTGCGGGCTCGGCAGATGACGAGGAACTCGACACCATTCTCGGTGTCCTTCGTCCGGGTTGTCTGTCCGGCCTGCTTGCCAATGACTTCGTCCTTCCAGTTCGGCGGAAGCCGCAATTCGAGCACGCGCCCGATATCTTGCACCGTTACGTCGCGAAGTTGCGTGGCAAGCGGGATGGTCTGCGAGCAATCATTGATGCGACCGCGCATCTGGTTCGCCTCGTTGCGCCGGCGGGGCATATCCCTGCTGCGGTGAGAGGCGGGTACGACGAAAATCACCTTCTGGAGCGTATACTCGGTCGAGGTCGGCTTCGGCCCGCCGCGTTCCAGCATCTTGGCGACCATTTCCTGCTCGTTCATAAGCCCGCCGTTCGAACGCGATCTTGCGGAAACGAGCTGCCCCCATCCGATCTGCGTGCGGATGAAATCCTTGAAATGGTCCGTTGTCACGCCGGACTGATTGAGGATCTGAGCCATCTGTTTCGCGGACATCTTGTTGGATTGGGCGAAACTCGCGAAGGCCTGGTCCACGCGGCTGTCGGGGATGCGGTAGCCCGCGGACTTCACCGCGTAGTTCTTGAGGGCCTGCTCTATCAACTCGTCGGTTGCGATCTGGGTGAGGTTCCCCTTGCGTCGCTGCAACCCCAAAAAGGCTTTCCGCCTCGCGATGTCATAGGAGGTGATCGCGATGTTGTTGACCACGACCTTGATGTCGGAGGCATGGGCCACGGACGGCATCATCATCGGCAGCGCGGGCGCAGCGATCGAAAGGGCCAGTGCCATAGCCATCATGCGGGAAATGCGGAGTGTCTTGATCCAGCCAGTCATGTAAATTCGCCAGTTCGTTTTCAGGTTCGGCTCCGTGCCCATGGAGACCATGTCTGTTCGCGATGCCCCAAATCTTGGGCAAAAGCGTGACGCTCAGGCAACTCAGCCGCCGCTGAAATCGTTCAGGTCGCTGCCGAAATCGCCGAGAGTGCGGAAGGATAGACGGAAACCGAAGGTGTTCGAGACGGCGTTCGTGGTGTCGCGCGACTGTTTCCAGTGGAGTCCTAAGGCGAAACACTCGTCGTCATAGGCAAAACCGATCGCGTTCTTGGCCAGACGCCGGTTTGTGATGTCGTAGGTCGCGTCGCCCGAGACGGTCCAGAATTCCGCGAAACGGATCGAAGCCTTGCCGCCGACTTCCTGACGGTCGGTAACAAAACCATAGGTCGGCTGGGCTTCGATATAGGCATAGCTGGCGGAGGCGGAGACAGGGCGGGAGGTGTAGCCGAATTCCGCTTCCGCGCGCCGAATGTCGAAATTGGCGTCGTCGAAGCGGCCCCGGAATGCCGCCGAGAACCTCTCGGCGTAGGAAGCGCCAACCATACCCACAAAGTCGGACATGTTGGTCTCGAGGCCGGAATCCGCGCCGACATTGGTCATGTCAGGGCTGGCGAAGGAATTGGTTCCGGCAAGATGGTAGGACTGGCCGAACAGGCCGTAGAGACCCAAATCGTCTCCGACGGCGCCGGTATATCGAATGCCGACATTGGCCCGCGTTCCGCCCTCGATCCGGTCATATCCGGAGAATTTGTCCCGATCGAACAGATTGGTTGTGTCGAAGACGAAGCTCTGGGCGTCCTCGTTCGGCAGCATGCCGGCATAGGTCTCGTCCGGTCGCACGAATATCTGCCCGATCGGCTCGATCACATGGCTCGAATTGGCTGTCGTGAACAGAATCGGCCAGCGCGCCTCGATCCCGGCAGTGGCCATCCAGCGCGTCACGGTATCGTCGGATGTGAGCGATGCTCCCGTCGCCGAATAGTCGTCCGGCGTGGACGTACTAAGGAAGGTTGCGTCGCCCTGCAATGCGAAGATCGGGGTGATAGCCAGCCCGCCCGGCGCCACAAGGGTGCGCTTCCATTCGGTGTCTGCGGTTATGCGTCCGTTTTCACCGGCAAGGCCAGGTGTGGTGAAATTGCCGTCACCGAACATGCCGCGCTGGTGTTCCCAATCACGAAATATTCCGCGCGCATTGACGTTGAACGCCAGTTCCCCGCCGGCGACGGAAGTCGGCGCGTAGGTGTTGTAGTCGAAGCTTGGCAGGACCCATGGCTGCAGTTCGTCACGGCCCGCAGGATCTCCGTCAGGTCTGTTTTCCTGAACGTCGAAACTCATCGCGCGCAAATCGAAATAGTTCCGGTCGCGCAGGCCTTTCAGATAGACCTCGTTCCGGTGCACATAGTCCGAAAAGCCGTCTATATCGTAGGTGTTCGAGAAGTTCTTGTCGCTTTGAAGCATCAAGTCCCAGCCGAAGACCCAGCGGGAATTGATGTCGAAGCGGCCGGTCGACCCGATCATGCCGCGATTGACGTTGTTGCTGTCCTGGGTATTTGCCGCGAAGGCGTCCGGCGACATCTGGTGAATTCCGGCGGCCTTCAGCGTGTATATGCCGTTCGACAAGCGGTGGCGGAACTCCGCCTCGCCGAGGAAGCCTTGCCGCGTCAGTCCCGTGCTGGTCAGCCTAAGGTCGTAATTCGGCGCAAGCGCCATGAAATAGGGAATCGAAACGCCGAAGCCGAGTTCCGAGGATTGGCTGAATGTCGGGAACAGAAAGCCTGTCTTGCGCTTGACGGTCGGGTCGGCGGTCGTGAAGACCGGCAAATAGGCCAGCGGGATGCCCAAAAACTCGAATGAGGCACGCTCGAAACGGATGGTTTTTTCTTCGCCGTTCCAGATGATGCGCTGAGCCTTGATCTGCCAGATCGGTGGCTTCTCCGGATGTTCCTGGCAGGGCGCGCAAGCTGTATAGACGCCATTGTTGAACGTCGTCACTTCGCCATTCTCGCGAACCGCGCTTTCGGCCGCGAAACGGGTTTCATCCGGTGTCACGATTCTCAGCGCATTGACGAAACCGTCGCGGAAATCGTCGGTGACGTCAAATTCGTCGGCATAGACTCGCGTCCCGTCGGGTTGCACGATCTCTACATTGCCAATGGCGAGGAGCCGTCGCGAAAGCTGATTATAGACCAGCCGGTCCGCCACCAGGCGCGATCCGCCATAGTCCACCTGGACGCCTCCCACGGCGGCCACGGTCTGGCGGTCGCGGTCGTATACAAGTTCGTCCGCCTGCAACAGCAGCGGCGAGTTTGCCTGGGCTTCGGTAAGACCTGCGACGGATTCGGCAATCTGCGCGAATGCGGGCGTGATAAAGGGTGCGCCTGCGAGCACGGCGGCCAAGGCGAGTCCGCTCGCCAAAGTCTTAATATGCTTGGACAATCTCTGCCCCGCCGCTTCGTTCACTACCCGTCCTCCCGATGTAGCAGATACGCGACCCCGAACAGAGTCGCAACCGCTACCGGAAGCCATGCCGCAAGAACCGGAGGAATAATCCCGGCGCTCCCGAAAGAACTCGTTACGGCGGTTACGACATAAAGCATGAAGCCGGCGGTCATGCCACCCAAAATCATCCCCGTTGACTGGCCTGAACGCACGAAACGCATCGACACGGTTGCGGCCACAAGAGCCATCGCGACAAAAAGCGCGGGCGTAGCCAGAAGCGAATGATACTGCATGCGAAACGGATTGGCCGACACGCCAAAGGATTTCGCCGCAGCGATCTGTCCGCCGAGCTCGAAAATCGAGATCATTTTCGGCGCGATCAGGGCCTGTTGGATCACCGAGGGATCGAGCGCGGTGGGTATGGTCATGCTGTCGCGTTTGATCGTCGGGTTTCCGGCCTCGCTGATTTCGACCTCGCTCAGCAGCCATTGCCGGTCGCCGAGTTGCGCTTCGGCTGCATCGATTCGCCGACGCATGGCGTTGTTTGCGTCGAGATCGAGGAACACGACGCCGAACAGTCGCATGCCTTCCGTCGTCGATTGTGACGCGCCGATCAGCATCGATCCGCCATCCTCCTGGGCCTGGCGCAACCATGGCCGTTCCTGTGCCAGTGGCGAATTCGACGGTCGTGCCCGCCACTCGCCTTCTACCGAAGTGGCGTAAGCATACCCTTTCGTGCCGACCGGATTGACAACGAAGACCGTCAGTATCCCCATCACAAGCGCCGCGCCCATCACGGGAAACAGGAACTGCCAGGCGGAAACGCCGACCGATCGCGCGACGACAAGCTCGTATTTGCGGTTCAGCAGCATCAGCACCGCTGTCGTCGCGAACAGGATAATGAAGGGAAGCGCGACCTCGACGATATAGGGAATGCGCATCGCCGAAAGCAGCAGCGCAATGCTTATCGAATACCCCGGCAAACCGCCTGTACGGTTTGAAAACTCCGTGAAATCGATCAGATACGCCAGACCTGCCACAACGATCATGAACATCAGAATCATGCGGAAGGACTGGAAGAAAAAGTAGAACTGCAGCGTCCGGCCCATGATGTCACGCCGCCCTTGCGCGGGCATGGCGCATTCGCACCTTGTGGATCGCGTCCGCCATCCGGTCGGAGGCGCGCATGACGGGGTCCGGGATCCCGAGCGTGATGCCACGCCAATACAGGAATGAGTTGATCGCGATGCCGGCCAGCGGGATAGCATAGAACAGCCACCACAGATCGCCGTTTTGCCGGTTCAGTCCGTAAACTGTGTAGCTAAGTCCCTTGTAACCCAGCGCCCCGCCAATCGCGAGGCCGAAGGCATAGAGTCGAAGCTGGCGATGCGACTGTGTCTGCCCCGCAACGACCAGTCCGATGAGCACATAGAGGATCGGATAGAGCCAATCGGTCATGCGGCGATGGATCTCGCCGCGTATCCATGACGGCTGGCCCTTGGCCACTCGGTCGTTCGGATCGGGATAGAGCAGGTCGATAGTTTCGCGCTCCTGTGGGTAGTAGAAATTGGAGGTTCCTGCTGATCCGAACTCAGCCAGCGATATCGCATAGGAATTGAATCGGATAACGGAAATCGAGCCATCCTCGGCACGCTTGTTCTGCACTTGGCCATTGGTCATGACTAACACGTCATTGCCGTTGATTTTTCCGACGGTTCCCGATTGGGCGTAGTAAATCAGTGAGGTTTTTTCGTCGCGCGTGTCCGACACCATGATGCCGCTGAGGACATTGTTGGGCAGCCGCTTGTCGACATAGATGGTCAGGTTCTTGTCCAGTCGCGTGAACACGCCTTCCTGCAGGAAGTTCGCAAGGAGATCGGTTCGCAGTGTCACCAGCACATCGCGAAGGGCGCGGCTGGTGCGCGGTTCGATGTAGTGATTCGAGACGAAGACATAGAGCGCGGCGATCAGGCCGATCAAGAGCACCGGCTTGGCGATCGTGCCGCGAGAGACGCCCGCGGCCGACATCACGGCCATCTCCGAATCGGAGTTCATGGTGGTGAAGACCTGAACCATCGCGATCACCACGGAGATCGGTAACAGAAGCGCCATCAATTGCGGGGTCATCAGCACGATCGCGAGACCGAAGGACGCCAGCGATTGCGCGGAAATCGTGGTGAAGTCGATGCGCGTCAGAATCTGAGTAACCCACACCACTCCGACCACGGCGACGAAAGTTCCGATGGACAAGAAAACAATGCGGCCAAAGATGTAACGCTGCAGCGTATTCAATACGCGGTTCCTCGAGTCATCGCCCTGCCGGACCTGCGCGGCACGTCTTCGAACTGCGCGCATCGGATTCGGTAAATTTTTCCGGCCCGACGCAACCGGTCGTTAACAATATGATTGCGCATGCTAAACAATTGCGAAGGGACTTGGTTAATCATCCGTTGCCGCCGGGGTGCCCTCTTGCTATCGCGACAGCGAACGCCAAAATCAAGACGAGAGGCCTTTCCGGCCCCTAACCATTTCGTGAGCCGTCCAGTTCGGGGCGCAAACCTGCGGGAAATCCATGACAGTTCTTCCGACCATTTCATTCTCCAAGATCTCCGCGCCTAAGAAGGGCACTGCCGTCATTCTCGTCGCCAAGAGCGGCAAGGTGCCGGCAATCGCTGCTGAAATCGACCCGTCCGGCAACATTGCCCGAGCAATGGATGTGTCGAAGTTCAAGGGCAAGGCGAAATCGGTGGTCGATATCGTCGCACCGGCGGGTGCATCGGTTGATCGCATCCTCGTCATTGGAGTCGGCGATGGCGATTCGGTCAAGGAAGGAGACTGGGCGGCGCTCGGCGGCATCGTGCGGGCGAAAACCGCATCGGACAAGAATCTCGCAATCATTCTCGATTGCGACGGCGTAGAGATTGCGCCGGACGCAGCCGCCGCTTTCGCGCAAGGCATGATCCTGCGCGCCTATGACTTCGATAAATACAAGACGAAGAAGAAAGACGACGAGGACGGCGGCGACAAGCCGGCGGCGCAGAAGACGACGCTGATGGTCGACAGCCCTTCAGACTGCAAGAAGGTCTGGACATCTTCGGAGGGTGTGGCGCGCGGCATCATGCTCGCCCGCGATCTTGTCAACGAGCCGGCCAACATCCTCGGCCCGGTGGAATTTGCCGCGCGTGCCGAGGCCTTGTCGGCGCTCGGCGTCGAGATCGAGATCCTGACCGAGAAGGAAATGAAGAAGCTCGGCATGGGTGCGCTGCTGGGCGTTTCCCAAGGTTCGGTCCGTCCGCCGCGCCTCGTTGTAATGAAGTGGAATGGCGGCAAGGCCAAGGACCAGCCGGTTGCCTTCATCGGCAAGGGCGTCGTCTTCGACACGGGCGGCATCTCGATCAAGCCGGCCGGCGGCATGGAAGACATGAAAGGCGACATGGGCGGCGCCGCTGCCGTCACTGGCCTCATGCACGCACTTGCCGCGCGCAAGGCCAAGGCCAATGTCATCGGCATAATCGGCCTTGTCGAGAACATGCCGGACGGCAATGCTCAGCGTCCGGGTGACATTGTCACCTCGATGTCCGGTCAGACGATCGAGGTCATCAACACCGATGCGGAAGGTCGGCTCGTCCTTTGCGATGCGCTCTGGTACTGCAAGGAGACCTACAAGCCGAAATTCATGATCAACCTGGCGACCCTGACCGGCGCCATCCTGATCGCCCTCGGCCAGAACCGCGCAGGGCTCTTCTCCAATGACGACGAACTGGCCGGCCAGCTCTACGAGGCGGGCGAGGCATCGGGTGATCGCGTTTGGCGCATGCCGATGGGACCGGAATACGACAAGATGATCGATTCCAAATTCGCGGACATGAAGAATGTTGGCGGCCGTCATGCAGGCTCGATCACCGCTGCGCAGTTCCTTAAGCGCTATGTTGGCGATGTGCCGTGGAGCCATCTCGATATCGCCGGCACGGCGATGGCGTCGCCGGCCAGCGACACCAACCAGTCTTGGGGTTCGGGTTATGGCGTACGCCTGCTGGACAGGCTCGTCGCCGATTACTACGAGGCCTGACCGATAAGGCATGGCCGAGATCTTTTTCTATCACCTGACCGAATCGACCCTCGACGAAGCGTTACCGATGCTGGTCGAGAAGTCGGTCGGCAGGGGGTGGAACGCGACGATCCAGACCGGCCGGCCAGAGACCCGCGATGCGCTCGACGGGCATTTATGGACGTACCGCAGCGAGACTTTTCTTGCGCATGGGCGCGACGGCGACGAGCGTGCCGAAGACCAGCCCGTCTTTCTGACCGTGTCGCCCGATAATCCGAACGGAGCGCAGATCCGCTTCATCGTCGATGGCGCGGAGCCGCCGGCCGATCTCACTATCTACGAGCGTATCGTTTTGATGTTCGACGGTCTCGACGAACAGGCGGTAGCTGTTGCGCGCAGCCACTGGAAAGGCTTGAAGGCGGCGGGCCACGCGCTCACCTACTACCAGCAACGAAATGATGGAGGCTGGGAGCGCGCCGCATGACGATAGAAGATGAAAAATCCTTGCGAGAGCGCCAGGAGTCGAACCGCAGTGCTGTGGATGCTCTCGAGGAAGGCTCCAGCCACACCGCTCCCGAACGCAAGGCCTTCTTCAAGGACGTCTATCGCCGCGCCGAGGGCGACCCGGGCATGGTGCCCTGGGCCGACCTGGCCGCCAAGGCGAAGCTGCATGAATGGCTGGTCCGCCATAAGGGCGGCGGGGCGCTCACCGCCATCGATATTGCCTGCGGCCTCGGCGACAACGCTGAAGCGCTGGCCGATGCCGGATATGTCACGACGGCCTTCGATCTGTCCGATCACGCCATCCGCTGGGCGCAGAAACGCTTTCCCGATTCGTCGGTGACCTACACGACGGCCGATCTTTTCGAATTGCCGCAGGAATGGCGCGGTGCGTTCGATCTCGTCAATGAGTGCTACACGCTGCAATCGCTTTCCCCCGACATGCTGGACGAGACGGCGGGGGCAGTCGCTTCGCTGGTGAAGCCTGGCGGCCGGCTGCTGGTCTATGCGCGCTGGCGCGAGGACGGCGCGGAAGCCAGCGGCCCGCCATGGCCGATCGAGAAGTCGCGGCTGCACATATTCGCCGGGCTCGGTTTCGAGCTGGAGGACGAAGACTTTTTCTCTCTCGATCGACCCGGTCGCAAGGTTCCCCACATCTTCGCCGTCTGGCGCAAAGCCGGCTAGGGGACAGATCGTCGATGCGGTTCATCGGGTTGATCCTGTTGCTTGCCGGACTGGCAGTCGCCTTCGGCGAGCGGGCGTTGGGCTATCCGTTCGGCGAATTCTATATCGGCCGCTATCACGCCGTGTCGTCGGCGCGAAACTTCAACCCGATCCTTGTCACAATGCGCGAGGACTACGCGCCGCTCGGCGTGTCGCTGGAAGTGAAACCCCGCGCCGGCGCGTATGACGCCGGGGGTGAATCCGTCCTGACGTTGCATGTGTCCGATCCGGACGGCCAAGTGACGGACCAGACTTTGCGGATTTCTCCGAAGACGGCCTATATGCGTGACGATGGCACGATGCTGCTGGAAAATTCGCTGACCGTCGATCCATTGAAATCGGGCGTCTACACCTTTCAACTCGGCGACGGTGGGCGGGACGATCTCGGCATTTCCGAGATTGTTCTTACCCTCAAGGGACACGCTGGCGCCTTCTCCCTCGAATCGCGGCCTGTCGGTTACGCGCTGATTGTTGCAGGGTGCGTTTTCTATCTGATCGGCGGCCGGCGGCGGCGCGGCAAGGGAAAGCAGGCCGAGGATGACCGTCCCTCGAAGACTTCCTCGATCGGTTATCGACAGCCTTCCGAACCGGAGCCGCAAAAGCGCCAGCCGGACATCACCTGGGGCCGCGACGGCGACAGGGACTGAGGCGAGGGATGGCCGGTCAATTCTTGTCGAGACGGTATGCGCCGGCCAGTGACGGAAAATTGAACGGGAGGTCCGGCTGTGCCCCGCAAGCCTTGGTATAGGCGGAAACGCTACGTCATTCCGCTCTTGCTGGTCGTTCTGTTTGTCGTCGCGATCGGCCCTTGGCCGGCGGACAACACGCCCTATGCGGAGGCCGGCTATTTCGCGGAGACCGCCGGCCGCATCGCTCCGCCGTCAAAGGCATCCGGGCAACTGCGCGCAGGCTTTGCGGAAACGGACATCACGCCCCAGGTGGGCCACCAGCTGGCGGGGTTCAGCGCTCGTGATCCCTTCGATTCCGATTCTATTTTCTCGCGGTGCTTCGCGAGGGCGTTGACGCTCTCGGTGGGCGACGTCGAGGTCACCATTCTCGCCGTCGACCTGCTGCTGGTGAACGAGCAAGTCGCGCAGGCAGTGTTGGAGAAGAGCGGCCTCAAGGCGGGCGGTATCTTCTTTACCGCCACCCACACCCATGGCGGCCCCGGTCAGTGGGGTGCCCACCCGATCGAACAGATAATCATCGGTGATTACGACGCCGACTATTCAGACAGGCTCGCTGCCGATCTGGCTTCGGCGGTCACTGCTTCGCGCGAGCAAATGGTGCCGGTCGACCTGGGGCTCGCGAAGACCGACGCTACGGACGGACAGGTGAACCGCGTCGACAGGGCCCGCGGCACATTCGATCAGCTGTCGGCGCTGCTGTTTCGCCATGCGGGCGAGCCGGACGCACCGCCATTCGCCGCGCTGGTCAGCTATGGCGCCCATGCGACGGTTTCCGGCCACCGCAGCAACGCGATCAACGCCGACTATCCCGGCGCGCTGGTCGACCGCCTGCGCGAAGCGACCGGTACGGAGCATGTCATGTTTGCGGCCGGGACCGTCGGTGACGCGTCGCCGCAAAGGCCGCAAGCGGCAACTTCGGAGGAAAGCGCCGTCAAGCTCGGCGAAAGCCTTGCCGACGAACTGACGAAGCCCGTCGCCTCGGCCGATTTTCAACCGACCGTCACTCTTGCGAATAGCTACCTGCCGGTGGACCTGCCCGGGGTTCGGGTGCCGGTGACGGCGGGCTTGCGTCTCAGCCCGCTTTCCACCCGCTGGATCGGGCCGGAACGGTCCCACCTGCATGTACTGAGAATTGGGTCGGCACTGTTGATCGGCTTCCCCGGAGATTATTCCGGCCAGCTCGGCACCCGGCTCGCGGGCGAACTGGCCGGAAACGGCGTGACGGCGATACCGACGAGTTTCAACGGCGACTATCTCGGCTATCTCGTCTCTGACGGGGACTTCTACAACGCGCCGAAATACGAAACGCGGGTCATGAATTTCTACGGTCCCTGGCTTGGACCTTATCTCAACGACCTTGCCGGACGGATGGCGCGCGGGACGCTGCCTTAGCTGCGCGTCACGCCTCGGCCATCGCCTCTTCATATTCCGCGGACAGTTCCATCCAGCTTTCTTCCCATTCGGCGATACGGCTTTCGAGATAGCCGCGCTTCTTCGACAATTCGATCACCTTGTCCGCATCTTCGAGCGTTTCCGGACAGGTCATGTCCGCCTCGATGGCCTTGATATCTCTCTGGGCCTTGTCGATCCGCGCCTCGAAATCCTGGATCTTCTTCTTTAGCGGCGCGAATTCCTGTCGCCGTGCCGCGGCCTGTTTCCGCTTCTCCTTGCCCGAAAGCTGGGGGGTGCCGGTCGTGGCGTCGCCACTCTCCGCCGGACCGGATTTGGCCGGCCCTTTCAGGATCAGCTTGCGATAGGCCTCAAGGTCGTCGTCATAGGGTTCGACGGCTCCGTTATGCACCAGCCACAGTCGCTCGACACAGGCTTCGATCAGATGCCTGTCGTGGCTGATCAGGATGACCGCGCCTTTATAGTCGTTCAGCGCTTCGGCGAGCGCGGCGCGACTGTCGATATCGAGGTGGTTGGTCGGTTCGTCGAGGATCAGCAGATGCGGCGCGTCGAAGGTAACGAGGCCGATCAGCAACCGCGCACGCTCACCGCCCGACAGATCCTTTGCCTTCGTGTTCATCCGGTCGCCGCCGAGCCCGATTTGGGCGACGCGGGCGCGCACCTTCGATTCCGGCTGTTCGGGCATCAGGGCACGGACATGCTCATAGGGCGTCTGTTCCGGCACGAGGTCGTCGAGCTGGTGCTGCGCGAACATGGCGATGCGCAGCTTGTCGGCGCGGGTTACCCTGCCACCCATCGGTGTCAGCCGGTTGGCGACAAGCTTGGCGAAGGTTGACTTGCCGTTGCCGTTTGCGCCGAGCAGCGCGATCCGGTCGTCATTGTCGATCCGCAGGTCGAGATGCTGAAGGATCGGTTTGCCTTCGACATAGCCTGCGGAAACGCCATCCATCGCGATGATCGGCGAGGATGGTTGACGTTCGGGCGAGGGCAGGCGGATTGGCTGCACGTCGCTGTCGATGGCGATATCGATCTGCGCCATCTTCTCAAGCGCCTTCAGGCGGCTTTGCGCCTGCCGCGCCTTCGATGCCTTCGCGCGGAAACGCTCGACGAAAGCTTCCATATGCTTGCGCTTGGCGGCCTGCTTCTCCGCCATCTTGGTGGCCTGCATCAGCCGCTCGGCGCGGGTACGCGCGAACTGGTCGTAATTTCCGCGATAGAAGGTCAGCTTGCGGTTTTCCAGATGCAGGATCGCATTGGTCGTCGAGTTCAGGAGGTCACGGTCGTGGCTGATGATCACGACCGTATGCGGGTAGCGCTGCACGTAGTTTTCCAGCCACAGGGTGCCTTCGAGGTCGAGATAGTTGGTCGGCTCGTCCAGCATCAGGAGGTCGGGTTGGGAAAACAGCACCGCGGCGAGCGCGACGCGCATGCGCCAGCCACCGGAAAAGGACGAGCAGGGCATGGTCTGCGCCTGCGCATCGAAACCGAGCCCGTTTAGGATCGCGCCCGCCCGCGCCTCGGCTGAATGAGCGTCGATATCAGTGAGCCGGACGTGGATGGCGGCGATCCGGTCTGGATCGGTCGCGGTTTCCGCTTCCGCTAGAAGGGCTGTGCGCTCAATGTCGGCGGCGAGCACGACCTCGAGCAGCGTCTGCTCCGTACCCGGCGCTTCCTGCGCGACCTGGCCGATCCGCAATCCCTTCGGCAGTTCGATGGAGCCGCTTTCCGGTGCCAACTCGCCTGTCATCATCTTGAAAAGCGTCGTCTTGCCTGTGCCGTTGCGGCCGACGAGGCCGACTTTCATGCCCTCGGGCACAACGGCGCTGGCGCCTTCGAAAAGAGGGCGGCCCATCATACGGAATGTGAGATCGGAGATTTGCAGCATGGCGGGCTTGTGGCTGAAACGCCTTCGTTTCGCAAGCCGCGGCAGAAAGGAAATCGGGCCACCCATGGGTGGCCCGATGATTCATGGCGAGAGGCTTGTTAGCGCTGCAGGATCAGTTTGCAGAGCTCGCGAATCTCGACCGAGTAGCTCTCGTCGCGAACTACGCCCTGGCACGGCTTGCGATACCTGTCGATATCGCTGCCAGACATCGACGCGACAATGTCGTTAACGTCACCGCCGGTACCATCCCCGCCGCCGCCGTTACCTGTGCCGCCTCCGAGCAGGTCGCCAAGGCTAAGGCCGACATCGGCATCGACGCCATCCTCGCCGCCGATATTCGCGTTGACATCGGCATTTGCGCCGCCGCCGACATTTGCATCGACATCGGCATTCACGCCGTCTCCGCCGCCGATTGATGCGGTTGCATCAGCATCGACGCCATTGCCGCCGCCGATAGCGGCGCTCACGTCGGCGTTGACGCCGTCGCTGCCGCCGACGCTGGCGCCCACGTCGGCACTGACACCGCCGCCGTCATCGCTGCCTATGGAAACGCCAACCTGTGCACCGGCCGGCACGGAGAAAGCTATAGCACTCGCGCCAATCATCAGGATGGAAAGATTTCGGTACATCGTCTTCATGGTCATTCTCCCTGGTTTATGTCCGCCAGTGTTGGTGAGGACATGGGAGAGAAACGGTCCAATAGAAAATCAGTTCGGAATGTAATTTAAGAATATACATCATGTTATTTTTAAAGTTAACATATGATTTATTCGAAGTGAGTATGTACAAAATCGGGACTCTTCGTGCTCCGTCAACTCTTTCAGGTGCCGTATGCGTTGCATGCGAATGTAAAAAAGAACGGGCCGCAAAATGGCGGCCCGTCCAGACTTCATTCGATTCCCGCGCAAATCATTTGCGCGATGATCGATTGTCCCGGCCGATCTTGGTGCCGGCAGTCGACGCATAATCCTGCGAATCGCCGTCCTGCGCGAAGTCGAATGTCTTCTTGACCTCTGGATCGACCTTGTAAGCGGGAATGCCGACGGGAAAAGCACACGCCCGCGCAAGCATCCCGCAGAGTTTGCTCGCGATTGGCATATTGAAGTCTCCTCTCATCGTGTAGCAGCGATCCTCATGGCTGCCGATCGAGACACAATGCAGGGTTGTGATTACCGTTCCGCGTCGCCGTGCGTCATGGCTAATGAAGGGTAAACGGGCGAACCGCCCCGCCTTGTTCACGCCATGTCAGATGAACCCTTTGCCATCATTGCTGCGAAGGAAATAGATCAGGTCGAGCGACGGCGGTTCGTGGCCCAGCACGGACAGGATCATATGCGCGTGCCCGCGATGATGCGTCTGGTGGTTAAAGAGATGCGAAAGGGCAGGGGCGAGCTGCTGGGTCACTTCCTTTGGATTGGTGACCGGCACGTAGGAGAACAGCCCCTGCAGCGTCTCCTCGTTCAGCGTGTCGACCCAGTCGGCGATACGGTCGTCCAAGGCGCCACGCTCGCGGCGCAAATCGCCGAAATGCGGATGCGGTACATCGCTGAGAACCCTGTGCGTTTCTCCGGTCCCCGTGAAGCGATTCATCCAGATTCGGTCGGCGACGAGGATGTGGTTGAGCGTGCCGCACATGGAGCCGAAAAAGGCGTGGACGTCGCGCTCCCATTCCTCGTCGGACAGCAATTCCGCCGCATCGTAGAGCCGACCGTTTGCCCAGGAGTTATAGGCCGCGAACATGCGGCAGTGGCGTATTCCGTCCATCGGTAATCCTTCCCTGGTCGGGCCGCGGCGCGATATCGGCGGCCCCTTGGCAAGCGCAATGCGGGCGGCTATAGACCGCCCGAATTTCGTTTTCTCCCCCTATCACGACCAAGAGGACTATCCCATGGCCATCGAGCGCACCTTTTCCATGATCAAGCCGGACGCCACCGCGCGCAACCTGACCGGCGCGATCACCCAGATGCTGGAGGAGGCCGGCCTGCGCGTCGTTGCTTCCCGCCGCGTCTGGATGAGCCAGCGTCAGGCCGAGGCCTTCTATGCGGTTCACAAGGAACGGCCCTTCTTCGGTGAACTGACCGAGTTCATGTCCTCCGGCCCGACCGTCGTTCAGGTTCTGGAAGGCGAGAACGCTATCGCAAAGAACCGCGAAGTCATGGGCGCCACGAACCCGGCCGACGCTGCCGAAGGAACGATCCGCAAGCGCTTCGCGAATTCCATCGGCGAGAATTCCGTACATGGCTCCGACGCTCCGGAAACAGCGGCCGAGGAAATCGCCTTCTGGTTCGCCGGTTGCGACATCGTCGGCTAAGCCGCGCGGCGCAATATCAAGAGTTGGAAAACCGGGCCTCTGCGCCCGGTTTTTTCATTCACCGGCTTCGAGCAGCAGTTCCTCGAACATCGCCCGCGCATGGTCGGGCAAGGGCTGCGATTTGCGGGTCGTCGAATTGGTCAACACGACGGTGCTCTCGGAGGTCGAACAGCACACGCCGTCCTTGAAGACCGCTTGGCGGAAGCTGACCGACGATGTACCGATCCGCGTCACGCCCGATCCGGTTACGACTTCGCCCGGCCATGTCATCTCCTTGAGGAAATCGATCGTGATGCGCACCAGCGAGAAGTGGCAACCTTCCGGCGGCATGTTGCGCGCCGGATCGTAGAGGACCGGCACGCGTCCCGCCTCGAACATCGTCGCATAGATCGCATTGTTCACGTGCCCGGCCTGGTCATGGTCGGCGTAGCGCAATGTCTGCGCGGTTTTGGCGGGAAACGCCTCGAGAGATCGGGCGGCAATGGAATTGGCCATCAAGCGACTCCGTTTTCGGTCCGCAGGGATGTAGCCTATTGTGCGATGCGACAAAACGCCTTCATCAAGCTTTAACACACACCTGCTGCAATTTGAGTGTAGGATTTGTCGAGGCTTGGCGGAAAAGTGAGATGACCTACCCGGACTATACACGAGCGGAACGCATCGCCGACGGGATCATCCACGTCGTCGGCATAACCGCGAGCGTTGTAGCGGTTATTGCCGTCCTGATTGCAGCGATCCCGACTCTCGATGTCTTCTCCACCACTGCGCTCGCAATTTACGGCGTCACGGTCGTGATGCTGTTCAGCATATCCGCCGCTTATCATATGGTGTCCCAAGCGGACGTGAAGGCGATCCTGCGGAAATGCGACCAAGCGGCGATTTTCTTCAAGATCGCAGGCACTTATACGCCTTTGGTGATTCTGATCGGCAGCGCTTTTTCCTATGGCGTGCTGGCCTTCGTCTGGGCGGCGGCGATCTTCGGCGCCATCGGCAAGTTTGCCTTCGGCCATCGGCTGGAAGGCATTACGGTTGCGATTTTCCTCATACTGGGATGGGCGAGCGTCACGCTCGCCTGGCCCATTTTCGCGACGATGCCGATCGCCGTCTCCATGTTGATCCTCGCTGGCGGATTGCTCTATTCGATCGGCGTCATCTTCCACGTCTGGAACGGCCTGAAATACCAGAACGCCATCTGGCACGGATTCGTGCTCGCGGCGTCCTCTTGTCATTTCATCGCGGTGACGACGGGTGCCTTCACGCTCGCCTGACCGAAAAGGTCGTTCCTACGCTCCTCGCAAGGGCCGGGCCGGGCTTATCTGCGCGAGTGTCCGCCATGGCGTAACATCTGCCATTTGGCGCGGGTTCAGAAAAAATGTCTCCGCCCTCTGGACAAACGGGACCGAGTAAAGCAGTGATCGTGGCCGATTGTTGGGGTCGTAGCTCAGTTGGGAGAGCGCGTCGTTCGCAATGACGAGGTCAGGGGTTCGATTCCCCTCGGCTCCACCATTCTCTCGCCTGCCCAGTATCGTGTTTTCTGTGCCTGCGGGCGCACAGTTTTATTTTCAGCATTTACGACCGCGACCGTGCCTTCACCAGGGTCCTGCCTGATGAGAGCGATCCTCACGGGCTGGATTTTCGGCGCTGAAACGAATGCTTGGTTTCCCGACGATGTTGACTCAAGTCACCTGCGCTATCCACGCAGTTTTCCAGACGCGCGATGTTATTATCGGCTTGAATCCCAAATCTGAACCCGGATTCATCAATGCGAATTTTCGGGAAGACCACGTGCTGGGCTTCGAGCGTGATGTCCGATGATTCGTGATTTTTGGCTGAAGGGGCTAAGAATCTGACGCTTCGGCAGGAGCATTGTAAACGTAGATCGCAATGAAGTGGTGTTTCCGGTGAACCCGTCTGTCGCGGTCGAATACGGCGACTTGCGAGCCGTCAATCCCGCAATATGTCGACAAGGTCGAAAGTACCGGTCGTCCGGATGCCAGACTTGTTGCGAATTCACTGCATCGGCTCGGATCCGTGCCTCTGATTTCGGCAAGCGGAAGGTATACTCGTGCGTGGCGCGAAAGCTCCGAGCTATGGAAAATTGCGTCAGGATGGGTTGAACCAACCCATTCGAGTGCTGCGACCGGAGGCGGGGCCTTGGAAAGCTCCTTGACGAACCAGTAAGTAGGCACTGCATTGAAGACGAACAGGACGCCGAAGACTGCTGCCTGAAGCGCGGGCCGTCTGCGCGAAAGCGCCAGAAGCCGCGGCGTCGACCATCCGACGATTGCAGTAAAGGGCAGGAAGTATCGCTGGTTGCCCGCCGGGAGGATCACGAACAGCAACGTGAAATAAAACGCCAGCGCGATTATGTACGGCCGGGTCACGGACGGATTCGTAGACCACCAGGCCAGCAAAAGGAACGGCATCAGAAAAATCGCGCCGAGAACGATACTGTGAGAATCGACCGGTCCGATGCTGCGCGCGAGTGCGAAGAAGAAGGCGCCGGCGCGATACAGAAGATACCGCGCGTCGATCGAGGCACCGAGCACTGAAATTTCCGGATTGTCAAACCGCCACTCGAATTGCGCGCGGCTCGTATCGAAATAGGCATCGAAGCCTCCCGTTGCGGCGGCCGCCGGCAGGAACCAGATAAGGAAGCCGGCAAAAAGCGCCGCCGCCGCAACGGCCGCGGGGGCGCGGCTGCGATCGATGAAGAAAGTCCGGGCCAGCCAGTAGACGAGGATCAGCAGGGTGAAATGCGGGCGGGCCCCTATTGATATTCCCGCCACGAGCCCGCACCCGATTGCCCGCCAGATGGTGCCGGCGCGTGTTGTCGGTGCTGTTCCTTCCAAAAGGATAAACAGCATCACGAAGAAGAAGCCAAACATGTCTGTCAGCGCCAGGCCGGCCTGCAACCAGAAAAGCGGAGAAACAGCCATTATGAGCGTCGATGCCAGTGCGGTCGTGCGGTCAAGATCTCTGCGCGTAATGAGAAAGAAGAGCGAGGCGCACGCCGCTCCCGCAAGCGAGGAAAGCAGGGTCAAGGCCGCCGCCGCATCCGGAACGACCGTCCGGAGCACCTTGGCCGCGGCGATGTACACCGGATAGCCCGGCGGATGCGGCTGGTGCTTGCGTAGGTCGAAATCGTCCAGCGCGAGGGCGAACTGTACGGAATCCCAGTCGTCCAGCCAGTGGGAGCGAGTTAGGGCATATGCTGTGGCGAGGATTGCGAAGAGCGCCGCCGAAAAAGCCGGATCCGTGCGCAGGAAATAACGCTGCATGCCTCTATCGGCCGGGGCTGCGCGCCGAAATCGGGCAATGCCGGATTTCTCTTGCCGTGGATCGTTTCTGCCTCATTGCATCCCCCGCCGTCTTTTCCGCCAGGACCGTCGCTACCAGCGGTGAGGGGCGTAGACAAGCGCGCTAGGCACCGCGGATCACCACCGCTCCGCCGCGGCGTCGTCGGCATCCTTCGCCTCGACCCAGCCGCCTTCGCTCCCGTCGGTTCGATGTTCCTTCTTCCAGAAGGGCGCGCGCGTCTTCAGGAAATCCATCATGAAATCCGCCGCCTCGAAGGCCGCCTGTCGATGCGATGATGCGGCGACGACGAGGACGATGTTCTCGCCCGGAGCAATTCTGCCGTGCCGATGAATGACGGTTAGGCCCGTAACCGGCCAGCGCTGGACCGCCTGTCTGGCGATGCGGGAGATCTCGGCTTCGGCCATGCCCGGATAGTGTTCCAGTTCGAGGGCGGACAGCGTGCCGCTCTCGTCGCGGCAAAGCCCGGTGAAGGTCACGACCGCGCCGACATCGCGCCGGTTGGCCGAAAGCCGGGCGCTCTCGGCGGCGGCGTCGAAATCCTCCTTTTGCACGCGGATGAAGGGCTCGACGGCCACCTCAGCCTCCGGTCATCGGGGGAAACAGGGCGATCTCGCGCGGGCTCCCAAGTGTTTCGCCATGCTCGACATGTTCCTGGTCGACAGCAATGCGAATTGCGTTGTCCATCGCCAGCGCCGCCTCGTAATTCTCGCCGCGCGTCTTCAGCCATGCGAGCAGATCGGCGCCGGTCTCCACGGAGGAAGGTAGGTCGACGTCTTCCTCGGGAACGCCGATGCGCTCACGCACCCAGGCGAAATAGACCAGTTTCGTCATAGCCGCTTACTCGTCCTCGATCACGTGTTTAAGCCCGGACCGGAAATAGTCCCAGCCCGTATAGAGCGTAACGATCGCCGATATCCACAGGAGCACATGGCCCATTTCGGTGACATAGGGCACGATCTTGTCGCCGGCGGGGCCGGCCAAGAGGAAGCCGATGGCGACGAGCTGGATCGCCGTCTTCCACTTGGCAAGCCACGTCACCGGCACGCTCACTTCCAGCGATGCCAGATATTCGCGCAGGCCGGAGACCAGAATTTCGCGGCACAGGATGATGACGCCGGCCCACAGGCTCCAGCCCGCGATTGAGCCCTCGGCGGCAAGCAGCAACAGCACGACCGAGACGACCAGCTTGTCGGCGATCGGATCGAGCATGCGGCCTATATTCGAGGTCTGCTTCCATTTGCGCGCGAGATAGCCATCTAGGAAATCAGTCAGGCTGGCGACGACGAAAATTGCGAACGACAGCCAGCGCGCGAAGTCGCTCGATTGCAGCCGGCCTTCCAGAAAGAAGCAGACGACAATCAGCGGCACCGCGAGAATGCGGGCATAGGTCAGAATATTCGGCAGATTGTAAGCGCTGCGAGCCATTATATGTGAGAACCACCGGAAGGACTGCCGGTCAAGTGCGACCTGTTGCTGCGCTTTTCAACCTGCTTGGCGGAAATGGTCGTAGATTTGCCGCGCCATGGCTTCCGAAATGCCCTCGACCTTCTCCAGATCCTCGAGCGCGGCGCGGCCAACGCCCTTGGCTGTGCCGAAATGGTGCAGCAATGCGCGCTTGCGCGCCGGTCCGATCCCGTCGATCTCGTCGAGCGGGTTCTTGACCATTTCCTTCTTTCTTCGGGCGCGGTGCGAGCCGATGGCGAAACGGTGCGCCTCGTCGCGCAGCCGTTGGATGAAATAAAGCACCGGATCGCGCGGCGGCAGCGTGAAATCCGTCTTGCCGGGAATGATGAAGCGCTCGCGACCGGCGTCGCGGTCGACGCCTTTGGCGACACCGACGACATCGACGGCCCCATCCACGCCGAGTTCCTTCAGGATCGTCATTACGGCGTTGACCTGGCCGATGCCGCCGTCGATCAGCAGCAGGTCGGGCCAGGCGGGCAAAGTGTCGGAGATGGCGTCGGCGAGGGCTTCCTCTTCGCCATTCTCCGCCGAGCGATCCGGAATGCCTTCCTCCTTGACTAGTCGCGAGAAGCGCCGCTCCATCACTTCGCGCATCATCGCGAAATCGTCGCCCGGCGTTGCCGTCTCGGACTTGATGTTGAACTTTCGGTACTGGTTCTTGGCGAAGCCTTCCGGTCCGGCGACGATCATCGCGCCGACCGCGTTGGTGCCCATGATATGGGAGTTGTCGTAGACCTCGACTCGTCGCGGCGCGCGCGTCAGATGCAACGCTTCCGCCATCCCTTGCAGCAGCTTGGCCTGCGAGGAGGTTTCGGCGAGCCTGCGGCCGAGAGCCTCCTTGGCGTTCGCCAGGGCGTGGTCGACGAGGTCGCGCCGCTCGCCACGTTGCGGCCGGGTGACGGTCACTTTGCGCGGCGCTTTCAGCGACAACGCCTCCGCCAGCAATTCCGCCTCCGGCAGCGTCTCGGAGGTCAGGATGAGCCGCGGCACGGGCTTGTTGTCGTAGAACTGCGATATGAACGCGCCGAGCACATCTTCCGGCTCCATCGCGGCGTCCGCCTTCGGAAAATAGGCGCGGTTGCCCCAGTTCTGACCGGTTCGGAAGAAGAACACCTGGATGCAAGTCATGCCGCCCTGCTGCTGGATGGCGAACACGTCGGCTTCCTCGACGGATTGCGGATTGATCCCCTGATGGCTCTGAATTGACGTCAGTGCCGAGATCCGGTCGCGATAGACAGCTGCCCGTTCGAAATCGAGGTTTTCCGCCGCTGCCTGCATCGTCTTGGAAAGATCCGCCTGCACGGCCTGGCTGCGCCCGGACAGGAAGGCTTTCGCCTCCCGGACCAGTTCAGCATAGCCGTCTACCGAGATTTCGCCGGTGCAGGGGCCGGAACAGCGTTTGATCTGGTAGAGCAGGCAGGGCCGCGTGCGGCTCTCGTACACGCTGTCGGTGCAGGTCCTCAGAAGGAAGGCGCGCTGCAGCGCATTGATCGTCCGCCCGACTGCCGTCGCAGAGGCGAAAGGGCCGAAATAGTCGCCTTTCTTCGTCTGCGCGCCGCGATGCTTGAAGATGCCGGGCGCCTCGTGATCGCCGGTCAGAAAGATATAGGGAAACGACTTGTCGTCACGCATCAGCACGTTGAAGCGCGGGCGCAGCCTCTTGATGAGGTTCGCCTCAAGCAGCAGCGCCTCGGTCTCGGTGCGCGTGGTGACGAATTCCATCGCCGCCGTCAGCGTGATCATCTTGGTGATACGGTTGGAATGGCCGCGGCCCTGGGCGTAATTTGTCACCCGCTTCTTCAGGTTCGCCGCCTTGCCGACATAGAGCACGTCGCCGTCGCCATTGAACATGCGATAGACGCCGGGAGCGTTCGGCAACCGCTTCACATAGGCCTTGATCAGATCCGCGCCGTGCAATTCCTTCGACAGATTGTCCGCCGTATCCCAAGCGAGATCCTTGCCGAGCGCGGTCATGACGGGATCGTCGCCGCCATCCATTTCGGTTTCGGCAATGTCGTTGTCGGGAATCGGTTTCGCGTTCATGTCTCAGTTTCGGCGATGTCGCGCCGGGACATCAAGTGGCGTCGCATCACTGCTGACAGATGGGCCTATTCGGCGATGTCCGCAACATCCGGCGTTTCCCAGGCGAGGTGCTGCCCGCCGTCCAGCGCGATCATCTGGCCGGTGATCGAGCGGCTTTCCCACAGATAGCGGATCGTCGCGCCGATTTCCGCAAGCTCGGCGCCGTGCTCCAGCGGCACCGCCTGTGCCTGTTTTGCGAAGTCCTCCTCGCTTTGCCGCGGGCTCTTCAGCGTCGGCCCAAGGCCGATGGCGTTGACACGAATGGCCGGCGCGAGCGCCTGCGCCATTGTCTGCGTCGCGGTCCACAATGTCGATTTCGACAGCGTGTAGGAAAAGAAGTTCGGGGTCAGCCGCCATACCCGCTGATCGATCATGTTGACGATCAATCCATGGCGGCCTTCGGGCAGGTTCGCGGCAACGGCTTCGGAGAGAAAGGCCGGCGCTTTGACATGCACGGCGAAATGCCTGTCCCAGACACCTTCGTCCAACGTGTCTATCGCATCGTTCTCGAAGACCGACGCATTGTTGACCAGCAGATCGATTGGCTGTCCCGCGAGCGCCACCGCCTTTTCGGCAAGCATGCGTGTCGCATCCGTGTCGAAGAGGTCGGCCTGAACCGCATGGGCGACAGCGCCGCCGTCTTTCAGTTCGGCCGCGAGCGCTTCGGCCGCCTCGAAGGACCGGTTGGCATGGATCACCACCGCAAAACCGTTTGCCGCGAGATCTTCCGCAATTGCGCGCCCTATCCGTTTGGCCGCGCCTGTCACCAGCGCCGTACCTCTCATCTGCATGTTCTGATCTTCCAGAAACTCACAAGACGACCGCGACATAGATCAGATAGGCCGCGAACATGATCGCGCCGAGAATCTTGCCCGTGGCGATCCGGGCAAAACAGATCACCGTAAGCGCCACCGCCGCGGCAAGCATCATCCACATGTCGCGCTCGATAATGATGTGGGAGACAGGAACCGGAATGATCAGCCCGGTAATCCCCATGATCGCGCCGATATTGAAGATGTTGGAGCCGATTATATTGCCCAGCGCCACATCGGCTTTCTTGCGCCACGCCGCGACCAGGGTGGTAGCCAGTTCCGGCAGGGACGTGCCGACGGCAACGATGGTAAGGCCGATGGCGGCCTGCGAAATACCGAATGCCTGGGCGATACCGGACGCTCCCGAGACCGTGAGATGCGCCGCAATCGGCAGGCCGATCAACCCTCCTGCGAGATGAAACGCGATCCTCCCGGGCGCATGCGGCAAATCGCCGAGTTCTTCATGATAGTCGCCGGTCTGCTCTTCCTCGATATGCGTGCGGGCGCGCAGGATCTGCACCATGACGAAGAGAAGCAGACCGGCAAACAGAAAGGCAGCCTCCGTCCTCGAGAGCAGATCATCGCTGATCATCCACATGAACGCGATGGTGAAGACGAGCATGACGGCCACGTTGCGCGCGAGGCCCCGCTGCTCGGCATGCACGACGGCGATGATCGCCGGCAGGCCGAGAACCAGCAGGACATTGGCGATATTCGAGCCGATGACATTGCCGACGGCGATATCGGGCGCGCCGGAAAGCGCCGACTGAAGCGACACGACAAGTTCGGGCGCGGACGTTCCGAACGCGACGATCGTCAGGCCGATGATCAGGGAGGGAATGCCGAGATTTTCCGCCAGCCCGGCTGCGCCCTTGACCAGAAAGTCGCCGGCGAACACGAGCAATACGAGACCGGCGGCGAGCATGAGAATGTCGAGGAGCATGGAAACCTGTCGGATAGAGGATTGCTCCGTCTATATAGGCACGCCGACCGGGAAAAAAGGGGCGGCCCCGTCTGTGTTGCTAAACAGGCACACCGGTCGCTTGTCTTTTTTCGGCCACTGAATCTCCAAATTCCGGCAACGCATTCGCCGCAATCCGGAACGATTTTCCGAGGCGGGAGTTTGGGGCACAGGCGTGCCTGAAACAAAGAGATGATTTCGGCACGCGCAATCGATACTTGCAAGGAGAGTGACATGCGCATGATTGCTAAACTGGCCGGCGGAATAGCCATTGCGGCCCTGGCCGGAAACGCGGCTTTGGCCGCCGACGCCATTGAGGCACCGCCGTCTCCGACGATGGCCGCACCTGTCAATATTGTTCCGGCCGACACCTGGTCGGGCGTCTATGTTGGTGCATTTGGCGGCTATGACTGGGCGAATTTCGACGTGGACGGCACAGACGTCGACGTGAACGATTGGAATGCGGGCGCCTTCGCTGGCTACAATTGGCAGAACGGCGCGATCGTTTACGGTGCGGAAGCCGATCTCGGTTATTCCTTCGGTTCCGAAACTTCCGGAGCCAACAGCCTTGATCGGGGTTTGAACGGGTCTTTGCGCGGCCGTCTCGGCTATGCGTTTGATCCGTTCCTGATCTACGGTACGGGCGGTCTCGCCCTGGCTAATGCCGAGGTTTCGGATGGGACGAGTTCTGACAGCAATACCCATGTGGGTTGGACGGTCGGCGCCGGCGCCGAAGCGCTGCTGACGGACAAGGTCTTCAGCCGCCTGGAATACCGTTATTCCGATTACGGGTCGAAGGACTATACGCTCGACACCGGGACGGTTTCGTCCGGCTTCAGCGAGCACAGCGTGACGGCCGGCATCGGCGTCAAGTTCTGACCGGACGCAATCCGGCAACACGAGACCCGCGCGGAGCAATCCGCGCGGGTCTTTTTCTTCACTGCGGCTTCAAGGTCGCGTAGTCCGGGAAAGCTTCCGCGAAACGGGTTTCGAAACGCTTCAGCTTCGGACGTCCGCGCCGCCAGTTAAGATCGCCGAACCGCAAGTCGAGATATCCGAGCATCGCGGCGACGGCGAAATGTCCGCCGGTCAGCTTCGTGGTGACCCTGGGCGCATTCTCGTTCAGCCAGTCGAGCCCGCGCGTCGTCTTGCGCGCCTGTGCGTCGAGCCAGGGCTGGTGGACCTTGTCTTCCGGACGGAAGCGCTTCTCGTAGACCTGCGCGAGAAGCGTGTCGCCGATCCCGTCGCCGATCGCTTCCAGGAACTGTGCCTCGATGCGCTTCTTTGCATTGCGCGGATACAGCTTGTGCCCGCTCATGCGGTCGAGTTCCTGCATGATCACACGGCTGTCGAACAGCGCTGAACCATCGTCCAGAACCAGTGTCGGTATCTTGCCGAGAGGATTGTTGCCGATCAGATCCGTGGGTTCTTCCGAGGTATTGACCGTTACGGCTTCGATCGGCAGCTCGAGCCACGCCGCGGCCATGCGGACCTTGGCGCTATAGGGGGAGGTGGTTGAATAGAGCAGGCGTGGCATGAAGATGGTTTCCCTTGAAGTAATCGGTGCGACATGGCGGCTCTCCGCTCAATCGACTGTTGATCCGCCATGTCCATAATGGAACGGAGTTTTCCTAACCACGTTTCCTCTCCAGTCGCAAAGCGGTGATCGAAATCGCCGAAATGAGGCGCAAGGAGAATTGCAATGGATAAGCACAAACACGGCGAAACGATTGTCGAAGGCAACCACGGCCGCGACAGGAAAACGGATGCCGAAAAGACCGAGGAGCGTCGCGAGGAAAAAAGCCGCGATAAAGCGGGCCCGATCGTCGAGGAGAACGACGAGAACGACAGTTAACGCATAGGCGGCATGACCGCGCTGGACTTCCGGCAATCGTCGGCATCGACTTCCGGGCAGGATACGAAGCCTGAAAGGTCGCGCGACAGGCAGATGCGGATATCCCTGATATAGCGCCGGTCGCAGGTCACAGCGATGGCGTCGTTGGGCAGCCCGGGATTGGCAGTGATGAAGGTTTCCTCGACGCTGCGCGGGTCGACTGTCCGTGTCTGCGTGGCAGCCTCCAGCGACTGCGGAATGGCGATCTTGTCGAAGGCCATGCGTGTGGTCGCGAAATAATCATCCTGCGACAATCCGGAACAGGTTCCGTGTTCGCTCCATTCATGCCGGATCAGCCCGGTCGAGGGCATGATGTCGAGCATCGAGTCCGACAGAGATCTCGGCACCGTCAGTGGCCTCTCGGTCGGGCAGGCCGTAGGATAACCGCTTGCATATTGCGGCCAGAGACCGTGCACGACGAAGCCGAACGGTTCATCCGCTCTGCACTGCTGCCGGTTGGCCCGATCCCCATAGGAGGCGCAATAGCCGGGCGACCATGACAGCGCCAGCACATAGAAATCGCAGCCGCTTGCGACGGGCGGGGCGGTCGCCTCTGGCGAAACGGAGGTGGATTGCGCCGTGTCATCGCAGGCTGCGACGGCAAGCATCACCGCGAGCAAAACTGCCGGACGTCCACGCCAATTCATTGGTTTTGAAGCGGCGCTGTTACCGTAGAACGCGGCAATAGCTGTCATAAACGTTCCAGCGATCCAGTCCCGAAACGCAGAACTCGACGCTGTCGCCGAAGATGCCCGCAAACCCCATATCGTATTCGACAAGGTACCACACCGTGCGGGTGTGGCCGTCAGACATTGCGGCGGTTGCCTTGCAATAAAGCCGATCGATACCCGTCGGCTCGACCATGGCAGGCTCGTAGCGGTTTTCGCGAATATCGGAGATTGCGACGATCGAGAGGTCGGGCTGGTGATGAACTTCGCGCGCCTGAATCCCGAAGCGGCGCTCGATGCTGCGGATATAGCCTTCCCGGGCGCAGAAGGAATCGGGCTGGGCGGCCACATAGGGGCCCGGAGCGATCAGATCGGCGGCATTTGCGACTGTCGCCGGAACCGACAACAGCGCCGCGACCAATACCCCGCGAATGACAGTAGAGATACGGCTGGACATCGCGTGCTCCTTTGCGCAATCCGTTGCAGTCTGATTACCGCATGAATTCGGTCCCGTCACCCCGTTTGCTATGGCTATGATGTCACAGAGAAAACAGAAACGGACCGTTACTCGCCGGCAAGCCAGTTGACGGCGTAGGAGCCAGAACCCTTCTTGAATTCCAGCACCGATGAAAGCCACGGCAGGATCGTCCGCAACTCGCTTTCCAGCGTGTAGGGCGGATTGACCACGATCATGCCGGAGCCGTCGAAACGGACATCCGCGCCTGACGAGCGCACCTCCAGCGAAGTGTCCAGAATGCGGGGAATCTTCAGTGCTTTGAGTTCTTCTCGAAACTCGGCGACGCCCTTGCGGTGCTTGACCGGATACCAAAGCAGGAAGGTGCCCGTCGCGAAACGCTTGTGGCCTTCCTTCAGCGCGGTCAGGATGTTGAAGAACTCATGATAGACCTCGAATGGCGGGTCGACCAGCACGATGCCGCGCCGCTCTTTGGGCGGCAGGTGCGACTTGATGCCGAGCCAGCCGTCCAGCTTCGTGACGCGGGCCTGGACGTCTCCCTCGAACTGCGCATGGAGAACATCAAAATCTTCCGGATGCAGTTCGAGCGCGGTGAGCCGGTCCTGCTTGCGGAACAGATGGCGCGCTATCATCGGAGAGCCGGGATATTGCGTGATGCCGCCCTCCGGGTTGCTGGAGCGGACAGCATCGAGATAAGGCGATATCAGCGCGAGCACATCGGCGGGTGCGCGGTCGGCGGCCTCCATGACCTTGCCGATGCCGGTCTTCCATTCACCGGTTTTCTGCGCCTGATCCGAAGACAGATCATAGAGTCCCAGCCCGGCATGGGTGTCGAGCACGCGGAAGGCGGCGTCCTTGTTCTGCATGTATGCGATGATGCGGGCGAGCACGATGTGCTTGAACACATCGGCGAAGTTGCCGGCATGGAAAATATGGCGATAATTCATTTGCCGCTCCTATCGCGCCTTAATCCTTCACGCTAGTCTCCGACGCATGAATATAGCGCCCAAAATCGAGACATTCCGTTCAACCTGTCCGCATGATTGCCCATCCTGTTGCGCCCTTGATGTGGAGCGCGTCAACGGGACGCATATTGGCCGGGTTCGCGGGGCGAAGGATAACAGCTACACCGATGGCGTCATCTGCGCCAAGGTTGCTCGCTATGCGGAGCGCATCCACCACCCGGATCGGCTGCTCAATCCGCTGATCCGAAAGGGTGCCAAGGGTGATGGCAAGTGGCAGCGCGCTTCATGGGAGGCCGCGCTTGATCTAGTGGCCGAACGCTTTCTCGACGCCGAAGCCCGGCATGGCTCGCAAACGGTCTGGCCTTATTTCTTCGCCGGCACGATGGGGCAGGTGCAGCGCGACGGTCTCCATCGCCTGAAACATGCGAAACGCTATTCCAACCAGTTCGACACGATCTGCACCAACATGGCCTGGACCGGCTACGTGATGGGCACCGGTCGTTTGGCAGGCCCGGATCCGCGCGAGATGGCGAAATCCGATTGCGTCGTCATCTGGGGCAACAATCCGGTGTCGACCCAGGTCAATGTGATGACCCACGCCGTAAAGGCGCGCAAGGAGCGCGGCGCGAAGATCGTCGCCATCGACATCTATGCCAATGATACCGTCGCACAGGCCGATATCGGGTTGATCCTCAAGCCCGGAACCGATGCGGCGCTCGCCTGCGCGGTTATGCATGTTGCCTTCCGGGACGGCTACGCCGATCGCGATTTCATGAGTAAATTCAGCGACAAGCCGTCAGAACTTGAATCGCATTTGGCGACGCGCACGCCCGAATGGGCCGCTTCGATCACCGGGCTGACGGTCGAAGAGATCGAGGCCTTCGCCAAGTTGATCGGCACGACGAAACGGACATTTTTTCGCCTCGGCTACGGCTTCACCCGCAACCGCAACGGCGCGGTCTCGATGCATGCCGCGGCCTGCGTGCCGACAGTGCTTGGCTCATGGCAATACGAGGGTGGCGGCGCCTTCCACAACAATGGCGACATCTACAAGCTCGACAAGCGTGAATTGACGGGCGCGTCTTATGCCGACCCCGACATCCGCTGGCTAGACCAGTCGAAGATCGGCCGCGTGCTGACTGGCGACGTCGAGGCGCTCGCGGGCGGTCCGCCGGTGACCGCGATGCTGATCCAGAACACCAATCCGGCCAATGTCATGCCCGAACAGGAACTGGTGCGCGCAGGGCTTGCCCGCCTCGACCTGTTCACGGTTGTCCATGAGCAGTTCATGACGGAAACGGCCGAATTCGCGGATGTCGTCCTGCCGGCTACGATGTTCCTCGAGCATGACGACATCTACAAGGGCGGCGGTCATCAGCACATCATGCTGGGCCCGAAGCTGATCGACGGGCCGGGCGAAACGCGCCCGAACCACTTCGTCTTCGAAGAACTGGCCGCGCGCCTTGGCGTTGCCGACAGGCCCGGTTTCGGCAAGACCGAACGCGAACTGATCGACACCATCGTCGCTCCCTTCGGCGAGAACTACGAAAGCCTGAGGGAAAAGGGCTGGGTCGATGTCCAGCCGGATTTCGACGCCGCGCATTATGTCGGCGGTTTCGGATATCCCGACGGCAAGTTCCGCTTCAGTCCGGACTGGCTGGCGGGGCCGTCTCCGAACAAGCCGCCCAAGGCGCTGGGCCCGCAGGGGCCGGCCGAGCGTTTGCCGGCCTTTCCCGATTATCTCGACTTGACCGAGGAGCCGGATGCCGACCATCCATTCCGCCTCGCAACGTCGCCGTCACGCTCGTTCCTGAACTCGACGTTTGCCGAGACGCCCGGATCGGTGAAACGCGAAAAGCGGCCGGAAGTGATGATCCACCCCGACGATGCCGCCGCGCTGGGCCTCGAGGACGGCGCCGCGGTCGCGCTCGCAAATTCACGCGGCGAGGTGCATTTGCATCTGAACGTCTCCGACCGCCCGCGACGCGGCACGCTGATCGCCGAGGGCCTCTGGCCGAACAAGGCACATCTGAACGGTTGCGGCATCAACACGCTGACTGGCGCCGATAGCGTCGCGCCTTATGGCGGCGCGGCGGTACATGACACGAAGGTCCGGGTGAGGGCGCTTTAGCGCGTCATGCCTGCTCAGTCAGCCGAACAGTCGCACCCACGGGAATCGTGCGCGGATCGTTGTTCAGTTTCTCTATCGCGAAACCGGCGGCCGCCTTGTACTTCGCCATGAATTCCGCGCGTTCGTCGGCCGGGATCACGTCGTCGATATTGTCGAACTCGCCGCCGCACCGCTCGTCGACCATGTTGAGGAGGCCGAACGGGCCCGCGCCGCGATTACGAAGGATCACTTCCGAAACCGGGCCGCAGAGTTTTTCGTCATAGGCCGCAAGTGCGTCCGCCGTGACGCCGTGGTCCAGCAGGCAGGTGCCCAGCACACGCGCATCGATGATCGCCTGGCTCGCTCCGTTGGAGCCGGTCGGATACATGGCGTGGGCGGCATCGCCCATCAGCCCAACATTGCCGTCGCGCCATGTGGATACAGGATCGCGGTCGATCATGGGGTTTTGATAGGCGACATCGGCGCCGCGCAGCAGCGCCGGAACATCGAGCCAGTCATAGGTCCAGCCCTCGAAATGCTGGATGAAATCGTCGATCTCGACCGGCTTGAACCAGCCCGAATCCTTCCAGCCTTCGGAATTGTCGACAGTCACTTCGGCGATCCAGTTGATCATGGCAACCCCGGTTTCCGGATCGGGATGCGAGATCGGATAAATCACCATGCGATGCTTGTGGGTACCAAGGCCCACGAAAGACGAACCGCTGCGGATCGGCTTCGCCTGCGTCGTGCCACGCCACATGATCGCGCCGCCCCAGTGGATCGGCGGCTGCTCCGGATGCATCTGCGCGCGGATCGAGGAATGGATGCCGTCCGCGCCGATGAGAAGGGTTCCTGTCTGGCGCGAAGACGATCCGTCGGCGTGTTCGACGATCGCCGTCACGGTGCCATCGACATTGTTTTCGTACCCGGTCACACGGCTGCCCAGACGAAGCGCTTCCTTGCCGGCGCGGGCCGTGAACGTGTTTGCGAGCAGCATGTGGAAGAGGCCGCGATGGACCGCATATTGCGGCCAGTTATAGCCAGCGAGCAGGCCGCGCGTTTCCGAATAGATGTCGTTGCCGTTGAGTCCGACGAGCGCCCATTCCTTCGCGGGCACCCCCACCTTGTCCATCTCGTCCGGTCCAATGCCGAGATCGTAAAGCTCCCTTACGGCATTCGGCTGGATGTTGATGCCGACGCCGAGCGGACGCAATTCGCGCACGGCTTCGAAAACGAGGCATGGAACGCCGATCTGGTTGAGCGTCAGCGCGGTCGCAAGTCCGCCGATACCGCCGCCGGCGATCATCACGAGGGGTTGGGCCATACTCTATTCCTCCACAAGGCCCGGGGTTCTTAGCAAGATTTGGCGCGAGCGCAACGCCGTCAGGCGAGACGATAGACAAAGCTCTGTCTGCGCGGTGCGTTCGGGCCGTCGCCAAACTCCCGCGTCGAATACGCCGCGACGGGCTCGAGCTCGGCTATCGGGAGGTCTTTGCGTCCTATATCGCCGATGAGCACTTCCGCGCCCTGCGCCGCGCACATGCGCAGATAGGCCAACACGCGCTTTGCAACAGCCGGATTGTAGAACGTATCGCCGGCCGCAACGAGGTCGACATCGGGTACGCCCGCTTCGGTCACGTCGTCTGCGATCTCGACGATGACTCCGTTCACTTCCGAATTGAGCGCAATGGCGGCCCGTCCGCCGGGATCGATTTCCGAGCAGATGACTGTCCGTGCGCCAGCCTTTGCCGCCGCGATGCCGACAAGGCCCGATCCCGCTCCCAGGTCGAGCACGCGCTTACCCGCCACGCAGTCGGGATGTGCGCCGAAGTGGCCCGCCAGGGCGATTCCGCCGGGCCAGGCATAGGCCCAGTACGGCGTCCGGTCGCCGGCGATCCGGGTCAGACCGCTGCCCGGATGGGCCGAGAAGAGGCGAATATCGGCGAATCCCGGAACCGGTTCGGGCGCAAGGTTGGCGCGGATGAACTCGCTCGCGTCAGGCGTCACCCGAGGCGACCTTCGCCAGTGCCAGCGGGTAGATCCGGTGTTCTTCGGTCAGGACCCGCGCCGAAAGCGTATCCGCCGTGTCGTCCGGCAAGACAGTCACTTCGGCTTGGCAGATAACCGGACCTTCATCCATCCCTGCGGTAACGTGATGCACCGAACATCCATGCTTTGCGTCCCCCGCCTCAATGGCACGGGCGTGGGTGTCGAGACCTTTGTGTCTTGGCAGCAGGGAAGGGTGGATATTGATGATTCGGCCCTCCCACGGTTCCAGAAATTCGCCGGAAAGCAGCCGCATGAAGCCGGCCAGGCAAACGATCTCGACGTCGAACTTTTCCAGAGCCTGCTGGATCGCTTTTTCATGGGCGCGTTTCGATGCATGCGAGGAGCGTGCGACCGCCCGGGCGGGAATGCCTTCGCTGCGGGCTGTCTCCAGTCCTTTCGCTTCCGGGTTGTCCGAGAGCACCAGCACGATCTCGGCCGGATAATCCGGCGCCTTCGTCGCCCGGATCAGCGCCTCCATGTTGGAGCCGCGTCCTGAGATCAGCACTGCGACGCGCTTGCGGCTCAAAGGTCCAGCTCGCCGCGATAAGTCACGCGCGCGCCGTCGCTGGATGTCATCACGCCGATCCGGGTCACCGTCTCGCCCTCGCGCTCGAGCACTTCGGCGACCGCTTCGCTTTCTTCCGGCGAGACGACGGCGATCATGCCGACGCCGCAATTGAACGTCCGAAGCATCTCGTCGCGCGCCACGCCGCCCTGCGCCGCCAGCCAGGCGAAGACATGCGGCACGTGGATCGCCGAAAGGTCGATCGCCGCGGCCATGCCGTCCGGCAGCACGCGCGGGATATTTTCAGGAAACCCGCCGCCTGTGATATGGGCCAGCGCCTTGATCGCGCCGGTTTCGCGGATCGCCGCCAATACGGATTTTACATAGATGCGGGTCGGGTCCAGCAGGGCTTCGCCCAGCGTGCGCTCCTTGTCGAAAGGCGCCGACGCGCCGTAGGAAAGTCCGGACATCTCGACAATATGGCGCACCAGCGAATAGCCGTTGGAATGTATGCCCGCCGAGGCGAGGCCGAGGATCACGTCGCCCTCTGCGATGTCGGTCTTCGGCAGTAATTGTCCGCGTTCGGCCGCGCCGACGGCGAAGCCCGCGAGGTCGTAATCGCCCGTCGCATACATGCCGGGCATTTCCGCGGTCTCGCCGCCGAGCAGGGCGCAGCCTGCCTGTCGGCAGCCTTCGGCGATGCCAGCTACGATGTCGGAGCCCTGTTTGACGTCCAGCTTTCCAGTCGCGAAATAGTCGAGGAAGAAGACCGGCTCCGCGCCCTGGACGACGAGATCGTTTACGCACATGGCGACTAGATCGATGCCGACCGTATCGTGAATGCCCGCCTCGATGGCCACTTTCAGTTTTGTGCCGACGCCGTCATTGGCCGCGACGAGGATCGGATCGGAGAAGCCGGCCGCCTTCAGGTCGAACAGTCCGCCGAAGCCGCCGATGGTTCCGTCCGCGCCGGAACGACGGGTGGATTTCACCATCGGCTTGATCGCCTCGACCAGCGCATTGCCGGCGTCGATATCGACGCCCGCATCGGCATAGGAGAGGCCGTTCTTTCCGTCCCGCGAAGTTTCCGACATGGCGTGCCTGCCCTGCAATGTCCCTGATTGGCCGCTCTATTGCACGGCGCCGACGCCGTTTCCAGTGCCGGGCGCGGCCCTGCCACAGCAATTTGCGCCGGGGCGCGAGAAAGGCTTTTGCGCAGGCACGGGCGCATATCTATATGTCAGGGAAAACGACGGGAAATGAATGACCTCGCGATTCTGGACAATCCCCAACGCGATCTCGCTTGCGCGGGTGGCGATGATTCCGTTCATCGTCCAGGCGATCCTGCGGGATGCGTGGATGACGGGCTTCGTCCTGTTCCTGATCGCCGGCCTGTCGGATGGCCTCGACGGCTTCATCGCCCGTTACTTCCGGCAGCGCTCGCGTTTTGGAACCTATATCGACCCTCTGGCCGACAAGGCGCTGACCATCGCCGTCTTCGGGGCCTTCGCCGCCGACGGCATCGTGCCGGTCTGGCTCCTCGTGCTGATCCTCGCGCGTGACATCGCCATCGTCGCCGGTGCGATGCTCATGGCGACGCGCGGCGCGGCGTCCGCCATTCGGCCCTTGCCTATCTCGAAGGTCAACACGGCCATCCTGATCGTCTTCGCCGGCTGGCTGCTCGCCGCAAATGCCTTTGAGTGGTCGCTTCCAAATGTGAATTATGCTCTGATCGCACTTGTCGTTTTCCTGACCGCGGTATCGGCGGCGGCCTATGTCCGCCTGCTGGTCGGCGGTCTCAGCGGCAACGCGGCAAAGCAAGTCGGACAACCGGACGAGACCTGATGAGCAAGCATATCTCCACCGCTTATCTCAAACGCCAGGCCCTGTTCTGGCTGGGCGCAGCGCTGATATTCATCCTGTTCGTCTATGTCTTCCGGTCCGTATTGCTGCCTTTCGTTGCAGGCCTCGCGCTGGCGTATTTCATGGACCCGGTCGCCGATTTCTTCGAGCGCCGTGGCCTTTCGCGCATGGCTTCGACTATCGTGATCCTGCTCTTGTTCGTCATCGCCCTGGTCATCGCACTTGCTGTCATCGTGCCGATCCTGATTACCCAGGCCAATGATTTTTTCTCGAATTTCCCGCAATATGTCTCGCAACTCCAGGGCTTGTTTTCCCGGCTCAGCCTCGAGACCGGGTGGCTTGCGAATTACATCGGAATCAATGCGGAAGACCTTCAGGGAGGGTTCAACGAGCTGTTGAAGCAGGGAGCCGGCTTCCTGACGACCCTGTTCCAGGGGCTTTGGTCCTCGGGCAAGGCGGTCATCGATGTCGCCGGCCTTTTGATCGTGACGCCGGTCGTTGCCTTCTACATGCTGCTCGACTGGGACCGGATGGTCGCAAAGATCGACGCCTGGGTGCCGCGCGATCATGTCGAAAGCGTGCGCCGGCTTGGCCGCGACATCAACAAGACCATTGCGGGCTTCGTCCGGGGGCAGGGCACCGTCTGCCTCATCCTCGGCACCTTCTACGCCATCGGCCTGACGGTCACCGGCCTCAATTTCGGATTGTTGATCGGCCTGTTCGCCGGCCTTATCAGCTTCATTCCGTATGTCGGCTCGCTGGTCGGGCTGGTGCTGTCGGTGGGTGTCGCCGTCGTCCAGTTCTGGCCGGACTGGATTTCGGTGGTGATGGTGGCCGCCGTCTTCTTTATCGGGCAGGCCATCGAAGGCAACATCCTGCAGCCCAAGCTGGTCGGCGACAGCGTCGGTCTGCATCCGGTCTGGCTGATGTTCGCGCTCTTCGCCTTCGGCGCATTGTTCGGTTTTACCGGCCTGTTGATCGCGGTTCCCGCCGCGTCGGCCATCGGCGTCCTCGTCCGCTTCGCGCTGGAGAAATATCTGGATTCCGATCTCTATGTCGGGCAATCCGAAGTTCGTGCCAAACAGACGGCGAATGATGAATGATCCGGCCCGATCGCCGGACCGCGATACAATGACGACCACCGATTCCCAGTTGCTTCTCGATATCGGCCTGTCGGGCTCAATGTCGCGAGACGATCTGATCGTCACCCGCGCAAATCGCGCGGCGGTGATGCTGGTGGAGCGCTGGCCGGAATGGCCGGGTCCTTTCGTCATCGTGGCCGGCCCGCCGGGCTCCGGAAAGACGCATCTGGCGACGATATGGCGCGAGGAGGCGGGCGCGCGCGCTTGCGATCCGGCCCAGCTGACGGCGGCTGATCTCGATGCCGCGCAGGCTGGGCAACCGATCCTCATCGATGGCGTGGAGCCCGGCGCCTTCGACGAGACGACGCTGTTTCACATCATGAACGCGGTACGGACGGGGGGCGGCGGCCTGCTGATGACCTCGGCCCACTGGCCTGGCGCCTGGCAGGTGCGTACGCCGGATCTGCGCTCTCGCATCCAGGCTGCGACCACAGTCGAAATCGACGAGCCGGATGACGAACTCCTCATCGGCGTCATGACGAAACTGTTTGCCGACCGGCAGATCGCGGTCGATGCGTCCGTCATCCGCTATATCGCAAGCCGCATCGAACGGTCGCTGGCCAGCGCCCGGATGATCGTCGAGCGCCTGGACAAGGCTTCTCTGGCGCGCAAGGCGAAGATCACCCGCGCATTTGCCGCCGCATTCGTGCGCGAGTATGACGATAATCAGGGCGAGTTTGGCTTCTAGGGTGCCTTGATGGTCGCGATCATGTCATGGTTGCATGACATTGCGCGCAAAGGCGCTTCGGGAATCGAACGACCCAAGCCCGGATGCAATCGGACCGGAAAAACGCGAAATGACGGATATTCTCCACACGACGACCGAAGAACCGCATGGCGCTGACGCCGATGCAGCCGCGCCCATCGCGACGCGGGACAGCGTCTCGCGTTTCGTCAATCGGGAGTTTTCCTGGCTTCAGTTCAATTGGCGGGTTCTCGATGAGGCCCGCAATTCCAAACATCCGCTGCTCGAAAGGCTGCGCTTCCTGTCGATCTCGGCAGACAATCTCGACGAATTCTTCATGGTGCGCGTCGCCGGCCTTGCCGGCCAGGTGCGCGAGGGCATCGCCGAACGGTCTTCCGACGGCCTGACCCCGCAGGAACAGCTTGACGCGATTTTCGAGGAATCCGGCAAGCTGCAGACCGAACAGCAGATCGTCCTTGCCGAACTTCAGGAGGAACTGGAAGGTCAGGGCATCGAGATCGTCCGCAGCGAGCAACTCGAAAGGCAGGATCTCGAATGGCTCGAGGAGCATTTCCTCGCCACGATTTTTCCGGTTCTGACGCCGCTCTCCATCGACCCGGCGCACCCGTTTCCCTTCATCCCCAATCTCGGGTTCTCGATCGCGCTGGAACTCGTTCACCGCCACCGTCGCGCGGAGATGAACGCGCTTCTGCGCTTCCCGGTTTCTTTGGACCGGTTCGTCCCCATTCCGACCGAGGGCGCGGGCTATCGCTTCATCAGCCTTGAAGATGTCATAGGCCTCCACATCGCCAAGCTCTATCCCGGCTATGAGGTGAAGGGGAAGGGCACGTTCCGCGTCATCCGCGACAGCGACATCGAGGTCGAGGAGGAGGCCGAGGATCTTGTCCGCCTGTTCGAGACCGCGCTGAAGCGCCGCCGTCGAGGCCAGGTGGTTCGTATCGAATTCGACCATGAAATGCCGCAGGGCCTGCGTGAGTTCGTGGCGCATGAACTCGAGGTTCCCGAGACGCGCGTTAGCGTGCAGCCGGGCATTCTTGCCCTCAACACGGTCTCGGAAATCGTCTCGATTGACCGCGACGACCTCAAATTCGAACCCTATTCGGCCCGGTTCCCCGAACGTATCCGCGAGCACAGCGGCGATTGCTTCGCGGCAATCCGCGAGAAGGACATCATCGTCCACCACCCCTACGAATCCTTCGACGTGGTGGTGCAGTTCCTTCGCCAGGCGGCGATGGATCCAAACGTGCTTGCCGTCAAGCAGACGCTATACCGCACCTCGGAGGACAGCCCGATCATCCGCGCCCTGATCGACGCCGCCGAGGCCGGCAAGTCGGTCACCGCGCTGATCGAGCTGAAGGCGCGCTTCGACGAGGAGGCCAATATCCGCTGGGCGAGAGACCTCGAACGCGCTGGCGTGCAGGTCGTCTACGGCTTCTTCGAGATGAAGACGCACGCGAAAATGTCACTTGTGGTCCGCCGTGAGGATCGCCGCCTGCGCAACTATGTGCATCTGGGCACCGGAAATTATCACCCGGTCACGGCGAAGATTTACACCGACCTCTCCTTTTTCACCTGCAATCCGGTGATCGCCCACGACGTGGCGCAGGTCTTCAATTTCATCACCGGATATGCCGATCCCGGTTCCGACATGAAGCTGGCCGTGTCGCCTCGTTTCATGCGCAATCGCATCCTGCATCACATCGCGCAGGAGATCGAGCATGCTAAGGCGGGACGTCCTGCCGAGATCTGGTTCAAGATGAACGCGCTGGTCGACGCCGATATTATCGACGCGCTCTACGACGCCAGCGCGGCAGGCGTTCAGGTCGATATGATCGTGCGTGGCATCTGTTGCCTGCGCCCGCAGGTTCCGGGCCTGTCGGAAAATATCCGCGTCAAATCGATTATTGGCCGTTTTCTCGAGCACAGCCGCATCTATTGTTTCGGCAACGGTCATGGGCTGCCATCCGACGAAGCGATCATCTATATCGGCTCGGCAGACCTTATGCCGCGCAATCTCGATCGGCGCGTCGAGACGTTGGTGGCCCTGCAAAATCCGACTGTGCACGAACAGGTGCTCGGCCAGATCATGCTGGCCAATCTCCTGGACAACCAGCAGAGTTTCGAGCTTCTGCCGGACGGGCGGTCGCGCCGCATGATGGCCGGCAAGGACGAGCAGTCTTTCGACGCGCAGAAATATTTCATGACCAATCCGAGCCTGTCCGGCCGTGGAAAGTCGTTGAAATCCTCTGCGCCCCGTTTGATTGCGCATAAAATACGGGCAGAAAACAAGCAGGCTTAGGGCCAATTCCGGTCTTTTGGTCCGAGCATTCCGCCCCTGCAATTCGGTGTTGGAACTGACAATTGATTGAAACCGAAGATGCCCAGGGACGCCTGAGAAACAGGCAACCGGTAGCCGTTATCGACATCGGATCGAACTCCGTGCGTCTCGTCATCTACGAAGGCCTGGTTCGCGCGCCCTCCATGCTGTTCAACGAGAAGGTGCAGTGCGGGCTGGGCCGTGGCATCGCCGAGACCGGCGACATGGACCCGGACGCGGTGAAGAATGCTCTTGCGGCGCTGCAGCGGTTTCGCGGGCTCGCTGACCAGGCGGGTGTCGAGCGGCTGGCTGTTCTGGCCACGGCGGCGGCGCGAGAGGCCGGAAATGGCCCGGCCTTCATCGAGGAAGCCGAACGCATACTGCGCCAGGAGGTCACCGTGCTGAGCGGGCGCGAGGAGGCGCTTTATTCGGCCTACGGTATTCAGTCTGCCTTCCGCGACATCGATGGCGTGACAGGAGACCTCGGCGGCGGCAGCCTTGAACTGGTCGAGATGAAGGATCAGGCGATAGGCGACGGCCGCACGTTGCCGATCGGCGTCATTCGGCTTTCCGAGCGCGCAGAGGGCGATTACGAGAAAGCTGTTCTGATCGCCCGGGAGGAACTGAAATCCGTGCCGTTCCTGAAGCAGGGGCAGGGCCGGAACTTCTATGCAGTCGGCGGCACATGGCGAAATCTCGCCAAGCTGCATATTTCGGCCAAGTCCTATCCCCTGCACGTCACCCATCACTACGAAATGGACGCACCGGCCTCGCTTCCCTTCCTGAAGAAGGTCGGCCGCAACAATGTCGAGAAGCTTAAAGGTATCGAGGACGTCTCGCGCTCGCGGCGTGCGCTTTTGCCTTATGGTGCGATTGTCCTGGCGGAGCTGATCCGCGCCATGAAGCCCGCCAGGGTGATCTTTTCGTCGGCCGGCGTACGCGAAGGTTATCTCTACAGCTTGCTCGGTGAGGAGGACCGGCAGCTCGATGCTCTCATGGAGGCGTCGGAGGAGCTCTCGATCCTTCGCTCGCGCTCACCGCAGCATGCGCGTGAGCTGGCGGACTGGACGGGAAAAGCGTTCAAGGCCTTCGGTATTGACGAGACCGAGGATGAGCGCCGCTATCGCGAGGCAGCTTGCCGGTTGGCGGATATTTCCTGGCGCGCCCATCCCGATTATCGCGGAGACCAGGCGATGAACGTCATTGCCTACGGCTCGTTCACCCAGATCGACCATCCGGGCCGGGCCTATATCGCGCTGGCTAACTATTTCCGCCATGACGGGTTGAAGAATTCGACGCTCGCGCCGGAAATCCGCAAGATAACCAGCGACCGGATTTGGGATCGCAGCCGCTATCTAGGCGCCTTTTTCCGAGTCGCCTATCTTTTCACCGCGGCCATGCCCGGCGTGATCGGCGATGTCACCTGGCGGGCCCGGGACGACGGTTCGATGGAACTGGTCCTGCCGCCGCGCCTGGCGGATCTGTACGGCTCGCGACCGCTCGGCCGCGTCAACCAGCTCGCCAAGACGGTCGGGCGCGAGATATCTCTCGTGGTCACCGCATAGCCTCGCAGGCTCGCGCTGATAATGCTCCCGCTGGCTAGAAGCTCGTGTCAGCCATTCGCGCGCCAAAGAAGCTTGGGGACGTTGTCGCAGTCGTCGATATCGAGCGCGTCGTTTATCCCGAACTGACGTCGATCACGTCGAGCTTGCGTTCGTTGAAACGAATGGCCAGTTCGCCACGGGTCGCGCGAAGCGCCTTGTCGCCGAAGACCTCGCGACGCCAACCCTTCAACGCTCCGACATCGGCATCTTCGCCATGGATGGCGATCTTTTCGAGATCGTCGGTCGTCGCGATGATCTTTTGGGCCACGCCGTGTTCCTCCGCTGCGAGCTTGAGGAGCACGCGCAGGAGATCGACAGCCGCGCTCGTTCCCTCTGGTGAGGCCGGCGGGCGAGGGATCGCCGGCAGATCGGCCTTGTCCATCTCGAGCGCATCCGTCACAGCCTTGAGGAGCGGCGCGGCCATTGCCGAGCGCTCGATGCCCTTGTTGAGCGAACGCAGCCGACCGAGCGCTTCGGGCGATTGCGGCTGCTGCTGGGCGATTTCGTAGATCGCGTCGTCTTTGAGAACGCGGCGGCGCGGCTGGTTCCGGTTGCGTGCCTCGGTTTCGCGCCAGGCGGCAACGTTCTTGAGGATCTGCAGTTCGATAGGCTTGCGAACGCGGAGCTTCAGCCGCTGCCAGGCGTCCTCTGGCAGGATGTCGTAGGTGCCGTGCGACGTCAGCACCCCCATTTCTTCCGCAACCCAGTGTTCGCGGTTTTCGCTTTTCAGTCTTTCCGAAAGGTCCGTATAGACGTCGCGCAGATGCGTTACGTCGGCCAGCGCATAGGAAAGCTGCTTTTCGCTGAGCGGCCGCTGCCGCCAGTCGGTGAAGCGCGACGACTTGTCGATATGCGCGCCTGAAATGCGCTTCACGAGCTGGTCGTATGCGATCGCGTCGCCGAAGCCGCAGACCATGGCCGCGACCTGCGTATCGAAGATCGGCTCGGGCACGGTGCCCGTCAGGTTGAAGAAGATCTCTATATCCTGGCGCGCCGCGTGGAAGACCTTCAACACGGCCTTGTTCGCCAGCAGCTCGAACAGCGGCGTCAGGTCGATCCTCTTGGCGAGGGGGTCGATTAGCAGCGCCTCGTCGGCGCTTGCGACCTGGACGAGGCAGAGCTCCGGCCAGAAGGTCGTTTCACGGATGAATTCCGTATCGATCGTTATGAAAGGATGATGCGCGAGCCGCGCGCAGGCAGCGGAAAGTTCTTCCGTTGAATCAATAGGCTTCATGGCAAAGCTCTTTAGCCGTGTCGCCGTGGTTTGTCGATTGCCGCGCGACGCCTTGCGCTTGCCTTGACAAATCGCTTTGCCCATGCGCTTTTCCGCGCGATTTCCCGCACCACAGAAAATGCGGCGCGCCGACCGCGCCCGTGCACACAAAGGCGAATATTCATGCACCGTTATCGCAGCCACACATGCGGAGCCCTCCGCAAAACGGACGCCGGGTCGACCGTGCGCCTGTCGGGATGGGTTCATCGCGTGCGCGACCATGGCGGAGTTCTCTTTATCGACCTTCGCGACCACTATGGCGTCACCCAGGTTGTCGCCGATCCCGATTCTGCCTGTTTCTCGACGGCCGAGAAGGTTCGCGGCGAATGGGTCATCCGCATCGACGGCGAGGTCAAGCCTCGCACCGACGAGACCGTCAATTCGAACCTGCCCACAGGTGAGATCGAGATCTTCGCGCGCGAGATGGAAATCCTGTCCGAGGCGAGCGAATTGCCGCTGCCGGTCTTCGGCGAGCCGGACTATCCCGAAGATATCCGCCTGAAATACCGCTTCCTCGACCTGCGCCGCGAGACGCTGCACAAGAACATCGTCACCCGTACTAAGGTGATTTCCTCCATGCGCAACCGCATGGTGCAGTCGGGCTTTACCGAGTTCCAGACACCGATCCTGACCGCGTCCTCGCCGGAAGGCGCCCGCGACTTCCTGGTGCCGTCGCGCATCCACCCGGGCGAGTTCTACGCCCTGCCGCAGGCCCCGCAGCAATACAAGCAGCTGCTGATGGTCTCCGGCTTCGACCGCTATTTCCAGATCGCCCCCTGTTTCCGCGACGAGGATCCGCGCGCCGACCGCCTGCCGGGCGAGTTCTATCAGCTCGACCTCGAAATGAGCTTCGTCGAGCAGGACGACGTGTTCGACGCGATGGAACCCGTCATGCGCGGCATTTTCGAGGAATTCGCCAACGGCAAGCCTGTGACTGCCGAATTTCCGCGCATTCCCTATGACGAGGCGATCCTGAAATACGGCTCCGACAAGCCGGACCTCCGCAACCCGATCGTTATGGAAGACGTGTCGGAGCATTTCCGCGGCTCCGGCTTCAAGGTCTTCGCCAACATCCTCGCCAACGACCCGCGCGGCGCCGTCTGGGCGATTCCTGCGCCGACCGGCGGTTCCAGGGCATTCTGCGACCGCATGAACTCCTGGGCGCAAGGCCAGGGCCAGCCGGGCCTCGGCTACATCTTCTGGCGCGAGGAAAACGGCAAGGTCGAGGGTGCCGGCCCGATCGCCAAGAACATCGGCGAGGAGCGGACCGAGGCGATCCGCCTGCAACTCGGCCTGAAGCCGGGAGACGCCTGCTTCTTCGCCGCCGGCGACCCGAAGAAATTCGCCGGTTTTGCCGGCGATGCCCGTACGCGCGCCGGTGAGGAACTCGACCTCGTCGACCGTGACCAGTTCAAACTCGCCTGGATCGTCGACTTCCCGTTTTATGAGTGGGACGAGGACGAGAAGAAGGTCGATTTCGGCCATAACCCATTCACCATGCCGCGCGGCGGCCTCGGCGCGCTCGAAAACGAGGATCCGCTCAACATCAAGGCGTGGCAGTACGATCTGGTCTGCAACGGCTTCGAGATCGCTTCGGGCGGCATCCGCAACCATCTGCCCGAGGTGATGGTCAAGGCGTTCGGCATTGTCGGGCTCGACGCTAAGACGGTCGAGGAGCGCTTCGGCGGCCTGTTCCGCGCCTTCCATTACGGCGCGCCGCCGCATGGCGGCATGGCGGCCGGCGTGGACCGTATCGTCATGTTGCTGGTCGGCGCGAAGAACCTGCGCGAGGTGACGCTGTTCCCGATGAACCAGCAGGCCGAAGACTTGCTGATGGGCGCTCCGGCTCCTGCATCTCCGGCGCAGTTGCGCGAACTCTATCTCCGCTCGACCCCGCCGACCAAGGAATGAGCTGAAAAGGGAAGGCGGCTGCGACATGACCATCCGCCTTCTCGCCACCGGTTTCACGCCCTTTCCGGGCGCGCAGCAGAATCCGACCGAACATCTGATTCGCCATTTCGAGACCAATCCGCCGCTTGGCGGGCTCGATGTGGAGTGCCGTTTCGCCGTGCTGCCGGTGGATTATCAGCAAGCCGTTCCGGTGCTGGAGGCGTCTGCCTCAGGTTTCAAGCCACATGTCGCCGTGCATTTCGGTTTGGCGAAGACGGCTTCTGGCTTTCGCCTGGAGCGGTTGGCGCGAAACGGGATCGCCTCCAGCGTGCCGGACAATGCGGGCGCCGTCCCTGAAGCCTCGCCAATACGGCGCGGTGCGGCCGATATCCCGTCATCCCTGCCGCTTGCGCGCATCGCCGAAGCGCTGGAAGAACGGGGCCACACCGTGGAATGGTCGGACGATGCGGGCGGCTATCTTTGCAATTATGTCTTCTTCCACTCGGCTGCCGGCCTGTGCCGGGGCCTTCCCGCGCCCATGAGCGGCTTTGTCCATGTCGGCCCGGCAGACACGGCCCGGGACTTCAAAAAACTGGTGGAAGGCGCGGAAATGATTCTGGAAATCTGCGTTTCGGAAGCGCGGGACATGTGAACCCGGCGGCTGGCCGCCGGGCTCGGTCCGTATGCGGACTATTCGTTTGCTGTGACCTTGATGTTTAACACGCCGATGATCGACTGCGGCGCGGCCATCGCGGCTCCGACGACTTGGGCAACAGGCACGGGAGCGGCCGGCAGCGCGGCGATCTTTAGCGAGCCGGGGTTGTCGAGATACGCGCTGACCGCCGCCGTTACCGAGGCGGCGAACTCGGGATTCTGCAATTGTGCCAGCGCGAAGGGCAGGGTGCCCTTGGCCATTGCGACAACACCCTCGCGGGTCGAGCCCTGCTGCTTGGCGACGAAGTCGAGGACCTTGCCGGTTGCTGAATCGTCGACCAGTTCGATCGAGATATTCCCGATCTGCAGCTGCTGCATCAGGCCCATCATCGCAAGCCCCTTGGCCTGGTCGCTCTGATCCTGCATCTGCTTGTTCATTTCCTGCAGAGCCGCGATCAGTTCGGGCGTGTAGCCGCCGACGGCGAGATCGATGTTCAATGTCGCGGCGTCATCGAGGATGATGGCCTGGCTCATCGAAGCGTCGCCGCTGCCCGCGTCCCACCGGCCTGTCGCGTTCACGCGTCCGGTCAGCGTCTCGTAGCCGAGTGCGCTCATCGTCGCCTTCGCCTTCGGATCGTCGATCTGCGAGAAGTCGATGGTGAAGTCATTCACCTTGACGTCGTAGTCCATGGTCCCGCCGACCTCGTAGGGGCTCATGGCGACAGTCGCGCCTTCGAGCTTGAAGGCCGGGGTGCCGCCCTTGCCGACCGTGACGCCGCCGATCTCGATATTCCGGTAGACGCCGCCTTTTGCAGTCGGATCGGTCTCGTCCGGGCCGGCAATATAGTAACCCTCGACCGCAGCCCCTTCGAACGAGATGGTGTAGCCATCGTTCTCATTGCTGAAAGCCGGCACCGCTGCACGGCCGACCACGAAAGCGCCATTGCCGGCTTCCTCGACATCCTCGAGCAGAATCTGGTCGATTGTGAACTTGTTCGCGGCGGTTGCCGGTGTAATCGTCACCCCGGACAGCATGACGTCGTTCCCACGCATCTCCGAGGATTCTGCGGAAAATTCCAGGCCTTGCAGGGACAACTGGCGCTTCAGGCCGTCGATAACGGCATCCGCGCTGACTTCGGCACTCGCGCCTGCGGTAAGGGAAAACAGCAGCGCGCTTGCGGCCGCGGTTGAGGTCAATAGACGTTGAGCGATCATTAAATTCCTCTTTGAAATGCGAAAACGCGTTCATGTACGCTGTAATCGGCGGCTATTGTGTGACAGATAGCACACCCGGCCGACAGCGGCCCTTCCACAAAATCTGCCGAAAACCGGAGCGTTGACATGAGCTTTCCCGAGATTGTGCCGTCCCGCAAGCTTTCCGCCACCGTCAAGGGGTTGTTCTCGGCTCTGGGTAAAGAATTCGTGACCGGGCCGGTGGAAGAACTGACGCTGACCTATGAAGGCATTCCCGGCGACGTGCATGCCGGGATCACGCGCAAGTCGGGCGGTCGCGAGCCATGGTATCCGCGCGGCACCGAGATGCGCAACGAACGTCAGCTAACGCTGCTCAGCCGCGCTGAACTGGCCGAAGCCGCCGCCAATATGGGCGTCGACAGGATCGAGCCGGAATGGATCGGCGGCAATATTGTGCTGGATGGTATCCCGATGCTTTCGATGCTGCCTGCGGCGACCCTTCTCTTTTTCGAGGGGGGTGTGACGCTCAAGGTCGACTTCCAGAATGGGCCGTGCAGGATTGCCGGTGCGTCGATTGCCCGTCATCTCGGCAGGGAAGGGGATGTCGGACTGGCGCTGTCCTTTGTGCCCGCCGCCAAGCGCCGCCGCGGACTGCTCGCCTGGGTCGAAAAGCCCGGCACGATCAGGTCCGGCGAGAGCGTCCGCGTCCAGCTCCCCGAACAGTGGATCTATCCGGCCGGTTAGCGTCCCTGTCGTCTCTCTCCACGGGATCGGGCAGGCTGGCATCCGTCTCCGCCCCGTCCAGCAAGCGGGTCGCCTGCCACCGCTCCAGCACCGCATTGATGTCGTCCATGACGAAATGGCGTGCCGCGTCGCGGTCGTAACCGTCATCCATCAACTCGTCGTAATCCGTATGGACGTGGCGGATATGGGCGACCAGCGAAAGCCAGACGGAGACAGGCGCGGACAGGGATCTCATATGCGGCTGCGCGGCGAGCCGTTTCACGTCCTCCGCTTCGTTGAACGGAATCATCGGGGTCAGGTTTCGCAGCGCCTTGGTGATTTCCGTCTGCCGTTTTGTTGCCATCGCTTTTCGTTTCCCGGTCACTTGCATTGCGTGGGAAAATGACATAAACATATCTTTATATCTTTTTCGGAGTAGGCATGACCGCACCCGCTTTCCATCTCGATACGATTGTCGATGTCCTCAAGACAATAGCCGAGCCGACGCGCTTGCGTATTCTCAAGCTGCTCTCCGAGACCGATCTGACCGTCTCGGAACTGACAGGCGTTCTCGGCCAGTCGCAGCCGCGCGTTTCCCGTCATCTGAAGCTGATGCTCGACGCGCGCCTCATCAAGCGCCAGCAGGAGGGATCCTGGGCGTTGTTCAGGCTCAGCCGCGACGCCGCAAGCGATGTCCTTGTCCAGGAACTGCTCGGCCGCATAGACGAGAGCGACGAGACCATCCGCCGCGATGGCGAGCGGCTGGAGGAGGTCAAGCAGAAACGGCGCGAAAAGGCGTCCAGCTACTTCTCCCGAAACGCGGCAAGCTGGGACGAGATTCGTTCGCATCATGTGGCCGACAAACTGGTCGAGGAGGCGCTCATCGCGCTTATCGGCGACAAGCCGGTGCGCTACATGCTCGATCTCGGCACCGGCACCGGCCGCATACTCGAGCTCTTTTCCGGCCTCTACCAATACGGCATCGGCGTCGACTCCAACCGCGAGATGCTCAACGTGGCGCGCGCCAATCTCGATGCGGCCGGCGTGCGCAATGCAGAAGTGCGCCTCGGCGACGTCTACAACCTGCCGATTGTTCGCAACGGTTTCGACCTGGTGACCGTCCACCAGGTCTTGCATTACCTCGATGACCCGGCCGCGGCGATCCGCCAGGCGGCCCGCGCGCTGCGCCCGGGCGGACGGCTGGTCATCGTCGATTTCGCTCCGCACCATCTCGACTATCTCCGCGACGAGCATGCGCATCAGCGCCTTGGCTTCGCCGATACGGACATGGAGGGCTGGTTCCGGGAAGCCGAACTTGAACCGGGTTCTTCGCGGGCGCTCGCCGCCGGCAAGAGCGCGGCCGATCAGCTCACGGTCAAGATCTGGGTCGCACAGGACCCGCGTATCGAGATCGCCGACGAGGAAGAAACAACTCAATCCCCCCTGGAGTATGTGGCATGAGACATTCCGTGAAACGGATCGCAGGCGCCCCCGGAACCGGTAAGGATATCCGCGTTTCGTTTGAATTCTTCCCGCCGAAGAATCCGCAGATGGAAGCGACGCTGACCGATGCGATCAACCGGTTGAGCCCGCTTTCGCCGGAGTTCGTCTCGGTCACCTACGGTGCGGGCGGTTCGACGAAGGACACCAGTCGCAGCACACTGCAGACAGTGCTCGCGACCGGTAACACCCCGGCCGCGGCCCATATCACCTGTGTTGGCGCGACCCGCGAGGAGGTCGACTCGGTCGTGCGCGATTTTGCGTCGCTGGGCATCCGCCGCTTTGTGGCGCTTCGCGGTGATCCGTCCGGCGGTGTCGGGACGCGTTACCAGCCGCATCCCGACGGATATCAGAATGCCGCTCATCTGGTGGCAGGTCTGAAAGCCTTCGGCGATTTCGATATCTCGGTCGCCGCTTATCCTGAGCGCCATCCCGAGAGCCCCGATCTCGCAACCGACCTCGACATGCTCAAGCGCAAGGTCGACAATGGCGCCACGCGCGCCATCACCCAGTTCTTTTTCGACAATGACGCCTATGAGCGTTACGTCGAACGGGTGCGCCGCGCCGGCATCTATGTACCGATCGTTCCGGGCATCGTGCCGATCCACAACTTCTCCGCGGTGCGCAATTTCGCCTCGAAATGCGGCGCTAGCATCCCCGCCTGGCTGGCGGACCGTTTCGATGGGCTCGACCGTGACCCGCATACGCACTCGCTGGTCGCCGCCGCTGTCGCCGCCGAACAGGTCTTCGATCTCGTCGATCGAGGCGTCGACGATTTCCATTTCTACACGATGAACCGTCCGGATCTGGTTTTCGCGATCTGCCGACTGATCGGTATTCGCGAGACGGGCGAGGCGGCCCGGCGGGAGCTGCACGCAGCCTGACTTGTCAGGCCGCAGAACCAACTAAAGTGTTGAAAAACAAGAGCCCGGGCCGCCGACAGCGGCCCGGGCTTTTGTCTGATTGTTTTCAGGGGGCGGTCTTCACACCGCATCGAGCCCTGTCAGGGCAGGACTCCGAAAACAAGGGCGCCTAAGAATAAGAACGCGGCACAAATCATCATGAAGTTGAGTGAACGTGTCAGTCCCATAGCAAGCCTCCTTGCTTTACAGTCATGAATCTAAGCGCATCCGACGAAGGTACAAGAGAATTTCATGCTGCATTGCGAAAGGCTTTGACTCGTTTTGCGAGAAACACCGCTCAAGCCTGCGTTAGGTTTGGGCTTTTTGCAGCGCGCAATGATCGAAAAAAACTTTCGCAAATCGGCCCTGCAGATGTGCATAAACCGGTCAGGGCCTCGGTCCGGCGGCGATCTCGCCCTCCAGCCAGCGCGCCGCTTGCAATGTCTGCTTGTCGCGTCCGAACCGTCCGATGAGCTGGATGCCGAGCGGCATCCCGGCGGAGTCGGCAAGTCCCGGCACGTTCACGCAAGGGTTTCCGGTGAGCGTCCAGACCTTGTTGAAAAGCGCCGATCCTGTTGTTCCCAGGCTCCGCAATGGCCCGGCGCCAGGCGCAGACGGCGCCAGCAGGATGTCGACCTCATCGAAAAGGCCCGTCGCCGTCTTGCGCGCATGACGCGCCGCGCGCCTCGCTTCGTCATAGGCGTTCGGTGGAATGGACCGGCCTTCCTCCAGTGTTTCGCGCAAAACGCCGCTCAGTTCGTCGCTATGAAATGCGAGTTCATGCGCAAGTGAAATCGCCGCCTCGTAGCCCTGGACGACCGCATGCACGTCCCGGCCGCGCCGGATTTGCTCCGGTTCGCAAACCTCGACGACCGTTGCGCCCGCGCGTTCGGCGATGGCCGCGGCCCGCGTGACGGCGTCACGCATCTCCGCCGAGGCTTCGTTGTCGATCTCGCTGCGATAGAGCCCGATTCGGGGAGGCGAGGTGACAGGATCGGCGCCAAGGTCGCGCCCGCCCAGCAGCGCCGCGAAAAGCGCCACATCCGCGACGTTCGCGGCGAAAAAGCCTGCCGTGTCCAGCGTCCAGGCGAATGTTTTCATGCCGCCGGTCGGAAACAGCCGGAAACTCGGCTTGTATCCAGCGACCCCGCAGAAGGCGGCGGGGCGAATCACCGAACCACCGGTCTGGGTGCCGATGGCGGCCGGGATCATTCCTGCGGCGACGGCCGCGGCCGAACCCGATGATGATCCGCCGGGCGTGTGTGCCGGATCATGCGGATTGACGGTTTTCGCCGGGTCGAGGAACGCGAGCTCGGTCGTCACCGTCTTGCCGATCACATATGCGCCGCGCGCCCGCGCCATGGCGACGATCGGAGCATCGGCGCGCGGCCGGAAGCCGTCATAGATCGGCGATCCGTAGCGCGTCGGCATGTCGTGTGTGTCGAATATATCCTTCACGCCAACGGCGATACCGGCGAGGGGCCCCTCGCTCGCGGTCCCAGTGCCCTCGGGCGCCAGTGCCTCGAAGGCATGTATCTCGTTGTCACGCTCGCCGATCGCGGCGCGGCTGCGCGCGATGGCTCCAGCGGGCGTATCGCGCCCGGCGGCGATATCGGCTATGATTTTCGAAACAGACTGCAACGCTTCCCCCCTTTGCGCCGTTTTGCGAACTCTGCTCTAACCACAAGTCATGGCCTGGCGGAAGAATCGCGGAAAGTCTTCATGGAACGATTTGCCACAGCGCGCGACGCAGCCCTGAAACTCCGGCCGGACGTGCCGGTTTATTGTTTTCGTCCGCATGTGCTGCGCGAGGACGCGAAGAACTTCAAGGCGTTGTTTCCGGGCACGACGGCCTATGCGGTCAAGACCAATGGCGAGCCGATGGTCATTCGCACGCTAGTAGAGGCCGGCATCGATGTCTTCGACGTCGCTTCGCCCGCCGAGTTCCAGACCGTGCGCGACATTTCGCCCGATGCGGAGCTCCTCTACATGCATCCGGTCAAGGCGCAATCGGACATCCGCCTCGCGCTGGAGCGGTACGGCATCCGCGTTCTCGTCGTCGATCATGAGGACGAGATTGCCAAGATCCTGCGCATCGCTCGTGCGCTCGACATCGACCACACGACCATGACGGTCTTTGTCCGCCTCGCCACCAAGGGCCACGCGGCTTATGAACTGTCGAAGAAATTCGGCGCCGCGCCGGGGCACGCCGTGGAACTGCTGCAGCGCCTGCACGGCATCGGCTTCAAGACGGGGCTCTGTTTCCATGTCGGCAGCCAGGTCGAGGAGCCGGACACCTATGAGCGGGCGCTGGCCTCGGCCGACTGGGTGCGCAACCGCGCCGCCGTGCCGCTTGCGGGGCTCGATGTCGGCGGTGGTTTTCCCGCCGAATATGGTCATGACCCGAAAAGCCGCGCTCCCAAACAGCCGCCGCTCGAAGAGCTGATGGCGAATTTGCGCGGCGCTCTGGAATACTGGGAATTCGACGATCAGCCGCTCGTCGCCGAACCCGGCCGCGTTATCGTCGCCCGCGCCTTCTCGCTGATCGTCCGGGTGCTGCTGCGAAAGGGCAGGCGGCTTTACATCAATGACGGCATCTGGGCGTCCCTGTCGGACAGCTGGACCGGCAAGATCACCCTGCCGGCGCGCTTTATCCCCGATCCGAACATCCGTCGGCGCAATGGCGACCCGGAGAAGATCGTGCCGTTCAAGGTCTGCGGCGCGACCTGCGATTCCGTCGATATCCTGACCCGGCCTTTCTACCTGCCGGAAACGGTCGACACCGGTGACTGGATCGAGATCGGCCATATCGGCGCCTATTCCATGGCGCTCAGGACCCGGTTCAACGGTTTCTATCCCGACTCCTTCGTCGAGGTCGACCAGCCCTTCGACGCCGGCGACGCTCCCGAAGGGTTCGCCAGCCTCGAGACCATGGCGGACTGACCCGTGACCGCCGGCAAATGGGCCTCGGTCGGCCTGTTGCTGGTGGCGGAATGCCTTGCCCTGTCGCTTTGGTTCGTATCGGCTGCCATTTTGCCCGGCATGATGGCGGAATCAGAGATCACGCCGTTCCGCCAGGCGGCCCTGTCGAGCGGCGTGCAACTTGGTTTCGTCGCGGGCGCGCTGGTCACGGCGGTCCTTGGATTGCCGGACCGTTTTGATCCAAGACGCGTCATGGGCATCGCGGCTGTCGTCGCGGCCATCGCCAATCTGACACTTGTCGTCTCCGTGCCGGGAAGCGCCGCCGCCATCGCCGCCCGCTTCGTGACCGGCGCGATGCTCGCCGGTGTCTATCCGGTCGGGATGAAGATAGCAGTCGGATGGGGCGAGAAGGATCGCGGTTTTCTCGTCGGAACGCTTCTCGGCGCGCTCATCTTGGGCAACGCCCTGCCGCATCTCTTTGCGCTCACCGGCGGTAGCGATTGGCGGTCGACCGTTGTCATCGCCTCCATCGCCGCGTTGATCGCCGCGGGCGCTGCCCAGCTGACCTCGCTCGGACCCAACCATGCGCGAGCGGCCCGGTTCGATCCGGCCGTTGTTGTCACCGCCTGGACCAATCGGAAGATCCGGCTCGCCTATGCCGGTTATTTCGGCCACATGTGGGAACTCTACTCCATGTGGGCCTGGATTGCCGTCATCGCTGCGGTCTCCTATGCCCGCCACATGCCGGAGGAACGGGCTGCGACGCTCGCTTCGGTTACCGCCTTCGTTTCGATTGCCGCTGGCGCTGTCATGAGCGTTTTGGCCGGCTGGCGCGCAGACCGTGTCGGCAAGGCCAGGGTCGCTCTGTTCGCCATGGCGGTCAGCGGCGCCTGCGCGATCCTCACCGCCGTGGCCTTCGGCGGCCCGGTCTGGATCTTCTTTCTTGTTGTCGTCGTCTGGGGTGCCTCGATCAGTCCGGATTCGGCGCAATTCTCCGCGTTGGTCGCCGATAATTCCCCGGGCCACCAGGCGGGCAGCCTGATGACGCTGCAGACTGCCCTCGGCTTCGCCATGACCTTCTTCACGGTGCAGGCGACACCGGTTCTGGCCGAATGGTGGGGTTGGCCGCCGGTCATCGCCATCATGGCGTTGGGACCGGCCTTCGGCATCTATGCCATGGCGCGCCTGACTGCGACGTCCTGACGCTGGGGAACCAATCCTGTCGCTTCAACTTGTCCCATTGTCTGGTACGTGGGCGGGCGTAGACTCGGCTGCATCAACACGGGAAAGTTTCCCATGCCGAAACTCGTTCGTTTCGTCCTGATCAACAGCATTGTCGGCATCGTTCTTGGCTGGCTGATCGCCGCTGCGATGGTGCATTTCAATATCGGCAATCTGGGCGAACTCATCAGCCACACCGACCACAAGGTGGCGGCGGTCGCGCTGCTCGGCCTGACCTTCGGCATCACCTTCGGCTTCGCCTATCTGGCGACCGCGGTCATGCTCATCCCGACCAGCAAGGACGATTTCGACAAGCTTTAGGCCACCCACGGGGGCCTTTCGAGATTCTCGTTTGGATGTGGCGAAAACAGTGTCTTTCGAGAACCGGAGCCGAGCGTACACAAGGTACGCGGGCACCGGAATCGCAGGAAGACGCTGTTTGCAGCCCGTCCAGGCGTGAATATCGGAAGGTCTAGAGGGCGTTCAGAAGCTTCGCGGTGGGCCACGCATCTGCCGGCATGCCGAGCCGGCGCTGCTCCTCGCGCACCGCGTCGCGCGTCCCGGCGCCCAGGATGCCGTCGATCTCACCGACATCGAACCCGTCCGCATTGAGCTTGGCCTGCAACTGCTTCATCTGCGGCTGGTCCAGTCCGGGTTCCGGATTGCCTTCGTTGAAGATCGGCGCGCCGCCGAGCCGGGTGGAGAAATAGGCGGCCGTCAGCACATAGGTCAGCGACTGGTTCCATTCGAGGAACACGTTGAAATTGGGATAGGCGAGGAAGGCCGGCCCCTTGCGGCCCATCGGTATCAGCAGATGGGTTTTGGGGTTGTCCGGAAGGGTGCCGTTGCGGGCGGACACGCCGCGCGCCTTCCATTCGGAGACAGGCAGTGCCTCGTGCAGGCCGGTGTCGTACCATTCCATTTCCGCCGGCACCTTCACTTCGATCAGCCACGGCTCGTTCGCCTGCCAGCCGAGCGATTGCAGGAAATTCGCCGCGGTCATGATTGCATCCGGCGCCGAGGTCTTGAGCTTGATCGCGCCATCGCCGTCGCCGTCGCGGCCCTTGGTCAGATAGTCCTCCGGCAGCACCTGAACCATGCCGATCTCGCCGGCCCATGCGCCGGTGATGTCGCGCGGCACGACGCCGAGATCGATCAGCCGGGCAAGCGCGATCAGCTGCGGACGGAACAACTCGGGACGCCGGCAGTCATGCGCCAGCGTGGCGATCGAGTTGAGCGTGTTGAAATCGCCCTGGTAGCCGCCGAAATCGGTCTCCAGCCCCCAGAAGGCGGTGATGACCTCCGGCGCAACGCCATATTCGGCGCGCGCCCGGTCGAAGGTCGATGCATATTGCTTCAGCTTCGCGGCCCCGACATCCAGCCGGTTCTGCGAGATCAGCCGACGCGCGAACGTGGCGAAATCCAGGGTGAAGACACCCTGCGCCCGATCGCGTTTCAAGACCTCGGGATTGTTCTGCGCGGAAGCGATGGCGTTGAGGCCGGCCTGTCCGACCCCCGACGCGCGCGCTTCCTCGACCATGGCGCTCCGCCATGCGCCGAAATCGCCGCCGCATGACGCCTGCGCCAGCGCGCCGGTTGCCGGCAACATGAGCGCAAGCCCGGCCAGAAGGAGGCGCGCTTGGGTTTTCAAGGCATGGGTTCTCATGGGTACGTCTCCTCGCGAAAGTCGGTGAAATCAGATGCTGTTCTTGGAAATCCAGTCGCGCCATTCGGAGGCGCTCCCGGCGAATGCGTTGATGTCGGTGTCGCCCGCCACGCCCGGCACGACGCCGGTCCCCGTATATTGCCAGAACGCCCAGTTGCGGCCCGGATAGGTAACGCGTGGATGCGCCTTGACCGTGCGCAGCCAGAATGTCTCGCCGCGGAAATGGCCGGCGATATTGTGCTCGTAGAAATCCGGTGTGGTGTAGATGACCGGCCTTTTGCCGTAATGCCGTTCCAGCGCATCGAGGAAGATTTTCATCTCCGAGCGCACCACGTCCGGGGCAGGACGTTTCGTACAGGTGGGCGAGGCGTGGTTCCACTCCATGTCCAGAACGGGCGGCAGCATGCCGCGTTCCTTCGGAACATGTCTGATGAACCAGCGCGCCTGTTCGATGGCAGGGCGGCAGAAATAGTAGAAATGATAGGCGCCGCGCGGAATGCCGGCGGCCTTGGCCCCGCGCCAGTGGCTCTTGTAGCCATCGTCGACGCGGTCGCCGCCCTCGGTAGCTTTGATATAGGCAAAGGCCACGCCGCCGCGCTTGACCTTCCTCCAGTCGACATCGCCCTGGTATTTCGACACGTCGATGCCATGCACCGCATAGCCATGCGGCGCGCCGCCCTCGAAGGAATGAACCGGATCGTTGTCGGCGAATTTGGGCGCGGCCAGCGGCAGAACGGAGTCGGTGAAATCGTAGGATATCTGCGAGCAGCCCGAAACGGTTAGCGCAGCGGCGACTGCGAGAATGCGCCACATCTGCGAAAGCACCGATTCGTTCCCTTTCTGCCCCCGGCTCTTCTAGCGTAAATTCCTTGTGTCGTCATGGTTTCAAGGCAACAATTATGGTTCTTCCGTGACGGCCTCCCGCGACATTTTGCGGGTCGGCACGGAACCGGTTGACGAACGCGGCCCGGCGCGACTTACTCCCGCCAACAACAAGAAGAACGGGGTGGAAGGTCATGCGTATCGTCAAGGGGGTTGTCGCCTTGCTGGCGGCCGTCATTATCGGATTTGCCGGATGGCTTTATTTCGCGCCCCCGGACCTGATCCGCGTCGGCTCGCATTATTCGGCGAAGATCGTCTGCTCCAATGTTTTCCTGGCTGGCCGCGACTCGCAGGCGACGCTCGAAACCGATGTCCAGGCGCCCGGACACTGGCTCCTGCGGCTGATGGACGTCTCGGTCGACCGGACCGCCGGCGAGGTACGTGCCGGTCTGCTGGGTATCTTCGGCGGCGGCCTGTCGGTCTATCGCGAAGGGCAGGGCTGTGCGGCCGTTCCGGACGGCGATATCGAGGCAGTGCGCGCCCGGCCGGCGCCGCCGCTATCGGAAATCGCCGCGCCGGGCGAGGGGGTCTGGCCCGAGGGCGAAACGGTCGAGCCGCTGGAAGACAGCGAACTCTATGCGGTGCTCAATGACGAGGCGCTGGTCGGCCCCGGCATGCGCGCGGTCGTGGTCGTTCGTGACGGACGCATCGTCGGCGAGCGCTATGGCGAGGGCTTTGATGAGAATACGCGCCTGCTCGGCTGGTCGATGACCAAATCCGTCACTGCGGCGCTGATCGGCCGGCTTGTGCGCGAAGACCGCATCTCGGTCGGGGAAACCGACCTGTTCGAAAACTGGACGGACGGGCGAAGCCGGATTTCCATCGCCAATATGCTCGGCATGGCGAGCGACCTGACCTGGAACGAGGAGTATGGCGACGTCTCCGACGTCACCCGCATGCTTTATCTCGAACCCGACATGGCCGGCTTCGCCGCCTCCATGCCGCTCGATACGGAAACGCCCGGTGGGATCGGCGAGGTGTTCGAATACTCCTCCGGAACGACGGTCATGCTGTCGCGGATCTGGGAGAATGTCTTCGTCAGCCAGGCCGAAGCGCTGGCCTTCCCCAACGATGCCCTGTTCGGGCCGCTCGGCATGAGCTCAGCTGTATTGGAAACGGATGCGCGCGGCACGTTCGTTGGCTCCTCCTACCTCTACGCGACGGCGCGGGACTGGGCGCGGATGGGCCTGTTCCTTCTGCAGCGAGGCGTCTGGAACGGCCGCTCGCTGCTGCCGGTCGGTTTTGTCGACTGGATGGTCCAGCCGCATCCCGCCTCCAATGGCGAATATGGCCGCGGACAGGTCTGGCGGCGCGCGCCGAACGCATGGTTGCCGGGCGACAATCCGGACTTGCCGGAGGACGCGTTTTTCATGTCCGGCCATGACGGCCAGTCGGTCTCGATCGTGCCATCGGAGGGGTTGGTTGTCGTTCGCCTCGGCCTGACGCCAACCGCTATGAACTACAAGCCGGCATTTCTGGTGCAGGCGCTGATCGACACGCTGGACCGCGCGGACTGAGGCTCAATTGGCGCGAAGACCGGTCTCGACCAGCATGCCCCGGCTTTTTGCAACGTAGTAATAGCCGGCGGAATAGAGCTGTACGGCGCGGTCATGCGAACCGTCCGCAAGCAGCCATGCGCCGCGCAGATATTTCACGCCGTATTTGAGGTTCGTCTCGGCATCGTAGAGCCCGGCTGCATCGCCCCGATACCCCATGGTGCGCGCGGTTTCCGGCTTGATCTGCATCAGCCCGTAATGCCCGCCATTGCGCGCCTGCGGATTGTAGGTGCTCTCGCGCTTGACCACGCGATGCACCAGCGCTTCCGGAACGTCATATTCGCGCGAATAGCGGCTGATCATGGAGTCGATGGGGCGGCGAGTTTGCGGTCCTGAAACGGAGGCCGGCTGCGCATAGGCCATCTCGGTGAACTTTTCGACATCCATCGCCTGCTCCTCGGCAAGCGAGGGGCCGGCCATGGCGGCCGGCGCGATCGAAAGCGTATCGACGACGCCATCCGCCGTGCAGCCAGCGAGGCCCGTCATGCAAAGCACCGCGGCGATCGCGGGCAAGCGATTGGCAATGGGATTGGCAGTCGGCATACGCTGTACCTGGAAGTGTCCGTCATGTGAGCCTGTCGGCCCTTTTGGGCTCTTTCAGGGCAAAATGGGCGGAATCAGGGCAAAGGCTGTGGAATTCCCAATCCGCGCGGCATCCTGCGGTCTGCGAACAACCGCAGTCACTGCCTGAGGATTTTCTCCATGGTCTTCCCCTTGGCCAGTTCGTCGATCAGCTTGTCGAGATAGCGGACCTTTTGCACCACCGGATCATCAATTTCCTCGACGCGGACGCCACATATGACGCCCTTGATGAGCAGACTGTTCGGATGGATGCGAGGCGCCTGGTCGAAGAAGGTCTCGAAATCGCTTTCCCCCTCGATTTCCCTTTGCAACTCCGCGTCACTGTACCCGGTCAGCCAGCTTATGATCTGGTCGACTTCGTCCCTTGTCCGGCCTTTCCGCTCGGCCTTCTGGACATACATCGGATAGACCTTGGAGAATTTCATCTCCCTGATGCTTGTGCGCGGCATGGCCTCGCTCCCGTACTTTGTTCTAGGGCGCTTTGTTACTCCGGCAGATATCCTCCCGGCGTCGGCGTCGTCACAATAACCGCTTCCCCGGCCTTCACGCTGGTCTGGTCGCAATGCTTCAGCTTTTCCAGCGTCCCGTCGAGGCGGCGGATTTCCGTCTTGCCGCATTCCCCGTCGCCGCCGCCGTCGAGACCCTTCGGCGGGTTGATGCGGTGCGACGACAGGATCGCGCATTCCATGTCTTCGCGGAAGCGCAGCACGCGCCGCGTGCCGTCGCCGCCGTTGAACTTGCCGCTCCCACCCGAGCCTTTTCGGATCGAGAATTCCTCCACCACGATCGGGTAGCGCATCTCGAGAATTTCCGGATCGGTCATGCGCGTATTCGTCATATGCGTATGCACGCCCGACGCGCCACCGAAGCCGCGCCCTGAGTTCATCCTGCCCGCCGGTGAACCGGAACAGATCGTCTCGTAATTCTGGTAGCGCGCATTGCCATAGGTGAGGTTGTTCATCGTTCCCTGCGCGTTCGCCAGCGCGTCGAGAGCGTAGAGCAGGCAGTTCGTCACATGCTGGCTCGTCTCCGTATTGCCGGCGACCACGGCAGCAGGGTAACTCGGCTTCAGCATGCAGCCATCCGGAATGACGATGTTGAGCGGTCGCAGGCACCCGGCATTCATCGGGATGTTGCCTTCCACCATCAGCCGGAACACGTAAAGCGTGGCTGCCCGGGCCACTGGCTCCGGCGCGTTGAAATTGTTCTTCTCCATCGGCGACGTGCCGGTAAAGTCGATCGTCGCCTCGCGCTTCTCCTTGTCCACGGTGATCTTCACCTTGATCGTCTGGCCGTTGTCGGTCGGATATTCCGCCTCGCAATCGGCCAGCGCGTCGATTACCCGCCGCACGCTTTCCTCGGCATTGTCCTGCACGTGGTTCATATAGGCCTGCACGACCGGAAGCGTGAAATGGCCGACCATCTTGCGAAGCTCGGCCACGCCCTTTTCATTGGCGGCGATCTGGGCCCGCATGTCGGCGAGGTTTTGCTCCGGATTGCGCGCCGGCCAGGGGTGGTCGGTCAGAAGCTCGATGAACTCCTCGCCGCGCAGCCGCCCGCCCTCGACCAGCTTGAAATTGTCGATCAGCACGCCTTCCTCGTCCACATGCGTCGCACGCGGCGTCGCCGAACCGGGCGCCATGCCGCCCACATCGGCGTGGTGGCCGCGCGACGCGACGAAGAACAGGATCTCGCTGCCCGCCTCGTCGAAGACCGGCGTCACCACCGTGATGTCGGGCAGGTGGGTTCCGCCGTTGTAGGGCGCGTTGAGCGCATAGACGTCGCCGGGCTTCATCTCGGGGTTCTGCCGGATGATCGATTCCACGGAACGGTCCATCGAACCCAGATGCACCGGCATGTGCGGCGCGTTCGCGACCAGCGCGCCCGTATGGTCGAACACCGCGCAGGAGAAGTCGAGCCGTTCCTTGATGTTCACCGACGAGGCGGTGTTCTGCAGCGTCACGCCCATCTGTTCGGCGATCGACATGAAGAGGTTGTTGAAGACCTCCAGCATCACCGGATCGGCCTGCGTGCCGATAGGCGCGGCACGGTCATTCGCTTCGAAGCGCGTCAGCAGCAGCTGGTTGTTGCCCGTCACCTCCGCCTGCCAGCCCGGCTCGACCGCGATTGTCTGGTTGTCTTCGACGATGATGGCGGGACCCTTCACCCGGTCGCCCGGAACCAGCGGATCGGCGGCGTCAGCGGTGCGCAGATAGAGGGCCGCATCCCGCCACGCGCCGCCCATGAAGGCTTTCTGCCCGTAGCCGGCTTCGCGCTCGCGCGCTTCCGGCGGCGTTTCGGCCTCGGCCTCTTCATGCTCCGGCACTGCTTCGGACGCCTCGATGCCGACCGCCTCGACGATCAGTCCGCGCGACGGATCGGTAAAGCCGAATTGCGCCATGTGAGCGGCTTCGAAATCCTTCGCCGCCTTGTTGAGGTCCTTGCCGTCATAGGCCACCTCGATGGTTGTGTCGGTGCCCGAATAGCGAAGATGCAGCACCGGCTGCGTCGCGATGCCGTCGGCCGCAATGCCCTGCGCCTCCAGTTCGCCGCTCGCCTCTGCCGTCAGTTCTCCGATCAGCCCGTCGATCGCCGTGCGGCTGTCTTCCTCTAGCGTCTCCACCAGCGCGTGTTGGCGCGACGCATAGGTCTTCGACAGCCCGATCCCGTAGGCCGACAGAAGGCCGGAATAGGGGTGGATCAGCACCGCCTTCATGCCCAGCGCATCGGCGACGAGACAGGCATGCTGGCCGCCCGCGCCGCCGAAACAGTTGAGCGCATAGCCGGTCACGTCATAGCCGCGCTGCACCGAGATCTTCTTGATCGCATTCGCCATGTTCTCGACGGCGATGGTGATGAAACCTTCCGCGACTTCTTCCGCCGTCCGGCCGTCGCCGACCTTCTGCGCCAGTGCCCGGAAGCGCTCGCGCACCGTCTCGGCGTCGAGGCGCTCATTCTGCTCCGGACCGAAGATTGCCGGAAAATGCATCGGGTCCAGCTTGCCGGTCATCACGTTTGCGTCCGTGACGGTCAGCGGTCCGCCGCGTCGATAGGCGGCAGGTCCCGGGTTGGCGCCCGCCGAGTCCGGTCCGACCTGGAATCGTCCGGCTTCGTAATGCAGGATCGAGCCGCCGCCGGCGGCCACCGTGTGGATCCGCATCATCGGCGCGCGGATGCGCACTCCCGCGACCTCGGTATCGAAGGCGCGCTCATAGCTTCCCGCATAATGGGCGACATCGGTCGATGTGCCGCCCATGTCGAAGCCGATCACGTCGTGATAGCCTTCGGCCTTCGCCGTCTCGACCATGCCGACCACGCCGCCGGCAGGGCCGGAGAGGATCGCGTCCTTGCCCTGGAAGAGGTCGGCTGCCGTGAGCCCGCCCGAAGACATCATGAATTGCAGCCGCGTGCCGCCCGGTGCGTCCGAGACGCCCAGTTCGCTGGCAACCTGATCGACATAGCGCCTGAGGATCGGCGACAGATAGGCGTCGACCACCGTCGTATCGCCGCGGCCGACCAGCTTGGCGAGCGGCGAGACCATGTGACTGACGGAGATCTGCGAGAACCCCATCAACTGGACCATTTCCTCCGCCGCCAGCTCATGCGCCGGATGGGCCCACGCATGCATGAAGGCTATCGCGACGGCGTTGATGCCCTCGTCATAGGCCGTTCGCACGGCGATCTCGACAGAGGCAAGGTCCACAGGCGTCTCGACGGTTCCGTCGGCGAGAACGCGTTCCGGCACTTCGATCACCCGGTCATAAAGCTGTTCGGGCAGGATGATTTCCTTGGCGAAGATGTCCGGCCGCGCCTGATAGGCGATGCGCAGCGCGTCGCGAAATCCCTTGGTGATCAGCAGCAGCGTGCGGTCGCCCTTTCGTTCCAGCAACGCATTGGTTGCCACGGTCGTACCCATGCGCACCGTTCCGATGCGGACCGCCGGCACCGGCTGGCCCTTCGGCACGCCAAGAAGGTCGCGAATGCCCTGCACGGCGGCGTCGCGATAGGCTTCCGGGTTTTCCGACAGCAGCTTGTAGGGATGGATTGTCCCGGCCGGGTCCACACCGAGTACATCTGTGAAGGTGCCGCCGCGGTCGATCCAGAAATCCCACCTGTCGCTCATTCGTCGCTCCTGTTGTGCTGGCGGTTTTGTGGAGGAGATTGGCGGCACGGGCAACCCTTGCCGGCAGACCGTTTGTTACAGCCCGTGAAATTGTTTGAAACCGTTGCAGGAACGGATGCGCCCCCGCTGCCGTTGGCTAGGCGATAACGACACAACAGTGAGGTATGACAAAATGCGTAGACTGCTTCTTTCCACCGTTTCCGTCGCAGCTCTGGTTACGCTTGCCGCTTGCAGCGACGAGACCGCCGAAAACACCGAAGGCAACCCGCCTGCCGTCGAGCAGAGCGCCGAGGTCGATACTACGATCCCGTCCGCTGACGAGCAGACGACCACTGCCGATAACGGCATGACCGACGAGTCAATGTCCGGCAACGACACACAGATGCAGGCCGATGCCGAGACCGGCAATGACACAATGATGTCGGGCGATACGTCCGCGACCGCCGACGCCTCCGCGACGGCCGATGTGGAGGAAGCCAAACAGGCCGTGGCCGAAGCCCGCGACGCGATCCAGAGCCAGTCTGAATCGGCGGCTGTCCAGGCGCTGATAGACGTCGAGCGCGCGATCGATAATCTCGAGGATCCGACCGAGGCGCAGCAGGCCGTCGACGAGACCCGCAATCAGGTCATCGAGGGCAATTTTGAAGCCGCGCTCGCTTCGCTCAGCGATGTCGAGATGGCGATCGACGCCAGCGCCCAGGCTTCTGCCGGCACGGCGGTAACGGACGAAACGACGGCCAGCACGACAGAATAACAACAAGGCCGTTTGTTTGAGAAACGCCCGGGTCCGAAACCCGGGCGTTTTCATGCGATGCGCGCTCTGCGTCCGAACCATACGATCGCCGCCACTGCGGTCGCGAACAGCAGCGTGCGAACCGTGATCGTCTCGCCCAGAAGCATCGCCGATAGTGCGACCGTGACGAAAATCTGAAGCAGTTGCACCTGTCCAACCCGGGCAATGCCGCCCATCGCCAGCCCGGCGTTCCAGGCAAAAAACCCCAAGAACATCGAAAAAAGCGCGTGGTAGCCGAGCGCCAGTGCCGCTGCCATGTCTGGATGCAGGTAGCGCTCCTCCCAGAGAAAGGCCGTAGCCGCGACATTGAGAGGCGCCGTCGTCACCAGCGCCCAGCATATCGTTTCCCAGCCCGGCATGCGCGCCGATAGCCTGCCCATGATAACGTAGCCGACCGATGCGGCCGCCGCGGCGGCAAACAGCCACAAATCGCCGCCTTCGATCCCGAATTGGCCGCTACTGTCGCCGCCGACGACGAACCAGATCACAAGCGCCGCGCCTGCGACGGACGATGCCCAGAATGCGTAGCCAGGCCGTTCACCGGTGATCAGCGCGGACACTGCCGCGGTCGCTAGAGGCAGAATCCCGAGCACCACGCCGCCGTGGCTGGCGTCCACGCTCTCCATGGCGAGCGATGAGAAGGCGGGGAAGCCGAAGGTCACCATCATGCCGGCGAGGAATATCGGGCCGATATCCCCGCGCGAGAGGCGCTTTCCTGTTCCAAGCAGAACGAGCGCAGCCAGTATCGCCGCTATCGTGGCGCGCGAACTGGCGATGAACAGAGGTCCGAAGGAGTTGAGCGCGACGACGGTCGCAGGCAGCGTGCCGCCGAAGACGACGACACCGAGAAACCCGAGCGCGAAGCCGAGCGGGATATTGCGTGTTGGTTCGGTCATGTGAGGTACAGGAGGACGGGTTGGCGAGCAGATCGCATGGGTTCCGCCCGGTGCGCAAGCTCTCTTACATCGCCATCGTTCATCGGCTATGAGAAATCATGTCGATCTGGGTCCGAATCTCCGATTTCGTCTCCACCAAGGCGACGACCGCTCTGTCCGGGCTGGTGGAGACCGTGCGCACGACCTTTGCCGGCGATCCGGCAACGCGCCGCCGCGTCGCCTTTTCCATCGCCATGATCGCGCTGTCGGCGAAGATGGCGAAGGCGGATGGCGTCGTTACCAACTCCGAGGTCGATGCCTTCCGGGAGATATTCGAAATCCCGGCAGATGACGCGAGACGCGTTGCCGGCCTGTACAATCTGGCCAAGCAGGATGTCGCCGGTTACCGCGCCTATGCCGCGCAGGTCGCCTCGCTTTGCGGCACGGGTTCACAGGATTGCCCGCTGCTGATCGACGTTCTCGATGGCCTGTTCCACATCGCCAAGGCCGATGGTGTCATCCACTCTAAGGAGTTGGATTTCCTGACCGACGTCGCCGGGATTTTCGGTATTTCCGGCAACGCCTTCGAGCGGATTGTCGCCCGACATGTCGACAAGGGGCGGCGCGATCCCTGGCGTATTTTGGGCCTCGAGCCAGGCGTTGGCTATAAAGAGGCGCGACGGCGTTATTTACAGCTGGTGCGCGAGAACCACCCCGACCAGTTGGTCGCCCGCGGCCTGCCGGAGGAATTCCTCAAGATCGCCAATGACCGTATCGCGGCCATCAACGATGCGTGGGAAGTGATCGAGCCTGGTCTGAAGGCGGAGGCCGACGAAGCCGAGGCAGGACAGGATTTGAAACGCGGATGAACGACGCGCCCTTTGCGCCGGATTTCGCCGACGCCATTGTTCGCTCTTCACCCAACAGCGGAGAGCGCAAGGGCGAATCGCCCGTCGATATCCTGCTGCTGCATTACACCGGCATGGAAACGGGGCAGGGTGCCGAGGACTGGCTGTGCGATCCGCAAAGCGAGGTCTCCTGCCACTACATCGTTCATGAGGACGGACGCGTCGTCCAGATGGTGCCGGAAGCGCTCCGCGCGTGGCATGCCGGCCGTAGCCACTGGAAGGGAGAGACCGACATCAACTCCCGTTCTGTCGGCATCGAAATCGTCAATGGCGGCCATGAGTTCGGGCTCCCGGCGTTTCCCGCCCCTCAGATCGACGCCGTAATCGCGTTGTCGCGCGATATTCTCGCCCGCAATGCGATCCCGCCGGAGCGGGTGCTGGCGCATTCCGATGTGGCTCCGGGCCGCAAGCGCGATCCGGGCGAGTTGTTCCCGTGGGACCGGCTCGCCGCTGCCGGTGTCGGTCACTGGGTGGAGCCGGCGCAAATCGGCGGCGGGCGCTTCTTTTCGAAAGGCGATACCGGTCAGCCCATCGAGGCGCTGCAATCCATGCTGGCGATGTATGGCTACAAGGCCGCTATCACGGGCGCCTTCGACGAAAACACCGCTGCTGTGGTCGCGGCGTTCCAGCGCCATTTCCGCCCCGCGCGCGTCGACGGCGTCGCGGATGCCTCGACCATCGAAACGTTGCACAGGTTGCTTACGGCGCTTCCCGCCTTGTCGTGACCGCGTCGATCCTGCTGTTCAGGAAGGTGTCCATCCGGGCGAGGCTGTCTTCGGCTTGCGCCGTCGGCCAGCACTGGAAGACGTGGCAACCGCCCGGATAGATCGCGACTTCGACGCCGTTTCCGGTAGCGTGCCAGCGCTGCGCCATCATCATCGTGTCGTCGATCAGAAGATCTTTCGTGCCGCAGGTAAAAAGCGCCGGCGGCATACGATCGAGCCGTGCATAGAGCGGCGAAATGTCCGGGTCTCGCCGGTCGCGCCCGTCTCCGAGGAAAAGCCCTGTGCTATGGACGACGTCCGCAGTGGCCAGCACGAGCGGCTCTTCGCCCCAGTTGCGCACGCTCGGCGTGCCGTCGAGATCGTAACAGCCGGCAACCAGATTGGCCGCGTGAAATGGCCACAGCCCGTGCCGGTCGCGCAGCCGCAGCAGGGTCACTGCGGCAAGATGCCCGCCCGCCGATTCCCCGCCGATTGCGAGGAAACCAAGCGGCAAATCGTGACTTTTGTCCGTCAACAGCCAAAGCGCCGCCGCCTCGCAATCGTCCGGTGCGTCGGGGTAGGAGTGTTCCGGCGCCAGCCTGTAGTCGACCGAGACCGTGATCAGACCGGTATTCTCCGCGATCCGCCTCAACCTCTCGTCGTTCTCGCATGGCGATCCCATCACCCATCCGCCGCCGTGAATATGCAGATATGTGCCGCGCGCCGGACGGCTGCGGGGTCGCAGCACGCGAAGCGGAATGTCATGCCCGCCAATGCCGGCGACGAGAAGGGTTTCGGCATGGGGATCGGGCGTGCAGAGCGGAAATATGCCCTGTCCCGCGGCGCGTCGTGCGCGCGCCACCGCCGGCGGCGTCGCCCGGCGGTCGGGAACCGCGGACAGGGCCGCGACGATGCGGGCGTTGAGCGCGCGCGCCTCTTCCGGAATGCTTTCATCGGCAAACACAGCCGCCTCCGGCCATTTCGGATCGGCAAACTCGGTCATGCAATGGTCTCCGTCGGCGCAACAAGCATAAGCGGCACCTATACAGGCTTTCGCCCACTTTTCCCGCTCTGTTTGGCCGAATTGCTCTCTCTTCTGCACGAGATGGAGGCGATGCCTTGACAGCACATATGCTGCCGCCGTCATAATCGGTTCAAATCGGCTGGAGGATTTCGGACGATTCGGGGGGAGGAAATATGGCGGTACAAATTCTGGTTGCGGACGATCATCCTTTGTTCAGGGACGCAATCAAGTCTGCCATCGACATACCTATGGGCGATGACCTCGAGCCGCCGGTGATCACCGAGGCAGAGGATTTCGGGTCCGCCATGGCGGCCCTCAACGACAATCCCGACACCGATCTTGTCCTTCTCGATCTCTCGATGCCCGGCTCCAGCGGCCTTTCCGCGCTGGTGTCCGTGCGCGCGACCTATCCGGCGGTTCCTGTCATCGTGATTTCCGGCACGGACGATGTCTCCACCGTCCGCCGTTCGATCGATCTTGGCGCTTCGGGCTTCATCTCCAAATCCGCGCGCACCGAGGTGATCCGCCAGGGCGTCGCCGATGTGCTGGCCGGTGAGATCGCGCTGCCGGAAGGCATGAGTCTCGGCTCCGAGCATGATGCGGAAATCGGGGACCTGATCCGCCGTATTCGCACGCTGACGCCGCAGCAGGCGCGCGTGCTCGGTATGCTGGGCGAGGGCCTGTTGAACAAGCAGATCGCCTATGAACTCGGCGTCTCCGAGGCCACCATTAAGGCGCATGTCTCGGCGGTTTTGCAGAAGCTGAACGTCGACAGCCGAACCCAGGCGGTCATCCTCCTGTCGAAGATCGGCTCCGACATGTTGCGCGACGACGCCGCCGACGACTGACTATTCGGCGGCCGCGCGTTCCTGAGACACATTCGAAAGCAACGCCCTGAGCGCCGCCGGCTTCAGCGGCTTGTTCAGGATATGGATCTCTGCATTCGCGGCGGCCGCGCGCAGCGGCGCCGAGCGGTCGGCCGTCGCGAGGATTGCGAACATGTGCGGTCCGAGCCGGGACCGCACGGCGGCAATCACGTCGAGCCCGTTATGGCCGTCATCGAGATGGTAATCGGCGATGATCACGTCGGGCACTGTGCCGGCCTTTGCGATTTCCTTCAGGAGGCTCTTCTGGGTCGGCGCCGCAATCACCTTTGCGCCCCAGCCCTCCAGCAACACACGCATGCCGGACAGGATCGTTTCCTCGTTGTCGATACAGGCGACGAGCATGCCGGCCAGAACCTGGCGCGACGCGGCTGTGCGGGAGACGCGCGCCGGCTTGGCGGTCAGTTCCGCTTCCGAACGCGGAATGCGCACGGAGAACATCGTGCCCTTGTTCTGCCGCGACTTCATCTCGATCGTCAGGCCCAGCACGCGCGAGATGCGGTCGACGATGGAAAGTCCAAGGCCGAGCCCGCTCGCGATGCGCGCACCCTCCGACAGCCGCTCGAATTCCCGGAAGACGGTCTTTGCCTTCTTCGAAGAGATGCCTATCCCGGTATCGTGAACGCAGATCAGCGCGTCCTCGCCGTCGCTGCGCACGCCGACAAGCACCTTGCCGGTCTTGGTGTATTTCAGCGCGTTCGATACGAGGTTCTGCACCAGCCGGCGCAGCAGGTTCCGGTCGGATTCGACCACTGTCGAAGACGGAACGACAACGAACTCCAGACCTTTTTCGTCCGCGAGTGGCTGGAAGTCGGTCTTCACCTGCGCCAGCACCTCGCCGAGCGAGAAGACCGACGGGTTGGGCGTCATCGCGCCCGCGTCGAGGCGGGAAATGTCGAGCACCGCGCCGATGATGTTCTCGACCGCCTGCAGCGACGAGTCGATCTTCACCGCGATCTCACGGTCGGCCGACCGCTTGCCCGTGGTGCGTTCCACCAGCGATGACGTGTAGAGACGCGCGGCGTTGAGGGGCTGCGAGATATCGTGGCCCGCCGCAGCGAGGAAGCGCGTCTTGCCGAGATTGGCTTCCTCGGCCAGCGCCTGGGCACGCGCCAGTTCCCGGTTCACATTGGTCAGTTCGGCGGTGCGCGCCGCGACGCGGTGTTCCAGGCTCTCCTTGGCGCGTTGCAGCGCCTCGTCGGCCTCCACGCGGCCGGTGATGTCCGTATAGGTGACGACGATGCCGCCATCCGGCATCGGGTTGGAACGGATTTCGAGGATCCGGCCGCCGCGCCGCATCGGCAACTGCCACGCCCGCTTGAATGAGGCGATATTGTTGACCATGGCGAGCGCCATCTGCTCGTCGATCTGGTCGTCGGCGACGAGGCGCTCCGTGATCAGCTTCAGCGGGTAGCCGAACTGGCCCATCGCGCTTGGCAGGCCCAGAAGCGCGCGAAACTGCGTGTTCCAGTTGGTCAGCCGCAGATTGTTGTCGAAGACCGAGATGCCCTGGTCCATCTGGTTGAGCGCCATCTGCAAGAGGTCGCGGTTCTGCTGCAAAGCCTCCGAGGCGTCGTCGAGCAACTGCACCGTCTCGCGCGAGGACGCTCCGTCCTTTTCGAACAGCAGCGACAGCACCAGCCGCGCCGAGGATGAGCCGACGGCCGAGGCGAGGATCTGCTCGGCATAGCGCACCACGGTGATGTCGGTCGTCTGACGCCCGTCGAGCAGCCGTCCCTCGCGCTCCTCGAAGGCGGCGAATGCCCGCTCGGTGCGTTCTCGCCCGACATAGCGCGAAAGGGTCGTCTTCAGGTCGCTAATCGTGATCGAGGTGCGGAAACGCCGGATCTTCACGCCCTGCGGCTGGTCGTGCGGCACGAAGGTCAGTGCCTGCAACCTTTCGAGCGGCGACTGGTCGCGCGACAGCGAGCCGAAGAACAGCAGCACTACATTGACCGTCAGGCTCCAGAAAACGCCGTGGTCGAGTGGCGCGGCCTCAAGGCCGAACAACGACTGCGGCCGCAACGCGTCGATGCCGAAAATACCGTTGCTGATAAAGGCGTGCTCTCCGCCGAGCAGCGTCGGCAACAGCAGGGTGTAGGTCCACACCACAAAGCCGGCGCCCATTCCGAGAAGCGCGCCCCGCGCATTCGCGCCGCGCCAGAACAGGCCGATCACCAGCGCCGGAGCGAACTGCGCCACCGCGGCAAACGACAAAAGGCCGATCGCCGCGAGCTGCGTGGAATCGGCTGCGGCCCGGTAGTAGGCAAAAGCGGCGATCAGCATGATGAAGATGGAGACGCGCCGGATATTCAGGATCACCCGGGTCCAGTCGCCCGAATCCCGTCGCAATCGACCGCCGAACCGCCATAACAGCAGCGGGATGACGAGGTCGTTCGAGATCATGATCGCCAGCGCAACCGAGGCGACGATCACCATCGCGGTCGCTGCCGACAACCCGCCTGTGAAGGTGAGGAAGGCGAGAAAGTCCTGTCCCGCCGAAAGCGGCAGCGCCAGCACGTAGGAATCCGGCGAAACCTCCGGCCCGAGATGCAGCATGCCGGCGACGGCGAGCGGCAGGACGAGCAGGTTGATGACGACGAGATAGAGCGGGAACAGCCAGATGGCCCGCCGCAATTCGGACTCCGAACGGTTTTCGACCACGGTGACATGGAATTGCCGGGGCAGGGCGAGGATCGCCGAGGCGCTGAGCAACGTCATCACGATCCAGGTCGCCGGCGAACTGCCGTTCGAGATAGCCGAAACCACGCGCTCGTCATTGCGGATGGCGTCGATGATCGGACCCGGACCGTCGAACATGAACAGCACCACCGCGCCGCCAACCATCAGGAACACGGCGATCTTGACCAGCGATTCCAGCGCGACGGCGAGGATCAGCCCGTCCTGGTGTTCGGTCGCGTCGGCATGGCGCGTGCCGAACAGGATGGCGAAGACGGACAGGAACAGTGCGACGATCAGCGATATGTCGACATGGAAGGTCTGCTGGGCGGAATCGAAGACGTCGTAATGGTGCGCCATCAGCGTCACCGAATCCGAAATCGCCTTCAATTGCAGTGCGATATAGGGAACTGTTCCGATAACCGCGATCACCGCCGCCAATGCCGCCACCCAGGCATTCTTGCCGTAGCGCGATGCAAGGAAATCCGCGATTGAGGTGATCTTTTCGGATTTCGAAAGGGCGATCATCCGTTCGATCAGCTTGTAGCCGAGCGTGAAGACGAGGATCGGCCCGAGATAGATCGTGAAGAACTGGAAACCGGCCTGCGATGCGACGCCGACCGAGCCGAAAAAGGTCCAGGATGTACAGTAGACCGCCAGGCTGAACGCATAGATATTCGGCCTCGGCAGGTTGCTCGGTCCGCCGCGCGATTTGCGGTCGCCATAGGCGGCGACCGCAAACAGGATCGCCAGATAGCCGAGCGCCACAATGATGATCAGGCCGCCCTGCATTCATCCTCCCGTGGGTCGCCGCATGCATTCAAGCAAAACGGCCGGAACCTGTCCAATTGCTGTGCATAGCGCCAATTCTTGAGAATTCACAACAGAGCGCTGCTGCTATAGTCAATGACGCCGCGTAAAATTACGCGGCGGCGGGGTATTCAGGAGCAAGCCGGAGGGATTTCATGCTCGACGAATTCAAGGAATTTATAGCCAAGGGCAATGTCATGGACCTTGCCGTCGGCGTCATCATCGGCGGCGCCTTTGGCGGCATCGTCAAGTCGCTGACGGACGACATCATCATGCCTATCGTCGGCGCCATCTTCGGCGGTTTCGATTTCACCAACTATTTCATCCCGCTCGCCTCCGGCGTCGATGCGACGACGCTCGATGCCGCCCGCGAGCAGGGCGCGGTGCTCGCCTATGGCAGCTTCGCCACCCAGGTGATCAACTTCCTGATCCTGGCCTGGATCATTTTCCTGATGGTCAAGGCGGTGAACAATCTGCGCCGCAAGGAAGAGCCGGCTCCGGCCGCTCCGCCCGCGCCGCCGGCCGATGTTCAACTATTGACAGAAATCCGCGATCTCCTGAAAAAGTAGTCGCCGCGAAAATCGTGTCGCAAGTACCCCGGCCTCGCGGCCGGGGTTTTCGTTCCAGCCTTCGGATTGTTCCATGACCAGCCACATGTCGTCCCTCGATGCCTTCAATCTGCGTGCCGAAGCGCGCGATGCACCGCCGAGCGGCATTGTCGCGGTGTTCCAGCATGCCCGCGGAAGGGAGGGCGTGATCCCGCTCTGGGTGGGCGAGGGCGATCTTGGCACGCCGGATTTCATCGCGCGCCCGGCCGCCGACGCGTTGGTCGGAGGTGAGACCTTCTACACCTGGCAACAGGGCATTCCGGAACTGCGCGCCGCGCTTGCCCGCTATTACGGACGTCATTTCGGCATTGAAAGCGGCCTGAATGACTACATCGTTGTCGGCTCTGGCATGCAGGCTATCCAGCTTGCCCTGCAGGCGGTCGCCGGGGCGGGCGATGAGTGCGTCTATCTTTCTCCTGCCTGGCCGAATTTCGCCGCCGCGCTGGAAGTCGCCGGCGGCAAAGCCGTTCCGGTCACGCTCGATTTCTCGGAGAACGGCTGGACGCTCGATCTGGAGCGCTTCGAGGCGGCGATCACGCCGCGCACCCGGGCGTTGTTCATCAATACGCCGTCCAATCCGACCGGCTGGGCCGCTGACCGCGAGACGCTCTCGGCCATCCTCGAAATCGCCCGCCGGCACGGTATCTGGATCATCGCCGACGAGATTTATGCGAAATTCTGGTATGGTGAGGGTGAACGCGCGCCGTCCTTCCTCGATGTTCAGTCGCCGGAAGACCGGATTCTTTACGTCAATTCTTTTTCCAAGAACTGGGCCATGACCGGTTGGCGGGTCGGCTGGATCAAGGCCCCGCCGCCGCTGATGCCGGTGCTTGAGAACCTCGTCCAGTATTCGACCTCCGGCGTGCCGCAATTCATGCAGCGCGGCGCGGTCGCGGCGCTCGATGAGGGCGACGATTTCATCGCCAGCCAGGTCGCCCGTGCGGCGGAAGCGCTCGATATCGTGACGAAAAGCCTGTCCGCGACCGGCAGAGTCCGCTTCGCTCGTCCGGGCGGCGCTTTCTATCTCTTCTTCGCCATCGACGGCGTGGAAGATTCGATGCAAAGCGCGATGCGTCTTGTCGACGAGACCGGTGTCGGCCTTGCTCCCGGTGTCGCTTTCGGTGCGGGCGGGGAAGGGTTCTTCCGGCTCTGCTTCAACCGCGATCTCGGCCAGATCGCCAGGGCTTCCAAGCTTCTCGAGGCATATATTTCGGAATCTTTTTAAGGTTCCGTACCAACCCGCAACCGGTTCCCGTTGCATTCGCGCGCGGCAAGGAACGCCACAGCGGAATCTGGGGGACGCAAGCCAAGCTGACGCGTCAAATGCGCGATCCTTGGGATCTGGCCCGGCCGTGGACGGATACCTTCAACCGGGCCTTCTCCGAGAAGCCGGCCTCAGGCCTTGCGCCCGAACGCCTTGAACCGCGCGACGCCGCCATCGGGATGGATGTTGATCCGCAGATGGGTCACGGCGTCGTTGTGCAGGATGTCGGTGAATGTGTGTTCGTGATCGGGCGTCAGCTTCTGGTCGGCCAGCAGCGGCTTCCAGTACATCGATGAGGTAACGAGCAACCGGTCGGCATCGGGCCCCGCGGCCAGTTCGTCCGGCAGGCAGGCCGCGTCGATCGTGCAGCTGACCGGGCAGTTGCCCTTGTAGAAAGCCGTATCGACGACCACGCGCTCGACGCGTCCGGCGGTCGCCAGCGCGATGATGATCCATTCATTGCCGGGCTCGCGGCGCCGGTGCGTCTCCCAGCCGTCGCCCATGCTGATCGATTTCGTCGGCGTCAGCATGCGGTGGTAGTTGCCGTAATGAGCGTCCGAATAGGCGACGATGCGCGCTCCATTGATCAGCGAGGCGAGATCGAGCTCGTCATCCGCGCCGAAGGCAGACGGCTGCGCCGTCCCGTAGACGCGCAGGCGCGCGACGCCGCCATCGGGATAGATATGCAGCCTGAGATGCGTCCAGACGCCGTCGCCCTCATGCGCGATGTAGTGATGCGCGCTCGGCCCCAACGGAGAAATCGGCACGATCGTCTGCCACTCCGTGTTTTCGTCCGGCGCAGCGCCGGACGGCAGCTTGCAGGCTTCGATCGAGCAGGCCGGCGGGTAATTGCCCGTGAAATGCGAAGTGTCGACGTCGAACCCGCGGATCTTCGTCGGCGCGGCCAGCGCGACGACGGCATGATCGTGGCCGAGCACGCGCTTGCGGCGCGATTCCCACCCGTCCATCCACTTGCCATTGTCGTCATATCTGTCGGGATAGAACACGGCTTCGTCGTCGGCCAGCATGCGCGGCGCTTCGGCGAAGAAGTCGTCCGTCACCGAGACGATACTGGCGCCGAGACCGGCCGAGGCCAGGTTCGGATAGCGGATTGCGAATTCGGGTCGAGTTTCTGCCGTCTTGTCCATCGAGTATTAAACCTTGGAGATTATTGTTTCGTGGGTCGCTGCGCCGCGATGGGGGCGACCTGCCGGTCGAGGCCATATCACGGCGCATCCGGCAGGCATAGAAGGAGTTCACCGACATGGCGGTTCTGGTTACGGGCGGCGCCGGTTATATCGGCAGTCACATGGTCTGGGCGTTGCTCGATGCGGGCGAGGATGTCGTCGTTTTCGACCGGCTTTCGACCGGGTTCGACTGGGCGGTGGCGCCGGAGGCGAAGCTCGTCGTCGGAGATGTCGCCGACAAGGATCTGCTTATGGCGACGATCCGCGACAACGATGTCGACGCGATCATCCATTTCGCCGGCTCCATCGTCGTGCCGGAATCGGTTTCCGATCCGCTGTCCTATTACGAGAACAACACATCGAATTCCCGCACCCTGATCGAGGCGGCGGTGAAGACGGGCGTGCGCCATTTCATCTTCTCCTCCACTGCAGCCGTTTACGGCACGGTCGGTGCGGACCCCGTGACCGAGGACGTGCCGCGCAATCCGGATTCGCCCTATGGCATGTCGAAGCTGATGACCGAGATCATCCTTTCCGACGTCGCCAAGGCGCACGACTTCAGGTTCACGGCTTTGCGCTATTTCAACGTCTCGGGTGCCGATCCGAAAGGCCGAACCGGACAGTCGACGAAGGGCGCGACGCATCTGATCAAGGTCGCCTGCGAGACGGCGCTCGCCAAGCGCGAGATGATCGAGGTCTTCGGCACGGACTATTCGACGCCCGACGGCACATGCATTCGCGACTATATTCACGTCACCGACCTGGCGAATGCGCATCTGCTTGCGCTGAAGCGCCTGCGCGCCGGCGGCGAAAGCCTGATCGCCAATTGCGGATACGGGCGCGGCTATTCGGTTCTGGAGGTTCTCGACACTGTCCAGCGCGTCACGGGACGTCCGCTGCCCATCCGCTACGGCCCGCGCCGGCCGGGCGACGCGGTCGCCATTGTCGCGAATTCCGATCTTGCGCGCAGCGAATTCGGGTGGCAGCCGTCTCACGACAATCTGGAGGAAATCGTCTCCTCGGCGCTCGCCTGGGAAGACAGCCTCAGTCGCCGCAACACCCCGCGATAGCCGAGCAGCACTTGGGGTCGCGCGCACCGGCGGCTTTTTCGAACAGCGCGATCGTCGCGTCGGCAGGGGCGGGCCTGCCGAAGTAATATCCCTGTCCGGCACTGCAGCCCAGTTCCACCAGCTTTCTCGCCTGTTCTGCTGTCTCGATACCCTCGGCGATGACGCCCAGGCCGAGCGCATCGCACATGTTCACAATCGCGCGCACGATATGTCCTGCCTGCTCGTCCTCGTCCAGCGCGGCGATAAAGGAGCGGTCGATCTTGACCTTGTCGAAGGAAAAATCGCGCAGCCGGCCAAGACTGGATTGTCCCGTGCCGAAATCGTCGAGCAGCACGCGGATGCCGACGGCGCGCAAGTCGTTGATGATCCGCTCGGCGGTTTGCGGATCCGACATCATAGCCGTCTCGGTGATTTCGATCTTGATACGTCGCGGATCGAACTCCATCTTTTCCAGCATCAGCAACACGGCCAGCGCCGTGGTCGGGTCGACCAGTTGCACCGAGGACAGGTTGAACGACAGGAACACGGTGTCCGGCCAGTGCCGCGCACACGCGATCGCCTTGGCGAAGAGCTGTTTCGTCAGCGCGTCGATGAAGCCGGCCTGTTCGGCGAGCGGGATGAACACCGCCGGCGAAACCTCGCCAAGCTCCGCGTCAGTCCAGCGCGCCAGGCACTCGAACCCCAACACCTCCTTGGTGTGCAGATTGACGACCGGCTGGAACCAGGCCTCGATCTCCTGCGCCGCCACGGCCTTGCGCAGCGCTTGCTCGATCTGGGTGCGCTGGCGCACCGCCTGCGCCATCTCGTGCGTATAGACCTGAATGCTCGCCGCACCGCGCTTGCGCGCCTGGTAGAGCGCGGATTCGCACTTGTCGAACAACTCGTCGAACGTCGCGCCGGCGAAGGGGTACTGGCAGAACCCGAACGTCGCCGAGACGCGCACGATGCGCTCGCCAAGATCGAAGGGTGCGGCGAAGACGTCGCGGAGCAATTCGCCGATCTTGAGGGCGTCCTTCTCGAAGAAGCAGGTCGGCAGCACCATGCCGAACATGTCGCCGCTGATCCGCGCCAGCATTGCGTTCTCGGGCAGGGCGGCGGAAATCCGCAGCGCCACCTGCGACAAGATCTCGTCGCCCGCCTTGCGGCCGAACAGATCGTTGATCGGGCGGAACCGGTCTATATCGAACATGCCGATCGAGAACGGCGCCGGATCTTCGTCGCGCTGTTCGATCAGCTTGTCGGTCTTCAGTTTCATCCGGCGCAAATTGCCGAGCCCGGTAATCGGGTCGGTCAGCGATTTCGTTCCGTCTTCCTCGTTTTTGATAAGTCGATCGGAAATATCGATATACTGATCGGGAAGCAGACCGAGGCCGGAGCCGGGATAGGTCATTGCATGGCCTTTGTGAGACTGGGAGCATTACTTATCACCTCACAATTAACGCTTGGTTTTCCCGGTTCCGTGTAACTTAGCTATTCCTTCTTGTACCGAAAGCGTTGAAAACCGGGCGAAACCCCGGAATTCCGGGCTTTCGGCTTGCCGCGAATCATCCATCCGGTTAACCAAAACCCATGTCAAAGCAAGTTACCCCGCCCGGATCCGGCGACGGCCCCGGCAAGGAAATCCAGCCGATCGACCTCAAATCGGCGCTCGAGGAACGCTATCTCGCCTACGCGCTGTCGACCATCATGCACCGCGCGCTGCCCGATGCGCGCGACGGCCTGAAACCGGTCCATCGCCGCATTCTGCACGCCATGCGGCTTCTCAGGCTCGACCCGCAACAGGCCTACAAGAAATGCGCCCGCATCGTCGGTGACGTCATGGGTAAGTTCCACCCGCATGGCGACCAGGCGATCTATGACGCGCTCGTGCGTCTCAGCCAGGATTTCGCGGTTCGCTATCCGCTCGTCGACGGGCAGGGCAATTTCGGCAATATCGACGGCGATAACGCGGCCGCCATGCGCTACACCGAAGCGCGCATGACCGAGGTCGCGACGCTGCTTCTCGAAGGCATCAACGAGGACGCGGTCGATTTCCGCCCGACCTATAACGAAGAGGACGAGGAACCCGTCGTCCTGCCGGGCGCCTTCCCGAACCTGCTCGCCAACGGCTCGTCGGGCATCGCGGTGGGTATGGCGACCAACATCCCGCCGCACAATGCCGCCGAGCTCTGCGACGCCGCTCTGCATCTGATCAAGCATCCGAACGCTTCCATGGAGAAGCTGGTCGAGTTCGTCCCCGGTCCGGACTTTCCGACCGGCGGCATCATCGTCGAGCCGAAGGCCTCGATCCTCGAATCCTACAAGACCGGCCGCGGTTCCTTCCGCGTGCGTGCGCGCTGGGAGAAGGAGGATACGGGCAGGGGCGGCTACGTCATCGTCGTCACCGAGATCCCCTATCAGGTGCAGAAATCGCGCCTGATCGAGAAGATCGCCGAACTGCTGCTGGCGCGGAAAATCCCGCTGCTGGAGGACATCCGCGACGAGAGCGCCGAGGATATCCGCATCGTGCTGGAGCCGAAGTCCCGCTCCGTCGACCCGGATATCCTGATGGAATCGCTATATCGGCTGACCGAGCTGGAAAGTCGCATCCCGCTCAACATGAACGTGCTGTCGGGCGGCGTCGTGCCGAAGGTGATGGACCTGCGCGAAGTGCTGCGCGAATGGCTCGACCATCGCCGCGAAGTGCTGCTGCGCCGCTCCCGCAACCGCCTTGGCATCATCGAGAAGCGCCTCGAAGTCCTCGCCGGCTTCCTGATCGCCTATCTAAACATCGACGAGGTCATCCGCATCGTCCGCTTCGAGGACGATCCCAAGGCGAAGCTGATCGAGCGCTTCGAACTGACCGAGGTCCAGGCTGACGCGATCCTCAATCTGCGCCTGCGTGCCCTCAACAAGCTCGAGGAAATCGAGATCAGGAAGGAGCATGACGAGCTCTCCGCCGAGAAGGAAGGCATCGAGAAACTGCTCGCCTCCGAGGAGCTGCAGTGGAAGACGGTTTCCTGGGAAATTGAGAATGTGAAGAAAAAGTTCGGCAAGGACACGGAGCTCGGCGCCCGCCGCTCGACCTTCGCCGAGGCCGGCGAGATCGACCTTGAAGCCGTCGCCCAATCGATGATCGAGAAGGAACCGGTCACCGTCGTCGTCTCCGAAAAGGGCTGGCTGCGCGCCATGAAGGGCCATCTGGCCGATTTCTCGACGCTCACCTTCAAGGAGGGCGACAAGCTCAAGCTCGCCTTCCACGCGGTGACCACCGACAAGGTCCTCGTCTTCACCACCGGCGGCAAGGTCTACACGCTCGGCGTTGACCGCCTGCCGGGCGGCCGCGGTCATGGCGAACCGATCCGCATCATGGTCGACATGGACAACGCCCAGGACATCGTCTCGGCCTTCGTGCACAGGCCCAAGGGCAAGCTGCTGATGGCGTCCGCCGCCGGCAACGGTTTCGTCGTGCCCGAAGCCGATATCACCGCCAATACCCGCAAGGGCAAGCAGGTGATGAACGTCAAGCTTCCGGACGAGGCGAAGCTCTGCATCCAGCTTCCGATGGATGAGGCGGGCGAGGTCCAGGCCGACCACGTCGCAGCCGTCGGAGACAATCGCAAGCTTGTCGTCTTCCCGCTGATCCAGATCCCCGAAATGGCTCGCGGCAAGGGCGTCCGCCTGCAGAAATACAAGGATGGCGGCATCGCCGATCTGCGTGTCTTCAGGCTGGACGAGGGCCTGACCTGGCAGGACGCCTCCGGCCGTAACTTCACCAAGGGCAAGGACGAACTCACCGAATGGATGGGCGTCCGCGCCGCCGCCGGCCGTCTGGTCCCAAAAGGTTTCCCGAGGAACGGGAAGTTCAGCTAGCGCGCCTGTCGGGCGGGGGTCATAGCGACCTGATCTTCGCCCTTAAAACGGGTGCCGCGTAATCGAGGAAGACTCGCATTTTCCACGGCAGCGCTCCGCGCGCCGCATGGATCAGGTGAACGGGGATCGGGTTCGTCTCGAAATCCTCCAGCATGATGCGCAAAGCGCCTTCGCGCACCTGTTCGGCGCATTGGTAGTGGAGGACGCGCGTCGCGCCAGCGCCTCGCGCCGCAGCCTCGACAGCGGCCTCCGCTGTCGTGACGGAAAGGCGCGGCGAGAACGCCACCTCGATGGCCTGACCCGTTTCGGCCGCCCGGAAGAGCCAGCTCGCGGCCGGTGACAGGAACTCGAAATTGACGCAGGGCATCGCGGCGAGGTCCTCCGGCCTCTTCGGCGTCCCGTGGGCATCGATCAATTTCGGGCTTGCGCAAACGACTGTCCGCATCGATCCGATATTGGTGGCGATCATCGTGCTGTCAGGCAGACGACCGATCCGCACCGCCATGTCGACGTGATCTTCGAGCAGATGGAGGTTGCGGTCCGACAGGAGCAGCCGGACATTGATCTCCGGGTGGATGGCGAGGAAATCTAGGACGATCGGCAGAATATGCAGCCTGCCGAAGAGAACCGGAGCCGTCAGGGTCAGTTCGCCGCGGGGCGCATGGAACTCGCCCGAAGCGACCCTTTCAGTTTCCTCCACATCCTCGAGTATCCGCCGCGCCGATGCCAGGTAGGCTTCGCCCGTATCGGTAAGGGCGACCTTGCGCGTCGTTCGCACGAGGAGCCTCGCGCCCAGATGCGTCTCCAGTTCGTTCACCTTGCGGCTGACGGTCGCGAGCGGCACGCCCAGATCGCGGCTGGCGGCCGAGAAGCTCCCCCTCTCTGCCACCCGCAGCAAGATTCTCATGGCTTCGAGACGGTCCATCATTATTCCGAATATTGAGATACTAATTCTCGATTTAGCAGAATTATCTCTGAATATGGAACGAGATAATCCTCCTTGCGCAAGAACCTGCCCCGGGTTCTCGAACCTAATAGGAGAAACAACCCATGCCCCGTCTCACTGTTCCCGCTCGTCACGATGTCCCCGCCGATTCCAAACCGATCCTCGACACTGTCGAGAAACAGCTTGGCGTCGTGCCGAACATGTTCAGGCTGATCGCCTCCAGTCCCGCCGCGCTGCAGGGCTACACCGCCAACAATGCCGCGCTTGCCAGGACGCTGGACGTCAAGACCCGCGAGCGCATCGCGCTCGCCGTCGCCCAGGTGAATGGCTGTGACTACTGCCTCTCCGCGCACACATATCTCGGCCTGAACCTGGCGAAGATCAGCGGCGAGGAGATCGCGCTCAATCGCATGGGCCGTTCAGGCGACCCGAAGGCGGATGTCGCCGTTCGCTTTGCTGCTAGTATCGCGCGCGAACGCGGCCGCGTCGCCGATGCCGATATCGAAGCCGTTCGCAAGGCGGGATTCTCCGACGGCCAGATCGTCGAAATCATCGCGGTCACCGCCGAGAACTTCTTCACGAATCTGCTCAACGTGGTCGCCGGCACCGATATCGATTTCCCCGTCGTTCAGGCCAGCGAGGCGGCCTGATCCGAAAAGCGGGCGGGTTTCCCCGGCCCGCCCGCTGACCGTTTGGAGACACCACCATGCCGTACGGATTTCTCGACATCGCATCGACACCAAGCGTCCGCGCGGCGCAGAGCGCCATGGGCAGCGACCGGGTCTTCGAGAACTTCAGGGGCGACCGCGCCTTCGACCGGTTCACGCCGAATGAGGCCGCCTTCATCGCCGCGCGCGACAGTTTCTACATGGCGACCGTTTCGGAAACCGGCTGGCCCTATGTTCAGCACCGGGGCGGACCGACGGGTTTTCTCAAGGTCGTTGACGAGAAGACCCTCGCTTTCGCCGACTATCGCGGCAATCGCCAATATATCAGCGTCGGCAATCTTGCCGCCAGCGGCCGCGCCGCGCTGATCCTCGTCGACTACGCGGCCCGCGCCCGCCTGAAGATCTACGCCGAAGTCGAGTCGGTTCCGATCGATGGCGATCTCGCCGCCCTCATTACGGATCCGGACTATGGAGCAAGGCCGGAACGGGTCATCGTCGCGCGCCTGGCGGCGTTTGACTGGAACTGCCCGCAGCACATCACCCCCCGTTTCACCTCGGCGGAGGTTTCGGCCGCGATGACGCCGCTGCGCGACCGCCTGACCGAGCTTGAAGCCGAAAACGAACAGTTGCGAGCAAGACTCGCCAGCGCGGAAGGAAACTGACGATGGAACCCGAACGCCTGCCGCTGCCGCCATATCTGACGGTCGAGGACGCCGCCAAAAAGGTTCGCCTCGCCGAGGACGCATGGAACAGCCGCGATCCGAAACGCGTCGCGCTGGCCTATACCCCGGACAGCCACTGGCGCAATCGCGCCGAGTTCCTTGAGGGTCGCGACGCGATAGTTGCTTTCCTGACCCGGAAATGGGACCGCGAGCTCGGCTACCGTCTGACCAAGGAGTTGTGGGGCTTCCGCGAAAACCGCATCGCCGTCCGCTTCGCCTACGAATGGTGCGATGACAGCGGGAACTGGTTCCGCTCCTACGGCAACGAATTATGGGAATTCGACGAACGAGGCCTGATGCGCCGTCGTGTCGCCAGCATCAACGACGCACCGATCGCCGAGGCTGATCGGAAATTCCACTGGCCGCTCGGACCGAGGCCGGACGGACATCCAGGCCTGGGCGAACTCGGCCTCTAGAGCCTTTCAGGGTCAGATGGAAACATTCTGTTTCGCGTCCGGTGCGGCGATCCGCGCGGAGGCGCGCGCAGCGCGTAGCGGGGCTACGGGCAAGCGCGCCGACAAAGCGGGCGCCCGCCGGACGG
>Ga0208328_1000025_pt1 | contig 109782 bp, 113 predicted proteins | sample DeeseametaMP2633_FD_184170 | JGI IMG/M metagenome (GOLD analysis project Ga0208328, IMG submission 184170) | Marine microbial communities from the Deep Atlantic Ocean - MP2633 (SPAdes) | ecosystem: Environmental > Aquatic > Marine > Unclassified | place: Northeast of Antigua and Barbuda, North...
CCCGCCGCTTGGTCGGATAATCAGCCGGTTACTTGGTGCGGCCGTATTTCTTGAACGTATCGACCCAGTCCTGGGCAAGCGCGTCCAGGACTTCCTTCGCCGTGCCCTCGCCACCGACGACATAGGGGTAAATGCGCTGGTTGGCCGCCGTCAGAAGCTCCGCATATTCCGGAACAGCCCAGAAGTCCTTCACCTTGAACATGGTCTGGTAGAAGGCCTCGTTGTACGGGGTGGCCTGCCGGAACTCCTGGCTTTCGAGAGTCTTGGCATGCGCCGTGTAACCGCCCAGTTCTGCCCAACGCTTTTGCACGTCGTCCTGGATGAACCACTCGAGGAACTTGTAGCTCTCGTCGATATTGTTGGAGTAGGAGACGATCGAGATGCCCTGACCGCCGAGCGCGGCATACTGGTCGCCGTCCGGACCTGCCGGGTTGGCGAAGAAGCCGGTATTGGCAGCGTTCGGGTTCGTCGCCGGGTTCACCAGAGCCGGGAAGAAGGCGAAGTAATTCATCGACATCGCCGCCAGACCTTCGGTGATGGCCTGGTTGTTCTCGACGAAGAAGGTCTTCGACCAACCCGGGGGCGTGTATTGATAAAGCTGGCGATAGGCTTCGAGAGCCGCGACAGCCTTGTCCGAATTCAGAATGCCCTCGACTTCATAGGTCTCATAGTTTCCGAGCTCCGCGCCGTACGAGAACAAGGCATTCTCGACACCCATGACGAGCCCGTCATAGGAGTTGTCGGTATAGATCGCGATGCCGTAGCGGTTCTGGTCCGGACGATGGAAAAACTCGGCGATGTCGAGCAGTTGCTGCCAGGTCTCGGGGACTGCCAGGGGATAGCCATACTTGGCCTCGAAAGCCTTCATTTCCTCCGGGTCTTCAAACCAGTCCTTGCGATAGGACCAGCCGACAGCGTCGCCCTCGGCGGGGATCGCCCAGTATTTGCCGGAGTTGCCCGGATATTCGGCGTAGTACTTGACCGTCGCCGGAGCCATTACGTTGCCGAGATCGTGCTTCTGAAAGAACTCGGTCAGGTCAACATAGTGGCCGCCTTCGGACGCGGCGCCCAACCACTGGCTGTCGCCGACGATCATGTCGTAGGCCGAGCCCCTTGCGTTGAACTCCGTGAAGGCTTTGGTCTGGAAATCCTGCCAGGGCGTGGTTTCCACCGTGACCGTCACGCCTGTCTCGGCCTCATACTCGTTGACGAGTTCCTGCAGGTAATTGGCGGGATCCCACTCCGCCCAGAAAATTGTCAGTTCCTGCGCAGAAGCCGCAGGCGCCATGAATGCAAGCGCTGCTGCTCCGGCGAGTAGCCGGTAAACGTATCTTTTCATTTCGGTTTCCTCCCATTTGATCTGCTTGGTAGTCGTGGACTGCTGGTATTCTCCCGTCTCTCCTCCGATCGACCGAAATTCATCGTCGTCGCGATAACAATTTTGGTATTACCAGATTGCCTGGGTTGTCAAGGTTGTGTTTAACTTGCGGCATGAACGCGAGCGACCTGAAAAACCAATGAGACATAAGCTGTTTTTCGCATATAAAGCAGGCAATTCGGATGCCGCTTCCGCGCCGGTCTGCCGCGCATTCGTCAGGACAGGTATTGCATATCTGGCCGGACCAGTTTCAACTTTTCTCATTGCCATCGCCACCCGCTTCCCGCTTCGCGGCCTCTATCATCGCCTGCGCGGCCCAAAGCGCCGTGTCTTGCGCCTCGTCGTCGCTCAAGCCCCAGATGTCCCTCAGAACAATCATCGCCTCGACGCCAAAGGTCAGGGACAGCGCGCGGATCAGCCGATCGGCTTTGCCTTTTGGCAGTCCGAGGTCGCGGATTGCGCTGGCGAGCAGCTGTCGCCTATGGCCGCGGCCAAGCGTGGCGTCGGCGCCGTCGGCCTCGAGGGACTGGCGCAGTGCCGCGCGGAACGTGGCCTCGTGCTCATAGAGCCTTGGAAAGGCGGCCGCGTAGAGCGCAGTGATGCGATCGCTGCCGTTCATCCGATCTTCCCAATCCAGGATCGGGCCCAACGCCTCGGCCACGACGGCGCGCACCATGTCGGACCGGTTCGGGAAATACCGGTAGGCGGTCGAGCGCGAAACGCCGGCGGCTTCCGCGACCTCGCTGACCGACGGAGACATGCCCTCGCGCATCATCGCATTGGCCGTCGAAACCATAAGGGAATGTGTGCGCGCCGCGGCTCCCTTGAGCGGTTTGGCTTTTTCGGCAGCTTCATCTCGTTGACGTGGGACTGTCATCCCAATATGGTACTCCAGTCCCATTTAGGGTCAAGGCGGTTTTTCAAACGGCCGCCGACAGACAGGCCGCGACGTCAGGGGAGGAGCTTGCGTTGCGCGTGATTCATGTGGTCGGCACGGCCGACACGAAGGGCGAGGAACTCGCCTATCTCAGGGATCTGATCGCGGCTGGCGGCCAGCAGGCGGTGATCGTCGATATCGGCACGCGCGCGCCGTCGATTGCGGTCGATATTGCCGCCGGAGACATCGCGTCGTGCCATCCGGACGGAAAGGGGGCAGTGCTCGGCGGTAGCGATCGAGGCGCGGCTGTCTCGGCGATGGGCACGGCATTCGCGGAATGGTGCCGGCGGCACTCGGGTGAGATCTCGGGCATGGTTGCGGTCGGCGGCGGCGGTGGGACGTCAATGGCATGCGCCGGGATGCGGGAATTGCCCTATGGCGTCCCAAAGATCATGATCTCGACGCTCGCCTCCGGAGATACTGCGCCCTACGTGGGCACGTCCGACATAGTGATGGCGCCTTCGGTGACGGACATCGCCGGGCTGAACCGGCTGAGCCGCGTCATTCTCTCGAACGCCGCGCATGCCTTGGTCGGGGCGATATCCGCTTCGTCTCCTGCAGCAGCGGACGACAAGACCGCCATCGGACTAACCATGTTCGGCGTGACCACCACCTGCGTGAACGCCATCACGGAGCGCCTCGGCGATCGCTACGATTGCCTGGTGTTCCACGCGACGGGAACCGGCGGCCGGTCGATGGAACGGCTGCTGGAACAAGGATTTATCTCGGGCCTCGTCGACATCACGACGACGGAAATCGCCGACCTGCTGTTCGGCGGTGTCCTCGCCGCCGATTCTGACAGGCTTGATGTTGTCGCGCGCACCGGCGCGCCTTGGGTAGGCTCCGTCGGTGCGTTGGACATTGTCAATTTCTGGGCGCCCGATACCGTACCCTCGAAGTATCGCGGGAGAACGTTCTACGAGCACAATCCGAACGTGACGCTGATGCGGACGACCGCAGAAGAAAACGCGGAAATGGGCCGATGGATCGGTCGGAAGCTCAACGCCTGCGACGGCCCGGTGCGGCTTCTCCTGCCCGAAAAAGGCGTCTCTGCGCTCGACATCGAGGGCGGCGCATTCCGGGACCCGGAAGCCGACGCGGCGCTATTCGACGCGCTGCGCGACACGATCGAAGACAAGGCGCGTCTGGTCTTCCTGCCGTGCCATATCAACGACCCGGCCTTCGCGGAGGCCGCGGCCAACATTTTTCAAGACCTCATGGAGCCCTGATGCCAGCCATTCCTCGCAAGACAATCCTGGACCGTTTCCACGCGATGATCGCGAAAGGCGAGCCGATCATCGGCGGCGGTGCGGGCACGGGCCTTTCGGCAAAATCGGAAGAGGCTGGCGGGATCGATCTAATCATTATCTACAATTCCGGGCGGTACCGTATGGCGGGACGCGGCTCGGCCGCCGGACTACTCGCCTACGGCAACGCCAACGAGATCGTGAAGGAAATGGCGGTCGAGGTTCTACCGGTCGTCAAAAAGACCCCGGTGCTGGCCGGCGTGAACGGCACAGATCCCTTCATTCTCATGCCGCGGTTCCTCGCCGAGTTGAAGGACATGGGCTTTTCGGGAGTTCAGAACTTTCCGACCATCGGCCTTTTCGATGGCGCCATGCGGCAGAGCTTCGAGGAAACCGGCATGGGCTTTGGGCTGGAGGTCGACATGATCGCCGAGGCGCACGCCCAGGACATGCTGACCACCCCTTATGTCTTCAATCCCGACGAGGCGGTTGCTATGACCAAGGCCGGCGCCGATATCATCGTCGCGCATATGGGCGTGACCACAGGCGGCACCATCGGCGCGACGTCGGCGAAGACGCTGGATCAGTGTGTCGAGGAGATCGACGCCATTGCGGCGGCCGCGCGCTCCGTGCGCAAGGACGTGATCATGCTCTGCCACGGCGGGCCGATCTCGATGCCGGACGACGCCGCTTATGTACTTAGGAATGCCGACCGGATCGACGGCTTCTACGGCGCGTCGTCGGCCGAGCGCCTGCCCGCAGAACGCGCCATCGCGGAACAGATCCGGGCGTTCAAAGATGTCACCGCGAAAGGATAATCCCATGACCGACGTGAAGGACCTTTACAAATATCCGGAAGCTGTCGACGCCTACGGGTTCGACTGGGGGCAGTTGTCCGTGACGCTCGGGCCGCAGGCGAATGGCGCGAAACAGTTCTCGGCCGCGGTCGTCACTGTGCCGCCAGGACAGGGCCATGCCCGCCACAACCATCCGGGCTCGGAGGAGATCATTTTCATCCTCAAGGGCGAAGGCGAACAGATGGTCGAGGACGAGAACGGCAACCCGCATACCGAGACGGTGAGGCCCGGCTGCACGATCTTTATTCCGGAAAGCCGCTATCATTCGACGCTGAACACGGGAGACGGGGAGATGCAGATCTTCGTTGTCTATTCCCCGGCCGGCCCTGAAGAGCTGTTGAAAGAGCTTCCGGATTTCCACCTGATCCCGGCGAAGAGGTAAACACCAATGGGAGACCTTGCCACCGACGCGCTGCCGTATGATTTCGGGCATCTCGACGATCTGATGGAAAAGGCTGGCATCGACGTGCTGCTCGCCACGTCGAAGCACAATGTCCAGTATTTGCTGGGCGGCTACCGTTTCATTTTCTTTTCGGCGATGGATGCGATCGGTCATAGCCGTTATCTTCCGATCGTCGCCTATATTAAGGGCGCGCCGGAAAAGACCGCTTATGTCGCCAACAAGATGGAGGGAATGGAACATGCCAATCGTCCCTTCTGGACACCGCATTTCTTTCCGGTCGCCTGGGGTACGCGTGACGCCATGGCGCAGGCGATCAAGCACCTGAAAGCCGAGGCGCCGGCCTCGCCGCGCATTGGCATCGAGCCGGGTTTCCTTCCGCTGGATGCGGCGCGGGACCTTGAGGCGGCCTACTCGAACGCTCCACTCGTCGACGCTTGCGGCGTGCTCGAGCGGCTGCGCGCGGTCAAGTCGCCGAAAGAACTGGCGATGCTCAAGGACGCGTCGGAACGCATCAGCGCCTCGATGCAGGCGACCGTCGGATGGGCGCGCAAAGGATCGACGAAAAAGGAAATCATCGACCGGCTTCGCGCAGAGGAATCGTCGCGCGGCCTCCAGTTCGAATACTGCCTCCTGACGCTGGGTGCGTCGCATAACCGGGCGTCCTCCGATCAGGCCTGGGCGGCAGGCGAAGTCCTGTCGATCGACTCCGGCGGTAATCTGGACGGCTATATCGGCGACATATGTCGCATGGGCGTTTTGGGGGAGCCGGATGCGGAACTGGAGGATCTGCTGGCAGAAATCGAAACCGTTCAGCAGGCCGCCTTCTCGAAAATCGCGGCGGGCGCCAAAGCAGGCGATCTTATCGAGGCCGGCGAAGCCGAACTTGCAAAACAGCCTAACGCGGCTTGCACCGATTTCTTTGCGCACGGCATGGGCGTCATCACTCATGAAGCGCCTTTCGTCATGACGAACCATCCCGTTGCCTACGAGGGAATCGATCGTGACGAGCCGCTGAAAGCGGGCATGGTGCTGTCGGTCGAAACGACGATGCTTCATCCGACACGCGGCTTCATCAAGCTTGAAGACACGCTCGCTGTGACGCAGAGCGGGTACGAACTCTATGGAAGCGAGGGTCGCGGCTGGAACCGCGGTGGACAATAACAAGGGAAGGAGACAGACATGAACGGCAAGCGCATTCTCATGCTGATCGGCGAATATTCGGAGGAGTACGAGATTTTCGTCGTGCAGCAGGCTCTGGAGGCCGTCGGCCACACGGTTGATATCATTTGTCCCGAAACGAAAAAGGGCGACCGGGTAACGACGTCGGTGCACGATTTTGGCCCCGGCGTGATGACCTGGACCGAACACAAGGGCCACGCCATTGAGGTGACTCAGGATTTCGATACGACGAAGACCGACGGATACGACTCGGTCTATGTCGCCGGCGGGCGCGGCCCGGAATATATCCGCACCTACGAGCGAGTTCGCGAGATCGTTCGCGAGTTTCATCGCGACGACAAGCCGATCGCGGCGATCTGTCATGGTGTTCAGGTGCTGGTAGCCGTGCCCGAGGTGATCAAGGGCAAGCGGGTCGCCGGGCTTTTCACCACGCGCCCGGAAGTCGAACTGACAGGCGCGACCTATGTGCCGATCGGCGGCAAGGACGCCTTGCGCGACGGAAATCTTGTGACCGCGGAAGGTTGGACGGCGCTTGCGGCTTTCATCCGGGAGTATCTTGGCGTCCTGGGAACGGAGATAATCCACCACCCCATCGGCCAGACCCAGGGCATGCAGGCGGCGGAGTAACCGGAGCGCCTGCAATGGCATCAGAGCCGGCGTCGTACAGCGATACAGCGCCGGCTCACGTCACCAACAAGCTCTGCAGATCGCAGAACAGACAACCAAGTATTGAGGTTTCACCATGAAGACCATCAAGGGCCCGGCCCTGTTCCTGGCGCAGTTCGCCGGCGATGAGGCGCCGTTCAACTCGTGGCAGTCGATCACGAAGTGGGCGGCAGATTGCGGCTACAAGGGTGTGCAGGTGCCGAGCTGGGACGGCCGCCTGATCGATCTCGAGAAAGCTGCGACGTCGAAAGACTATTGCGACGAGTTCAAGGGTGTCGCGGCGGAAAACGGGATCGAGGTCACCGAACTTTCCACCCATCTGCAAGGCCAGCTTGTCGCTGTGCATCCCGCCTATGACGAAGCGTTCGATGGTTTCGCTGCGGAAAGCGTGCGTGGAAACCCAAAGGCCCGGCAGGAGTGGGCGGTCAAGCAGGTCCGCATGGCACTGGACGCTTCGCGCAACATGGGTATCGGGGCGATGGCGAGTTTCTCGGGCGCGCTCGCATGGCCCTACATCTATCCGTGGCCGCAGCGCCCGGCGGGGCTTGTCGAGGCTGCCTTCGACGAACTGGCGAAACGCTGGCGGCCGATCCTCGACCACGCCGAGGATTGCGGCGTCGACATCTGCTACGAGATCCATCCGGGTGAGGACCTGCATGACGGCGTCACCTTCGAGATGTTCCTCGAGCGCGTCGGCGATCACGCGCGCTGCAACATGCTCTACGATCCGTCGCATTACGTGCTGCAATGCCTTGACTACATCGACAATATCGACATCTACGCCAACCGCATCAAAATGTTCCACGTCAAGGATGCGGAGTTCAATCCGACTGGCCGGCAAGGTGTCTATGGCGGGTTCCAAAGCTGGGTCAATCGTGCCGGACGCTTCCGGTCGCTCGGTGACGGGCAGGTCGATTTCGGGGCGATTTTCTCAAAACTGACAGCCAACGACTTTGACGGCTGGGCCGTGGTGGAGTGGGAGTGTTGTTTGAAGCATCCCGAAGATGGCGCGCGCGAAGGCGCGCAGTTCGTCTCCGACCACATCATTCGCGTGACGGAGAAGGCCTTCGACGACTTCGCCGGCGCCGGAACAGACGACGAAGCCAACCGCCGCATGCTCGGCATTTCCTGACACGAGACGAGGAGGACATTATGGGACATCGCATTCGCCTTGGCATGGTAGGCGGCGGCCGTGACGCCTTTATCGGCGGCGTGCATCGTATCGCCTCGCGAATCGACGATCGGTACGAACTGGTGGCCGGCGCCTTTTCCTCGACGCCAGAGAAATCGAAGGCCTCGGCCGCCGATCTCGGCATCGCGCAAGACCGTGCCTATGGCGACTTCACCCAGATGGCCAAGCGCGAGGCGCGGCTGAAGAACGGCATCGAGGCGGTCGCCATCGTGACGCCGAACCACATGCACTATCCGGTTGCGCGCGAGTTCCTCAAGCGCGGCATCCACGTGATCTGCGACAAGCCGCTGACATCGACGCTGGCGGACGCGAAGAAGCTCGCCAAGGTGGCGGCATCGTCCGATGCGCTGTTCGTCCTGACACACAACTACACCGGCTATCCGATGATCCGGCAGGCCCGGGACATGGTTGCCAAGGGCGAGATCGGCGACATCCGCCTGGTGCAAGTCGAGTACGCGCAGGATTGGCTGTCGGAAAACCTGGAGGAGACCGGCCAGAAACAGGCCGGATGGCGCACCGACCCCGAGCGATCCGGCGCGGGCGGTTCGACGGGTGACATCGGTACACATGCCTTCAATCTGGCAAGCTTCGTCTCCGGTTTGAAACTGGAGCAACTCTGTGCCGATCTCGACAGTTTCGTCGACGGCCGCCGCGTCGACGATAATGGCCACGTGCTGATGCGCTACGAGGGCGGGGCCAAGGGCATGTTGTGGTGCAGCCAGGTCGCGCCGGGCAACGAGAACGCGCTGAAGCTGCGCATCTACGGCTCGAAGGGCGGGCTCGAATGGGCGCAGGAGGATCCGAACTATCTGTGGTACACGCCGCTCGGCGAGCCGAAACGTCTCCTGACCCGCAACGGCGCTGGAGCGACAGCGGCCGGACAGCGCGTCAGCCGCATCCCCGGCGGCCACCCCGAAGGGTATCTCGAAGGGTTCGCGAACATCTACAGCGAAGCCGCCGAGGCGATCCGGGCAAAGCAGGCGGGCGAGCCCGTTTCGGGCGAGGTCGCCTTTCCGGGTATCGAAGACGGCCTTAAAGGCGTCGCCTTTGTGGCCGCCTGCGTGGACTCGTCGAAGCGCGGCGGAAACTGGGTCAGTTTCGGCAATTACGTGAAAACGTGAGCATACTAAATCACGCAAACATCCCTCACGCAGGAGCGTATCCCGCGGCTCGGTGGCCGCGTGAAGTAAAAGAAGCGAAGACCGCTCAGTGGACGTTTGGTTTAGCGCCAATTGGCCAGGGCGCGGCCACAGCAAGCACGACTTATAGATTGGATGGCAAACCTAGGGCGTTGGAAACGGATTAATGTAATTCGTATCGGAGTTTCCACTTTGGCACAAAGCGGACGCATTGCAGCCGAATGCAAAATGTCCGCTACCGGCCCCATTGCAGTCTTACTCGAAAGCGCCCCATCTCCGTCAGACACTTCTTAGACTGACTTACCAAGAGCCGCCTTTTCCAACCAACCGCTTCGCCAGAAGTGAAAAACGAAAGGCGATCATACGCGGTATGTGTCCGCAGGCGCTGGACAGACGACACTGGGGAAATATCGCATTCAAAGCGAGCGAGTTGAGGTGTCTTATTTCGTGACCGCTGACACTCCCTATGTCGCGCGGCATGTGCAATCAGGTCTGCGATTACGGAGTTAGTTTGACCCGGTTGGCTACAAGCCAATACGCTCTTTGGGAACAAAACGTGCATAGGATTTGTCAAGCCGACCTTGAATTCCGTCACACCGCGTTTGCCGGCTAAGACACGCGGAGAATATTCTTTTTAATAATCAACCGGATGAATGGTAGCGGAGGAGGGACTTGAACCCCCGACACGCGGATTATGATTCCGCTGCTCTAACCGACTGAGCTACTCCGCCACGCGGCGGCTCAAGGCCGCGAAGGTCGCGCGGATATAAGGTCGGGGACTTGGGCCTGTCAAGCGCGGATGCGGCGAATGGTGCCTTGTTTCCGGGAGCCAAAAACGCTTTAACGCGCCCGCAATCCAATTCCCTTTTTCCGGACCGTAGCATGACCCAATCGACAAGCCCGAGACTCGCAGTGATCGGCTGTGGCTATTGGGGGGCGAACCATGTGCGCACGCTCGGCGAAATGGGCGTCCTGCATGCGGTTTCCGACGTGCATATCGAGCGCGCCGAAATGCTGGCCCAGCCCTTCGGCGCGAAGGGCGTCATGCCGGACGAGGTTTTCGCAGACGCGGCGGTTGACGCGGTCGTGCTGGCGCTGCCGGCGCATGTGCATGCGGAATTCGCCTTGCGCGCCATCGCGGACGGCAAGCATGTCTTCGTCGAAAAGCCGCTGTCACTTTCCTCCGCCGACGGGGCGCATGTGGTCGAGCAGGCGGCGACGGCTGGCAAGGTGCTGATGACCGGACACATCCTTTGCTATCACAACGCCTTCGTGGCCCTGCGCGAGCGCATCGCAGCGGGCGACCTCGGCGAGATCCGCTATATCCAGAGCCACCGGCTCGGCTTCGGCAAGTTCCATGCCCGCTTCGATGCGCTGTGGGATCTTGCGCCGCACGATTTGTCGATGATCATGACGCTGGCAGGCGGCGAGCCGGAGCGAGTGCAGGGCGTCCATCGTGGCGTATCAATCGGCACAACCGATCTTGCCCATGTGCATCTCGATTTCGCCAGCGGAGTAGGGGCGCATCTGCATGTGTCGCGCCACAGCCCCTATCGCGAGCGCCGTTTCACGGTGATCGGCTCAAAAGGCATGGCGGTGTGGGATGACCTGGCAGACTGGCCGCAGAAATTGGCTTTCTACCGACATTCGATCGATCCAAAGGGCACGAATTGGGACTTTTCGCTCAGCGATCCCGATTATGCGCCGCTCGAACCCAACATGGCGCTGACCGACGAGCTGCAGCATTTCGTCGATTGCATCGGAACCGGCGCGACTCCGCAGACCGACGGACGGCAGGGCGTGGCGGTGTTACGGGTGCTTGAAAAGGCCGGGAAATAGGCCGGGACCCGTTCACCGCGGGTTACAATATGGCTAAGGGTTTGATGATCGGGCTCTTTACGCCCGAGTCGATTACGGGATAAGCGGCATCAGGAGGGGCCTGAGGTTTTGCCGCGCCCGGCAGGGTGACGGTGGCGAATGGGGAAGTTCATGCAGTTTATCGATCTCGGCGCGCAGCGTGCGCGCATTGAGGACAAGATTCAGGCCGCGATCAACGGCGTTGTGTCGAGCGGCGCTTTCATCCTCGGACCGCAGGTTGGCGAATTCGAACGACAGCTTGCTGACTATGTTGGCGTGAAACACGTGCTCGGATGCGCCAGCGGAACCGACGCGCTGCTCATCCCGCTCATGGCCAAGGGCATCGGCCGGGGTGATGCCGTGTTCGTGCCGAGCTTCACGTTTGCGGCGACCGCGGAAGTTGTCGCGCTGTCCGGCGCGGAGCCGGTCTTCGTCGATATCGATCCCGACACCTACAACATGGATCCGGCGTCGCTGACGGAAGCGATCGCCATGATAGAAGCGGAAGGGCGCCTCAACGCGAAGGCCGTCATTCCGGTGGATCTGTTCGGTCTGGCCGCGGACTATGTGTCGATTTCGAAGATCGCCCGCGAACATGGCCTGTTCGTCATTTCCGATGCCGCCCAGGCGGTTGGCGGCGAAGCGGCCAATGGCAAGCGCTGCGGTTCCTTCGGCGATGTCGCCTCGACGAGCTTCTACCCGGCCAAGCCACTTGGTTGCTATGGCGATGGCGGCGCGGTGATGACCGATGACGACGACCTGATCGAGATTATGCGGTCGGTCGCTTTTCACGGTAAGGGCTCGAGCCAGTATGACAATGTACGCATCGGTCTGACATCGCGCCTGGACACGATCCAGGCTGCGATCCTGATCGAGAAACTCGCCATTCTCGAGGACGAAATGGTCGCCCGCCAGCGCGTTGCGGCGCGCTACCATGAAGGCCTCTCGGACGTGGTCAAGGCGGCTGCGAACCTGCCGGGCACGCGTTCGGCCTGGGCGCAATATGCGATCGAATTGCCCGAGCGTGACACGCTGCAGGCGCATCTGAAGTCGCAGGGCATCCCGTCGGTGATCTACTACGTCAAGCCGTTGCACCAGCAGGTCGCTTATGATCGTTATCCGGTCGCGCCGAACGGGTTACCGGTTACCGAGGCGAAGCCGCAGTCGATCCTCTGCCTGCCTATGCATGCCTATCTGTCCGAAGAAGACCAGGACCGCGTAATCGGCGAGATCCGGTCCTTCGTGATGGATTCGCCCGCGCGGCGCGCCGCGGCCGAATAGGCTCAGGCCGTCGCCGCCAGAGCGGTTTCCAGCCTTTCCAGCATGCGCTCGGCTTCGGCTGCGCGTTCGGTGCGGTCAATAAAGCCGCCGCCGAGCACGCACGCACCGGCCCCTTCGCCGTCATAGAGTACACAGGCCTGCCCGAGCGCGACGCCGGATTCGCCTCCCGCCAATTCCACCCGTGTCTGCCCGTTCTCGTGGAAGAGCCGGGCCGGCGTCGGCGGGCGGGTGGAGCGGACGCGGGCCAGCACCTCCATACCTTCCGAGGGGACGTCCGCAAGAGGATCATCGCCCAGCCAGTTCATTTCGCGCAAATGGACGATGCGCGTATCCAGCGCCTCGCGCGGGCCGACGATTACGCGGTGAGTGCGGGCGTCAAGCTTGACAACGAAGAGCGGCTCGCCGGTTGCGACGCCGAGGCCTTTTCGCTGTCCGACTGTGAAGCGAAGAATCCCTTCGTGCCTGCCGAGAACGCGGCCATCGATATGGACGATGTCTCCGGCAAGCGCGGCATTTGGACGAAGTTTGGTGATGATGTCGGCATAATTGCCATTGGGCACGAAGCAGATGTCCTGGCTGTCGGGCTTGTCGGCGACGATCAACCCCATCTCCGTCGCATGACGTCGGGTCTCATCCTTGGTCATGTCGCCGAGCGGAAAACGCAGGAAGTCGACCTGTTCCTGCGTCGTGGCGAAAAGGAAATAACTCTGATCGCGCTCGGCATCGGCCGGACGATAGAGCGAACGATGCGCGCCGTTCAGGCGCGAACGTATATAGTGGCCGGTCGCCAGGACGTCGGCGTCTAGGTCGCGAGCGGTCTTCAGGAGATCGGCGAACTTGACCGTCTGGTTGCACGAGACGCAGGGAATCGGCGTTTCGCCGGCCAGATAGGAATCCGCGAAATTCTCGATCACTGCCTCGCGGAAGCGGCTTTCGTAGTCGAGGACGTAGTGGGGTATGCCGAGCGTTTCGCAGACGCGGCGCGCATCGTCGATATCCTGACCGGCGCAGCACGACCCGGTCTTCCTCACCGCCTCGCCATGATCGTAGAGCTGCAGCGTGATGCCGATGACCTCGTAGCCTTCGGCATGCAGCAGACCGGCCACGACGGAAGAGTCGACACCGCCGGACATGGCGACGACGACGCGTGTCTGTTCTGGCGGCTTGGCGATGTCGAGCGAATTCATGGCGTTTCTTCGGGCTGTCGGAGGCCGCATATAGAAGCTGTGTGTTTCCGGTTCCAGTGCCGGGCGACTGTTTCAAATCGCTGCCGGGCCTTAAACCTCCGGAATTCCGGGGGCAAGCATTACCAAATGCCTACCATGGCTTTAGGTGTTTTTTAAAGCTGTGGCCGTAATGTGGCATCGTTAATGGTCCTTGAGTGTGTAGTGAGTGCAATGACCGACCAGATTCGACCTCGCGTCAAATATGTCATCGGGCCAGATGGCAGCCCTTTGACGATCAACGATCTGCCTCCGGCCTCCACGCGGCGCTGGGTAATCCGCCGTAAGGCCGAAGTCGTCGCCGCCGTACGAGGTGGCCTTCTCAGCCTTGAGGAGGCGTGTCAGCGCTATTCCCTGACGGTTGAGGAATATCTCTCCTGGCAAGCGTCCATCGACGAGCACGGTCTCGCGGGGCTGCGCACTACGCGCATCCAGCAGTACCGCCACTGACACTTCCCGCCATCAATTTACCAGAACGACTTTGCCAATCGGCCCGGTTTCGAGGAAGCGGTGGGCGTCGCCCGCCTGTTCCATTGGAAACGTTCTGGCGACATGCACCCTGATTTCATGCTCAGCCACCAATGTCGCAAGTTTTTGAAGGGCGACAGCGTCGGGGTGTACGAGAATGCTCTTTAGCCGCACGCCTTTTTCGGCGGCCATCCTTTCGGCGTCCTCGCCGGCCTTTCTCAGTGAGACGACCGTACCGCCGGGCTTGAGCGTCCCAAGTGAATTCAAAAGTTGGTCGCCTGCGACCGTTTCGAGAACGATGTCGAAATCGCCCGTAGCCTCGGCAAAGTCCGTCGCGCGATAGTCGATCACCTCGTCTGCGCCGATGGATCGCGCATAGTCCGTCTTCGCGGCGCTGACTGTCGTCGTCACATGCGCGCCGAATGCCTTGGCGATCTGGATGGCAAGGTGGCCGACACCGCCGGCGCCGGCATGGACCAGCACCCGGTCGTTTGCTTTCAGGTCGGCCTCGTCGAAAAACGCTTGCCAGCCCGTCAGCCCGGCCAGCGGCATCCCCGCGGCCTCGACATCCGGCATGTTTTCCGGCGTTCGAACGAACTCGTCAGCGGAGACGCAGGCATATTCGCCATAGGCGCCCGCCTGTTCGGGAAAACCCGACAGGCCCATGACGCGTACGCCCGGCGAGAAGTCCGTGACGCCGGGACCGGTTTTCTCCACCGTGCCGGCAATGTCCCAGCCGAGAATGAAAGGCGGGTCACCGATCAGCGGGAACGCGCCGGCGCGCACGGCGAGGTCGACCGGATTGATGCCAGCCGCGGCCACACGCACCAGCATTTCGCCTTCGCCCGGTTCGGGCACCGACCGCTCGGCGATATGGAGCTTGTCCGGTCCGCCGAATGTATCCTGTGTGACAACGCGCATGAATTTCTCCCTGTCCGGATATCTCAGTCTCTGACCATATAGGTAGCGATGGCTGCGGCGGCGACCGAAATCACGTAGTACCAGAGGCCCGGCTGGGTGAAGGCATCGGCAAATCCCGATGTCTTGGCCGCAACAATCACGATTGCGACGATCAGCACGTCCATCATGGACCATTTCGAGACAATTGCGAGAAGGCGATGCATGCGCTGGCGCATCTGCGGATTATGGTCGCCGCCGGCCACCAGCGCCTGGGCGGCGAGAATCTTGCCGGCCGGGAATACAATGGAAAAGAGCGCCACGATGGCGCCAAGCAGCCTGTCGCCGCCGGACCACAACTGGCCGACCATCTCGATCAGCGACGGTGTGCGCGAAAAGAAGACGAGATGTTCCAGTCGCATCAGCGGCTGGGTGATGCCGAGGGCGAGGGAAAACGCCGATATGGCGATCAGCAGGGCAATGACGATGCGCATGGAGCGCACCTAATGGAGATTGCCGGAGGATGACAAGCGCCGCAGTCGCGGCGCCTGGTCGATATCAGCCGATCATCGCCTTGCGCGATTCGCCGGAATCCATCTCGTCGCCGAGACGTGCTTCGCGCACTTCCATGCGCTCGGCCTTTTGCAGTTCGCTTTCGGCGTCGAGCAACTCGGCTTCGGCGGCTTCCTTCTGCTGTTTCAGGTCGCGGATCGAGATGGCGAGGTTGTCGCGCCTTGTGCGAGCGGCCTTTGCAAAGGTCGGGTAGGCAAAGTGGTTTTCGTCGCTGATGCCGGATTTCTTTTCTTCGGCAACGATCTGCGCGTCGAGCTCGTTTGCCATGCGTTCGAACTCGCTGATCATGGTTTCAAGTTGCATCACCTGGCGATGCTTCTCGGTCACCTTGAACTGGCGAAGGCGGATCATGTTGTTCCGTGGTTTCATACGCAATACTCCAAAGACCGGAAAACGCTAACGGCCACTCAAAAAAATACACCGGACGCCGACAAACGATTCGCACGCAGTTCGCCGAATTGGGCTTCTGGTAACACTTCGTTTACGTCCTCCGTTAATGATAGGCCGTAACCTTTAAGGCGCGGTAAACCTGAAACGCCATCCGGGGCGAAAAGTTTGGTGAGTCATTTGAATCACTTAGATGGGTTTCTTCAGATGGAGATTCCGGAATTCTATGTGAAAAAATCAAATGAATTCATAAGCCTGAAGGCGCAGATTAACAGAGAATGAAGTCTTGCCGAACCGGAATATGTTTTGTTAACCATTCCATGTCAGCATTTTCGTGGGCTTTTATGATTCTGCCCCGGAATCGGATGGACGGGATCGCCGGGCGCAGGAGAAGGGGATAAAAATGCGAGTTTTGCTCATCGAGGATGATAGCGCGATCGCTCAGAGCATCGAGCTGATGTTGAAGTCCGAAAGCTTCAACGTATACTCCACGGATCTCGGAGAAGAAGGTGTCGATCTCGGGAAACTGTACGATTACGACATTATTCTTCTCGACCTCAACCTGCCCGACATGTCGGGTTACGAGGTTCTGCGCACGCTGCGCCTTTCCAAGATCAAGACGCCGATTCTGATCCTCTCGGGCATGGCCGGTATCGAGGACAAGGTTCGCGGCCTAGGTTTTGGCGCCGACGACTACATGACGAAGCCGTTCCACAAGGACGAACTCGTCGCCCGTATCCATGCCATTGTGCGTCGTTCGAAAGGTCATGCCCAGTCGGTCATCACCACCGGCGATCTGGTGGTCAATCTGGATGCCAAGACCGTCGAAGTCGGCGGCCAGCGCGTGCATCTGACCGGCAAGGAATACCAGATGCTCGAGTTGCTCTCGCTGCGCAAGGGCACGACACTGACCAAGGAAATGTTCCTGAACCACCTCTATGGTGGCATGGACGAGCCGGAACTGAAGATTATCGACGTCTTCATCTGCAAGCTGCGCAAGAAGCTCGATGCCGCATCCGGCGGGATCAACTATATCGAGACGGTTTGGGGTCGTGGTTATGTGTTGCGCGAGCCGGATCAGATTTCCATGGCCGAAAGCGCATAAGACGCTGTAAACGGACTTACATTTCAAAGAAAAAGCCCGGTCCAATGGCCGGGCTTTTTCCATCCCTGGGCGGGAAGCAGCCCGGTCCAGTTCAGGCTGCGTTTGCGAACTCGTGCAGACCGCGCATGAGCTGCTGGCGATCGAACGGCTTCAGCAGGTAGTCATCCGCGCCGGCCCTTTTGGCCTTCGTCATAAGCACCAAGTTCATTTCGTTCATCATTACGATGATTCTCGGTTGCCGCATGGCGCTCATGGCGCGCACGCGGCGAATGAATTCGGTCACGTCCATGTCCTGCAGGTCGCCGTCGACGAGCAGGACTTCCGGCGATTCGTCGGCGACCAGGTCGAGTGCGGAACGGCCGATCTCGGCTTCCGTCACCATGTCCTGATCCGACGCGAGTATTCGCTTGGCGACCTTCCGGACGACGCTCGACCCATCAACAATCAAACAACGTGACATTTCACACGTCCTTCTTGCATCCCAATCCAAGGCAAAATTTCCCCATTGCCGGGATTCATCCTAGCGAAGAGAACTGAAAGAAGCTGAAAAGCGACGATTCGAATTGCGGCGGTTGCGTTAACGATCGGGAAACGACGCTTGCGCGACGGACGCTACGATGCGGTAAAGACGATCTTTTCCTCGCCCTCGTCGATGTCGATCGTCATTCCAGCCTCACTGGCCAACAGCAGTGTGTAATAGGCTTGGACGGAATGAGCATCGACCGGCTCGTCAGGTGGCGCGCCATATTTGTCGGCGGTCTGGAGTTCGTCGAATTTCGGTTGCACACGCAGCATTCTGCCGGCGACTGACAGCCGGAACACCGGAGACCCTTCGAGGTCTTCCAGGACGACGTCCAACGTGCCGCCACGCGGGATCGAACCGTTGGCGACCAGAATGAGGTTCAAAAGCAATTTCACCTTGTTTTTCGGAAGGTAAGCGCGGCCGCCGGTCCAGGTGAATTCAGCCTTTTCGCCGCGCATATATTCGGTCGCGACTGCCTGGGCGTCGCCGGTGTCGATCTGCACGCCGGCCGAACCTGCCGCACCGAAGGCGATGCGCGCGAATTGCAGCCGCGCCGATGCGTTGCGGGCGCTCGTCTTGATGAGGTCCATGGCCGCGTCGTCGGCACCGCCCTCTTCGAGAAGTTCGAGCCCGTTATTGATGGCGCCGACGGGGGAGATGATGTCGTGACACACCTTGCTGCACAACAAAGAGGCCAGATCGGATGCGGTCAGCGTAAAAATGGATGACATATGAAAATCTCCAAAGAATGGGGGCACGGCGAATCATTCTCTCCCCTTGAGAAAGACCTATCACTCGCGATTTGAGACAGGCAAGAACGCCCCGTTTGCTGCCCTCGGGGCACCGGGTCCTTTACCGCCGAAATGCCTTAATGATGCGTAAACTCTCCGACGGTAATGATAGCTCGACAAGACAAGAATCCGGACTACGGATCCGTGCCGAACAGGCGAATGGCGACAAACAAGGACAATGATGGACGCAACGCAATCTGGCGTTGAAAGGAACCGTCATGACGTATTTTACCGAGACGACGGCGAAGGCCCGCATTCGGCGCCTCGCTCCCATCCATGCGTTTTTCGCGGCTCTCGTCATCGTAAGCATGGCTGCGATGCTGCCGGCCAAGGCGCGGGCTCAGGCTGCCGATACGTACACGGCCCAGGAGATCGTGGACGCCGGGCACAATTTCTTCGGCGCGACGTCCGGCGGTCTTGCCTCGGTGATTGAGCAGATCTTCAGCCGCTATGGCCTGCCCAACGGCTATGTCCTCGGCCAGGAAGGCGCGGGCGCGTTTGTCGGCGGTCTGACCTATGGCGAAGGAACGCTCTATACCAAGAATGCCGGTGACCACACTGTGTTCTGGCAGGGACCTTCGGTCGGCTGGGATTTCGGCGCCGACGGCAATCGCACCATGATGCTGGTCTATGATCTGCAGAGCATTTCCGGTCTTTACGGTCGCTATGGTGGGGTTTCCGGCTCTGCCTATCTTCTCGCGGGCGTCGGCTTCAATGTGATGAAACGCGGCAATGTGCTTCTCGTCCCGGTGCGTACCGGCGTCGGCGCGCGTCTCGGCGTTTCGCTCGGCTATCTGAAGGTTACCCCGATGCCGACGTGGAACCCCTTCTAGACCGGTATCGATCCACTGCTTTACTTTCCCTGCGGGAGCGACTGGCCCCGCAGGGGCTGGATTGTTGGCCGTTTCCGTGGCAGATGCTAGCTTTCCGCCCGAGGAACACGGATTTTGCTCCAAACGGTCCTTATATTCACCTTCGGTTTTCTTGCGGCTGCGCTGCTGGCGCTTATGGCCGCGCCAGCCGTTTGGCGCCGCGCCGTCTATCTGACCCGCAAGCGTATCGAAGCCGCGCTTCCTCTTTCGCTTAATGAGCTGAATGCGGAAAAGGACGCTTTGCGCGCCGAGCATGCCATGGCCATGCGCCGCATGGAATTGCGGCTGAAGGATACGCGCGAGCACGACACGAGCGAGAAGGTCCTGGTCGAAGAGCAGGGGGAACGCATCAAGTCCCTCGAAAGCAATGTGGCCACCACCGCCGCGCGCAATGCCGAACTGGAGCGGCAGCATGCGGAGATCACCGGCAAATTGCATGAGCGCATCACCGAGCTGTCGGAAATGTCTGTCCTGCTGGAATCGACGCGCACCGAGCTCGATATCCGTTCAAGCGAGTTGAAGGCTGCGACGCGGTTGCGTGAGGATCGCGCCTCGCAATTGAAAGAAGTCTCCGCGCAGTTGCAATCGGTGCGTGACGAACTTGGGGACCGCGAGCGGCAGATCGAGACCCTCTGCGAGACGATCGCCGAGATGAAATCGGTCGGCCACAACCTGAAACGCGAAGTGCATGAATCGAATATTGACGGCCAGGCCATAGGCGACCTGCTGACCAGCGAGCGCAAGCGGATGGCCCAGACCGAAGCCAAGCTCGAACAGGCGCTGTCGCAGGCGCAGATGCTTTCGGAAAAGCTCAAACGGCGTGATGCCGAGATCCGGGACCTGCGTGAGCAGGATGGCGCGGCGGCGGCCGACATCAGAGAGATGGAAAGCCGGGTCGAGGCCGCCGAGGCGCAGAAGGCGAAGCTGGAACGCAAGATCGACGAATTGTCGGCGCAGATCGAGGGCATGAGCGGAGCCTTCGGCGGCAAGGACGCCGAAGCGATGATCGAGGACATGAAGGCGAAGCTTGCGCAGCAGTCGACCGAGATCAAATCGTTGCAGGCCGAACGCGACGGGCTACGGGTCGAATTGGCGGCGGCGAGCTTCGGCGCTGCGGCTGAATCGGATGAGGGCGACGCAATTCTGCGTGACAAGCTCAACCAGCTGGCGGCTGAAGTCGTGGCCATGGCGGCGCGGCTGGAAGGGCCGGAATCGCGGATTAATACGCTGCTCGGCGATGCGAAGCCCGCCTCGACTGGCGAGGTCGTGAGCCTTGCCGAGCGCATCAAGGCTCTGCAGCGCGACGCCGGCCGGCAGCGCACGAGCGCCTGACCTTCGGCTTTCCACTATCCTAGGAACGCAGCCCGCTGGTGCAGCGCTATGGCGCCTGCAGTGGCGACATTCAGGCTGTCGAAGCCGGGGGCCATCATGATCGACAGGGTTTCGAGGCGCTCCAGCCACACATCGGCGAGACCATGGCCCTCGCTGCCGAGAACCAGCGCCTGACGAGGGGCAGGCCGCCAGTTCGAGATGTCGGTTTTGCCCGCCGGCGACAGCGCGGCGATGGCAAATTTGTCCCGGTCCAAGGCGGCGACGCCCGCGTCCATGGATGGCGCACGAAAAAAAGGCACGCGCAGGACCCCGCCGACGGAGACGCGCACGGCTTTTCGATAGAGCGGATCGCAGCATTGCGGATCGAGGATCACGGCATCGGCGCCGAAGGCGGCGGCGTTGCGGAAGATCGCTCCCATATTGTCATGATTTGAAATCGCCGAAAGGAGCAGGACCGTCGACCACTGTGGCGGAAGCTGCATCGGGAGATCGGCGCTGCCATCCGGGATCCGTGCAGCGGCGAGGATGCCGCGATGCATGTGGAATCCCGCGATGGCGTCCATGACGGTCTGCGTCGCGCAATAGACCGGGATCTGCGCCGGCAATGCTGCGAGCAAATCCGCGATGCCCGCGAGACGGTTTTCCAGTACGAGCACCGAATGAACCGGAAAACGATCCTGGGCGACCAGCACCTGCAGCACCGTCTTGCCTTCGGCGATGAAGTGGCCGTGCCGGCGGATCAGGTCGAGTTCCCTGATGTCGCGATAGATTTCGATGCGCGGATCGTCCGCATCGCCAATCCGGATGACCCGGTCTTCACCCGTCATTGCCGCCGGCTTGCAGCATGTAGTCGATGGCCTTGCCGGAGGCGGCTTCGAGGAGCGGTGAGAAGTCACCTTCGTCCAGCATCGCGGTGGTCACATCGACAAGCTTCTTGTGCGTCGCGCGGGCAATCGCGGAACCGGTGCTGATGCGGCGAATGCCGGCCTTGGCGAAGTCCGCTTTCGAATATTTCGCAAAACGCCCGGCGGCGAGCGCGTTCACCGGTTTGGAGACGCTTTTAACGATCTGGACCAGGCTTTCCATGCTCGGTGGCAGCGGCACGTAGAGCAGGTCCGCGCCGGCCTTTTCAAAAGCCTGAATGCGCCGGATCGCCTCCTCGACATTGTAGGCGCCGTTCATTACGCCGTCGGCCCGCGCGCAGAATACGAAGGGCCGGCCGAGCGCCTTTGCGGCCGCCGCCGCGGCGCGGACGCGTTCGACGGCGAGTTCGAAATCATAGGCCGGATTGTCGCCGGACATCACCGTGTCCTCGATCGAACAACCGGAGAGCCCGACTTCCGCGGCGAGGCGGATCGTTTCGGCGACTTCGTCCGGCGCGTCGGCGAAACCGTTCTCGAAATCGCCCGAGACTGGCAGGGGAGTCGCGGTGACAATCGTCTCGGCATGGGCAAGGGCCTCGTCGCGCGTCACATGGCCCATATCGGGCCGTCCGAGGGTGAAGGCATAGCCGGCACTGGTGGTGGCCAGCGCCTGCGCCCCGAGCGCCGCCATGACCCGGGCCGAGCCGGCGTCCCAGGGGTTGGGAATGACAAAGCATCCCCGCTTGTGAAGGGTCTGGAAGCGCTGGTGGCGCACCGCCATTGCGGTCATTCGGCAACTCCGGTTTGTTTGCGTGCGTCGGCCGCCAATTGCACCAGAACCTTCCTAAGATCGGCGGCATGGTGCAGAGGCGCCGGAAACCAGACGCGGCATATCCGATCCCCGTCGACAAGGTCCATCCCTTCCGGATCGAGCGTGGCGATCCGCCACGACCCGTCGCCCGCCTTGCCGAAGACGCGGGCATAGAGGCCGATCGCCTCGCGGTGGTCTTCGTTCATATGCGCGACCGCGCTGTCCTCCATTTCGGCGACGCCTGCCGGGTCGCCCTGCACGGCAAGATCTTCGGCGGTCAGCTCATAGGCCTTGCCGAAGCCGCCATTGAGGCTGGCGCGCTCGATTTCCATGCGGAAGAAGGCGAAATCGCCGAAGTCGGCATAGAGCGCGGCCTTGGGCTGGCGGGCGAGAAAGCGCCGCCTGACGCGCCGGCCGTCGTCGCTGTCCCGCTCGATCCGCCGGGCGCGGGTGAAGAGCGTTATGCGGGGATGGGCGAGGGGATCGCCCTTGCCGACTTCGCCCAGCATGAGCGATGTGCGCGGCTCGTCCAGCATCGGCTTTGTGTGGCCGGAAAGCGCCGACACGAGGATGATGGGTGTGCCGTCGATGTCGGTCGCCAGCGCAACCCGGCTGGCGCCGGGAAAGCCTGTTTCGCGATTGATGACGGCTAGCGCGCCGTGGCGTGCGGTTGCGATCAGCTTGCGGGCGAGGCGGATTGCGTCGTCATCCGTCTCCCGGATCACCTGTTTGGGCTGGTCCTTGTCGGCCGGTTCGGATCTGTCCATGACAATCGGGTCCTGATCTGTTGATTGCTTCGTCCGGCGCATGGCCGCTTGCGCCGATTGGGGTTATGTCATCGAAATCGGGACAGCGAAAGGCGGGCCGGGACGGCGCGGATGGCCAAACTCTATTTTCATTACGCGACTATGAACGCCGGGAAGTCGACCATGCTTCTGCAGGCGTCGTTCAACTACCGCGAACGCGGCATGCACACGCTTCTCTTCGTGGCGGGGCATTATCGCAAGGAGAGCGATCTCGGCTACATTTCCTCGCGCGTCGGGCTCGAATCCGATGCCGAGATGTTTCGCGACGGTGACGATTTGTTCGAGCGGATCCGCGAACATCATGCCTCGAAGACCACCCACTGCGTCTTTGTCGATGAGGCGCAGTTCCTCGAGGAGGAGCAGGTCTGGCAACTGGCGCGGGTGGCCGACCGGTTGCATATTCCGGTCATGTGCTACGGTCTGCGGACCGATTTCCAGGGCAATCTCTTTTCCGGCTCACAGGCATTGCTCGCGATTGCGGATGAATTGCGCGAGGTCCGCACGATTTGCCGCTGCGGCCGGAAGGCGACGATGGTCGTGCGGCTGGGGGCGGACGGCAAGGTGGCGCGCGCTGGCGAGCAGGTGGTCATCGGCAAGGAAGCCTATGTGTCGCTGTGCCGCCAGCACTGGGAAGAAGAGATGGGCCGGGCGCAGCCCGAAGATCTCGTCGGTTTTGCCAAGCGGTAGGCGAACGACCGGCGATAACGCGCCATAAGCGCGCGCTTAATCCCGCCGAATAAGCCCCGGTCCAGTTTCAAATCCTCTTCGTTGCGCCGAGTTGATTGCCAGTGTCGCAGGCCATGATCCTGCGGCGCACCAACGCAAACAACGGAGTTATCCACATGCGCAAGATCATCCTTACAGCCGCCGCCGTCCTCGTCGCGATGCCTGCCTTCGCTTCTGAACTGACGATCGGCCAGGAACTCGGCAAGAACCTCGATGAGGTTAAGGCGACACTCTCCGGGATGGGCTATGACGTCCGCAAGGGCGAAATGGAGGACGGCCTGATCGAAGTCTATTTCGTCAAGGACAACATGAAGGGCGAAGTCTATGTCGACGGTTCGACCGGCAAGATCTCCCGGTTCACCGAGAAATGAGCGGCGCGATGAACGCGAAGCTCGAGACAAGGGATGCCGGCGAGGCCGGCATCCGTATCATCCCGGTCTGGGATCCCCTCGTCAGGCTGATCCACTGGTCGCTGGTCACCACGATCGTGCTTAACGGCTTCATCACGGACCCCGAACGCAAGCTGCATGAATATGTAGGCTACGCGGCGCTGGCGCTCGTCATCCTGCGGCTGGTCTGGGGGCTTGTCGGGCCGCGGCACGCGCGGTTTTCGGCATTTCCTCCGAACCCCATCGCGGCGATGCGCCATATTCGCGACACTCTTTCGCGCCGTAGTTCCCTGCATCTTTCGCATAATCCTCTCGGCGCGCTGATGGTCTACAATATCTGGGGCACGGTTCTGTTGCTCTGCGCCACAGGCATCATGATGGGGACGATCCGCTTCTTCGGTGTGGAATGGGTCCAGGAAGTGCATGAAGCAGCTTTCACGTGGCTGATGATTTCGGTGGGCTTGCATCTTCTGGGCGTGTTCGCCGAAACTTGGATGAGCGGCGTGCCGCTGGTTCGAGCAATGGTGGACGGGCGGAAACGCGTGCCGGCGGGCCGGGAGGCGGAATGAACGAGACGGGAAAACCCGGTCCAAAGACGAAGCGGCGGGCCATCGCGCTCGCCGTTCTCATCGTGGCGAATGTGCTGTGCACCTCGTTCTTCGCCATGGATGTGATCACCGATTTCGAATCGCTGGGCACCGATGAGGCGTTTCACCTCACGGTCGAGGCGGTGGCGGCCGTCGTGCTGGTTGTCGGCACGAGTTTCATGATCCTCGAATTGCGGCGGATCCTTCAGCGCAACGCATCGATGGAAATCGGCATTCGCGCCGCACGCGGCGAAATGCAGGCGGTGATCGACAAGTATTTCGCCGAATGGCGGCTTTCCGACGCCGAGCGCGATGTTGCGCTTCTCCTGCTCAAGGGGCTGGACAATGAAACCATCGCCTCGATCCGGGGAACCGCAACGGGAACGGTACGCGCGCAATGTGCGGGTATTTACGCGAAAGCGGGCGTTGACGGCCGGTCACAGCTGATGAGCGTGTTCATGGAAGAACTGCTGAGCGAGCCGCTTGGCGCGCTACGCGACGGCGCCGCGGCGGAGGCTGCGTAGTTGACCATAAGGCACATTCGCCGAACTGTGCGATCGCGTACTTCAAAACACGATGCCCTCGGTTTATATCCAGAAAGCCTGTCGGCAATTTTGCCTGGCTGAAGGAGAGGGCTTTCATGGCGACTTTGCAGAATTTTGACGCGGAGATCGAAAAGACGAAGCAAGTCGTCGAGGAGATGCGCTCGAAGATCGAACAGTCGGGAACCGTGCTCGACAGGTTCGCCCAGGCGGACCAGAAAATCGGCGAGGCCGACTTCGATATCGAGAATGCCCGCATCCAGGACGTGTTGCGACAGCAGAAGGTGATGGAAGGCAATATCGCCGATCTGATCATCGGGCTGGAGGACGCGACCAATGTGTTCGGCTCGGAATTCGAGTCGATGAAATCCTATACAGGCTTCGAGAAGCTGATCGGCATGTTCTCCAAGCAGCGCATGCAGCGTATGCGCTCGGAACGCGTGCGCAACATGTCGCTTGCCGGCAATCTGCAGGAACTGCTGGCCAAATCCGACACGATCGTCGGCATCCTGACGGCGCAGAAAGAAATCCTCGATACGCGTTACAAGACCTCGGAGGAGAGCCTGCGCACCGTGATTGAACGGCGCAAGACCACCATGGCCGAACTCGAAGCGACGCAGAAGCGCATCGAGGAACTTAACCCGGCGCTTATGGATATCGAGAACAAAATCGCGGCGACGACGAACCAGAAGGATCGCACCGATCTGGAAAGCCAGCGCTCGCAGCTCGCCACCGACTACAATCAGGCGCAGGCCAAGGAACAGGAGCTACTCGCCGCCAGCCAGACGCTGGAGCGCTATACGTCGATGTTCCAGACCTTTGTCGATTCGCTCAACAATCAGATCGCGGCGCAGAACACGCTGATCAACAAGCTCACTATCGATACCGAGCAGCGCATCGTCCTTTACAAGGCCTTGGAAGATTCGTTGAAGACGGCGGCGCAGCAGGACGTCGCCCACAAGATCAATACGCTCGGCAGCCAGGTCGACACGGCGGCCGAGACCACCATGGCAGGCATCGGCGCGGCGTCACAGCGCCATATCGCCGATCTTCTCGAAATGCACGAGAAGAACATGGTCGCCACGCAGGATATCCAGCGCCGCAAGAAGCTGGCCGACGAAGCCTTCGCGCGGCGCTTCGACGAGGTGATGAAGCAGCACGACGCCGGCACCTATGTGCGCCAGTAGGCGTGCAAGCGTTGCGCCGGAGATCGGCTGAATGACCATGATGCCGCAGGATTCGCCCGTCGAACGCTATTTCGCGTCGATCCGCGCGGCGCTGGACGGGCTGGACGTTTTCCTGCGGGACGATCGGTCGCCGCTCTACAAGCACGGCCTCGTCGCCCAGGTGGTTACCGGCTATGTGGAGCGATTGGAGACTTCGTTCGAGTGCTGGCGGCATCATCTCGATTACGCGAAGTCGTTCCGGATCTCTCGCGCGGAGAGCGGCTTTCCGGTTTTCCAGAACGTGCTGGAGCTGGAAAACGACCGCAGCACCGCCAAGACTCGGCTCGCCGAAATCGCCGACCCCGATACACTTCGCGACGAGATGGCGGACTTCATCCTGCGTCACAAGGCGTTTCCGAAGGATTTGCAGCGGTCGATGGCCGAGCGGCTCTATCTTGAGCGCGTGCAGGAAGGCCAGGTCTTCTCGCCGCTGGTCTTGCCCGAAACCATCAAGGTTTCCGTCAATCCGAAGACGATGCGGCCCTATTACATGGTCCATTGGGGCGCCTTCGACGGCGCGTCGAACCTGCCGATGGTCTACACGGCGATGGTGGAGGATTCCTCTCCCGAGATCGTCAAGATGCTGGTCGGCAGGGACGGCAAGCTCAATTCATCGGTCGAGATCCCCTTGCCGGTCGGCGGGTTGCTCAATCCGAAGCTGGCGCGCGAGTTCGACGCATTCGTCGAGCGCAATTCGGCCTATTCGCTTTCGCTGACGACGATCGCCACGAACATGGACAAGGATTTCGACGATCTGCATCCGAAGCAGGTGCGCCGAATCGTGCTCGGGCCGTTCTATTCGGCGGGCATCACTGAGCATAACCGGCGGGTCAATGACATCTTGGAAAAGGTCGCCAACCCTGCCAATGCGTGGCTATTGACCTGGACGATCCAGGATATCTTTTCGAAGGCGGAAAAGCCGGCGCGCAAGGGGCTGTGGTCGTCGGAGCCGGCGCGGGAGGAATTCCATATCGAGACCGACGATCTGGACGCCGCGCGCATGGGCGTCTCGGCCTATGAAAACCATGCGCTGATCCCGCATGAAGCCTATCAGGCGCTTTACGCGGCGGGCGAAACGCAGAGCGTGTTCGCCGGTTATCAGACGCATGTCATCTCCGGCGGCGAGGTGATCAGCGATGTGTGACAAATGCGATCTCGATCTGGCGATGTATGGGGAAGTCCGCACGGGCTTTCGCTGCAGCGATGTCACGGATGAGCTTCTCACGGAGGAGGCCAACGGGGTCCCGCGCTTTCCGCATCGCAAGAAGGCGGCGGGACAATGGACGGCCGAAGGTTACGGGGACAGCCGGACGCATGGCGATGAAAATGACGGGCGCTGAGGGGAACTGAACATGGATATCGGCCTGACGCGGATCGACGAAGAGGACATCGCCAAGCACCGTCCAACGGCGCAGAGTTTCGTGACGCGCATCATCGTGATGGAAGAGACCGGCGGACGCGCCGATACGTCGCTGGCTGGCACCGGCCGGCGCTTCGTTTCGACGGTCTCCACCGGCGGCGTTAAACGCACGCGCGAGGTCGAATTGACCAAGCAGATCGGCGCGGTGCGTGGTGACGATCCGATGCTGACGCCGGTCCAGCACAATTTGCTCTATCGGACGCGGCGCGGCATCGCGATCGCGCTCGCTGTCGCCGATGTTTTCGCGCGCGAAACCGAACTGGAAAGCCTTCAGGCGCGCAATCTCTCCGCGCCTCTGCAGGGCGACGATGCGGTTCGGTTCAAGGCACTGGTCAACGCCGCCGCCTATGTCTCCGCGTTTACGCTGTCGGCCTATCTCCTTCAGATGCTCGACGGAGGCACGGAGCCGGTCAACGATCCGGACGAGCCGGACTTCCTGTTCGACACGGCGCAGGATGCGCTGAAGTCCATGGTGGCGGGGCTTGCCAAGGCCATCGACGGGTCGGCGGACGAGACGACGATGTTGCAGAGGGCGAAGGCCTTCGCCCGCGTCTCCGTCGATGGGCTGCTCGGGCGTCGCGGCCGCTTCACCGGGCTCGGCGCCTTCGAGAACAGCCACATCCGCATCGAGGCGGACGATTTCAATCTCGACGGTTTCGACGTCGCGCCGGGCCAGCGGCGCAAGCCTTTGGTGATGCAGTTCAAGAAGCCGAACGAGATCATCGGCAACCACATCGCCAAATACCAGGCGACGAAGCTCGCCAAGATGCTGGTCGCCTATGATTTCGACCGGCAGCTCAACCCGTTCGTGGAACTCGGCGGCTTCCTCTTCACCTTCATCGGCGACGGCGCTCCGGGCACCGGCAAGACGATCCTGATCCAGATGATCGCCGGGCTGATCAACGATTACTGCCAGGTCGCCGGCTATCCGTTCCACTACGAGAATTTCGGCGTCGACCAGATCTCGTCCTACCAGGGCAAGTCCGGCCAGAACTGCAAGGAATTCGTCAACACGATCGTCAATCCGAAGGCGATCGGTTTCGGCACGGTCGACGATATCGACCAGGTGGCGGCGAAGCGGTCGGATGACCGGGCGTCCGCCGGCCAGCACGAGGTGACCGCAGTGCTGATGGAGAGCTTTGCCGGCGCGACGACGGTGGTGCGCGGCAACTGCTCCTTCGGCATGTTCTCCAACTATCCGGAGAATGTCGACGACGCTTTGCGCCAAAGAGCGGGCGCGCGTTGGCTGGTCGACGGGCCGCAGACCGAGGACGACTATGTCGATATCTTCGTGCTGCTCGCCGGCAAGAACCACTCGATCCCGCTTGGCGACCACGAGCTGTTTGCCGCGCAGGCAATCAAGAAGGCGGTCACCGCGGCTTATGAGGGCCATGACCGGCCGAAGGAAGACAGGTTGATCGCCGTCTATGAGCGTTTCATGGAGGAGCGCGGCGAACCGAAGACGATGGCCGATGTCGGCGACTACCTGCACCGCATCAAGCTGGCCGAGCCCCGCTTCACCGGCCGGGCGATCAAGAACATCACCGACGCGATCAAGATGCGGGCCATGGATATCGACCTGCCAGACGAATGGTTCGAAACGCCGGAAGCGTTCATGCACAAATCCTATGACGACAAGAAAGCGATGATCGAAGAACTGCGCGGGCCGTTCTCGATGGCGATGGTGATGCAGGAAATCAACCGCTACGCCGATTCCGAGTTCCGCTACACCGACAAGTCGGATCAGGCCGCCGTGGACCAGATGATCCGCAACGAACGGCTGCGCGAACGCGCGGCGAAGGAGATCATGGAGCTGAAGTCGAAGGGACTTTGGAATGGTGCTTAGGCCGCCGTCCCCCCTCTGTCCGCTTCGCCGACATCTCCGCCGCAAGGGCCGAGAATGGCGCTTGCCGCGCCGGAAACAGCCATTCACGGATTCTATCACCAGCAAAATTTGCGATTTGGCGCTCCACTCTTCCCCCTTGCGGGGGAGATGTCCCCCAGGGACAGAGGGGGGGCCTCCGCAGTGAAACGTCTATACGACACCGAGCTGATCTACGGGCGGCTGCTCCCGGTGACGCAGCCGCATCTGATCGAGCGCTACAACAAGGCGCTGAAGGCGTTCGCGCTGCCGGAAACGAAGCTGGAATCCTTCGATATCGACAAGTCGGGCTTCTCGCCGCAGATCGCGGATGAACTGAATGATCCCGACTATCTCGATCCGAACGGAGTCAATCGCCGGTTCATTATCCTGACGCCGTCACAATCGACGCTGCCGGTCATGCACACGCAATTCTCGAACACCGAAGCGCTGATGTACGAGTTCTTCACGGCGAATGCGCGCGCGATCAACGCCTTGACGATCAAGGACGTGATCTATGGCGAGATCGAGGACAATGTCGCCATCGTCGACGACATCGAGGACCTGTTGTCGATCCAGCAGGTGGAGTTCAACGTCCTGTCGGCCGACGATGTGCTCGGCAAGGCGGCGGAACTGCGCACGCTGGTCGACCGGCTGAAGAGCGAGCCGGATGCCTGGCGCGACGACGCCATGCTCGAGCATATGGTCGATCTCGCCAAGATCGCCGGCGACATTCGCGAGAACCGGCTGGTGCCCGACAAGGTCGTGTTCCGGCACGACGCTTTCTGGACCAGCCATTTCGGCGGCTGCTACGTCTTCAACGACGAAAAGACGACGACTGTGATCTGCGATTCCGACGCGCCGGGCTTCCGGCGGTCGCGTCCATGGCAGGTAAGCTACATCTCCATTCGCGACGAGGCGCGTGTCTATCGTTTTCTCGCCGAAACCGGGCGGCTGGATCCGCCGCGCGCGTCCTGGCTAGAAACCTCCGGCTTTCTGGAGCATCGCGGCGAGATGGCGATCCGTGCACTGCTCAGGAAGGCGGAGCCCGGCGCGGTTTTCGATCGTATGGACGCTGTCTGGCTGCAGACCTGGATGCATCGCAACGCCCAGCTGATCGCCGAGGACGGCATCTATCCTTTCCTGAATGGCGTGAAGCGCGAGATCGCGCAGACCGGCCGGATCGAGATCGGCCGTATTGCCGACCATCCGCGCTTTCTGCTGGCGCGAGGGCGTCCCGAGCACAAGGATGCCTGGCTGGTGAACCGGCTGATCACCGAATATGTTCCGAGCGATTTCGTCTCGCGTTATGTTTTCAACAAGCAAGGGTTCTATAAGGACTATGCCGGGTACGACGACAGGTTCCGGCAACACGTTGTTGAGACGCTGAAGACCACTTATCTGACTGACAAGGCCGCGTTTAGAAAGCGGCTCTACGGTCTGTGACCTTTCCGGGGGAATAACACCATGCTGGATCCGATCATCGCCTTCTTTTCGCGCATCTTCGAATTGATCGGGCGCGGCATCGGCCACTTCATCGCATGGCTGCTGTGGCCGTTCATCGCGTTTCGCAACTGGCTGCGCGGGCGCGGCTGGTTCGTGAAGATCCCGGTTTTCCTGATCCTGGTCGCCATTGTTTTCTCTTACGGCTATCTCATCTACATCACCCAGTTCTGGTCGATCGGCGATCCGAACTACCCGGAGCGCTACGCGTTCCAGACTGAATACGGAGCCGCCGGTTCGCAGTCCGGCGACGGGACCTGCGAGCCGTCCGCGATGGCGCAGGTGGCCGCGGACCTGATCGACAAGAACGTCAATCAGGAGCACTGGGTCCCCTCCAATCCGCTCTCGAAAGCCGGCTTCGCGTTCGTGATCGACTGGAAGGATACGCCCTTCTTCGACAACAAGGCGGCGTTTCAGCTCGGCATAAACCAGACGGTGCGCAGAACGACCGTGGAACTGGTCGACCGCCTCGGGCGCGTGCGCGGGACGTCTTCGATCAACCAGAACCTGCAGGAAGCACGCGAAGCCGCGAACTACCGGGAGGATGCCTGGTTCATCACGCTCAGCCCGCCCTTCCTGCAGCCTTCGACGCAGGCGCGGCTGCGTGACGCGCGCAAGAGCCTGCTGGCGTTCAACCAGGAACTGAAGGGATGCAAGGCGGAGTTCGATGCGCGCGCCGACAATCTGATGCAGTTCTTCGATCGCGTGACGGCCGATATCGGTTCGACCTCGGAGATCCTCCAGCGCCGCATGGAGCAGAGCAATTTCACCGGTTTCGACGCACGCGCCGATGACCGGTTCTGGTTCACCTTCGGGCAGCTCTACGGTTATTACGGCATTCTCTCCGCGGCGCGCAGCGATTTCCGCGATGTCGTGGCGCAGCGCAATCTGAATGCGATCTGGGACCGTGTCGACGAGCAGTTGCAGGACGCGCTCAAGGTGCGCCCGCCCTTCATTGCCAATGGCAGTGCATCGAGCCTCATCAAGTCGCATCTGGAATCGATCGGTTTCGATCTGCTTCGCGTGCGTTCGAACCTGGTGGAAATGCGCGACGTGCTCGAGCGGTAATCCGAGGCCTTTTCCAGGGCATGTTACAGCGAGCGCTTTCTGTCCTGATGTTGATCGCGACCCACGCGATGAGCATTGGGCTTGCCGCTGCGCAGGTGCCTCCCGCCGCCGCTGAGCAAGCAGAATCGCCGGCCGTCGACGAGCGGCTGACGTCGGAAGAGTTTCAGGATCTGCTGATCGACCTCAAGGCCTTGATGGCGGGCTCAGCCGATCATGGCGAAATCGAGAAATATGCGCGGCAGACCTGGCGTCTGGCAGTCCAGAGCTTCGGTCGGGATTCGCGCGAGGTTCTCGAGGTGGAATACCTGATCACCGACAGCGTTATCCGGCAGGCGCGCTATGACGAGGCGCTGGAGCTTGCGCGAACAGTGACGTCGCGCGCCAACCGACTTCTCAAGACCGATGACGAGCTGCTCTGGCAGAGCCTCAACCTGCTGATCCAGGCTCACACCCAAAGCGGCGATGCCTCCGGGGCGCAATCGCTGGCGACCAATGTGCTTGCCGAGGCCGAGCGGCGCCTCGGCGAAGGGCATTATCTGACCATTGCGACGCGGCTCCAGCTGGCGCGGGCGGCTCGCTCACTCGGGCAGGTCGATGTAGCCGAGGCCCATTTCGCGCGGATCGCGGAGCTGACCGGCAGGCAGACGGATCCGCGAATGACACAGCTTCGCGCCACGGCGCTGGGCGAACTCGGCTACATGCAGGCGGCTCATGGCAGGCTGGAGGAGGCGCTGGCCTCGCTCGACGCGGCGATCGGGGATTACAAGACGATCTACAGCGTCCTGAAGCATCCCGATTTGCAGCCGGACATACTGGAAGCCTCGGCGACCAAGGCGAAAGTGCTGTGGGCGCTCGACCGGTTTGAAGAGACAGGTGCCTTCGTCAAGCCGATCCTTGCGCGGGTGGAGGAGGTCTACGGGCGCGACAGTTCCCGTTGGGCCGTCTTTGCCAGAATCGAGGCTTTGACGCTTTACGACGAAGACAGGCCGGAGGACGCCGACCGGGCCATCGACATTATGAGCGAGGTCGTGGCGATCTGGGCGGATCAGCGCAGCGCGTCGGATTCCGATCTCGTCGAGGCGCGCGACATGCTCGGTTTTATGCTGGCCCGCACCGACCGCCCCGGCGATGCCCTCGATGTTTTCGGGCGCACGCTCGAGGGCGACGCCCTGCCGCGCGGTGACTACTATCTTTATGCGCTCGCGCTCGCCGCCAAGGAAGGCGTGTGGGACGCGACACGCGCCGGCAACAGCGTGCTCGACTACCTCCAGACAATTCAGGCATTCGGCGCGGCGCGCGCCCAGGCGCAACTCAATGAAAGGCTGGCGGCGGGCAGCGGCGAAGGCGCAGCCATCCTGCGCGATCTTTCCGACAACGAGGCCGGCGTGAAGGAGGCGCAGCTACGTCTGTCCACGATGATGGGACTGCCTCTCGAGGAGAGAGACGCGGCCGAGGAGCAGACATTGCGCGCCGACCTGCGCGCTCGTCAGGACGCCGTCGGCGAAATCAGGCAGCGGATCGACACGGAGTTTCCGTCGCTCGCCGCGATCAGCGGAGGCGCGTCGCTGACCAAGGAGGATATCCAGAGCCATCTCGGCGAGGACGAGGCGTTGGTCATCCTTGAGACCGGCGCGCTCGATGGGCAGCCGATGGGCATGGTGATCACCCGCGACGACGCCATGTGGTATTCGATTTCGGACACTGCGTCCCAGATGCAGAAGGCGGTCGAGGCGATCCGTGCCTCAGTCAATCTTACGCTCGGCGTGCGGTCGGCCGCGCCGAAACAGAAGCGCGACGCTCCGACGGCCGCGTTTCCGGTCAATGTCGCCCATGGCCTCTACGAGGCGATGATCGCACCCGGCGCGGATTTGCTCGCGGGCAAGAGGCATCTCTATTTCGACCTGCGCGGCGCGATGACCGCGCTGCCGCCGCAGCTGCTGGTCGTGTCGCCTCCGGGTGGGGAGGGAACCGCAACCGACTGGCTTGTTCGCCACTATTCGGTGACGGTACTACCCTCAATCTCATCCTTGCGTACGGCCGGTCTGGCGGGTGCTGCGTCTCCGCCCCGACCGATCCTTGCCTTTGCCGATCCCGTTTTCGATGTCGAGCAGACCGCGCCGGCGACGCTCAGAAGCGCGCTCGCGCCATTGCCGGAGACCGCCGACGAGGCAGGATTCGTGGTGGCTGCCTTCGGCGCACCGAGTTCCGCGGCGCGGCTCGGCGCAGACGCGAGCGAAGCGGCGTTCAAGGCGGCGAAGCTGGACGACTATCGTGTTCTCTATTTCGCCACCCACGGTCTTGTTGCCGGCGATATAGCGGGCACAGACGGCGCACCGCTTTCCGAACCCGCACTGGCGCTGACAGCCGGCGGCGGCGAGGACGGGTTCCTCACGGCCTCGGAGATCTCGCAGATGCGGCTTGAGGCCGATTGGGTGGTTCTTTCGGCCTGCAATACGGCGGTGGGCGAGCGCCCGGGCGCGGAGCCGCTTTCGGGCCTCGCCCAGGCCTTTATGTATGCGGGGGCCCGCGCGCTTATGGTCAGTCACTGGCCGGTGGAGAGCAAATCGGCGGTCCGCCTGATGACCGACCTGTTCGCGATACGCAGCCGTTCGCCGGAGATGCGGGCGGCGGATGCGCATCGCGAGGCGGTCCTCGCGATTCTTGATGACCGCGGCCATCCCGAATGGTCGCATCCGGCCTATTGGGCTCCGTTTATCCTGGTTGGCGTGCCGGACCGGCGCTGAAACCCGGGAAAACGGTCCTTTCCTGTCCGTCCTGCGACGGGCGCTGTCGCGTCGCGAACCGGATGCTCAGGCCCGGCGCAATAGTGTCCGGCGAGCAGTTTCACCGGCGCTTGCGGTGCCGTTCCTGCGCCCGGAAGCAATTTTGCATTGCAATCCGGGATCATATGTCGTGTATACATTTTCGCATCGGCAGCGGAGTTCTGCCGCGAGGAACAGAACGGGGAGGAAGCATTGGCCGAGTTCAAGACCGACATCGAAATCGCACGTGCGGCGAACAAGAAACCCATCCAGGAAATCGGCGCGAAACTCGATATCGCGAGCGAGCATTTGCTGCCGTACGGGCATGACAAGGCCAAGGTTTCCGCGGATTTTATCGCGTCACTGAAGGGTCGTCAGGACGGCAAGCTGATCCTGGTCACGGCGATCAACCCGACGCCTGCCGGCGAGGGTAAGACGACCACCACCGTGGGCCTCGGCGACGGCCTCAACCGGATCGGCAAGAAAGCCGCCATATGTATACGCGAAGCGTCGCTCGGCCCGAATTTCGGCATGAAGGGCGGCGCGGCCGGCGGCGGCAATGCGCAGGTCGTACCGATGGAGGACATGAACCTCCATTTCACCGGCGACTTCCACGCCATCACCTCGGCCCACAATCTGCTGTCGGCGATGATCGACAACCATATCTATTGGGGTAATGAGCTCGGCATCGACGAGCGCCGCGTGAGCTGGCGCCGCGTCATGGACATGAACGACCGCGCGCTGCGCGACATCGTCGTTTCGCTCGGCGGCGTTTCCAACGGTTTCCCGCGCCAGACCGGCTTCGACATCACCGTCGCGTCCGAGGTCATGGCGATCCTCTGCCTCGCCTCCGACCTGAAGGATCTGCAGAAGCGTCTCGGCGACATCGTCGTCGCTTATCGCCGCGACAAGACGCCAGTCTATTGCCGCGACATCAAGGCCGACGGCGCGATGACCGTTCTCTTGAAGGACGCGATGCAGCCGAACCTTGTGCAGACGCTGGAAAACAACCCGGCCTTCGTGCATGGCGGGCCCTTCGCCAATATCGCGCATGGCTGCAACTCGGTGATCGCCACCACGACGGCGCTGAAGCTCGCCGACTATGTCGTTACCGAGGCCGGTTTCGGCGCGGATCTCGGCGCGGAGAAGTTCTTCGACATCAAGTGCCGCAAGGCCGGCCTCAAGCCGTCGGCGGCCGTGATCGTCGCGACCGTGCGCGCGATGAAGATGAATGGCGGCGTGAAGAAGGAAGACCTCGGCGCCGAAAACATCGAAGCGGTGAAGAAGGGCTGCCCCAATCTCGGCCGCCATATCGGCAACGTGAAGGGTTTCGGCGTTCCGGTCGTCGTCGCGATCAACCACTTCGTCTCCGACACGGAAGCAGAAATCCAGGCGGTGAAGGACTATGTCGCCCAGCAGGGCGCCGAAGCGATCCTGTGCAAGCATTGGGCGCAGGGCTCGGCCGGTATCGAGGATCTGGCGAAGAAGGTGGTGTCGCTCGCCGAGAGCGGCTCAGCGAATTTCTCGCCGCTTTATCCCGACGAGATGGGCCTGTTCCAGAAGATCGAGACCGTCGCCAAGCGCATCTATCACGCCGACGAGGTGATCGCCGACAAGAGCGTGCGCGCCCAGCTGAAACAGTGGGAAGAGGACGGCTACGGCCACCTGCCTGTCTGCATGGCCAAGACGCAGTATTCGTTCTCGACCGATCCGAACCTGCGCGGCGCGCCGACCGGCCATTCCGTGCCGGTGCGCGAGGTGCGGCTTTCGGCCGGCGCGGGCTTCATCGTGGCGATATGCGGTGAGATCATGACCATGCCGGGCCTGCCGCGCAAACCGTCGGCCGAAGTCATCCGCCTCGACGACGACCTCAATGTCGAGGGACTGTTCTAATCTCCACCGAAGGGCGCCGCGAGGCGCCCTTTTTTATTGGACTTCAGAGGGGTTGCGGGCCGCGCCAGGATGTCAGGGCGGAAAGCCGGGCGGTTTTCTTGAACTGGTGGCGGTCCATGCGTCGCAGGATGCCCGCGAGAAAGCGGATCGTCTCCACGATATAGTGGCCCTTGTTGAGCATGACGCATTCGGCGCGCTGGCCCATCGCGGCGTCGGTAACCTCGGCGCGCGAGGGCGCGCCGGTCTTCAACAGGGTCTGCAGCACCTGCGTCGCCCAGACGACGGGAATATGAGCCGCCTCGCACAGCCAGAGGATTTCCTCCTGCACTTCGGACAGGCGCTCGGTTCCGACCTCCATGGCGAGGTCGCCGCGCGCGATCATGACGCCGACCGGACGCGACGCGCCGGCCTGGACGATCAGGCGCGGCAGGTTGCGCACGGCGAGCGTGGTCTCGATCTTCAGTAGCAGCGGCCGGGGCGCCCGATCGCCGCGCCGCCTGTCGAGCTCCGTCATCATCAGGCGCAGGTCCTCGGTGCGCTGGATGAAGGAACACCCGACGATGTCGGCATGGAGCGCGACGAAATCGAGGTCGGCGCGGTCCTTCTCCGTCAGCGGCTCGATTTCAAGATCGACGGCGGGAAAGTTGACTCCCTTTTCGAGCTTCAGCTTTTCGCCCTTGTCGCCGGCAATGGTGATCTCCAAGACAACGCCGCAATCGCCGATTTCAGCGATGCGCGCGCCGATCTTGCCGTCATCGATCCAGACCAGCATGCCGGGCTGCAGTTTCGCGATGATATGCGGGAAAGTGATTGTGATCGCAGGCAGGCCGGAGCGTTCGCCGTCCGGATCGCGCAGCAGGACGAAGCGGTCGCCGCGATGGAGGCGATGACGGCCGGCATTGTCGACGGTCTCAATGCGGCATTTCGGGCCGGCGATGTCCATCAGGACGGGGCAGTGCCGCCCGGCCTTGACCTCGGCCTCGCGAATATTGGCGATCATCGCCGCCCAGATTTCCGGTCCGTCATGGGCGCAGTTGATGCGGAAGCAGCTCGCGCCGGCTTCCATCAGCCTGCCGATATAGGCGGGATCATGGGCGCCTTGTTCCGGCACGGTGACCATGATGCGAGTTTTGTAGCGGCCCGGATAATCGCCGAAGAAAAGTTCCTGCTGATCGGTGATGAATTCGACGCCGGCGGTCATCTCGGCGGGATCGGGCCAGAAGGCCGGACCGCCCGACAGACCGTCGAGCGTTGCCGCGACGGCGGCGAGCGACTGACGTGGGTGGGATTCGGCGCGTCCCAGCGACGACAGGCCGAGCGCGGCGAGATCGTCCTGCAGTTCCGTCAGGTCGCGCTGGCGGGCGGCAAGGTAGAAGGCCAGGTTCTCCGCGCCGGCCAGGAATTCCGGACGACCGATTTCCGCTTGCCAGTCCGCGAAAATCTCCGCGGCGTCGGCGTCTATCTCGGCCATGCGTTCATGCAGCAATGCGCGGCATGCGCCGATACGCATCAACTGGTCTTCATCGCCGCAAGCGGCCGGGTCAGGACGCATCGTCGTACTCGCCATTGGGTCGCCTCATCGTGGTTTTCGGCACGCGGGGACGCCACGAGCCAAAATCCTCGGAGGTTAGGTTAAGTCTCAACGATTGCGTTTCGGTGACACTGAAGGCAGGTCAGGAACCGGAGCTGTCGCCTTTGTCCATGTCGACTTCGCGGACGACCTCCACCGTAACGTGGGTAACGAGCGCAGCAACGACGCCGAGTACAGCGAGCCAGGGCGCGGCGAGCGCGACTGCGCCTCCGGCCACAACGCCGATCGTCAGCGGCGTTTCGAGAACGATGTCGCCATCCGACGCCTTGAGGCGGAGCGAGCGGACATTGCCTTCCTCGACGATCTCCTTGATGCGCTCAATGAGCTTGTCGCCGGCAATCTCGATTTCTTCGGTGAAGGTCTTCCTGCCTTTGGAATTATCGTCCTGCGTATCCATCCGATCGGCCCTCCTTGGCTTGATCCGTGCGGGTTACGCGGTCCGGATATCACCTGCATTGCGGTGCGGCGTTGACCGTCGTCAAATCATGCGCGTGACGGCTATTGGCAGAGGCGATAGCTGCTGCGGCGTTTGGCGAGGTCGAGATGCAGGTGATCGTCGTGATAGGCATCGGCACCGGGACCGAGGACGGTGGTGAAATGCAGGCATGCGCCGGCGCGTACCGCCATCTGGAAAGACTCTTCGCGCGATCCCTTTCGCTGGTCCGGCTTGATCGAAAGAGGATCGTGGCCCTCGAAGTTGAATGTCGCGACGTCGACAGCATTGCCCTTCGCATGCTCGGAAATCTTCGCATCCGGCTGGCTGTTGCGAGAGCGGCAGGCATAGGTCGAGGCTTGGCGGATGCCGGTGAGGCGAACGTCGTCGCCCAATACCTGCGCGGCGGGGATAACGACCTCGTCGATCCAGCGGGCCGTGGCGAGTGCGGTGGCGCACCGCATCTGCGTGTCCGGAGCGAGCGTGATGCCGCGGACGATTTCGCTCACCTTGTAGCTTGCCGCCATGCCGCAGATACCCGGACCGTCGATGGGGTCATTGCGCTCGAAGACGGTGCCGAGCGATTTCAGTTGCGCTTCGCAGGCGGCAAGGGCGGCCTCGTCCGGTGGCGATGGCGGCGGGTCGCCGGGCTCCGGAGGTTCCGCTTCGTCCTGTTCTTCCGTCGCTTCATTCTTATCTGCCGGTTTCTCGCCGGAGGGGGCATCCTCCGCGGCCGCAAGGTCCGGCTTGTCCGCTGGCATGGGCACGATGTCGGGTACGTCGCTTGCCGCGAGAACGAAGGGAATGAGCAGGGTTATCCAGACAATGCGCATGGAGGATCAATCGACAAATTCCACTGGCGTTCCGTTAGTAACCAGCGCCGCCAGCTCGTTGGCATCCCAATTCGTCAAGCGCACACAACCATGCGAAGCCGTCTTGCCGATCAGTGCCGGATCCGGTGTTCCGTGGATACCATATGTCGGTTCGGACAGGTCGATCCAGACGCTGCCTACCGGCCCGTTCGGTCCCGGCGGGAGCGTCAGCTGCTCATCATTGTCGCCTTGCTGGAAGTTCTCGTCAGGCCGGTAGGAATAGGTCGGATCGGTGGCGACCCCGAGTACTTCGTGCGTTCCAGTGGGGGAAGGCGTATCGCCGCTGCCGATGGTTACCGGATAGGACAGGACGAGCCGTCCGGTCGCATCGTAGACCAGCAGGCGCTCGCGCGACTTGTCGGCGACTATCCGCGCGATTTGCGTTTCCGCATCGGCGCCCGGATTGGCCGCCAGGATGGTCGTGCCGGGTTCCGCGAAATCGACGCCGGGATTGAGCGCCTGCAGGAACTCGATGTCCATATGGAAACGCTCGGCAAGCAGCTCCGCCGCGGATTCGTAGCCGAGCCAGTCCAGCTTGGCCAATTCCTTGTAGTCCTCGGGGAGGGGCGGCACGATCCCCGAAACATCCTCGACCGTTATCTGGTATGCACTGACCGCTTCTCCGCCATGGGCCTGAAGCGCCTGCCAGACGTCCTTGTCCATGACGCCGTCGACCGGAAACCCGTTGATCTCCTCGAAGGCGCGAATGGCCTTGTCGACATTTTCGCCCGCATAGCCGTCGATGACGCCGGGCGAGACGCCGCCGCGATCGAGGAGGATCTGGATTTTCGCGGTGATCGGAGACTGACCGTCCGGGAGGGCCTGCCCGGTGAAATCGGCTGCATTGATCGCTTCGGCGGTTATTGTCTCGACGTCCGGCTCGGATGAATCGTTGGCGGACACCCCGCTCATCGGTTCCGGATCGAACAGGCGGGTTTTTCCCTGACCCTGGGCGGTGGCCGGGACAACGCCCGACACGGTGCAGGCAAGGAAAACAATAAGAATGGGTGTGGTGGAACTGGCTGCGGTGGTCTTTGTCATGGAGCGATAACGCTGTAGCGGCCGAAAAGCTCCCCTTGCGACGAAAACCCGCGCAAAATATGCGTTGCGCAGAAAAGCGCAGCGGACTAGTTTGCGGCCATGACGAACTGCAGCGCAATGATGAATCTTTGGTGGTGGCTCCGCTCCTAGGCGGTGCTGGTCCACGGCTGCGTGTCAGAAATCGGAACCGCCAAGTGCAAGATGCGCTGGCGGTTTTTTGCTGTCTGGCGCGGATAAGAGGACAGGACAATGACAGGAATTGAACGGTCGGACCGCGACAAGGCGAAAGCCGAACCCGACCTCACCTATGTGACCCGCGGCGGCGTTACCGTGCGCCGTTTCCGCCGCGACGCGGATTACCGCACCGCGATCTCGGACTATACGGGCATGCTCGATACGCAGCCCGGCGTGATCCTTTCCTCCAACTATGAATATCCCGGTCGCTACACGCGCTGGGACACCGCAATCGTCAACCCGCCGGTGCTGATCTCGTCGCACCAGCGGGTCATGACCATCGAGGCGCTGTCGGAACGCGGCAAGCCGATCCTTTCGATGATCGAAAAGGCGTTGGTCGGGGCCGAGCATATCGCTTCGGTGCAGCGGAGCGACGGCGCGCTGACCGTCGAGATCGCGGAAGCCGATGCAGTGGTCATGGAAGAAGATCGCACGCGGGCGGCTAGCGTATTCTCGGCGCTTCGCGCCATTGTCGATCATTTCCACTGCGAGGAAGACAGTGATCTCGCGCTCTATGGCGCGTTCGGTTACGACATCGCGCTGCAATTCGATCCGATCAAGCAGAAGCTGCCTCGTGATCCCGGCCAGCGCGATCTTGCGCTGTTCTTTCCCGACGAAATCCTTGTCGTCGACAACCATTCCGCCAAGGCCTGGATCGACCGCTACGAATTCAGCGAAGGCGATCTGACGACGGAAGGGCTCGACGGGACGGTCGCGCAGCATCCGTTCAAAAAGGCGGAGACGATCCCGCCGCGCGGCGACCACGAGCCGGGCGAATACGCCAAGCTGGTAGAAAAGGCGAAGGAGAGCTTTGCGCGCGGCGATCTTTTCGAGGTCGTCCCGGGGCAGATCTTCCATGAGCGGTGCGAATCCCCGCCGTCGGCGATCGCGCGCCGGCTCAAGGAAACCAACCCCGCGCCCTACTCCTTCTTCATGAATCTGACCCGCAACGAGTTCCTTATCGGCGCGTCGCCCGAGATGTTCGTGCGGGTGACGGGGCGACGCATCGAGACCTGCCCGATTTCCGGCACGATCAAGCGCGGCGAAGACGCGATTTCGGATTCCGAGCAGATTCTGAAGCTGCTCAATTCGAAGAAGGACGAGTCGGAACTGACCATGTGCTCGGACGTCGACCGCAACGACAAGTCACGCGTTTGCGAGCCGGGCACGGTTCGGGTGATCGGCCGCCGGCAGATCGAGATGTATTCGCGGCTGATCCACACCGTGGACCATGTCGAGGGACGATTGCGCGACGGCATGGACGCATTCGACGGTTTCCTGACCCATGCGTGGGCGGTGACCGTGACCGGCGCGCCGAAACTCTGGGCGATGCGCTTCATCGAGAACAACGAGAAGAGCCCGCGCGCCTGGTATGGCGGCGCCATCGGCATGGTGAAGTTCGACGGCGACATGAATACCGGCCTGACGCTGAGGACAATCCATGTGCGAGACGGCATCGCTTCCGTGCGTGCCGGCGCGACGTTGTTGTTCGATTCCGTGCCCGAAGATGAGGAAGCGGAGACCGAATTGAAGGCCTCGGCGATGCTGGCGGCGATCCGTGACGCAAAGAAGGGCAATGACACCTCCAACGCGCGGGAGGCCGCGAAGGTCGGTGTTGGCGTGAAAATCCTGCTTGTCGACCATGAGGACAGTTTCGTCCACACTCTGGCGAACTACTTCCGCCAGACCGGCGCGGAGGTTCGGACCGTCCGCTCGCCGGTGCCCGAAAAGGTGCTGGACGACTATAAGCCCGATCTCGTCGTGCTATCGCCCGGTCCGGGCATGCCGGAGGATTTCGACTGCAAGGCGACAATCCGCAAGGTGCGCGACCGCAATCTGCCGATCTTCGGCGTTTGCCTCGGGCTACAGGCACTGACCGAGGCCTATGGCGGCAATCTCCGGCAATTGAGCCTGCCGATGCACGGCAAGCCATCGCGCATTCGCATCAATCATCCCGGCAAGGTGTTCTCCGGATTGCCGAAGAACGTGACCGTCGGGCGCTATCATTCGATTTTCGCGGACCCGTCGCGACTGCCGGACGACTTCGTGGTAACGGCGGAAACCGATGACGGCGTGGTGATGGGGATCGAGCATCGCAGCGAGCCGGTCGCGGCGGTGCAGTTCCATCCGGAATCGATCATGACGCTCGGCGGCAATGCCGGAATGCGGATGATCGAGAACGTGGTCGCGCATCTGATCGCCACCAAGGAGAAGCGCAGCCGCGACGCGGCCGCCTGACGAAAAAGGAACTGCGAACCGATGACGGAGTTCGATCCGGCGGTCAAAAGGCTGGCGGCGTGGTCCATCGCCGTCGCCTTCGGTGTGATGGCCCTGAAGCTTGTCGCCTGGCATTTGACCGGCTCGGTCGCGCTCTTGTCGGACGGGCTGGAGTCGACCGTCAACGTCGTCGCGGCCGTGGTCGCCTACGCGGCGATCACCTATGCGCAGAAGCCGGCCGATGCCGACCACCAGTTCGGCCATCACAAGGCGGAGTATTTCTCCGCGGTGCTGGAGGGCGTGCTGATCGCGATCGCGGCGATGCTGATCATCCAGCAGGCGATCCCGGCGCTGCGCGATCCGCAGCCGATCGACGCGCCGGGCGCCGGCCTCGCGGTTAACCTGCTTGCCTCGGCGTTCAATGCCGTCTGGGCCTTCCTGTTGATCAGGACAGGGCGCGCGCAGCGCTCGCCGGCGCTGGTCGCCGACGGCCAGCACATATTCTCCGACGTGGTCACCTCGGCGGGCGTCTTTGTCGGCCTCGTCGCGGCGCTGGTCACCGGCTATGCGATCCTCGACCCACTGCTCGCCATCGCCGTCGCCCTCAACATCCTGTGGCAGGGCTGGAAGGTGATCTCTTCCTCCGTCAACGCGTTGATGGATCGCGCGGTAGAGCCCGCCGACGAGGCGCGGCTGAAGGAGATCATCGCGGCCAATGCGCAGGGCTCGATCGACATCCACGATCTTCGGACCCGCGTCGCCGGACCGGCGACTTTCATCGATTTCCACATGGTCGTGCCAAAAACGATGACCGTCGGCGACGCGCATGCGATCTGCGACCGGCTGGAGGACGCAATCCGCGACTTCGTGCCCGGTGCGTCCATCGCCATCCATGTCGAACCGCAGGGCGAAAAGGCGCATGGCATCAGGGTGCGGCTGTTTTAGGCTTCGACTGCGCTGAACTGAATCAATCGATTCCCGGCATGGCTGCGGACCAGGATCGAGCTGATTTCGTTATTTGTACAAGTCGGATTTCTTTCCGCGAAGCGTCTCTAACCGCTCGGCTCGGCTCTCATGATGATGGATTTCCTCGAAGCGGTTCGCGAAGCGCTCGACGACCTGCCGGGTGGTTCGGTCGGGGTCGTTGTGGATGACGAGCATGATCGCTCGGGTATCCGCAGCGCGAAGCGCTGCGTCGCACCGAGACAGGGCGGTATCGCGAAAGTCGCGGCGTCGTTGCGTCAGAATGGCGACAGTTGAATGCCAGAACAGGAATCCCTTGGGGCGGTATTGAAGGCACCTCTACGGCGGTTTCCCTCAAATCTTCTGCAATTCCGAAGCGTCTTTTTAACCGTGCCGAACGAGATTTTCGGCGCGGCCGCCTGACGCGGCGGGGACTAAGGCTTCCTACATCGCTTTACGCTAGGGATAGCGTGATGACCGTGTGAGCGGGGCTGCCGATTTCGGACCGTCGTGACGGTGCGTTGACGTGAAAGGCTTTGTTGCATGACTGCTTTGGCCAAAGCGCTTCTGTATGAGAAAGCTGCTCCCGTGCGGGCGGCTATGCCGGCGTCGGATGCGGTCTCTGTAGAGAGCGCGGACGCGTGTGCGCTGGCCGGGCTGGACGCTGCATGGCGCGACCTGCTTTCGCGGGCGGCCGAGCGCAACCCGTTCATGGACCCGGCGCTGCTTCAGGCTTCCGCAATTGCCTACCCGGATATGTGCCAGCAGGTGCTGCTTGCCTGGGACAAGAGGGAAAGCGGCCGGCTGGTCGGGGTCTGGGCCTTTTGCGTGCGGCGCGCACCGAAGGCGCTATTGCCGGTCAAGATATCGCGCACGCCGGCCTTTTCGCACGGGTTTCTCGGTACGCCGGTGATCGACCGCGCGATGCTTGAGCCGGTGCTTGCCGGGATGCTCGACCGGATCGCGTCCCTGCCGGACTGTCCGAACCAGATCGCCATCGACATGATGGACCTCGATGGCGCCACGATGGCTGCGCTTGCGCGCGTCGCCGCCGAACGCGGCAATACGCCGGTGGTGCTGGAAGTGCGGTCGCGACCGCTGCTCAAATCCGGGCAGGATCCGGACGGCTATTTCAAGGACGCCATGTCCTCGTCGAGCCGCAAGAAGCTGCGGCAGATGCGCAGCAAGCTGTCGCGCGAGGGTGAGGTGACGTCCGAGATTGTAACCGACCCCGAGGCGGTATCGCGAGCGCTGGAAGAGTTTCTGGGGCTCGAGGCGTCTGGCTGGAAGAAGGAAAACGGCACAGCGCTTCTGTGCGACGATCAGGATACGCGGTTTTTCCGGGTCGGGTTCACTGCGCTCGCCGAAGCGGGACGGGCGCGGATCTACTCGCTCCGGCTCGACGGGCGGCCGGTTGCGATGCAGATCGTAGCGCTGGCGGGTAGTGCCGCCTCGACCTGGAAGACCGCCTATGACCAAGCGTTTGCGGCATACTCGCCGGGCAGCCTGCTCTTCGTCGATTACACGACGGATTTCCTTGAGGACAATGGGATCGAGACGGTGGATTCCTGTTCCGAGGACGACAGCGGCTACATGGCGATGTGGACCGGCCGCAAGCGGATGAGTGATGTCAGAATCACGGCGTCGCACGGAATGTCGCCGGCATTCCGCCTGACTAGCGCTGTCGAACTCGCATTTCGCGCGGGGCGGCGGCTGGCGAAGCGCTATTACCTGAATTTCAAGCAGAAAAGCGGGAAACGCTCATGAGAGAAGCGGAGATCGTCATAGCGGGGGCAGGGCTTGCCGGCTCGATCGCCGCGACCATGCTGGGCCGGGCGGGCTACCATGTCGTGCTTGTCGATCCGCGGCCGGAATACCGGCCGGAATTTCGCTGCGAGAAAATCGACGGGCGGCAGATGCAGGTGCTCGAAAAGACGGGGTTGGCAGATGCGGTGCGCGCTGTGGCGACGCCCGACGGCATGTCCTGGGTGGCGCGCAAGGGACGCGTGCTTGAAAAGCGCAAGGGCGACCAGTGGGGGGCGCGTTACGAAACAATGGTCAATGCGGTACGCGGCGAAATTCCCGACAGTGTCGAGTTCGTCTGCGGCAAGGTCGCCGATATCGAGACAAGCGACGAGATGCAGCGCGTGAAACTCGCCGATGGCGAGGAGATCGCCGCGCGGCTGACGATCGTCGCCAACGGACTGAATTTTGGCCTGCGCGAGGCGATGGGGATTACGCGCGAGATCATGAGCCCGAACCACTCGGTTACGATCGGCTTCGACCTGGAGCCGGCGGAGGGCGGGGCGTTCTCCTTCCCGGCGCTGACCTGCTACGCGGACCGGCCGGAGGCGCGGACCTCGTATATCACGCTGTTTCCGATCGGCGCGGCGATGCGGGCGAATCTGTTCCTCTATCGGGATGCGGACGATCCGTGGCTGACCGAATTCCGCAATGCGCCGACAGAGACGCTTCACGCGAACATGCCGGGGCTTCGCGGCATTATCGGCGATTACACCGTTGCGGGGAGGGTCGTCACAAGGGGGATCGACCTTTATGTCAGCCGCGGTGTCGAGAAGCCGGGCGTGGTGCTCGTGGGCGACGCCTATTCGACCTCGTGTCCGGCGGCGGGGACGGGGACGCTGAAAGTCTTCACCGATGTCGAGCGGCTCTGCAATGTCCATGTCCCGCACTGGCTTTCAACGCCCGGCATGGCGGCGGAGAAGATCGCGGCGTTCTATGCCGACCCGGTGAAGATGGAATGCGAGGCGCATTGCATCGCCAAGGCGCATGCGCTGAAGGAGGTCTCGATCGGCACTGGGCCGATGGCGGCGGCGCGGCGGCAGATTAAGTTCGTCGGGCAGAGCTGTCGGGGCGTGCTACGGCAGTTGCGCGGGACGCAGCCGGTTCAGACGGTACCCGAGATGCCGAAGGCCGGGATCAGTACAGCCGGTTGAGGAACAGGGCGGCGCGGCGTAGCCGGTCGTTGCGCTTGACGATGCGGCGTGCGACCAGGGCCGCGCGGAGCGGCAATGCGGCGAGAGCACCGCGTGGCGTCAGCGGTAGCACCGAGAAGGTGAGATCGACGGAATCGTCGCAGATGGCGCTCTTGTAGTCCTCGTCGCCATAGCCGAAATCGAAGAAGCGTGCGCCGCGTTCGGCGGCGTGTTTCATCAAAGCGGTGTTGAGAATGCGGCCCGCCGAATAGCGTCCGTAGGAAGTGGCAAAACCGGTCTGGTAAAGCGTCGTGCGGTCCGTATCGACCAGCAGGCAGGTGAGTGCGACGGGTTCGCCTTCAAGAAAGACGCCATGCAGCTCGGCGACGCCGCGCTCGCAGATCGACAGGAAGAAGGCGCGGTAGGCGTCGTCGGCAAAGGGGTTGGTCGCGCCCGTGCCGGCAAGTTGGCCGTATTTCCAATCCATCAGGACTTCAGCACAGTGGCGGATCTCGGCAGCGCCGGACGCCTGCCGGATGGCGCAATCGCCGAGTTTTTCCATGGCGCGGAATTTTTCGCGCAGGCGTCGGCGGCTCTTGGCGGTCGCCAGCTCCGCCTCGATCTCCGTCCAGGGCCGTAGCAGATGGCGCTGGTGGGCCCGGTCGGATTCGAGACCGCCGGAGACGGCGGCGAAGGGGTTCGCGACGCCCGAGACCGTGACCGGCTGCTTGCGCGCCAGGACGATATCGGCGCCGCCGGCAAGCCGCGCGGCCTCTCGCCACAAGGCGTGGACTTCGTCACTGGAGAGGCCGCGGAAGAAATCGGGGTCGCAGAGCGGTACATTGTAGTCGGCGACAGCCTGGCCCAGCCATTCAAGGCGGCGGAGCCCGTGGCGGCGCGACACGGCGAGCGGCATCAGGAAGCGGCATGCTTCGCCCTCATAGCCCGCGAGAAAGAATGGCTGGGCGTCGCCTGCGAACGCGTCGGCGACGGCTTCGAGCCAGGGCCCGGACTGGAACTGGGTGCGCACCGCGCCGGCGTATGCCTCTTCAATCAGACTGATGGCGGTCTGACGGCAGACGACGGTCAGCGCCATCCGTCCGCCTGCGATGGAGGCTGCCCCGCCGGCCGGCACGCGCGCCGCCGCAAGCAGGACATCGCCCAGCGGCTCGTCCATCTTGCCGTGCAGAAATTTCGTCGGCGTCGACTGGCTCATGAGCGGTTTCCGTTTAAGGCTCTCATAGCCGCTTTCTGATAATTTATTCTTTACTCAACGTAAGGAACGCGGGGAAATGCGGGTGTGGTTAACCGTCCGGTTCAGGAAACTGGGGGCCTATCGGGTCAGCCAGTGCATGACCGCGAGAATGAAAGTGGCGTTGTCGGCTGCGTCCGGAGCGTTCATGCCCATCGGCCCGCCGCCGCTGCTGATCTGCGCGGAAAACGCCGCGGCTTCTCCGAAGGCGGCGATCCGGCCATCGCCGACCTCGAGGATCGCGCCTTGCGACAGGCCGTCGGCGACTTCCAGCGGCGTATCGGCCTCGAATTTCCAGGCTTCGCGCGGCAGCAGGACCGCGTAAGGGCCGTGAAGCGTCAGAAGCGAGGTAGCGTCTTGCGGTATGGAGAAAGCCTGGCCGGTGAAGGTGACGACCTGTCCGACCGGCTGGCCGTCTTCACCGGGAACCGGTGCGAGGCCCTCGCCCGGGCGAAAGACGAAGCGGGTCTCCGAATCGTCCATATTGACCGCGAAGCCGTTCTTGAAGCCGAAACCGAACGTATCGGCCATTCCGGCCGCAGCGCCGGGAAAGGGCATGTGATCGGCGATGAGAAGAAGCCGCCCGCCGTTTTCGACCCAGGCGTGGACGCTGGAAATTTCATCGGCGGTAAAGGCGGACAGAACCGGGAGGCGCCAGTTTCCGCTGTTTGACGGGTGCAGCGCATTGGCGATGACCAGCACGTCGATGCCGGCGAGTGTCTCCGCCGAAAACGGCTTGTCGTTCGCTTCGACCCGGTAGCCGTCTGCGGTGAGAAGATTGGTGAACGCCCTGTAGCGGCCCAGCATGGTGTGAAAATTGGCATGTGCCTGGTCGATGGCGACCACGGGACCGGTCCCTGCTTCGAAATGCGGCGTTTCGACCTTCGCGACGAAGTCCGGATCGCTTCTCTGCTGCGCCGAGACCGCCGGAGACATGACCAGTATGGCAAAAAGCGCCAATGCGCGCGCAAGCACTTTCATCGGTCAAACCTCCTGCTTTTCTCTCCGGCAGGGCTGTAGCACGGCCATACCGGAAATCAACCGAGCGTGCTCCATGGGGAGGCGGCGGCTGTCCGATCTGGACGGTGATCCATAACGGCGACGTCTTCTGTTTCGCAAAGTCGATTTCCCTCCCACTTGACCCCTGCCACGATCCCGCTGTATCTCTCCGCCCATGAACACGCAGCGCGTCCATAACCGCATCGCACCTGCCATCTCCGCGGGTCTGCTTTCGCGCGCCCTTCTGCCGCTTCTTCTTATCGGCGGTTGCCGGGTCCTTTGAGGGGCGCCCGGCGGCCGGGTCGGCCTGTCGGCTTCAGCTCCTCTCCCAAACCTTTACAACCTAATCCGATTGCCCCAAGAGGGCTTCGCCTCGCCCGCCATCCTTCGAGATACGCGGCGAGACGCGAACAGGACGAGAGAAGAACGACGAGATGACTGTTCACGCCGAACCCAGAGCCGCCGGAGCCGTGCGCGGCATGCCTGAAGCCTCGAAAAAATATCGACCCTATCCGCCGGTGGACCTGCCGGACCGGACATGGCCGTCCAAGACGATTACCAAGGCGCCGATCTGGTGCTCGGTCGATCTGCGCGACGGCAACCAGGCGCTGATCGACCCGATGGGGCCGGAGCGCAAGACGCGCATGTTCCGCCTGCTGCTCGAGATGGGCTTCAAGGAAATCGAGATCGGCTTCCCGTCTGCCTCGCAGACCGATTTCGACTTTGCGCGCTGGTGCGTCGAGGAAGGCAATGTTCCCGACGACGTGTCGCTGCAGGTTCTGGTGCAGTGCCGCCCCGAACTGATCACGCGCACTTTCGAAGCGCTTGAGGGGACCAACCGGCCGATCGTGCATTTCTACAATTCGACCAGCGAATTGCAGCGGCGCGTGGTGTTCAACAAGGATGTCGAGGGTGTCAAGACAATCGCCACCGACGCAGCCAAGATGATCATGGACATGGCCGAAAAGGCCGGCGGCGGCTACCGCTTCCAGTACTCGCCGGAAAGCTTCACCGGTACGGAACTGCCGGTGGCGCTGGAGATCTGCAACGCGGTCATCGAGATCGTGAAGCCGACGCCCGATAACAAGCTGATCATCAATCTGCCGGCGACCGTCGAGATGTCGACGCCGAACATCCATGCCGACCAGATCGAGTGGATGTGCCGCAACCTCGACAACCGCGAAAATCTGATTATCTCGCTGCATCCCCATAATGACCGGGGCACCGGCATCGCCGCGACGGAATTGGGCCTGATGGCGGGCGCCGACCGCGTCGAGGGCACGTTGTTCGGCAATGGCGAGCGGACCGGCAATGTCGACGTGGTGACGCTTGCGCTCAACATGTTCACCCAAGGGTTGGACCCGCAGATCGACGTCCATGACATCAATCACGTGCGCGACGTCTACGAGCACTGCAACCAACTGGCGATCCCCGAGCGTCATCCCTATGTCGGCGAACTGGTCTATACGGCGTTTTCGGGCTCGCACCAGGATGCGATCAACAAGGGCATGAAGGTGATCCGCGAGCACAAGCAGGATCTCTGGGAAGTGCCCTATTTGCCGATCGACCCGGCGGATGTCGGGCGAACCTACGAGGCAATCATCCGGATCAACTCGCAGTCGGGCAAGGGCGGCATCGCCTACATCCTCGAGGCCGATCACGGGCTGCATCTGCCGCGCGCGCTGCAGGTGGAATTCCGCGACGTGATCCAGAAGATCACCGACCGCGAGGGCAAGGAACTGACCTCGGACCGCATCCACAAGGAGTTCCTCGCCACCTATGTCGACATTCCGAATCGGCGCTTGCGTTTCGTCAGCCACACCAGCGCGGCGGAAGGCGAGGACGGCGCGATGCGCACGGTCTCGGCGGTGATTGTCGACGGCAACGAGAAGATCACCATTAACGGGCGCGGCACGGGACCCATCGACGGATTTCTGGATGCGTTGTCGAAACATCTCGGTCGAACGGTTTCGGTGATCGACTATGCCGAACACTCGTTGCAGCGCGGTTCGGATGCCGCGGCGATCTGCTACATGGAGATCGACATCGATGGCGAGCGGGTGTTCGGCGCCGCGATCAACAAGAATATCGTTGCGGCCTCACTCGATGCGATCATCTCCGCGGTGAACCGGAAACTCGCCACGGGCTAAGACGTTTGGCGGCCGGCGGGCTTTGTGGCGTGCCCGCCGGTTTGCTTCGCTATGTCGCGGACCGTCTTTTCGTGGTTTGAATCGCGACGTGGATAGACTTTGTGACTAGATTGAAGTGTCATTCGCCTACGAAATGTTGTAGTCGATAACTTCCGTACGGTCACCGCACGACGACGAGGCCCATGAAGAACGACGATGTCCGGTTGCAAATACCGGGCAGCCTGGAACCCGAACGATTCGAACCCGCCGTCATTCGTGCGGAGCTCGACCGGATTATTCACAGCGACACATTCGCGCGCTCGGAACGTTCGCGCGCGCTTTTGACGTACGTCATCGAACGGGATCTGGAAGGCGAGGCTGATCGGCTGAAGGGCTTCGCTATCGCCCTTGACGTGTTCGATCGCGAGGACAGTTTCGATCCTTCCACCGACGCCGTCGTGCGCGTGCAGGCCGGTCGGCTGCGCGATCTTCTGGACAGTTATTATTCGGGCGAGGGAGCGCGGGACGAGATCCGCATTTCGATCCCGCGCGGCTCCTATGTGCCGGCTTATGAGCGCGTAAAGCCGTCGGCGGACGTTCTTGCCGACGGTCAGCAGCGGCCGCCTGCCGCCCCGGCCATCGAGGCGCGCGCCCGCAACGCCGCCCCCGGGTTGGTCGGACAGATCATCACGCAGGGCCGGACCGGCTTGCGGCGCAAGCTCTATCTCGACATGCGACTGATCTGGCTGGCGCTTTCGCTGGTCATCGTGCTGCTCGGCGCGAATATATGGCTGCTCGTCGCCGATGGGGCCAACCGGCCGGACATGGTGAAGGTCGCTGCAATGGCGGCAAGGACGGAGACCGAGCCGGCCAAGGTTTCGCCGAGCGCCTATCTGCCGTCGATCTCGATCACCTCCGATATAAATGGCCCGCTGCGCACAGCGCTGGAGGACGCGATCCCGCGCTTCGGCAGTGTCGTCTACCGGACCGACCGGTCGTCGACTGTCGACGAGCCTTTGGCCGATTTCTACCTGCGCGCGGTGCCGGCCGGGCTGAGTTCGATGAATATCCAGCTCTATCATCGCGAAAGCGGTATCCTGATCGGCACGGACCAGGTTCCCGGCGGGCTCGATGCCGCGGCGATGAACCAGCACATTTCGCGTATCACCAGCCGGTTCCTGCCGGTCGGCGGCGTCATCTATGCCTTCCTGGAGTCCGAGAACCGGCTCAATCCGCTGACACGGTGTCTGGTTCTGGCGTCCGCCTATTTCAACAAGCAGGACGCACAACGCCACCGCGACGCTTATCAGTGCGACGAGGCGCTGTTGGCGCAGGGGCTGCACTCGTCGCTGATTTTCGCCGACCTAGCCTCGCTATCCGTCGAGGTGATAACCGACGGTTACAGCTATCCGATCGACATCGATTTCCACAAGGCGATAGCCTATGGCCGGCGGGCGGTCGAACTCGCACCGGCGTCCTCGCAGGCACACCGGTCGCTGGCCCGGGCTCTGCAGGCGGCAGGCGAGACGGAACCGTCGCTCGACATGATCCGCGAGGCGCATGCGCTCAATCCCTATGATCTGAGTATCGCCGCGAGCTATGGCAACACGCTGATCGCCACCGGCGATTTCGAGACGGCTGTCACGGTTCTGGAGCGGACGATCGAGGCGTCGCCGGTGCATCCGACATGGTGGGATTTCGCGACCTTCATCGCAGCCTTCGAGACCGGACGCTATGATCTTGTGTCGCTTAGCAGCCACAAGCTGGTCGGGCATGAGCGCTCGCATTATTGCGCGGCGCGGCTGATCGCCGCTAATCTTGAGGGCGACGATGCGTTGCGTGAAGAGATGCTGGCGGCGATCACAGCGAGCGATGACCAGTTTTTCCGCGATCCGCTGGCCTTTTATCGGCACATCATGCCCGAAGCGGCGGCGGAAAAGCTGGTTTCCGCCCTGCGTGACGCCGGGCTGCCCGTTGCGCGCCCAGATGAAGGCTGATCCCGGATCGTCGGCGCGCGCCGCTGTGCTGGCCTGCCGGGAAGCCGGACGGCCGGACGGCGAGCCTTTGGTGCTGCTGCACGGTTTCGGCGGATCTGGGCACTCATTCGACCCTTTGCTGGACGATCTGGGCGACAGGCGGGTCATCCTCCCGGACCTGCCGGGGCAGGGACGGTCCTTCGACGTTTCCGGTTCGCGGCACCCGAAGGCTGGTGCAGAGGCGGTGCTGGCGACGCTGGACTCGATCGGCTGCAATGACTTCCATCTCTGTGGCTTCTCGATGGGCGGAGCGGTTGCCAGTCTCATTGCGCTGAAGGCGGCGGAGCGAGTGAAATCGCTGTCATTGCTCGCGCCGGGCGGATTTGGCCCGGAAATCGCCGCTGCGACGTTGCGGGCCTTCGGAGCGGCCCGCGACGAAGCGGCGATTGGCGATGCGCTGGCGCGAATGGTCGCGTCGGACACGGAGCCGCCGCCCGAAGACGTCGCGGCGCTGGTACAAGAGCGCACAAATGACGCGCTGGTCGCCGAACTTACCGCCATCGCCGGTATGATCACGCGCGACGGGAAGCAGGGCGAGATTCCGCGCGCCATGCTCGCACGCATCGCCTGCCCGGTGCATGTGCTGTGGGGAACGGCCGACCCGGTTCTGCCGGTTTCGCAAAGCCGCGATCTGCCGGAGCACTTCAAGGTCCGTCTGGTCGAAGGGGCCGGCCACATGCTGGTCCACGAGGCGGCCGGCGCGGTACTGGAAACGCTCGCCGCAGCGCAATCCGCCGCTCAATCCCGCTGATGCGACATCGCCGTGGGAGTGAAGCAAAAAGAGTCGCTTCGCGGCGCGATTATTGTTAACAAATCATGAACACGACCCTTTCGGAGCAGTGCATGAGTCACGATCGGGACACACCGAACCATCCCGTTACCAGCAGACTGGTCGATGCCGTACGGCAGATGCGGATCGCCGCCGCCGATCGAGGCGACGTGGTGGTCGAACTGCGCGAGGCGACTCGCACGCGGCTGCAATTGCTGGCCGAAGACCTGCGGGAAGTTATCGCCGATATACCGGCCGATGACGAGCGCTTCGATTTCGCGCTGACCTCGGGCCTGCAGCCGCGTTTCTGGATCGACGCCACGGCGCATGTGATGATGGCGCCGGACCGGCGCACTTACCGTTTCGTACGCGATACGCAACTTGGCCGCACGGTGCTGGCGGAATCCGACGACCGTGCTGTCGTCGTCGACCGGATTGTCGCCTATGTGGCTATGCGGATCCATGAGCGAGAGATCGCGCTTGCAGGCGAGGTGACCTCCTATCGCGAGACCGCAGCGCGGCCGCCGGCTGTGGCGGGGCGGAGCGAAGAGCCGACACGACGCGACGACGGTCCGCTGGAGCGGATCAGCGAGGCGCTCGAAGCGTTGCGGCAGGAAGCCGCCCAGCGCGGCGGCGGCGAAAACCGGCCGGCGCCTGCCGCGCCGGAGCCTGCGAAACAAAAGGAAGAGCAGACGCCGGCAAAGCCCGCGCCCGTTGCGGAACGGGCTCAAGCGGCCGCGCCGGCACCCGTGGCCACATCTTCGCCTGCGCCGGCCGCCACACCGAAATCGGCATTGGGGCAGGCTCAGTCGATCGCCAATGCGGTCGTCTGGGTGCTGCTCGGCATGGTAATCGGGGCCGGCGCGCTGTTGCTCGCCTTTCAGAACCTGCTGGTTCAGCGCTAGCTGCAGCCCGGTCAGCGGGTAATCTCTTTGTAGACGATCCAGCCGATCAGAGCCGCGAAGGCGATCCAGATCAGCACCACCGCGACGGCGGCAGCGCGGCTTGTCGGCCGTTGCGACAGCTCCGCGGCGCGGTTGCGGCAGTCCTCGATCACATCCGCGGGGATCAGGCTCATGGCGATCCACAGGCCGAGCGGGACCAGCAGAATATCGTCGAGATAGCCGATGACCGGAATGAAGTCCGGGATCATGTCGACGGGCGACAGCGCATAGGCCACGACCATGGCGGCGAAGGCCTTTGCGTACCAGGGCGTCCGCGGATCGCGTGCGGCCAGATAGAGCGCGAGGGTGTCGCGCTTGAGGGCTGTGGCCCAGCGTTTGAGGCGATCCATCATCGGGACAGGTTAGCGGAAACGGGCGAGGCCGGCTTCAGCCATAAAGCTCCCGGCAGTCGGTGACCGAGACGCCGCCGATCTTGCCGGTCAGGGACATTTCCTCCAAACGGCAGCGCCAGCATCCTTTCTCGCCCTCGACCGTGAACAGGTTGAAGGCCGCAGCCGGCTTGCGTCCGCCGGGCGTTTCGCCTGCCGCCGGGACGCCGATGACGGGAACGACGGCTCCGTCGGGGCCGGCAATCTCGTGTCGCTGCGGCAGATGGGTATGACCGTGCAGGACCAGTTCGGCGCCGTGCTCGCGGATCACCGACTGGAACAGCCGGATGCCGTAGAGGCGCTTTTGCGGCGTGGCGGCGTTGCGCACCGGCGGGTGATGGATCAGCACGACCCGGAACAGCTTGTCGTCATCGGCCTTGCGCAGGAGGTCGGCCAGACCGTTGGCCTGGCGGCGCGAAAAGATGCCTGAGGCGAAGAAGGGTGCCGTTGCGACCGCGCTGTTGACGCCGATCACGGCAAGCGGCCCGCGCCGCCTGAGAAAGGGAAAGCCGTTGCTCGTCACCGGCGTATCGGGCGCTTCGGTCGTCATGTTGTCGCGCCATGCGGCCGCGGCCTTGGAGAGTGCGCCTGGCACATAGGCGTCATGATTGCCCGGGACGACGCTGACGTCGCTGTCGGCTCCGAGGCTTCGCAACCACAGCGCCGCATTGGCGATTTCGGCATCGAGGGCGAGATTGGTCAGGTCGCCCGTGACGGCGATGTGATCGGGCGTGCCGGCCTTCATCGCGTTGACCAGCCGGACCAGCGTGTCGCTGTCCATATGGGCGGCGCGGTTGCGCTTCCAGTTGATGTAGCCGGTGATGCGTTTCGACAGCAGGTCTATCGAGCGCACGCCGGGAAGGGGGCTCATGTGGATGTCGGAAATATGCGCAAGTTTGTAACTCATAGCTCTTTCGTAAGGCAGGCTCGCCGGATTACAACTGCGGAAGGAGTGAAACGGACGGATATATGCCCGATCTGAAAACGCGCCTGTTCCACACATGGTTCCTGCTGACAAGGCCGATGACGCTCGGCGTCAGGGCGCTCGCCTTCGACGCGGAAGGGCGGATCCTGCTTGTCCGGCATACCTATATCCGCGGCTGGCATCTGCCGGGCGGCGGGGTGGAGAGCGGGCAGACGATGGTGGACGCGCTGGCGCGCGAGCTGCGCGAAGAGGCCAATGTGAAGTTCGGCCACCCGCCGCAGCTGCGCTCGGTCCATCTGAACACGCGCGTCACCAAGCGCGACCATGTGGCCGTCTATCTGTGCGAGAATGTGCGCCAGGTCGCGCCGAAGGAGCGCGACATGGAGATCGAGGAAGCTCGTTTCTTCAGGCTCGACGACTTGCCGGAGACAATCGCCGCGTCAACGGCGACGCGCATCGGCGAGTTCAACAACGGTACCGCCGCCGACCCCTTCTGGTGACGCGTCGAAACGGTCGCGGTCATGCGGGGCCCCGTAGTCGATATCGGGTCCGGCCGGGACGATGCGGGTCGGATTGATGGTTTCGTGGCTGCCGTAATAGTGGTGCTTGATGTGATGCAGGTCGACCGTCTCCGCAACGCCCGGCACCTGGTAGAGGTCGCGGGTGTAGTTGGAGATATTCGGATAGTCGGCAATGCGGCGGATGTTGCATTTGAAATGGCCGACATAGACCGGGTCGAAGCGGACCAGCGTGGTAAAGAGACGCCAATCGGCCTCGGTCAGCCGGTCGCCGACGAGATAGCGCTGGCGCGACAGGCGATCCTCGATCTTGTCGAGCGCCGAAAAGACGTCGGCAACGGCCTCGTCATAGGCTTCCTGCGTTGTCGCGAAGCCGGAGCGATAGACGCCGTTGTTGACGTTCGGATAGACAAGATCGTTGATCGCATCGATCTCGCCGCGCAGTTCCTCGGGATAGAAATCGGTCTCATCGCCGGTCAGGCCGTTGAAGGCCGTGTTGAACATGCGGATGATTTCCGAGGATTCGTTGGAGACGATCGTCTCGCGCTTCTTGTCCCAGACGATCGGGACCGTGACGCGCCCGGTATAGTCGGACTTGGCGCGCGTGTAGATATCGCGCAGGAAGTCGGATCCGAAAAGCGGGTCGCCGGTCGAGCCCGTTGCCTGGTCGAAGGTCCAGCCATCGGACCCCATGAAGTGGGAGACCACGGAAACGGGGATGATATCCTCAAGCTTCTTGAGCTTGCGGAAGACCAGGGTGCGATGCGCCCAGGGGCAGGCGAGCGACACATAGAGATGATACCGGTCACGCTCTGCCTTGAAGCCTCCTTCGCCGCTCGGACCCGGCTCGCCGTCGGCGGTGATCCAGTTGCGGAAACTCGATTCCTTGCGTTCGAAGCGGCCGCCGGTCGAATCCGTATCGTACCACTTGTCCTGCCATTTTCCGTCTACGAGAAGGCCCATCGTTCAAATCTCCTGTCGTTTGTGTCTCACATAAGCGAACGCGTGGACGGCGGCAGGGTTCAATCTTGAAACAGTGCGTAACCGACAGACCTGCCCGCGCGCTTCAAGCTGAAGAGTATGCAAATTGCGTCTTCAGCGGCGAGTTTCGAAAGATCTGGATCGTGAACAAACAAAAACCGATGGACCGGGGGGCGCGGTGGTGCTAGGCGGCGTGGATGAACACCGAAGGCAAGGCTTTTTCGCTGCGACGATGAACCGGGACGGGTTGGCCGTGACCGGCCGTTTCCGCTATTTCCTCGTCTCATCTGCCTGGTGTTAACATGACCGCCTTCACCATTGTGTCCGAAACGGGCATTCACGCATCCGCCATCGACGATCTTCACGCCGAAGCCTTCGGGCCGGGGCGCTACTCGCGCGCGGCGTTTCGCGTGCGCGAGCAAGGACCGCACGATCCGGCTCTGTCCTTTGTCGCGCTGGCCGAGGATGGCGAAACGCTTCTCGGCTCTGTGCGGCTGACCTGGGTGGAGACTGACCGGAGCCATGAACGCGGCCTGCTGCTCGGGCCGCTGGCCGTGCTGGAGGAACTGAAGGGCAAGGGGATCGGCAAGGCGCTGATGCGCAAGGCGGTCGGCGCGGCGCGCGATAGCGGCGCTCCCTATATCGTGCTGGTCGGCGACAAGCCCTATTACTGGCCCTTCGGCTTCGAGACCGCGCCGCGCGGACTGATCTCCATGCCGGGACCGGTCGATCCGGCGCGGCTGCTGATCTGCTCGCTTCAGCCCGATATCGTCGAGCGGATGGGCGGGATGGTGCGTTGGACCGGAGAACCGGCCCCGACGCTTTGAGCGCAGCGATCAGTAGCGGCGATATGCCGTGTGCATCCACTGCATGCCGAGTTCGCTCGCGAAGGCGGCGGGGTTGGTGAGGAGCATCTCCTCCCAGGCTGCGTAGCGGTCCTCCGCGTCCTGCGGGGGAAGAGGCCGGCGCGGTCTTGGCCGGATGAATGCAGAAAGCCGGCTGAACAGGGCGAAGGCGGGGAAGCGGAAAGCGGGGAGAAAGCCTTGCAGGGTCATGGCGGTACACTCCGGCGATGCTTGATTGACACCAAGATTACGTAGCGTCGCTTTGTGCTGGTAGATTGCCCGGCGTTGTGCTGTTCTTCAAAAATGAAGAACTGGTCGGATGTCAGAGTGTTTCTTGCCGTCTTGCGGAACGGATCGACATTGGCTGCGTCGCGCAAGCTGGGCATGTCGCAGCCGACCGTGGCGCGGCGCATCGAGGTTCTGGAACACGAGACCGGGCTGATCCTGTTCGAGCGGGACAATCGCGGTTTCCAGCCCACCGAGGCGGGACTGGCGCTCAGGCCTCTGGCCGAAGGACTGGAGGCCTCGGCGCTGGAATTGGCGGAGAAGGCGAAGGAACTGGCGCGGCCGCGCCCGATCCGGATCACCGCCTATCCGGCCAATTTCTCGCCGCGCATGACGCAGATCCTCAGCGACTATTCGGCACTGCATCCGAAAACGCGGTTCGAAATGATCCCGAGCGTTCTGCCGCTGGACCTTGCGGCAGGCGAAGCCGACATCGCCCTTCGCATCGTGATGAGCGAAACGGATCCGACCTTGATCCGCCGGAAGATCAGCACGGCGCGTTTCACGCTTTTCGGCGCGCCGAGCTATGCGGAGAAGCGAGGGCTTCCGGCTACGCCGGACAATCTGGACGGTCACTCATTCGTGACCTATCAGCGCGACGGCCTGTTTTCCCGGCATCATGACTGGCTGATCCGCCGCCTGGCGCCCGGGCAGATCATCATGTCGTTTGCCGAAGCGGAACTGCTGGCCGCCGCCATCAGGGCGGGGCGGGGCCTTGGGATCATGAATCTCAAGCTTGCCGAACCGGACGAGAAAGCGGGACGACTGATCCGCTGCTTCGAGCCGCCGGAGGGCCTGTCCGCCGAGCACCTGATGCTGATCTCGCCCAAAGCCTATAAGCGCGCGGAGGTGAAGGAATTCACCAAATTCTTCGCGCCGCGCTATGCGACGATCTTCAAATGAAGAGTGGCTAGTTCCAGTTCGCCGGATCGAGCCTGAACAGGCTCGCCAACTGCTCGTAGACTTCCGGCTCCTCGCGTCTCATTTCTGACGGTTTTTCGAAGAAGACCTCGACCGCGACGGCGAAAAACTCGACATGGCTGGTCGCGCCATAGGCGTCGAACAGGGTCTTGTGGCCGCGGTCGACGTGGCGGACATGCCTGTCGAATGCCTCGACGAAGGCATGTTCCCAGTCGCGGAAACTCTGTCCCTTGCTCAGGACGGGGATGGCGTTGGTTTGGCCTGACAGGTCGTCCACTTGATGGGCGAATTCGTGAAAGACGACATTGTAGCCGTCATGGGTGTCGGCAGCGCCGTCCTCCACGTCGGTCCATGAGAGAACGACCGGGCCGCGCGACCAGCTCTCGCCGAGGCGGGCGGTTTGCCGTTCCGTGACAACGTAGCCGTTCTGTTCGCTGCGTCGAGACGTGAAGGCGTCGGGATAGATGAGGATCGTGTATAGGTTGCGGTACCAGGTGTCGGTGTTGACGACGAGCAGGCAGGCTTGCGCCGCAATCGACAGGCGCATCTCCTCTGTCACCTCGAGGCCGTTGCAGCCGATGAAGCGGATCTGGTCGAGGAAGAGGGCGATCTTGCCGTCGAGCTTCCGGCGCAGCTCCGGCGGGAGGCGGCGGGTGAGGGGCACGGATTTTTCGATGAGGGCGCGCTGAGCATCGGACAGTTCCGAGGCGAGAAGCCGCTTGCGCCGCTGTCGCTTCGACCATGCCCGTAAGGCGTAGGCGCTCGCGCCGAGAACGACGAGCAGGAGGAGGATAATCTGGCCGGTCGACACGGGTTTCTGACGCGCTCCGATGACAGTTCGGGACAGTCTATGTGGTATCCGTCAGGGAGGATTGCGAGGCGAGGGAGGTGCCCTGCTTTTATAAGCCTGCAGCCGATCCGGATTACGGCGTTTTCATCCAGTATCTCGCCGCGGCGCGTTTCATGTTCTTCGGCGATTTTCAATCAGGGTCGGAATGGCAGGGCGATCGCGAGATCGGCGCGCTACAGCCGCGCCCATCAAGGCTATTCCGCGTCGGCTTTCCCGAGATCCCTGCGGAGAATGGACTTCAACTTCTGTTCGCTACTCCACTTCATGCGGCCCTTGTCAGGGTATTGGAGGCGCGGGTTTGTGAACTGACCCTGATGACAGACATTGCGAAACGAATGCATTTCCACCGGTTCATCTGCCAGACAGTTCCCGATGGCGATCGGCCCGGTCATATCGAACACGCTGCCAAGCTTTCCCGCGTCAATATTGTCGCGCAGAAAGCTTTCCAGGCGCTCGAAAACGGGATTGTCCGGAGCGCTGGCAAGCAGGAAGTTGGTTACTTCGCCGCTGCGATCAAAGATGAAAAAGTGTTCGTCGTTCTCGCGTATGAATCTCTCGGGCGGCCACACAAAATTCGCGTCCATGTCCAGATAGACGCCGCCATGTTTCAGTAGGACGAGTATCCTCCAGAAATCTGCTCGGGCGGCGCCGATCTGAAGCTTGGCGAAAGCCGCCGCGGTTTCCGGAGAACAGTTTTCCTCTACGAACCGATCCATTTCCTCATCGTTGTGGAAACGATATTCGAAGGTTGGCGCCATTAGGCGGTTCATCAGGAAAGACGCGTAGACGGCCAGGGTCACGCGATCGGTGTAGTTCGTCTGCCAGACTATGCGGGGAATCGAGCGGCTGGATTTCGACCGAAAGATTGCCGGCGCATGATGGGGGAGAGTATAGCGTTTGGATGGGCGAAAAAGGTGGTGAAGAAGAAAGAGCGGCCGCAATGCGTTGGCCGAATATTTGATCGTCCTGCTGGCGACGAGGCGGATGAAGTATCCCGCGTGGAACTCTTCCTCGATTCTGATCACTGTACCTATTCCAACTTAAAACCGGTTTCGTATGCCGGGCGGCAGGGGAAAGCCGCTCGATATCTCGCCACATGCGCTACGGCTGCGCTATCCGGCCCGGCCACAATTCCGGTTGCCGACTGGTTGTCAACAGCAACTCGGCGTTCTTCGCGCAAAGCGACGCCTGAACTTCCGAGATCCTTCGGATTGCAGTGTGAATTCGCCATCTCGGCGATACGTCATATGCGATGTTACGAGGAGAGATTCCTCGCTCTTTACCGCCCCTCGCGCAGCCATGTCCCCGACAACACGAGCAGCAGCAAAGCCAGCCCGAGGAAGCCCGAGAACAGCGAATACCGCGTGACGCCAAGCAATTCGGTTTCGTCGGTGGTGCGCAGGCCGATCCAGTCATTTCCGGAGGCGATGGCGTTGGCGCGGACGGGCAGGACACTCGGCATGCGTAGCGATCCGGCGGCGTCGACGATACGGCGAATGGAGCCGCCGCTTGCCTCGGCGGTCGGGGCCAGCAGTTCCATGGTCGAGATCATTGAGCGGAATTCAGGCGCATCGACCGGGCCGGCATGGGCCAGCGTCGAGAACTCGCCCTGGGTGATCTCGTAGAGGCCGACCTCGTCCGCCTCGATGGTCGCCGAGAAGATGCCGTTGCCATTGTCGGTCAGTTCCACCTCGGATTCGACGCCCGTGGGCGAGCGCAGCCGGGCCGGGCCGACCGTGTCTTCCATGGTCTGGCGGCGGACGGTGAGCGCCTGGCCGTCGGTCGAAGCGGTCAGCGCCTCTTCCTCCAGTTCCGGTTCTTTCATCAGCCAGTGCGCGACGCGTCGGTAGAGGCCGACATGCGGGCCGCCGCCCTCGAAGCCGCGCGCCCAGAGCCAGCCCTGGTCGGAAAGGATCATGCCGACGCGGCCTTCGCCGAAACGGTTGAGAACAAGCAAGGGCTGATCGCCCGGCCCCTGCATGGCGATCACGCCCTCGGGTTGGGTGACGTTCACCGACCGGAACCAGCGGCCCCAGCTCGGCGGCTCCGCCTGACCGCCTTCCAGATCGCGGGTCACCGGATGGCGGCGGCCGAGATCGGAGATGCGCGGGAAATAGGCCTCGGCCGTGACGACGCCTGTCGGCTTGGCGGGCAGCGCCGTGACCAGGGGCGTGTTTGCGATGGAGTTCTCGCCTGCGTATTCCGGACCGGCGGCGACGAGCAACGCGCCGCCCTGACGCACATATTCGGCGATATAGTCGTAGTAGAGCGACGGCAGGACGTTGCGGTACTGGTAGCGGTCGAAAATGATCAGGTCGAAATCGTCGATCTTCTCGACGAAGAGCTCGCGCGTCGGGAAGGCGATGAGCGACAATTCGTTGATCGGCGTGCCGTCCTGCTTTTCCGGCGGGCGCAGGATGGTGAAGTGGACGAGGTCGACCGAAGCGTCGGATTTCAGGAGGTTGCGCCAGGTGCGTTCGCCGGAATGCGGCTCGCCGGAGACGAGCAGGACACGCAGATTCTCGCGAATGCCCTGCATCTGCGCGACGGCGCGGTTGTTGGTCGTCGTCAGTTCGCCCGGTAGTTCGTCGACGGCCAGTTCAATGATGTTCGCGCCGGCGCGGTCGAGAGTGAGATCGAGCGGGGTCTCGACGCCGGGGATCGCTGTGTCGGTTGCGACGAGTTCGCCGTTCAGAAAAACCTGGACGCTGACCGCGCCCGCGTCGCCGTCGCGACCGACATCGACGACATGATAGGTCATCGGGACGGGCTGGCCGGTGATCGAGAAGCGCGGGGCCTGGACGAATTCGATCTTGCGGTCGAATTCATCGGGTCGGCCGTCATTGAGGACATGCAGCGGTACGCCGGGCGGCAGGCCGTTCTCGTCGGCGGGCGCGTCGTGGACCTGGCCGTCGGTGATCATGACCGCGCCGCCGAGCCGCGACGGGGGCACATCGCGGATGGCCGTGTTGAGCGCCTCGAACAGGCGCGTCTCGGTCTGCGCGCCGGCTGCTTCGACAGCGCCGGCTTCGACCTCGCGCACCTCGAATTGCGGGAAGCGGGAAAGCCGGTCCCGCAGGGCTTCCAGCGCGGCGTCGGCGGTCTCGGTCCGGCCGCCGATATTCTGGCTCTGCGAGCGGTCGACGATGACGGGAACGACGGTCGAGAGCGGCGCGCGTTCCTCTTCATTGATCACCGGATTGGCAATGGCGAGCGCGAGGGCCGCGGCCGCACCGGCGCGCACGACCGCGCCGCGGGTGCGCGACACGACGGCCCATGCGATCAGCGCTATCGCGGGCAGGCAGACGAGAGCAAGCAGCCACCATGCGGTGAGCGGAGCGAAATCAACCGAGAAACTGACCATCGTCTATTGTCCCAGCCGTTCGAGCAGCGCCGGCACGTGCACCTGGTCTGCCTTGTAGTTGCCGGTGAGCATATACATCATGATGTTCACTCCGGCGCGGAAGGCGTAGATGCGCTGGAGCGGGTCCGCCGACATGGTCGGGTAGATCGGCCGGCCGCTTTCGTCGAGCGCCCAGGCGGCGGCGAGATCGTTGCCGGTGATCATGATCGGCGTAACGCCGTCGCCGGAGCGGACCGGGCGTCCTTCGGCCTCGTCGCTGGTGACGGAAGCCTCGACCCAGAGTGGCGAGCCGTCATAGCGGCCGGGGAAATGATCGAGAATGTAGAAGGCCTTGGTCAGCACATGATCCGGCGGGACCGGTTCCAGCGGCGGGATGTTGAGGCCGCTCAGAATGTCGCGCAGGCGCTGGTTCTCGGGCGAGGCGGCAGCGCCGGTAAAGGATGTCGTCAACTGGTCGCGCGTATCGAACAGCACCGTGCCGCCATTCTGCATGAAGGCGTCGAGGCGCGAGATGGCCGCGTCGCTCGGCATCGGCATCGCGGTGTCGATCGGGAAATAGATCAGCGGGTAGAAGGCGAGTTCGTCGTTTTCAAGATCGAGGCCGACCGGCTCGGCCGGTTCCAGCGCGGTGCGGCTCTGCAAATAACGCGTCAGGCCCCATAGGCCGGCGGCTGTGACGTCGTCGGTGCTCTCGTTGCCGGTGATCACATAGGCGAGGCGGGTGGTCTCCAGCAGTTCGATGATCTCGTCGTCGCCGGGGCGCTCGTCCGACTGCGCGTCCTGCGCGAGACCGGGCGTCGCCCACAGGAGGACAGCGCCGAGCGCGACGAGAGCGAGCGCGGCCGAGACCGTGCCCGCTGCGCGGGCGCCGACGCGGTTCCTGCCGAACAGGGCGAGTCGGCCGTTGATCCAGAGGACTGCGAGCGTGTCGAGTGCCAGCAAGGCGAGCGCGAGCAGGAAGAGCGGGCCGCGCAGATCACTTTCCTCGCCGCGCTCGTAGCCGAACGCGGAGCTCGCCGCGGCGAAGGCGGGGCGGCCAAGCGGCGTCAGCGTGTCGTCTTCGCTCAGCACGTTGCGGGCGACGAAACCGTCGGCGGCGCCGTACAGACCGGCGGGATGTACGTAGCTGGCCGGCGCGCTGGAGGTGGCGGCGTCGAGAGGGCGGACATGGCTCGGCGGCGTGGTCAGTTCGCCATTGGCCGTCAGGATGCGATAGGGCGGTAAAGCTTCGGCGGTGACGGAGGAATTGCCGGGCTGCAGCGCGCCGGTGTTGCGCGAGAGATTTGTGATTCGGCGCAGCATCTCGACGAAGGAGCCGGAGATCGGCAGGTTCGACCATGTCGCCTCGGCGGTGACGTGGAACAGGACGATGGCGCCCTTGCCGCGGCTGTCGCCTGTGACGAGCGGCGTGCCGTCGGCGAGATTGGCCCAGGTATGGGCGGCCAGTTCAAGATCGGGTTCGGCCAGGACCTGCCGGTTGACGGAGACCTCGCGCGGTGCATCGAGGCCGCTGAACGGACCGGTCTCGGGGAAGGGCGCGACCGGTTGCGGCTCGGTCCATGACAGCGAACCCCCGAGCGTGCGTTCACCGAGGCGCAGATCGACCGGGAGCAGCGGATCGTCGCTTGCGGTCGCGGCCATGCGTGGGCCGGCGAAGCGCACCAGCGTGCCGCCTTCCTCCACCCATTCGGCCAGTTGGTCGGAGGCTTCGTCGGGCAGGACGCCTATATCGGCCATGACGATCATCGCCGGTCCCTGCGCGATAAGCGCCGGAATATCGACCGACAGGTCGCCCGACTGGCCCTCGATGAGATCGGCATAGGGGGCAAGCGCGCGCTGGATGTAAAAGAGCGGCGACAGCAGGGGCTGATCGAGATCGCCGGCCTGTCCGGTCAGCAGGCCAACGCGACGGCGGCGGGTGTTCTCGTCGACGAGCCAGACGCCGCCGGCCTGTTGCTGGCCATCGATGCGCAGGGTGGCGAAGTCGTTTCTGAGTTCGAAGGGCACGTCGAAGCTGGCGGTGGTCTCGGCGCTGCCGTCCTCGAAAAGCGCGGTGGATTCGGCCAGCAGGCGGCCTTTTTCGTCATAGGCGGAGACGGAAACAGGATCGGCGCCGGTGGCGAGGCCTTCGGGGCCGCGGACATGGACATCGAAGCTGGTCGGCGTGTTGTCGATGCCGCGAATGGCGCGCAGCGCGGATATGCCACCGTCGAACAGCAGGACCTCGTTCAGATCCATCGCGTTTATTGCGGAAACCGTTTCGTCGTCGGGGCCGGCGGCAAGGCCGTCGGAGAGCCAGGCGAGCGAGGCGGGCGGCTGGTCGGCGAGCGCTTCGGAAAGCCGGTTCAGGGCGGCGACGCGGTCCGGCTTGGCCGCGACCGGCGTCGAGGCGGCGAGAACGGGCAGCAGATCGGCGGGCTTCGCCAGCGCCACATCGGCATTGTCGGGCGCGACGGTGAAGGCGAGCGCCACGGCCCGGCCTGCGTCCTCGGCCTTTTCCACCAGCTGCGTCGCCGTGGCGATGCGGTCTGTCCAATCTGCGCCAGTCGACCAGCTATTGTCGACGAGCAGGGCCAGAGGTCCGTCACCGCTGGAGACATCGGCAACCGGATTAAGCACCGGCCGGGCAAGCGCCAGGATGATCAGCGTCGCCATCAGCAGGCGCAGGACAGTGAGCCACCACGGGCTGCGGGCCGGCGTTTCCTCATGCTTCATCACCTTGGCGAGCAGGCGCAGCGGCGGGAAGACCTCGGTGCGCGGTTTCGGCGGTGTCAGCCGCAAGAGCCACCATATCGCCGGTAGGGCCAGCAGGCCGAAGAGAATGGCGGGCGCTGCGAAGGTGAGGGGCAAACCGAACATCAGGCCGCCCCACGTGCCGGCGCGGCGCCCGGTTGCCCGGTCAGGCGGCCATGCAGGGCGACCAGCGCCTCGGAGGCGAGGCGGTCGGTGCGGTTGGTTGCGTAGCTCCAGTCGAGCCGGCGGGCGTAGTCGCGCAGCGCCTCACGGCGGGCATGGTAGATCGTCTTGTAGGCCTCGCCCCAGTTCTCGGCGCGGCCGGCGGTCAGGCGCACGCCGGTTTCCGGATCCTCGAATTCAGTGCGCCCGGCATAGGGGAAGACCTCCTCGGCGGGATCGGCGACTTCGAGCAGATGCATGCGCGTGCCGCGCTTGGCGATGGAATCGAGGAAGGCAAGCGTCTCCTCCGGCGGATCGAGGAAATCGCTGACGAGCACGACGTCCGAGTGGCGCTGGACCATGTCGAGGCGCGGCTTTTCGGGCAGGGTCAGGGCGTGCGGGCTGGCGAGCGCCATGGCGAGGCGTTCCGCTCCATTGCGCGCCGCGACCGGCTTCAAAAGGCCCGGATAGCCGATGCGTTCGCCTGAGCGCGAAAGGAGTTCGGCCAGCGCCAGCGTGAGGACGAGTGCGCGCGATTCCTTCGAGACGGCTGCGGTGCGCGACTTGAACAGCATGGACTGGCTCGGATCTGCCCACAGCCAGACGGTGTGGGCGGCTTCCCACTCCATGTCGCGGACATAGGTGTGGTCGTCGCGCGCCGAGCGCCGCCAGTCGATCTTCGCCAGCGTTTCGCCGGCGACATAGGGGCGGAACTGCCAGAAGGTCTCGCCGATGCCGCGCTTGCGGCGGCCGTGCCAGCCGGCGATGACGGTGGAGACGATGCGCCGCGCCTCGATCAGCAGGTCGGGCACGAGCGCGGCGCGCAGGCGCGCGCGTGCCAGTGCATCAGTGCGATCTTCAGGTGTATGGCGCGCGCCGACTGTTGCCATTCGGTCAGGCCTGGTCCAGCGACTTGACGAGATCGGCAATCACGTCGCGGATGCTGACGCCTTCAGCGCGGGCGGCGAAGGTCAGTGCCATGCGGTGCTGGAGCACGGGCTCGGCCAGCGCCTTGACGTCGTCGATGGAGGGCGCGAAGCGGCCTTCATAGAGCGCCCGGGCGCGCGAGCACAGCATCAGCGACTGGCTGGCGCGCGGGCCGGGGCCCCAGGCGACATGCGCGTCTGTGGCGGCATGGCCGGTGCCCGGACGTGCCGAGCGCACGAGTTCGAGGATCGCATTGACGACGCTTTCGGGCACCGGCATGCGGCGGACCAACTGCTGCAGCTTCATCAACTTCTCGCCGGTGAAAACCGGGCTGGCATGCTGGTCCCTCGTGCCGGTGGTTTCCATCAGGATCTGGCGTTCGGCCTCGAGCGAGGGATAGTCCACGTCGATCTGAAGCAGGAAGCGGTCGAGCTGGGCTTCGGGCAGCGGATAGGTGCCTTCCTGCTCGAGCGGGTTTTGCGTCGCGAGTACGTGGAAGGGCGCGGGCAGGTCGTGGCGCTCGCCGCCGAAAGTCACGTGATATTCCTGCATCGACTGAAGCAGCGCCGACTGGGTGCGCGGCGAGGCGCGGTTGATCTCGTCGGCCATCAGCAGTTGGGTGAAGATCGGGCCCTTGACGAACCGGAAGGAGCGTTTGCCGTCCTCGGTCTGTTCGAGCACTTCGGAGCCGAGAATATCCGACGGCATCAGGTCCGGCGTAAACTGGATACGGCCAGCCGAGATACCGAGAACGGTGCCGAGCGTGTCGACCAGCTTGGTCTTGGCGAGTCCGGGAACGCCGACGAGAAGCGCATGGCCGCCGGACAGGATGGCGATGATGGCGTTCTCGACCACCTGTTCCTGGCCGAAGATGACCTTGCCGATTTCGTCGCGCATGGCTTTGATGCCGTCGAGCGCTGCTTCGGCTTCCGCAATGACCTCGGATTCGCTGAGGGTTTCGCCGGGACTGTCGGTGCTCATGGGCGTCTCCAATATGTGTGCCGATTTTAAAGTAATTCAGCTGGGGGTGCTGACAAGCCGCCGGTGACTGACTAATTCGTGAGGGAACGGGTTTATCCACGCCGATTTTCAACATGATGAAGAAAACGACAAAATCAGGCGAGGAAAAGGCGGCAGCCTCGGCGCCAGGAGATATCGCTGGACTGCAGGCGCTTTTGTCGCGGGCGACACAGGGCGGCAAGGGATTGCCGCCGGTGGACAAGTGGAATCCGCCCGACTGCGGCGCCATCGACATGCGCATCCGCGCCGACGGGACATGGTTCTATCTCGGCACGCCGATCGGCCGGATGCCATTGGTCCGGCTGTTCTCGACCGTATTGCGAAAGGACGAGGACGGCAAAACCTATCTCGTTACGCCTGTCGAGAAGATAGAGATCGAGGTGGAGGACGCGCCGTTCCTCGCAGTGGAGATGCATGTCGACAATCGCGGACCGGACCAGGTGCTGACGTTTCGCACCAATGTCGGGGACGTGATCGAGGCCGGGCCGGAGCATGCGCTGCGCTTCGAGCAGGAAGAAGGTAGCGACGGGCTGAAGCCCTACCTTCACGTGCGCGGGCGGCTGGAAGCCCTCGTAACGCGGGCGCTGATGTACGACCTCGTGGAACTGGGCGAAACGCTCATGGTCGACGGACGGGAAGTCTTCGCGGTGCGTTCCGGCGGGACGGTGTTCTCCGTGATGCCGACGGACGAGCTGGAAAGGTCCGTCACGTGACGGCGGCGGGAACGGCGGTCGCAGGCGACATTTTCACCGCAGAGGATTTCCGCGTCCGCGCTTTGACGCGCAGCTGGCATCCTGAGGCCGACGAGTTCGGCGACTATCATCTCAATCCCGACGTGACCGAGGATTTGCGGGCGATGACGCTGCACGATGCCGCGGTGCTGGTGCCGGTTATCGACCGACCCGGCCAGCCCTCGGTGCTGCTGACCCAGCGCACCATGAAATTGCGCACGCATTCCGGACAGGTCGCCTTTCCCGGCGGCCGTATCGATCCCGAGGACGGTACTGCGGAGATCGCAGCCATTCGCGAATGCGGCGAGGAGACGGGGATCGGGCCGGAGCATATCGAGATCGTCGGACGCTTGCCGGACTATATCGCGGGTTCGGGCTTCCGGATTTCGCCGGTGCTCTCGGTGGTTAAACCCGATTTCGAGATCCGGCCCAATCCGGCCGAGGTGGATGCGGTGTTCGAGGTGCCGCTGTCCTTCCTGATGGACGAAGCCAATCACGGGCGCGGCAGCCGCGTCGTTTCGGGCCATGTGCGCAACTATTTCGAGATGCCCTATGGCGACTGGTATATCTGGGGCGTCACGGCGGGGATCATCCGCCTGATGTATGAAAGGCTCTATTCTTGAGCGTTGGGAAAATCGAGGCGGATTGGCTGCGCGACGAGCGACTGCAGTCGATCCTTGGGGTCCTGGCCGCCGATGGCGAGGAGGCGCGGGTCGTCGGCGGGGCGGTGCGCAACCATCTGTTCGGCGAGCCGATCGGCGATGTCGATATCGCGACGACCTGCCCGCCCGAGGAAACGGTGCGACGCGCCGAGGCAGCCGGCATGAAGACGGTTCCGAGCGGCATCGAGCATGGCACGGTGATCATCGTCGCGGGGCATCAGGGTTTCGAGACGACGACATTGCGCGAGGATGTCGAGACGGATGGTCGGCGCGCAAAGGTGCGCTTCGGGCGCGACTGGGAGGCGGATGCCAGACGGCGGGATTTCACTGTCAATGCGCTCTATTGCGAGGCAGACGGCACAATTGTCGACCATGTCGGCGGGCTGGCCGATATCGAGGCTCGCGCGATCCGTTTCATCGGCGAGCCGGAGGAGCGCATTCGCGAGGACTATCTGCGCATCCTGCGTTTCTTTCGCTTCTTTGCTTGGTACGGGACCGGACGGCCGGACACGCACGGGCTGCTCGCCTGCACGCGGCTGAAGGACGGGCTGTCCGGCCTTTCGGCGGAGCGGATATGGACCGAGATGCGGCGGCTGCTGGAAGCGCCGGACCCGTCACGTGCGATCCTGTGGATGCGTCAGGCCGGCGTACTGACGCGGGTTCTGCCGGAATCGGAGAAATGGGGCATCGACGCGATGCGCCCGCTGATCGACGCCGAAAGGGCGTTCAAATGGCAACCGCAGGCGCTGTTGCGACTGGCCGCGATCATCCCGCATATGCCGGATCGCGCTGCCGCCGTCGCCGAACGGTGGAAACTCTCCAATGCCGAACGCGACCGGCTGATCGACTGGGCCGAAGCGCCCGACGTCAAGCCGGACCTGTCGGAAGCGGCTTTCGCCAAGCTTCTCTACCGGTCGAAGCCGCATGCGGTGCAGGACCGCGTCAGGCTGGCGCTCGCGTCCGCGCGGGCCAAGGCGAACGACAATCCAGAATGGCTGGAGGCCGTCGCCAACTATGCGCGGCTGACGCGCTTTGCCGAAAGCTGGAAAAAGCCGAAATTCCCGCTCGCGGGCGCCGACATGATCGATGCCGGCTTTTCGCAGGGCCCACGAATGGGGCAGGCCCTGCGCGATCTGGAGGAGCGCTGGATCGAGAGCGGATTCCGCCTCGACCGCGACACGCTTCTCGACGAGGCCAAAAGCCTGTCAGGATGACGCTTCGGCTTCCTTTATCCGCGACTTGATCTGCTCGACCGTCGATTCGCGAACGGCGACGCCCTCATGGGCGGTGCGCATATGTTCAGATGCGCGGCGGACGATTTCGGCCTCTTCCTCGGCATGGGTCTGCCAGGAACAGCCGGGAACAATGCATTCGTACTGTTTCATGGTATTTCCTCCTCTGCGAGTTCGTTTTTCCTAACCCGGAAAATTGTCGTCTTTGTGCCGGGCGTCCGCATTGTCCGATGTCAATGCGTCGCCGAGCGCGACGGTTCCCGGTTCGACGACCTCTGCGGTGATGCCGCCATGGCCGCGCATGGCGTTGTAACCGCCCGGCCCGAGGATTTGTTCCATGCGGCTGCAGGGCGCGCAGAGGCCGGTGCCGCGCAGCAGGGCCGAGCCGATCCTGAAAGTGCCGTTGCGCAAAGCGATCAGGTTGATGCCGCTGACGACGATGTTGCGGCGGAGTAGGGCCGGATCGAGCGCTTCCAGGCCGGCAAGGGAGGCAATGGCCGGCAGGTGCTCGGCCTGGATCAGCGTGACGGCGCGCTTGCCGGGCCGATTGCGGTGATCGCCTGCAAGGCCGTTTGACGTGATTTCGACCGGGGAGACGGAAACCAACGGCGATTTGCGCTCGGGACGGATGCCGATCCACGTGACCGTCCCCGAACGGGGAAAGCGTGCCGTGAGTTCGGCGATCGTATCGGTCACGGCTTTCGGCCGCCTAAGGCCACTTCACCGCGGGGGGCATGGACGACAGAATGGAGTCGACATTGCCGCCGGTCTTCAGGCCGAAAATCGTGCCGCGGTCATAGAGCAGATTGAACTCGACATAGCGGCCGCGCCGCACGAGCTGTTCCTCGCGGTCGTCGTCGTTCCACGGATCGTTGAAATTCTTGCGCACCAGATACGGATAGACGATCGCGAAGGTGCGGCCGACATCCTGGGTGAAGGCAAGATCCGCCTGCCAGCCGCCATCCGCATCCTCGGAATGCTGCCAGTCGTAGAATATGCCGCCGATGCCCCGGTGCTCCTGTCGGTGTGGCAGGTAGAAATAGTCGTCGCACCACTGTTTCATCTTCGCATAGTCGGAAACCGGGTGTTTCGAGCAGGTCAGCTGGAAGGATTTGTGGAAGGCGATCGTATCCGGGTCCTCCTGCGTGCGGCGACGATCGAGCACCGGCGTCAGGTCGGCGCCCCCGCCGAACCACCAGCTGGTGGTGACGACCATGCGGGTGTTCATGTGGACGGCCGGCACGTTCGGGTTCTGCGGGTGGGCGATCAGCGAAATGCCGGAGGCCCAGAAGGTCGGATCCTCCTCGGCGCCGGGGATCTGCTTGCGGAATTCCGGCGAGAATTCGCCATGCACTGTCGAGGTGTGGACGCCGACCTTTTCGAACACGCGGCCATAGAGCATCGACATTGTGCCGCCGCCGCCCGCGCCGTCGTCGCGCAGCCAGGGCTGGCGGTGAAAGCGGCCTGGCGCATATTCGGAAAACGGGCCGGTGAGGTCGTCCTCGATTTTCTCGAAGGCCGCGCAGATATGGTCGCGCAGCTCCTCGAACCATGCGCGTGCTGCCGCCTTCTTGTCCTCGATGTCCGCCGGCAGGCCGACAGGCAGGTTTGGGCGTTGCTGCATGGCAGGGACTCAGCTCCTCCGGGACAGGTTTTGTCTGGGGTTAACGATTCGCGAATGCGATTTCTAGCCCGTGGCCGAGTCATACACGGTGGAATTGACAGCCGTGCGCCACCATCTAAACTCGGTTGCATTACGGGGGTCAGAATCATGCTTCCACCCAAGCCTCCCCGGTCGGCTGTCAGCCGGCAGCTCGACAAGAGCCGCGAGATCTCCTCGGTCCGCAAGGACAGCTTTGTGCGTGAGACCTTCAGGCTGCAGCGGCCCGCCGCGCGACGCAAGGCGCGCGAATGGTTCGACCAGTTTCCCAAAGCAGCCTACTGGACGCAGGTGGAAAGCTGGCGGGTGCTCGACGGCGACGTGATCGAGTTCACCATGAGGCGGCTGCCCACCGCCGACTGAATACGGAACAACCATGCACTCCACTTCGCCCCTGTGCCGGCGCGTGACGACGCGCGACGAGATGACCGCCTGCCTCGCAATCCGCGAGACGGTTTTTCAACAGGAGCAATCGGTCGATCCGGCGATCGAGGCCGACGGGCGCGACGGCGAGGCGGTCCATTACATCGCGGAAATCGACGGCCGGGCGATCGCCACGGCGCGAGCGCGGCTGCTCGACGACAAGATCAAGATCGAGCGGGTGGCGGTGACCAAGGGAGCGCGAGGCACCGGAACGGGCGCGGCGCTGATGCGCTTCATGATGGACGATCTAACCGGCGAGGCGCGGGGACGGCCCTTCTTCCTGTCGAGCCAGGCGCAGGCGATCCCGTTCTACGAGCGGCTGGGATTTGCGGTGTGTTCGGAGGAGTATTTCGATGCGGGCATCGCGCATCGAGACATGCAGGCGGAGGTGAGGTGAAGGCAGGAAAAAGTAACCTTTTGGCGTCTGGAGCTAAACTTTAATAGCTTCTTGATACGGCTCATGGATTTTTGGGCTTCTCTGTTTTTTGTAGATGTAGTATAATTGAAACCTATATTAGTCTTGGGGTGCGAGATGCTGATAAGGTATATTTTACCGATTGCGGCCGGCGCTGTGATGATCACGTTGCCTTTGTTCCTATCGACTTCGGAATGGTTTTTTTCTTCGCCAGAAGCCATTCGGTCGGCGTCAGAATCTTCCGAAGGTGTTTCGCAAGAGGCTATCAATGTCACCGATCAAGCGATCTCTATGTTGCTGACATTATGCCTTAGTCTTTTTGTGGGTGCGGGTGCAGGTGTAAAATACTGGACTGACTCTCGGAGGCATCCGTCCCTGTTCGCGATCGCTCTTTCGTTTGTCTTAGTACTTGCGCTCGTCTTTTCCATCCTCAGCGGTTATCGCGCTCGTATTGCTGTTCTGGAGCTTGTGTCGGTAGACGCCTTTAACCCGATCGACGTGGCCGACGAGATCGCAGCTCAGGCATCGACGCTTTATCTGGCATTCTCAATTTTTGTAGTCCTCGCGGCGCATATGTTCGCGATCCCTAGCGAAGTGAGGAATCGCAACGAAGGAGGGTAAAGATGGCACGACGCAAAGGTTGGAACGGCGCGGGCGTACTGCTGTCGCTTGCAATAGGATCGGCGTTTTTGCTCGCGTCCGATAGTGCTCACGCTCAGCAATTTTGCACCCAAGCATTTCTGGAAGAGAAAGATAAAGATCTTCCAGATATCATTGTAGCAGATACGGAGGACGATTTCGTTCAATCGATAGAGATAGCTTACGGTTGCCAGTTTGCGCCTTATGTAAGCGGCCAAGATGATACTATCCTCTTTCGAGAGCCCGGCGACGAACTGACTGTCAGAGCGGTACGACCTGGAAACGTTTTTGGCGGGGAGAATTCCGTTGCCACTATTCTCGCGCTTGAACTAGGTACATTCGATGCAAGAGAAATGACGGTCGCCAATATGGACACGCCGGCGGAGATCGGTCCTTTAAAGACGTGGCTCAATTGGTTTCTCCCTCCCAAACGGCTCCTAATCGAACTTATTTCGGAGCCGTCTGGTGGGAGAGTAAACGTCGGATCTGTTTCTTTCGGAGAAACCCAACTGCTGGCCGCAATACGCCGGTCGGCACTTCGCCAGATCGAGATACGGATGGATGGCTTCCTCCCCTGCCGATTTGAAGATGGAAAATTCGAAGAAAACGCGGTCCCGCGATCTAAATTCACCTGTAAGTTAACATCCGAGTCTGAAGGACCGGGGGCGGAGAATTCAGCACAGTGAGTATAGGTCACAGTGCTTAAAAGGAGTCTTCAGAGATTTATCAGATGCTCCATCTCCCGCAGTAATGGTAAAGTTCTACCCGCGCAAAACGCTAAAATATGTGTAACATTACATAGGCAATCGTGTTTCTAGTCCATATTTCCTGAACCTTCGAGTCGCGCATCAGAAGTTTCCATCATAACCCGATAGCGCGCCAATCACGCGGGTCATCATCCGGATGAACACTCGGCGTTCATCCTCCGAAAGACCGCCCAAAGCGATCGCGTTGACCGCGTTCGCGGCGGCCGTCGCGTCGTCTTGCAGGGCGCGGGCCTTTTCGGTGAGGCGGATCAGCTGGGCGCGGCGGTCTTTCGGGTTTTCCTGGCGGATGATGAGGCCATCCCGCTCCATGCGTTTCAGCGTGTTGGCCATGGTCGCCTGTTCGATGTCGAGGCGGCGGACCAGATCTTTTTGCGTCCGGCCATCCTCTTCCCACAGTTCCAGAAGTGTCATGAACTGGGCGGGGGCGAGGCCGAGCGGGCGGATGCGTTCGTGCAGCGCGTTGGCGAAGAGGCGCGCCATGTGGTTGGCCAGATAGCCGGCCGATTCGGCTTTTTTGAAATCCATACGACGAAATAGCATTGCATAGCGAGCTATACAAACCTATTTATATAGCATGCTATGCAAATAGGAGGCTGACATGAAACTGCTTATCCATGCCATTTCGGGCGCGCTGGCGCTTGCGACCATCGCGACATTCTGGATTTCGACCGTGCTGAGCGAATCGTTCGGCGGGCCGGACGAGATCGCCGCCGTGAAGACGGGTATTCTATATGGGCTGGCCTTGCTCGTTCCGGCCATGGTGGCGGCCGGCGGCAGCGGCTTCTCGCTTGGCGGGACATGGAGGAGCCCGGTCGTGAACGCCAAGAAGAGGCGGATGAAAATCATCGCGGCGACTGGTATTCTTGTGCTCCTGCCCAGCGCGGCATTCCTCGCCATGAAGGCGGGGCAGCGCGATTTCGGCACGTCCTTCATGGTCGTGCAGGGGATCGAACTGGTCGCCGGTGCGTCGAATATCGTGCTGCTGGGGCTGAACATGCGCGAAGGGCTGGCGATGCGTCGGCGCAAGCGGAACCCGGCTTGAACGGGTCAAGGCCGCCAGACAAGCTGACGGATGGCTTCGCCGGCGACCATGGCGACGGAGAGGGCGAGGTTGATCGAGCGCGCGCCGGCCGCCATCGGGATGGTCAGGCGCGTCTCGGCGACCTCGTGGACCTCGTCGGGGACGCCCGCCGATTCGCGGCCGAAAAGCAGTATATCGGCGGGCTCGAAGCCATGCGCCGTATAGGGCGTGTCGGCCTTGGTGGTCAGCAGAACAAGACGTTTTGCCTCGGCTTTGCGCCAGGTATCGAACTCGCGCCAGCTGACATGGCGGCGCAGCGCAGCCATCTCCAGATAATCCATGCCGGCGCGTTTCAGGGCGCGGTCGGAGAGGTCGAAGCCGGCCGGCTCGATGACATGGATGACCGCGCCGAGACAGGCGGCAAGGCGCAGGATCGTGCCAGTATTTCCCGGTATATCCGGCTGATAGAGCGCGATTTCGATGGCTTTTATTTCCGTCACGGCAGCGTCAGTTCATGGCAGGAGCGTTCAACTGTGGCCGATTGGCACTAGTCCCGGCGGACCGGTCGGTATATGAAGCATCTGTCAACCGCAATCCAAGGAGGCGACAATGGAAGTCATTTGCATTCCGATGCGCGTCGCGCTCCCGACAGGCGTTCTGCTGCTCCCACGAGCGGATTCCCCAGTTCTCGCCTGACAAACCAGCGGTTCGAATAAACCCATTCTTTTCCTCGTGACCGCCGGTTTTGGTTCCACCAAGACGGATTTCGGTCATGTCACTTTCGCCTGAGTTCATTGTTGTCGCATCCGCATTTCCGGCAGTGCCGGACCCGGATCCGTCCATTCGCTTCGCGCCGCAGCGCTTTTCGTCATCTCGCCGATCCCCGATCGGACACCATATTGACCGCCAAGAGGTTCGCCATGCTTTCGTGGTTTGAAAAACGTATCGATCCCTTTCCCGCTGAGGCGCCCGAGCAGCCTCCGACGACCCTGTTCGCCTTCTGTTGGCACTATACCAAGGGCATATGGCCCTGGCTGGCCATCACGTCGGTGCTGATCGCCGCGATCTCGGCGCTGCAGGTCGCGCTGTTCGGCTTTCTCGGCAATATCATCGACTGGCTGGCCGGCGCCGACCGCGCGACCTTCCTTGCCGACGAGGGCTGGACGCTCGCCGGGATGGGCTTCGTCATCCTGGTGCTGCTGCCGGGGCTTGGGCTGATCCACACGATGGTGATGCACCAGACGATCTTCGGCAATTATCCGATGCTGATCCGCTGGAAGGCGCATCGCTACCTGCTCGGCCAGAGCTTCGGTTTCTACCAGGACGAATTCGCGGGCCGGGTGGCGACCAAGATGATGCAGACGGCGCTCGGCGTGCGCGAGACCGTGGTGAAAATCCTCGACGTTCTCATCTATGTCGTCGTCTATTTCGTCGGCACGCTCGTGCTCGTCGCCGCGCTGGATGTCCGGCTGATGCTGCCCTTCCTGGTCTGGCTGGTCTTTTATGCCGGCATGCTGCGCTATTTCCTGCCGAGGATGCGGCGCATCTCTGAAGAGCAGTCCAATGCGCGCTCGACCATGACGGGCCGCGTGGTCGACAGCTACACCAACATCATGACGGTGAAGCTGTTTGCCCATTCGGGCCGCGAGGAAGCCTATGCGCGCGAGGCGATGGACGATTTCCTCAAAACCGTTCATCCGCAGATGCGGCTGACGACGAAGCTGAATTTCGGCCTCGACACGTCGAATTCCGTGCTCCTCTTCGTCGTCGGCGCAATCGGCATCTGGTCGTGGACCGCCGGTTCGGCCAGTATCGGCGCGATCGCGGTTGCGGTGGGGCTAGTTCTGCGGCTGGAGGGCATGGCGCACTGGGTGCTTTGGGAACTGGCCGGGCTGTTCGAGCATATCGGCATGGCGATCGACGGCATGGGCACCATCGCGCGGCCGCGCGCGGTGCGCGATGCGCCGAATGCCGGGACGCTCACCGTTCCCGACGGCAAGATCCAGTTCGAGAACATCCGCTTCCATTACGGCAAGGAGGGCGGCGTGATCGAGGATCTGAGCCTGACGGTGGCGCCGGGCGAAAAGGTCGGCCTCGTCGGACGCTCCGGCGCGGGCAAGTCCACGCTGATGAACGTGCTGCTGCGGCTTTATGATCTCGAAGGCGGTCGCATCCTGGTCGACGGGCAGGACATCGCCTCCGTCACGCAGGATTCACTGCGTTCGCAGATCGGCGTCGTCACGCAGGATACGTCGCTGCTGCACCGGTCCGTGCGCGACAACATCGCTTACGGCAAGCCGGATGCGAGCGAGGCGGACATCATCGCGGCGGCCAAGCGCGCCAATGCGCATGACTATATCCTCGGTCTCGTCGACCCGCAGGGGCGCACCGGCTACGACGCGCATGTCGGCGAACGCGGCGTGAAACTGTCGGGCGGCCAGCGCCAGCGCATCGCGATCGCGCGCGTGTTCCTGAAAAACGCGCCGATCCTGGTGCTGGACGAGGCGACCTCGGCGCTCGATTCGGAAGTCGAGGCGGCGATCCAGGAGAACCTCAATGCGCTGATGGAGGGCAAGACCGTGATCGCCATCGCGCACCGGCTGTCGACGATCTCGTCGCTCGACCGGCTGGTCGTGCTCGACAAGGGGGCGATCGTCGAGGAAGGTACCCATGCCCAACTCGCCGAGTCGGACGGGCTCTACGCCCAGCTCTGGGCGCGCCAGTCCGGCGGGTTCATCGATGCCGGGGAGGCGGTCGCAGCGGAATGAGCACTCGCTTCAGGCCCGGACAGGAGCCGGAAACGCGCTATCGGAACATGGACCACCCGGTTTGGAACCGGGTGGAACGTTTCATCGAGCCGTTTGCCGACACCGACCGAGCGGTCCTGCCGAAGACGGCCTGGGGTTTTATCCTCTATTTCGCGAAACAGGCGCGCTGGCCTTTCATCCTCCTGCTGATTGTCGGCGGGATGGTCGGGACCATCGACGCGGTGCTCTACTGGTCCGTCGGCTGGCTGATCGACATTCTGGAGAGTTCGACGCCGGCGACGCTGCTCGCCGACCACTGGCATCAGCTTGTTGTGCTTGTGGTGCTGCTGCTCGTCATCCGCGCAATCGTCATGGTCGGCGCGGCGGTCATCGAGCAGCAGGTGATCGTGCCGCGCTTCTACACGATGATCCGCTGGCAATCGTTCCGACGCGTGATCGAGCAGCCCTACACGTTTTACCAGAACGATTTTGCCGGGCGGATCGCCACCAAGATCATGCAGGCGGGCGAATCGACGGGCGATTTCATCGTCACGTCGCTGCAGGCGCTGTGGTCGTTCCTGACCTTCGTCGTGCTGACGACAACGATACTGTCGACGCTCGACTGGCGCATGGGCGCGGTTGTCGCCGTCTGGGGCGCGGGCTATGCGCTGATCATCCGCTTCCTGCTGCCGCGGCTGCGGCGCGCGGGCAAGGAAAACGCCAATGAACGCGCCGTGCTGAACGGGCGGCTGGTCGACATCTTCACCAACATCCTGTCGGTGAAACTCTTCGACAGCGGCCAGCGCGAGCATGGCGGCATCCGGCAGGCGCTGACCAATTATATGAGCGCCGTCACCCATCTGACGCGGATGATCACGACGGTGCGCGCCTCGGTGGCGATGCTGAACGGCATCATGATGACGGCGATCGGCGCGCTGGCCGTCATGGCGTGGATGAACGGGTCCGCCTCGACCGGCGCGATCGCCGCGACGATGGGGCTCGTCTTCCGGCTCAACCAGATGTCGGGCTGGATGATGTTCAATATCAACGGGCTGATCCGCGCCTATTCGACGGTGCAGGACGCGACCGAGACGCTTTCCGTGGAGCCGGCGATTCGCGACCGCGAGGATGCGACGGCGTTGCCGCGCGTCTCCGGCCATATCCGCTTCGACAATGTCGTTTTTCGCTACGGCAAGAAGAATGGCGAGTTGTTCGACGGGCTCGATATCGAGATCAAGCCGGGCGAGCGGGTCGGGCTGGTCGGCCCCTCGGGCGCCGGCAAGTCGACCTTCGTCAATCTGATGCTCAGGCTGTTCGACGTGGAGGGCGGGCGCATCCTGCTCGACGGCCACGACATTCGCGACGTGACGCAGGCCTCGCTGCGCGACCAGTTCGGCGTGGTCAGCCAGGAGCCGTCGCTGATGCACCGGTCGCTGCGCGACAACATCGCATACGGACGGCCGGACGCGACAATGGAGCAGGTGATCGAGGCGGCGAAGAAGGCGCATGCGCATGACTTCATCACCGGGGTGGAGGATCCGCGCGGACGGCACGGCTACGAGGCGCATGTCGGCGAGCGCGGCATCAAATTGTCCGGCGGCCAGCGCCAGCGCGTGGCGATCGCCCGCGTCATGCTGAAGGACGCGCCGGTGCTGATTCTCGACGAGGCGACCTCGGCGCTCGATTCGGACATCGAGGCGGCAATCCAGGAAAATCTGCAGGGGCTGATGGCCGGAAAGACGGTCATCGCCATCGCGCACCGGCTGTCGACCATCGCCGCCATGGACCGGCTGATCGTCATGGATCGCGGCAAAGTCGTCGAGACGGGAACCCACGGAGAACTGGTGAAGAAACCGAACGGCCTCTATGCCCGGTTGTGGACGAGACAGTCCGGCGGATTCCTCGCGCTCGGCGAGGCGGCTGAATAGTATAGAATTTCCACGCATTTTCAGCGCGACAAGTTGCCGTCATCCCTTGGTCGAGACTGGACAAGCGCGGACTTCCGAAATAAGGGATCGCGGGGGACGTGGCTGCGGGCGCGGGCACTTGCCTGTGCCTGTTCCTGACCGCCCGCAGACACAGTGACTGTACCGGAAAGGAATGCTCCTGTGAGCGAAGAAACAATCACCGCTGATGAGACTACGCGCCGCGACTTTATCTATGTCGCCTCCGGCATGCTCGGTGTGGTCGGCGTGGCAGGTCTTGCCTGGCCATTCATCGACCAGATGCGCCCGGACGCCGCCGTCCGCGCCGCCGGCCAGCCGGTCGATATCGACGTATCGTCGATCGAACCGGGCGCGGCCATCATCGTGACATGGCGCGGCAAGCCCTATTTCGTGCGCCGCCTTACGGAGACCGAGATCGAGGCCGTTACCGCATTGCCGGTCGACGGTCTGAAGGATCCGGCAGAAGCCGGCCCGCGCATCGGCGGCCCCGCCGACGAGGCGACCAAGGATTGGGTGGTCGTCGCAGCGAACTGCACGCATCTGGGCTGTATTCCGAAGGTCGTCGACAACGGCGCCGATGGCTGGCACTGCCCCTGCCATGGTTCGGTGTTCGATTTCACCGGCCGCATCCTGCATGGCCCGGCGCCGATCAACCTGCCGCAGCCGCCGCACGTGTTCGCAAACGACACGACCCTGACCATCGGCACCGATACCGTATAGGAGCCCGAGCATGAGCACTCACGAAGCACACGGCACCTACACGCCGACCACGGGTATCGGCAAATGGATCGACGCCCGCATGCCGCTGCCGCGGATGATGTATGATTCCTTCGTCGCCTATCCGGTGCCGCGCAATCTGAACTACGCCTATACGTTTGGCGGGATCCTGTCCCTGATGCTGGTGTCGCAGATCATCACCGGCGTGGTGCTGGCGATGCATTATGTCGCCTCGACCGGCATGGCCTTCACCAGCGTAGAAAGCATCATGCGCGACGTGAACCATGGCTGGCTGTTGCGCTACATGCACTCCAACGGCGCATCCTTCTTCTTCGTTGCGGTCTATCTGCATATGTTCCGCGGCATGTATTACGGCTCCTACAAGGCGCCGCGCGAACTGCTCTGGATCCTCGGCTGCATCATCTATCTCCTGATGATGGCGACGGGCTTCATGGGTTACGTGCTGCCCTGGGGCCAGATGTCCTTCTGGGGCGCGACCGTGATCACCGGCTTCTTCACCGCTTTCCCGCTCGTCGGCGAGTGGGTGCAGCAGCTGCTTCTCGGCGGCTATGCCGTTGGCGATCCGACGCTGAACCGCTTCTTCTCGCTGCATTACCTGCTGCCCTTCATGATCGCGGGCGTCGTCGTCCTGCATGTCTGGGCGCTGCATGTGACCGGCCAGACGAACCCGACCGGCATCGAAGTGAAGTCGAAGACCGATACAGTGGCCTTCACGCCCTACGCGACCATCAAGGACGCGTTCGCGATGATGGTCTTCTTCGCCGTCTTCGCCTATTTCATCTTCTATCTGCCGAACTTCCTCGGCCACCCGGACAACTATATCGAAGCCGATCCGCTGGTGACGCCGGCGCATATCGTCCCCGAATGGTACTTCCTGCCGTTCTACGCGATGCTGCGCGCCATCACCTTCAATGTCGGTCCGATCGACTCGAAGCTCGGCGGCGTCCTCGTGATGTTCGGCTCGATCGCGCTGCTGTTCGTCATGCCGTGGCTCGACACGTCGAAGGTGCGTTCGGCCGTCTATCGCCCCTGGTACAAGCTGTTCTTCTGGATCTTCGTGGCCGACGCGATCTTCCTGGGATGGCTCGGGTCGAAGCCGGCGGAAGGTCTCTACACCTCGCTGGCGCAGATCGCGACGCTCTACTACTTCGCTTTCTTCCTCATCATCCTGCCGGTTCTCGGCCTGATCGAAACGCCGCGCAGGCTGCCGAATTCGATCACCGAAGCCGTGCTGGCGCGCAGCAAGAAGAGCGGCGCCCAGCAGGTGGGGAGCGGCGCGGCCGCTTCGCCGGAAGTCAGAGGGTGAGCCGCGTGGCGCAAAATTACGGGAATAGAACAATGAAACACATCATTGCCACGATCGGCGCCGCGGCTCTTGCCATGACGCTCGTCCTGCCCGGCGCCAATGCGCAGGAGGAGGCCGCCGGCGCGGCGCAGGAAGGCACTGTCCACTATCCGCTGAAGCATCCGGTCGAGCAGGAATGGAGCTTTGCCGGTCCGTTCGGGAAGTACGACAAGGCCCAGCTGCAGCGCGGCCTGAAGGTCTACACGGAAGTCTGCGCGGCGTGCCACTCGCTCAACCGCGTCGCGTTCCGCGATCTCGCGGATCTCGGTTATTCGGAAGAGCAGGTGAAGGCGTTCGCCGCCAATTACGAGGTCCAGGACGGCCCGAACGCGGATGGCGAGATGTTCACCCGCGCCGGTCTTCCGACCGACTACTTCCCGAGCCCCTACGAGAATCCGGAGCAGGCCAAGGTCGCCAATGGCGGCGCGGTTCCGCCGGACTTCTCGCTGATCGCCAAGGCACGCGGCGTCGAGCGCGGTTTCCCGCGCTTCGTCTTCGACGTGTTCACGCAATATGCGGAAGGCGGGCCGGACTATATCTACTCGCTGCTGACCGGTTATGGCGAAGAGCCGCCGGCAAATGTCACCGTTCCCGAGGGCACGCATTACAACCCGCATTTTGCGGCGGGCGTGTCGCTGGCGATGGCTCAGCCGCTCTATGGCGAGGACGTCACCTATGACGACGGGACGCCGGCGACCATCGAGCAGGAAGCGCATGACGTCGCGGCCTTCCAGATGTGGGCTGCCGAGCCGCACCTGACCGAGCGCAAGGAAATGGGCTTCCGCGTGATGGTCTTCCTCGTGCTGTTCTCGGTGTTCCTCTATCTCGCCAAGAAGCAGGTCTGGTCTCGTATTGAGCACTGAACGTCCGTAACAACGATGCAATTCGGGAAAGGGCGCTTCCGCGCCCTTTTCTTTTGACCACGATGGCGACATGATCCGCCCTGTTCAGGGCCGACGGAAAGGCAGACCATGAGCTTGCGCGACACCCTTGAGGCATCGATCCGAACCATTCCCGATTATCCGAAGCGGGGGGTCATGTTCCGCGACATCACCACTCTTCTCGGCGATGCGCGCGCGTTTCGCCGCTCGATCGACGAACTGGTGCATCCCTATGCGGGTACCAAGATCGACAAGATCGCCGGCGTCGAGGCGCGCGGTTTCATCCTGGGCGGGGCGATGTCGCACCAGCTGTCGGCCGGGTTCGTGCCGATCCGCAAGAAGGGCAAGCTGCCTTACGAGACAGTGCGCATCGCCTATAGCCTGGAATACGGCATCGACGAGATGGAGATGCACAAGGACGCGGTGAAGACCGGCGAGCGGGTCATCCTCGTCGACGACCTGATCGCCACCGGCGGCACGGCGGAAGGCGCGGTGAAGCTCTTGCAGCAGATGGGCGCGGAAGTCGTGGCGGCCTGTTTCATCGTCGACCTGCCGGACCTCGGCGGGCGCAAGAAGATCGAGGCGCTCGGAGTGCCGGTGCGCACACTGATCGAGTTCGAAGGGGACTGATGCTCCGCCCCGGGCGGGGCTGCGGGAGGAGAGGGCGAGGCGAACGTGACATCCTGGATTGCCGGCACGCCCTATGCCGCCCTTCTCGACACCGTGTCGCGCGGCGCGCTGGAGAAGCTCAAGCCGCAGCTGATCCCGGCCGGGACGGTGCTGTTTCGACCCGGCGACGCGCCCTTCGGCTTCGTCCTGACGATTTCCGGCCGGGTCAATGTCTATCTGAACAGCCGGACCGGGCGCGAATTGCTGCTCTATTCCATCGATCCCGGACAGACCTGCGTGCAGACGACGCTCGGCATGCTGGGGTCGCAGCCCTATAGCGGCGAGGCGATCACGGAGGGCGACGTGGTCGCGGTGGTCGTGCCGCCGGCGACATTCGAGCGGCTGGTGCGCGAGTCGGACGAGTTCCGGCGCTTCGTCTTCAAGGCCTTCGGCGACCGGCTCGGCGAGATGACGCATCTGCTGGAGATGGTCGCCTTCGTGAAGGTGGAATTGCGGCTGGCGCAGTGGCTTCTCGCCCAGGCGGACGGGGAGGGGCTGGTGAAGGCGACGCATGCCGAGATCGCCTCGGCAATCGGCTCGGCGCGCGAAGTCGTCTCACGTCGCCTGGAGGCCCTGTCCGGACGCGGGATCGTCTCGCTCGATCGCGGCGTCGTACGGATCGTTGCGAGAAAAGACTTGCAGCTTATCGCCGACGGATCCGACTAAGAAATTCGGATTTCGGTGACATGATCACTGACGCGGTTGGCCGGACCGTTATCCTGTCCTCATCGAAACATCATCGAAAGGACAGGGACATGTTCAAGAACAATATGGGCGGCATGGACCGCGGCATTCGCGCCATCGTCGGGATCATCCTGCTGGCGCTCTATTTCATGGGCACGTTGACAGGCGCTCTCGGCTGGGTGGCTTTGATCGTCGGGATCGTGATGCTGGCGACCGCCGTGATCGGCTGGTGCCCTGCCTATGTGCCGTTCGGCATCAAGACCTGCAGGACGCAGTAAGACCGACGGTTCGCTCTTTTTAGCGCAATTCCGGACGGAAAACCGCTTCACACTTTTCCTGGAATTGCTGCTACAGGCTGGCGGCGACGAAGAGGTCGGCCGCCGCTGGACTGCAGGCGATGGGGATGTCGTGCTGGATCGCCAGCCGCATCAGCGCCAGAAGGTCGAAGTCGAGCGAGGCCGGCCCGTGCGGGTCGGCAAAGAAGATGACGGCGTCGAGTTCGCCGGTCGCGACCAGCGCGCCGAGTTGCTGGTCGCCGCCATGCGAACCGCGCTGGAGGCGGCGGATCGACAGCGTCGGTTCCTCCTTGCCTAGTATGGTGCCGGTCCCGCCGGTGGAAACGATGGAATGGCGGGCAAGCGTTTCGCGGTGGCGGCGCACCCAGGCGAGAAGCTGGGCCTTGCGATTGTTGTGGGCGACGAGCGCGATCTTGCGCGGCGCGGAAGATCGCTGGCGGGCGCGACCGGTCATGGCGAGAATAGACTGAACCTGCGCCACCAGACCTTCGCCTGCCGCCGGAAAGGCACCGCGGAAGGCGGCGGTACCGACCGTGAAGCCGGCGGCTCCGGCCTCCGACACGGCGACTATGCGCTTCTCGGTATCGATGGAGCCCGCGACGATGACCGGTTTTTCCGTCGCGGCGCAGACCGCCTTCATCAGCGCCGGCACGTCACCGTCGAAGCGATAGGCGAGGAGATCGAGGCCGTGCACGGTTTCCAGATCGGCGAGACGGCGGGCGCTTTCCGCGATGGTCTCGACGGTGCCTTTCAGGATGCTCGGATGGGAGACGATCTCGCCGGGAAAGGGGAAATAGCGCACCGGATGGGCGCGCAGCATCGGCGCGACCGTTTCAGCGCGGGTGCCGCCGAGCAGGCAGTCGACCTCCAGATCGATCGCCGCGCGCGCCGAGCGCAATTCGCTCTCTGCGTCGAGGCTGACGACTTCCAAATAGGCGCGGCCGCCGGCGGCGCGGATTTCCGAAGCCAGTCCCTTCAGGTCCTCGAAGGGGAGGCCGACATCCTTGAAACCGATATGGCGGGCACCGCCAGCCAGCACATCCTGGAGCCGCGCGCGGGCATCGGGGATGGTCCGGTCATCGGCCGTCAGCATGAAGATGAAATCGAACGCCATCAGGCGATGGTAACACCGTTCGGCGACGAAGCCAGTTCGTTTACACGTTGAATTTGAACAGCATCACATCGCCGTCATGGACGACATATTCCTTGCCTTCGTCGCGCGCCTTGCCGGCTTCCTTGGCCGCGACCTCGCCACCGAGCCCGACATAGTCATCATAGGCGATGGTCTGGGCGCGGATGAAGCCCTTCTCGAAATCGGTGTGGATCTCGCCGGCGGCCTGCGGGGCCTTGGCGCCTTTCTTGACCGTCCAGGCGCGGGTTTCCTTCGGGCCGGCGGTGAAGAAGGTGATCAGTTCGAGCAGGCGGTAGCCTTCGCGGATCAGCCGGTCGAGGCCGGGTTCCTCGAGACCCATCGCTTCCATGTATTCGCGGGCTTCCTCATCCTCGAGCTGGGCGATTTCGGCCTCGATGGCGGCGGAGATGACGACGGTGCGCGCACCCTGTTCGGCGGCCATCTTGTCGACGGCGGCGGAATGGGCGTTGCCGGTCGCGGCGTCCGCCTCGGCGACGTTGCAGACATAGAGGACCGGCTTGGAGGTGAGCAGGTTGAGGCCCTTGAGGATGAAAAGGTCTTCGGCGGCGATGCCGTCGAGCATCAGGCGGACGGGCTTGGAATCCTGCAGCAATGCCAGCGCCTGCTCCATCACGGGCAGGATGGTGGTCGCTTCCTTGTCCTTGCCGGTGGCGCGCTTGCGGATCTGGACGATGCGGCGCTCCAGGCTTTCGAGGTCGGAGAGCATCAGTTCGGTCTCGACCGTCTCGGCGTCGTCCACAGGGTCGATACGGCCCTCGACATGGGTGATGTCGTCATCCTCGAAGCAGCGCAGGACGTGGACGATGGCGTCGACCTCGCGGATATTGGCGAGGAACTGGTTGCCGAGACCTTCGCCCTTCGAGGCGCCGCGCACGAGGCCGGCGATGTCGACGAAGTTGATGCGGGTCGGGATGATCTCCTTGGAGCCGGCGGCTGCCGCGATCTTCCTCAGGCGCTCGTCCGGCACCGCGACCTCGCCTGTGTTCGGCTCGATGGTGCAGAAGGGATAGTTGGCAGCCTGGGCGGCCGCCGTCTTGGTCAACGCGTTGAAAAGTGTCGACTTGCCGACATTGGGCAGGCCGACGATGCCGCATTTGAAACCCATAAGGTCAGTCCTTTTTTCCGAGTAGCTTTCTCAGCATCTCCGCCATCGGTCCGCTTGTCGGAACCTGTGGGCCGCCTTGGCGGGCCTGGCGGATATGGCTCTGCTGTTTACGCACAGGCGCGGGGTTGGCGGCGGGCTTCTTCTTCGAGGCGGCCATCTCGGTTTCTCCCACGGCAAGCGCGATCTTGTTCATGAAGGACGAATCCTCGCCCTTGACCAGCAGTACGGCATTGTCGGCGATCGTGTCGAGGAGCGGATCCAGCCAAGCCCGATCGGCCTTGGCGAAATCGCCCAACACATGGCTGTGGACGCGCTCCTTGGCGCCCGGATGGCCGATGCCGAGCCGGACGCGGCGATAGTCCTTGCCGCAATGGGCGTCGATGGATTTGATGCCGTTATGGCCGCCGGAGCCGCCGCCAGTCTTGATGCGAACCTTGCCGGGGGTGAGATCGAGCTCGTCATAGAGGACGATCAGATCCTGCGGGCCGAGCTTGTAGAACCGCAACGCCTCGCCGACGGCCTGGCCGGAATTGTTCATGAAGGTCAGCGGCTTGATGATGAGGACCTTGTCGTCCCCAAACCGGCCTTCCGAGATCTCGGCGTTAAACTTGTTCTGCCAGGGGCCGAAAGAAGAATGGCGGCGGACGATCGCGTCCGCCGCCATGAAGCCGATATTGTGGCGGTTGGCGGCGTATTTCGGACCGGGATTGCCGAGGCCTGCGATGACAAGCATGGCGCTGCAGTCTCCAATACGCCGGGGCGGGCGTTACTCTTCGCCGCCTTCCGCTTCGGTTGTTTCTTCTTCTTCGCCGATGACTTCGACTTCGTCGGCCGCCGCCTCTTCGGCTTCGTCGTCCTGGTCGCTCTTCAGGCCAGCCGGCGCCGCGATCGTCGCGATGGTGAAGTCGCGGTCGGTGATGGTCGGATGGACGTTCGCCGGAAGCGTGATGGAAGAAATCTTGATGGCGTCGCCAAGCTCAAGGCCGGCGAGATCCGCAGTGAAGTATTCCGGGATCGCATCGGCCGGGCAGTGAACCTCGACTTCGTGGCGAACCGTGTTGAGCACGCCGCCCTTGCGGATACCGGGGCAATCCTCTTCGTTGGCGAAGTGGACGGGGATGTTGACGGTCACCTCGGTCTTGGCCGAAACGCGTAGGAAATCCACATGGATGATGAAATCGCGCACGGGATCGAGATCGTAGGACTTCGGCAGAACGCGGTGTTTCTTACCGTCCAGTTCGACTTCTGCGACGGTGGTCAGAAAGCCGCCGCCGTAAACCTTCATGGCCACTTCCTTGTAAGGAAGGATGATGGAGATGGGTTCCTTGTTGTCACCATAGATGACAGCTGGAATTTTGCCGTTGCGCCGAATTGCCCGGGCGGACCCCTTACCGACCCGTTCGCGCGCCTCGGCCGTGAGCACGTATGCTTCGCTCATGGCGTTTCCTTTCGAGGACGTATGTGGAGTGTTTTGCTGTTCCCAGAAAAACCAAAGCCGGTTGCCCGGCTTTGCCCGCGCAGCCTCCAAGGGTGTCTTGCGCGGATGGGCGTGCCTATAGCCTAACAATCGGGCCCGCGCAACCGCGCATCTGACGCGGAAGACGTTCAGTCGAACAGGCTGGAGACGGACTGTTCGTGCGAGGTGCGGGCGATGGCCTCGCCGATCAGGTCGGTGACGGACACCACACGGATGTTGGGCGCGGATTCTACCGAGGCGGAAGGCTGGATGGAATCGGTGATCACCAACTCGGTGAGCTGCGAGGACATGATGCGGTTGACCGCGCCGCCGGACAGGACGCCGTGGGTGATATAAGCGGTGACACTTTTCGCGCCCTTGGCGAGCAGCGCGTCGGCTGCGTTGCACAACGTACCGCCCGAATCTATGATATCGTCGATAAGAAAGCAGTTCTTGTCGGCGATGTCGCCGATAACGTTCATCACCTCGGATTCGCCGGGCCGTTCGCGGCGCTTGTCGACGATGGCGAGCAGCGTGTCGTCGAGGCGTTTGGAGAGCGCGCGGGCGCGCACGACGCCGCCGACGTCCGGCGAGACCACCATCACGGAAGAGAGGTTCTTGTAGCGGGCGCGGATGTCGCGCGCCATGACCGGGACGGCGTAGAGATTGTCTGTCGGGATATCGAAGAAGCCCTGGATCTGCCCGGCATGCAGGTCGAGTGTCAGGACGCGGTCGGCGCCGGCGCGGGTGATCAGGTTTGCGACCAGCTTGGCGGAGATCGGCGTGCGACCGGAGGTGCGGCGATCCTGGCGGGCATAGCCGAAATAGGGAAGCACCGCGGTGATGCGGCGGGCCGACGACCGGCGGAACGCATCGATCATGATGAGCAGTTCCATCAGGTGATCGTTGGCCGGGTAGGAGGTCGACTGGAGGATGAAGACATCCTCGCCGCGCACGTTTTCCTGGATTTCGACGAAGATTTCCTCGTCGGCGAAACGGCGGACAGTGGCCCGGCCGACGCCTATTCCGAGATATTTGGCAACATTCTCAGCGAGTTGGCGATTGGAATTGCCGGAGAACAGTTTCATTGCGCCGTGCCAGTGCGTGCTGTGGATAACTTGGCGCGGGTTTTACAGCGATGGCCTTGCTTTTCAAGGCGTCTCGTCGGTTTCGCACCGCAAAACTGTGGGGGAAATGTTTCCCGCCGGTTCACGCGGGGTTTTGCGGCGCGGCCGGGGGCGCGCTTCTGAGCCACAGAATGTACTGACTCATGACCTTGTCGGCGATCGAATCCATGGTTTCGGGCGCTACGGACGCCCATGGATCGGCGGACGCGCCGGGAACGACTTCCTGACCTTGGATGCGGTGGACGCGCTGGCCGCTTGGCGAGACAACGTCCCAGACATGGATCACCGAGGTCGATCCGTTTTCGGTGAAGGCGGAAAAGTAACCCTTTATCTCATTGGTCATGCCGGGAGTGCCCTGGGGAACGAGGGTGACGCCATTGGCGCTTCCGACGGCGCCAAGCCGCTTCGACAGAGCCGCGACCAATGGAACCGGCGCGCCGACAACGGGGGCGAAATAGACGCGGGCGATTTCCTGGCCGTTGCCCGGTTGGCCTGCGGCGGCTACCCCGCCCGGCTGGGCCGTACCATCGACGGACGGGAACTGCGCACTGGCGGCTGCGTTCGACCGATCCTGCGTCTTGCCGAGGCCGAAGGAGCTATCGGCTCCCGTGCAGGAGGCCACGAGCAGCAGCAGACAGACCATGCCTGCCAGTCGTGACAGTATTTTCGTCATCTAGCCCCTTCCCGCCGCGCTTTCGCGCCGTTCTCCCATTCTTGTCAATCCTTTAACCTAACCGACGATCAAATCAAGTTTGTGGCGGGACAGACATTCCGGCCCATTTTCCGTCGTCAAATAGGTCTGCCCCAACGTCATGGCGGTGCCGCTTTCGGAATCTGCGATGATCATGTGGGCGAAGAGTACCATGTTGGGGAGGATCTCCCTCGGGTTGCCGGCGAAGAACATCGGCTTGTCCATCCAGCACGGTGTGAAATGCGCGCCCAGCGAGTACCCGCAGGCATTGAGGCGGTGGCGCGTCAGGTCAGCGGCAGCCATGGCTTGGGCATGAGCATCGAAGACGTCGCCGAAGGTGTGGCCGAGCGTCATCGCCTCTTCGCAGGCGAGCAGCGCGTTTTTTGCCGCCTCGTAGAGTTCGAAATGGCGCGGCGTCGGGGCGCCGGTCAACGCGGTCCGCATCATGGCGACATGATAATGGCGATAGACGCCCGCCCATTCTAGGGTCAGCTGGTCGTCCTTCTCGAGCGTGCGGCGGCCGGACTTGTAGCGGCACAGTAGCGCGTCCTCGCCGGAACCGATGATGAATTCGTTGCCGGCATAATCGCCGCCGCCCTCGAAGATGGCACCCTGCATGGCAGCGAGGATGGCGCTTTCGTCGGTGCCGGCCTTGATCAGCGGTATGGCGGCAGTCAGCGCGTCGTCGGCAAGCTTGCCGGCCTCGCGGACATAGGCGATCTCGGCGTCCGACTTGACAGCTCGCAGGCGCGGAATGATCAGCGAGGCGTCTTCCAGCGTAGCGAAGGTATTCAGCGCCTCGTCGAGGCGTCGACCGTTGAAGGCGGTGAGGCCGGGCGTGTCGTATTCAATGCCGATGCGCGCGCCGAGAAGATCCCTGTCGGAGAGCAGATCGCGCAATTCGCGGGTGGGATTGGCCTGTGCGCGATCCTCCCAGATGACGATGGTCTCGACATTCGAGGTGTGGCGAGCCTGGCGCAGGTCCGCGGAACGGGTCAGCAACGCGATCTCGCCCGACTTCTCAACGATCATGCACTGGAAAAAACAGAAGCCGAATGTGTCGTAGCCCGTCAGCCAATACATGCTCTCCTGAGCGAAAAGCAGCATGGCGTCTATTTTGGCTTCCTTCATCTCGGCAAGAAGACGGTTCTTACGTGTCTCGAACTCCTGAGCGTCAAAATGCAAAGCCATCTCGCATCTCCTTTTTTACGGAAGCGGGGTATCAGTCGGTCAGAACGATCGCCGAAATCTGGCGGCCGTAATCCGGTTCACTGCGGTGCGTCGTACGGCGATAAGAAAAGAAGCTGTTTTCGTCCGCGTAGGTACAATGCCCCGTATGGTCAGCGTCGACGCCGGCGCGCTGAAGTCTCGCCATTGTGTAGGAGGGCAGGTCGAACATGAAATGGCCCTCGCGCGCGGACCGCGAGAAGAAGCGGCGATTGTCCTGATCGGCTGCAGCGAAACGATCCTCGAATTCGGGGCCCACCTCGTAGTTCTCCGGGCCGATGGAGGGGCCGAGGACGGCGCGGATCGCGCCGCGGCGGGCGCCGACTTCGACCATCGCGTCAATCGTGTTCTCGATGACGCCGTTGAAGGCGCCCTTCCATCCGGCATGCGCGGCGCCGATAACGCCACCCGCTTCGTCGGCGAAAAGGATCGGGCCGCAATCGGCCGCCAATACGCCGATGATGACGCCGGGCGTCGTGGTGACCACGGCGTCGACCTTCGGGCGTTCGCCCTCGGGGAACGGCTCGGAAATGGTGACGACATCAGGCGAATGGACCTGATGCGGTGTCGAAAGCGACTTGCCGGAGAAGCCGAGCGCCGCGGCGACGCGGCTGCGATTCTCCCGGACGAGCTCCGGATCGTCATCGGAGCCGAGGCCGACATTGAGCCCCGCATAGATGCCCGACGAAACGCCGCCCTGACGGGTGAAGAAACCGTGCCGGACATTTCCGATGTCGGACAGGCCTTCAGAAAGGATCGGATCAACCGCGTCCCGGATTTCGATGTTCATGTAATCTGCATGCTCCGCCGGCTGCACCCTGTTTCAGCTTCGTTACCATGTCAACAAGCCGGGTATTACCAATCAGGGGAATGGCGGCAGGGCCAGCGGAGCACCGGTCAGGCACAAAACCTTGAACAGCCCGCCCATTTCGCCCTTGCCGGTTCCGGCCAATCGCTCGGCGGCGGCGCGGATCCCGGCCTGCGTCTTTTCGTCCTTGCCATGGCCCAGCGCGCCCGCACGCTCGGCGAGCCCCAGAGAGAGCAGGAAATCGCCCTGGGTCATGGCCGGGAGGGCGGATGCGCCCGCCGATTCGGCCGCCCTTGCCAGCGACTCAAAATCGACATGGCTGGTCAGATCGGCCGAGCCGGGCTGTTCGAAGACGGAGACGAATCGATGCGTGCGGAGCGCCTGCAGCGTGTCGGCGAAGCCGGAGTGTATGTGTCCGTAATCGATGACAAGCGCCGCGCCGCCATGGGTGGCGAGCCTCTCGCCTATGGTCGCGGCGATGGCCTCGCGGGCAGGTGCATATTCGAAGATCGCGCCGACGGGGACCGCGCTCGCGCCCGGCGGCAGCAGCGATTTGTCGGCGACCGGGAGCCCGGTGACCAAGGCGAGGTTGCCGTCGGTGTCGAGGCCGACCCGGCGTTCGCACCAACCCTCTGGCGTCTGCTCGAACTGGCGGACCGGGACGGCGTCGAACAGTTCGTTGGCAGCGAAAAGCATCGGCAGGGGCGGCAGGGTCGACAGGTCGTCGTGCCATTTGATGGCGTGAGGGACAAGCGTTTCGGCCTGGACCCCGCGCAGCCTTTCGCTCGTTTCGACGAGGTGGATCTGCGCGGCGGCGAGGAAGGCGGAGTCGATGCGGGCGGTGCGCAGGATATCTCGCATCAGAGTGCCGCGGCCGGGGCCCATCTCGACGAGGGCAAAAGGGGTGGGGCAGCCAAGTGCACGCCAGGCGTGGACGAGCCATGCGCCGACCATCTCGCCGAACATCTGGCTGATTTCCGGGGCGGTCGTGAAGTCGCCGTTTTCGCCGAAGGGTTCGCGCGTCGTGTAATAACCTTCGGCCGGATCGAACAGGCACATCGCCATGTAGTCGGACACCGGCAGCGGGCCGGCCGTCTCGATCAGACGGCGGATGCGGTCTCCCAGGCTCATCAGGCCGGCCGGCGTTTCGCCGAGGCAACGAGTGCGATGCCAAGCAGCACCATCGGGATCGAGAGGATCATGCCCATGGTCAACCAGCCGCCATATATATAGCCGAGCTGCACGTCCGGTTCGCGGAAGAACTCGACGAAGATGCGGGCGAGACCGTAACCGGCAATGAAGATGCCAGTGACGAAACGGGGCGTTCGCAGCCTCAGGAGGTTGTGGGTGCAGACCCTCAGAACGAGAAACAGGACGATACCCTCCAGCCCTGCCTCGTAGAGCTGGCTCGGGTGGCGGGCGATGTCGCCGCCAGTCGGAAAGACCATTGCCCACGGGACGTCGGAGGGGCGGCCCCAGAGTTCGGAATTGATGAAATTGGCGAGGCGGCCGAAGAACAGGCCGATCGGCACGACGGCCGAGACGATGTCGATCAGGCTCCAGACTGGCAGTTTGCGCCGCCATGCGAATGCGAACATGGCGATGGTGGTGCCAATCAGTCCGCCGTGGAAGGACATGCCGCCCTGCCAGGTCTTGAAGATACGCAGCGGGTCGTCGAGATACACCGGCAGATCGTAGAAGAGGACGAAGCCGAGACGCCCGCCGACGATGATGCCGATCGTCGCCCAGAGGATGAAATCATCGAGATCGGCTTCGGTGACCGGCTCTTTGCCTCCCCAGAGCCGGTCATTGCGTACCATACGCCTTGCATAGAGCCAGCCAAGCACGATGCCGCCAATATAGGCGAGGGAATACCAGCGGATGGCTACCGGCCCGAGCTGGATAAGGATCGGGTCGATGTTGGGGAAAGTCAGGGCGAGCTGGGTGAGGGCGGCGGGGAACATGGATCGTCTCCTCGATGAGCCGCGTCACCTTGCAATGCGGCTGGCGCGGCAATAGCTATGTCTTGAACACGGGAGTAACCGCTATGACAACTGGGCCAAACAAGTTTATGGACGATTTCGCCCGCCTGATGACCGACATGGCGGGAACCGCGCAGGGCATGCGCCAAGAGGTCGAAACGGCCTTCCAGCATCAGCTTGAACGGATGCTTTCAAGCATGGACCTCGTCAAGCGCGAGGAGTTCGAAGCGGTCCGCGAAATGGCGATCAAGGCGCGCGACGAGAACGAGGTGTTGGCCAAGCGCGTCGAGGAACTCGAAAAGAAGCTCGTCTCAGGCTCCTGACCGCGCTGCAAACCGGCTTTTAACAGAAAGTTCACAGCGATTTTTCGCCGGGCGTCTTGCCGCGAAAAATCGAGCTTTCAGAGTCGCTTAAGACTCGCCCGCCGGGCGTCGCCGATCTCTATCCACATCTGAATTTAACGCTTTTTTAGCCAAGGGGCTTCCCCGCGAGTCACGGATCAATAGACTGAAATTATTGAGTGATTCGTACCCAGCGAATGAAAGTAAGCGCAGCCGCGTCAGTCCGTTGCAGCACTCGTTCGCCTTCATCGTAACCGTCTCGCGTATCTGAACCGGTTTTGAAAGCGCCGCCTCTTTGGGCGGGAAACGAAAATAGGATTGGCAATGAGCCTGATTGAGCTGGATTATTACCGCGCCGCGCATCCTGTCGATGTGATCGAGCAGGTTGCTCACGTGAATGACTGGAATTTTGAACGGACCGGCGACGACGAGATCGCCGTTGCTGTGCAGGGGCACTGGACCAACTACCATGTCTCCTATGCCTGGATGGAAGACTTCGAGTCGCTGCATTTCGCCTGCGGCTTCGACGTGAAGGTGCATGACAGCCGCTTCGTCGAATTGATGCGCCTCCTGTCGCTGATCAACGAGCAGTTGCTAATGGGCCATTTCGACCTGTGGGAGCAGGAGGGCGCAGTGATGTTCCGCCACTCGCTGCTGCTGGCCGGCGGTGCGGAGCCGACGGAAGCGCAGGTCGAGGTAATGCTGTCGAGCGCCATTGAAACCTGTGAGGCCTATTACCAGGCCTTCCAGTTCGTGCTGTGGTCCGGGGCAACCGCCAAGGAAGCGCTGGAGAGCACGATGTTCGAGACCGTAGGCGAGGCCTGAGGGAGACCAGTAATGGCAACCGATCTCGAGGCGCTGGCGCCTGAGATAGGCTTCGACGACTATCTGCGCGTCGATATCCGGACCGGCACGATCGTCGAGGCCGAGCCGTTTCCGGAGGCACGCAAGCCGGCAATAAAGATGATGATCGATTTCGGCCCGGCGATTGGGGTGAAGAAATCCTCCGCCCAGATTACCGAGCATTACAAGCCGGAAGAGCTTGTCGGACGCCAGGTCATGGCGGTGGTAAATTTTCCGCCCCGCCAGATCGGTCCGATCCGTTCGGAAGTGCTGACGCTGGGCTTCCATGACGAAGACGGTGCGGTGGTGCTGGCCGGGCCGGCGCACAATGTGCCGAACGGCAAGCGGCTGCTGTAACGCTCCTTTCAGGCCGGAACGTATATCAGGCGGATCACGCCATCGCCGACCATGTTGCTTGAAACAAATCGGAGGGGCGGCAGGGCGCTGCGAAAGAACGGATCGCCGCCGCCGAGCACGACCGGGTGGAAATAGAGCCGATACTCGTCGATGAGGCCTGTTTCGCCCAGGCTTTGCGCGAGACTCGGGCCGCCGACATCGATCTCCCCAGCGATTTCCTCTTTCAGTACACGAACCTCGCTCTCCAGCTCGCGGATCAGGGTGGCGTTGGGGCCAACCGATGTCAGCGTATGCGACGCGACCCATTTAGGCATCGCCAACCATGCTTCGGCGAAGTCGCGTTCCGCGGCGGTCCATTCCGGATCGTTCTGTTCCCAGTAACGCATGATCTCGTAGAGCTTGCGGCCATAGAGGCTTCCCGCGAGACCGCGCGTGCTCTCGATCCAGTGACGGAAGAGCGTGGGCCCGGGGGCGAATTTATCAAAATCGACATAGCCATCGAGCGAAACATTCATTCCGAATACGAGCTTCGCCATTTCGAGAGATCTCCCCTGAGGATGGTGTAGCGGGCCGGTTCCGCCACCGTCGTTTAGACGATATCGCACGTGCATAATCGCGGAGGAACTGACATTTTTCCGGTCGGACCGAGCCTATACTCATCAGACCGGCAGGCGCAGTTCGGCGCGTAGGCCGCCCATGGGGCTGTCGTCGAGCCTGATGTCGCCGCCATGGCTTCGGGCGATATCGCGGGCGATCGAGAGGCCGAGCCCGGTGCCGCTTTCATTCAGATTGCGGGCCTCGTCGAGGCGGAAGAAGGGGCGGAACACGTCCTCGCGCTGGTCTTCCGGAATGCCGGGCCCGTCATCGTCGATGGTCAGCGTCAGCCAGCCCTTGGAATTGCGCGCGACAATCTCTACGCTTTCGGCATAGCGGAATGCATTCGAGGTGAGGTTGGTGACAAGCCGGCGGAAGGCGCCGGGGCGAACGACGATGTCAGGCCGCCCTATCAAGCTTGTGCGAACCGTCTTGCCCGACAGTTTGCCGTCCGCCCGGACATGGTCGAGCATGTCTTGCAGGTTCAGCTCACCGGTCTCCTCCTTCGCGTCGCTCTTGGCGAATGAAAGGTATCCCTCCAGCATGGACTGCATGTCGGCGACGTCCTTTTCGAGCGCTTCGTTGACCTTGGTGTCGTTGGAAAGTGCGAGCTGGAGCTTGAAGCGGGTCAGGATAGTGCGCAGGTCGTGACTAACGCCCGATAGCATTGTGGTGCGCTGTTCGATCTGCTTTTCTATGCGTTCGCGCATCTGGATGAAGGCGAGGCTGGCGCGGCGAACCTCTATGGCGCCGCGCGGGCGGAAATCGGTGGGGAGCGGCCGGCCCTTGCCGAAGCTCTCCGCCGCCTCGGCGAGCTTCTGGATTGGCCGGATCTGGTTACGCAAAAACAGGATGGCTATGAACAGCAGCACCAGCGACGTGCCGACCATCCACAAGAGAAAGATATGCGTGTTGGACGCATAAGCCGAGCTTCGCAGCGCCAGGACGCGCAGCACCTTGTCATCGAGCTGGATGCGGATCTCCACGAGATTGGAGTTGCCCACCGTGTCAATCCAGAACGGGCGGCCGATTTGCCGGGTGATCTCCTCGGAAAGGATGCGGTCGAGGATCGAGAAGAAGGGTTTCGGTGCCGGTGCCGGCAGCGGGTCCGGTGGCAGGATGGCGATGTTGAGATTGAGACGTTCGCGAGCCATGCGAATGACCTGCTCATAGTCGGCGTCCTGCGGATAAGTTTCGATTATGTCGATCACTGCCGCGATGTCGCGTGTGACCGCAGTCGACAGGCGCTGGGTGACCGTCTGCCAGTGGCGTTCCATGAAGACGAAGGCGACCACCGACTGCAACAGAACCATCGGCGCGATGATGATGATCAAGGAGCGCGCATAGAGGCCGCGCGGCATGGCGTCAGTGATATAGCCGGTCAGCCGCCGGAGTTGGACGGAGGCGTTGCGCATGATGCGGCGCATTCGCAATGCAAGCGTTCGCCTGCGCGATCTCTGTGCCCGGTTCCCGCCGAGGTCTGTCGTGGCCATGCCGCCCCTTGAGTGCGCCGGACGGAATATCGTCCCGCCCTGCGCCTGTCTATTCGATCGAGAGACGGTAGCCTATTCCGCGGACCGTTTGAAGATAACGGGGATTAGCCGGGTCCGCCTCGATCTTGCGGCGCAGACGGTTGATCTGGACGTCGATGGTGCGTTCGCCGATGCCGGAGCCTTCCGCGAACATTTCGTGGCGCGGGATAGTGTCGCCGGCATTCTCGGCGAAACGGACCATAATCTCCTGTTCACGATCGGTCAGATGCACAGGCTCGCCGCTGCGTTTCAATTCGCGTCGCGCGATCACGAAGGTGAAGGGCCCAAAGACGATCTGCTCGATCTTTGGAGCGGGGGTGGCGCCGCCGCGCTTTACGATGTTGCCGACGCGCAGCAGCAATTCGCGCGGATCGAAGGGCTTGGGCAGATAATCGTCGGCGCCGGCTTCGAGGCCCTCGATGCGCTCTTTAGTCTCGGAACGGGCAGTCAGCATCAGGATCGGAACATGGCGCTCGTCGCCGCGCATGCTGCGGGCCAGCGATATGCCGCTTTCGCCCGGCATCATCACGTCGAGGATCAGCAGATCGAATTCCAGCCCGGCGATCTTCCGGCGGGCTTCCTCCGCCGTCGCGGCACTGGTGACGCGAAAACCGTTCTGACACAGATATTCGGTCAGGAGCGTGCGGATGCGCGTGTCGTCGTCGACGATCAGAATGTGGGGTGCGTCGTCCAGGACCCCGTTGAGGACAGCGTCAGTCATCGAGCCGTGTCCGGTTTGCCGTCCACCAGTCTTGCGCCGGAGCGCGGTTTATGCTGCGCCGCGTTGAGCATTGCGATCTGTTCATTTGCATTTTCAGTCACCATCGCCAGCAGGAATCTCGCGATATCCTCCTCCGCACAGCCCGAGCGTTCCAATGCCGCCACTATGCGGCGAGACTGTGGCTCGCGCAGGTCGCGGATCAGCAACTGACCCTTGCCGGTCAGGTAGAGTTCGCGCTGGCGGCGGTCCTCGGGCCCCGGTTTTTGCTCGATATAGCCCGCGTCGACCAGTTGTTTGAGGACGCGGGCGAGGCTTTGCTTGGTGATCTTCAGCAGATCCAGCAGTTCGGCGACGGTCAGGCCGGGCTTACGGTCTACGAAATGCATGACGCGGTGATGGGCGCGGCCGAAGCCGATCTCGCCAAGGATCGTATCCGGATCGGAAATGAAATCGCGATAGGCGAAGAACAGGAGCTCGATCAGTTCGGAGGCGGGAAGTGTGTCGGTCTTGGGGCTCATCGAAGGGAGAAATGTCCGGTCGTGGGAGTAAGAAAGTTTATGTCAGTCATGTTGACATAATTTGCACTGCCCGATAATTTCTTTCAAGGGTATGCGTGCGCCGCGCAGCATTCGAAAAGATCCGCAATGCGGAAATTCATGGTTGTTGCGCCCCAAAGGGTTCATACTGTCCCTCATATAACAAAACGCAAATAACATATCACGGCGGAAGATACGGAGTTTCCCATGGCTGGAGTCCCTTTTGATCAGTTAGACGGCCATATCTGGATGAATGGCGAATTCGTGCCATGGAAGGATGCGAAGGTCCACGTCCTCACCCATGGCCTGCATTACGCCAGCGCGGTCTTCGAGGGCGAGCGGGCGTATGGCGGCGAGATATTCAAACTAACCGAACATACCGAGAGGCTGCACGAGTCGGCCCGTATCCTGGGCTTCAAGATCCCCTATTCGGTGCAGGAGATCGACGACGCCTGCGTAGCGCTTCTCCATAAGCAGGGATTTACGGACGCCTATGTGCGCCCGATCGCGTGGCGCGGTTCCGAGATGATGGGTGTGTCGGCACAGGCCAACAAGATCAATCTCGCCATCGCGATCTGGCAGTGGCCGAGCTATTTCGACCCCGAACAGCGCCTGAAGGGCATCCGCCTCGATCTCGCCGAATACCGACGGCCCGACCCGCGCACCGCGCCGTCGAAATCGAAGGCCGCCGGTCTCTACATGATCTGCACGATTTCCAAGCACGCTGCGGAAGCCAAAGGTTATGCCGACGCTCTGATGCTGGACTGGCGCGGTCGGGTGGCGGAAGCGACCGGAGCAAATGTCTTCTTCGTCAAGGACGGTGTCATCCACACGCCGACGCCGGACTGTTTCCTGGACGGCATCACGCGGCGCACCGTAATCGACCTTGCAAAGAAGCGCGGATACGAACTCGTCGAGCGTGTGATCATGCCGGAGGAGATGGAGAATTTCGAACAGTGCTTCCTGACCGGTACCGCCGCAGAAGTGACGCCGGTCTCGGAGATCGGCCCATACAAATTCAAGGTTGGCGATATCACGACCACGCTGATGAACGACTATACGCGGGCTGTGACGCCGGCCCATCAGGCCGCGGCGGAATAGGGTCCAGGGCAAGCAATCGAGACAAAAGCGGGCGGTTCCTCGGGGCCGCCCGATTGTTTTGGGCCTTGCGGCGGCGGCGGCTTAGCTGGCAGGAAGCGGGCCGGAAAGACCATCGAATGAAGGAAAATCCATGGCGGCGACGCTCAATGCGCTGATCATACCGGTCACACCGTTCCAGCAGAATTGCACGGTGATGTTCGATACGGAAACGAAGCACGGAGTCGTTGTCGATCCGGGCGGCGATATCGACCACATCCGTGAGGCGCTGGAGAAAAACGACATTATTTTTGAGGCGATCTGGCTGACGCATGGCCATATCGACCATGCAGGCGGAGCGATGGAACTGAAGGAGGCGCTGGGCGTCGAGATCATCGGGCCGCACAAGGCCGACAAGATGCTGCTCGATAAGCTGGAAGACCAGGCGAAGATGTTCGGCCTGCCGGGGACGGTGCGCAACGTGACGCCGGACCGCTGGCTGGAAGAGGGCGAGACGCTCTCGTTTGCCGGCCACGAGTTCGAGGTGCTGCATTGTCCGGGCCATGCGCCGGGCCATGTCGTTTTCTTCAATCGCGAAGCAAGCTTCGCCCATGTCGGCGATGTGCTGTTTCGTGGATCGATCGGGCGAACCGATCTTCCGGGCGGCGACCACACAACGCTGATCGCCTCTATCAGGAATAAGCTGTTCCCGCTCGGCGACGATATTGGCTTTATCTGCGGGCACGGGCCGGGCGGCCGGATTGGCGAGGAGAGGCGGACCAACCCCTTCCTGACATAGTCCGGTCGGTAATTTACAGATTGCCCAGCCAACGAAAAAGGCCCGGAGGTAATACCGTCCGGGCCTTTTCGCATCATGTGCCGGAGGTCATTTCGGCACGCAGAAATGGTCGCGATCGTCATAGCCGCGATAGGTGCCGGTTTCCGGATTGAACGAGCGGTAGTGATCGTCGCACCATTCGTACCAGCCGCGGGTCCAGGGCTCGAGGGTCGAACCGTAGGTGATGACCTTCGGGCCGCCGGAAGGCGCTGGCGGAAAGGCGTTCGGAGCCGGATAGGTTTCGTACACCGTGCCAGGGTTCGAATTGGAGAGCGCGCCGGCGATGATCGCCGCGCCGGTTATCCCTAGGATAATGGCTGCCGCGGTGCTGCCATCGTCATTGTGGCGGCGCTTCGCGTGACGGGGATAATAGCCATGGTGATACTTCTTGTACTTCTTCGGATAGTCTCCGTAGAAATCCCTGGAATGGCGGACACCATCCCCGTATCCCCAGCCATCAGCAGCGGCCGATACGGTGGAAAGCGGGGTCATCGCGGTGCCGGCGACGGCAATGGCGGCGACGAAAGTCTTCAGCGACCTGATGTTGAATTTCTGTTTCATACTCGTGCTCCGTTCGCGTTGTTCCCGAATTCCGAGGGCACAACGGCCCTAACGCGTAGGCCCTTTCTGCCGTTTCCAAGCTGAACGCAGGCTGAACAGCTCCTCATATCGCCTTTCGGTTCGAAATCCTCGAACGGAAAACCATAAAGGCGCGAACCGGGTTCCGGTCCGCGCCCTGAACATTGTACCGCAAAGACGGCGAGAATTCGCCGAAGGGAGGCCTTAGTCGGCGATGGCGAGGTTTACCGCTTTCGGGCCCTTGCCGCGACGATCCGGCTCAGTCTCATAGGAAACCTTCTGGTTCTCGGCCAACGTGGCGAGGCCCGAAGCCTGCAGGGCGGAAATGTGGACGAAAATGTCCGCGCCGCCATCATCCGGCTTGATGAAGCCGTAGCCCTTGTCGGCGTTGAAGAATTTGACAATGCCTGTCTGTGACATTTTTCCGGATCCTTTTCCGTATATGCGGCTGCCCAAAGAGTCTGCCGCGCTTCAGTTTCCGTTCGCACCATGCGACCGGTCGAGGGCAGGCAGTTCTCGAATGCAGGGAAAGGGACCAGTTCTCGCGTCGCCCGAAGGCTTGACGCCCGGCTTGTTCTTTGGCGTGCCGGTGCGCGGTATTTCCAACTTCCGTTGTTCGCAAATTGCCCGAACGGTAAAATCGTTAGCGAAATAAGGGCGGAAGTAAAGCGAAACTTTTGTGAAGTGCAGCCGCACGGCCTTGCCAATGTGGCGATTGCGCTACGTGACAGCGGAAGGGAAGCCGCCTAGACTCGTTCCCGAATCCTCATCGGGCGGGCAGGCACATGGCGGCACGGCACTGGCATTACGGACTCATCGGCATAGGATTAGCGCTAGCCGCGGCGGCGCTTTCGAGTTGCGAGGCGACAGTCAATCCGCCGCCCGCCGACCCGCAATACTGTCCGCAGGTCTATCAGCCGGTCTGCGCCCGGACTGAAGCGGGCGGCGAGACCTTCCCGAATGCCTGCGTGGCGCGGGCGTCGGGTTACGAGGGCTATGCGCCAGGCACCTGTGAGCCCCGCAAGCCAGACCGCGTCTGTCCGCAGATCTATCAGCCGGTCTGCGCGCAGATTGGCAATCAGTATAGGACCTATTCGAACGATTGCGTGGCCGGAGCGGAAGGCGCGCGTACGGTCTATCAAGGCGCTTGCAAGGGGGGATAGCATGTACCGGATCATCCTTTTCACGGTGGCGGCCATGGTGGTCGGCTTTTCGGCCGGTGGCCATGCGGAGGAGCTGAGGGTCGGCATTGCGCGCGATATGCCGAGCGTCACAGTGGAAACCGAAAACGGTCCGGTGGAAATCCGCCGCATCCAGGATACCGACCACGAGATCACCGGGGATTTTGCAAAAACGTCCCGCGCTTGCCCGCCTTTCTGCATTCAGCCGATGACGCCGGCCGAGGGCGTCACGACGATTGGCGAACTGGAACTGATCGACATGCTGAGGGACCCGGAGGCCGTCGTTGTCGATAGCCGTACCGTCGACTGGTACCAGGGCGGTTCGATCCCCGGCGCGATCAGCCTGCCTTACACGCAGGTCGGCGACCGACTGACGGAACTCGGCTGCGAACCGGATTTCGATGGCTGGGACTGCGAAAACGCCAAACGCGTCGCGCTGTTCTGCAATGGGCTGTGGTGCGGCCAGTCGCCGACGGCCATTCGCGCTATGATTGCCGCCGGCTACCCGGTCGAGCGCATTTTCTACTATCGCGGCGGCATGCAGAGCTGGCGCGTGCTTGGGCTGACTGTGACGGAGTAGGAGAGATCGTCATGAAAAAGGTATCTCTCGTCGCATGCGTTGGTATCGTCATGACGGCCACGGCCACGGCTGCGCCGGCGGCGGCGCAAAGCTGCTGGGAGCTCTGGTATGAGCGCAATCACAGATATGCCGTGAACGGTTTCTGCTTCTCAACCGACCTGGGCAAGCGCACGTTTTCGGAATTCGATTGCTGGACCAAGAATCCGGATTTGACACGGGCCGAACAGGCCCGAATCGACGTCATCCGAGCGGAGGAAAAGCGTCGCAGCTGCAAGGTGAATTGAGGGGGCTTTGGCCCACACTAAAGCTTCGTTGGCTGATGGGCCTGTCATTACCTGGCCCGCAAGCTTCACTTTGCGCGCTGGCGGGTATCCGCTATCGTACCAAATCCGCGATAAGCCTGTGGATATTTCCGCCGGGTGCCATTTCCGAGCGTTCGAAGGCGGCATTTTTTGCCTTGTAGCGCGCATAGGCCGCCTTTAGCGGCGCCTGGATCGCGTCGCGGATCGCCTTGCACCCGGGATCGTTTTGCTGCCGAAAGCCAACCGTGGCGTCGTAAATCTCTTCCGCCATTTCCTCGACATAGCGCCCATGAACCGCCTCGTGGGCGCGGATGCCAGCGATGAAGACGCGCCAGCGCGCGGCTGTCTCGGTCGGCAGCGGCCCGGCGGGCTCGGGCAGCGTGTAAGTGACGGTCAGGAACGGCCGCGCCGCCTTCAGCACGCAGGCATTGCCCTCGCGGACATAGTCGCGGCCCCATTTCAGATCGAAATCAGTCTTGGCGATCGCGCTCGACGCGCCGCCCCTGAGCCTTGGGCCGCGTTCGCCGATGGAGACATAGAGCGCCTTGCCGGTGTTTCCGGAAATCGCATAGGTCGTCTCGACCAATTTCGCGCGGGTCTCGGCATGGGCGGGAGTCGCGAGATAACAAAGGGCTAGGAGGGCGGTCAGTCGGCGCATGCGGATTCCCCAAAGATAGGCCGCATTTATCCAAACCGCCGCCATCATGTCACGCGGCGTCTGCGCGCATGTCCCGATTTTCGCCCGGTCAGCCGGGCAGCATCACGCAGGCGCAGGTCCACTCGATGCGCATCAAGCCCTCGCGCTCTTCGCGCTTCAGCGCGACGAGGCGGCATTCCATGCCTTCCTTGCAGCCGAGCGTGAAACAATCGATGAACTGCCGGCCGCGTGCATCGGTCGAGACGTAGATGTTGCAGCTCCGCTCGCCATCCTCGCAGCCGCACCATTCGATTATCGTGCCGTGATGGTCTTTTTCGCTGCGCTTGTCGCATTCGCCCTTGTCGCAATTGCCGTGGCATTCAAGCTCATAGGTCGACTTGCCGTCCTTGCGTGTCTCTACGACGATGCCGTGGCATGGGGATTTCTTCTTGTCTTCCATGGGGGCCTCCTCCAGTTTGCGCCCCACTGAAACATACCATTTTCGCGGCGCCGGCCCCATTGCCACATCTTGCCGAAATTGACACGCGCAGCCCTTCGCCATTTGCCGATCGCGCGCTATAATCCCGTTCATGATGTATGCGATCTCCTCACACACCACCCGCGCGGCGGGTCAGGACACCGGCAATGCCCCGCCGAAGCGCAAGACCGTCACGACGCCGAAGGTCGAACGGCCGAAGCTGCACAAGGTCATCCTTATCAATGACGACTACACGCCGCGCGACTTCGTCACGCAGGTCCTGAAGGCGGAGTTCGGGATGGGCGAGGACCGCGCCTATCAGGTGATGATGACCGCGCACCGCAAGGGTGTCTGCGTCATCGCTGTCTATCAGCGTGACGTCGCCGAGACCAAGGCGACGCGGGCGACCGATTACGGCAAGAAATTCGGCTTTCCGCTGATGTTCACGACCGAGCCCGAGGAATAAGGAGTTCTTGTCTCGCCCGTAAGCGTTGGCCTTTGCCTCGCTGCCGGGTTCCTGATGGCCCGCCCACTAAGCCGCGTTTTTTGAACTCTGTCGAAATCTTCGCATGCGAGATTTTGTGCAGTGCGGCATCATCTTCTTAAGAAATTTCGGCTTTGCTTCAGCGAGCGCCTTTTATCGAGGCGGGTATCATTGGGGACATCGATGAAATTCACGATTTCGAGGAAACTCATTTCGCTCGTGGCGATCAGCCTTGCTGTCTGCGCGGCGCTGATCACGCTGGCCTTGTTTTCGCAAAACCGCCTGCTGCTCAACGAGCGAAAGAGCCTGGTTCAGACGCAGGTGCAATCCGCGATCGGCGTGACGAAATACATGATGTCGCTGGTCGAGAGCGGCGCGCTGAGTGAAGAGCAGGCGAAACGAGCCGCGCTCAATACGATCGGCTCGATGACGTACGGCAATGGCGACTACATTTTCGTCAATGCGATCGACGGCGTCTCGCTGCAGCACCCCAATCCGAAAGTGGTTGGCCAGAACCTGTCCGGCATGAAGGACGCGAACGGCGTATCCTTTACCGCCGACATGACCAAGGCGGCCAAGGCCGGCGGCGGTTTCGTCTCCTATCAGTGGCCGCGCGTCGCCGACGGCCCGGCGGTCGACAAGATTTCCTATGCCAACCTCGTGCCCGAATGGGGCTGGGTGATCGGCACCGGCGTCTTCATGGACGATCTGCGTCAGATTTCGTGGAATTCCGGCGTGCAGCTGGTCGGCTGGTCCGCCGTACTGCTGGCCGGCCTGATCGCGGCGGCGCTATTCATCGCCCGTTCGATCTCGCGTCCGATCAACGACATGACGGAGGCCATGCGGCATCTCGCGGACGGCGACAAGGATGTCGACGTGCCGGCGCTCGGCCGCGGCGACGAGATCGGCGAGATGGCCGGGGCCGTGCAGGTGTTCAAGGAGGCCGCCATCGAACGCGACCGGCTGAGCGCCGAAGCCGAGGCAGCGCGCATCGACCGCGAACAGGCGAAGGAACGCCAGACCGCGCTCGACACCGCCAAGGCGGAAGACCTGCGCGCCTTCGTCGCCACCGTTCAGGTGGGCTTCGAGCGGCTGTCGAAGGGCGACCTGACCGTGCGCATGGCCGACAAGGTGGCGCAGGAATTCGAACCCATCCGCGCCATGTTCAACGAGAGCGTCGGCAAGCTGGAGGACGCGATCGGCTCGGTCGTCACCTCGGTCGGGTCCATCCGCAACGGGCTGCAGGAAATCTCGACCGCCTCGTCGGACCTCGCCAAGCGAACCGAACAGCAGGCCGCGAGCCTGGAGGAAACGGTCGCCGCGATCACCCAGGTCACGGCCGGCGTCAACGAGACCGCCAAGGGGGCCAAGAGCGCCCACAAGGCGGCCGGCGACGCGCGGCAGAAGGCGCAGACCGGCGGCGAGATCGTGCGCCGCACGGTGGAGGCCATGACCGGCATCAAGGCCTCGTCCGAGCAGATCAGCGAGATCATCGGCGTGATCGACGAAATCGCTTTCCAGACCAATCTGCTGGCGCTGAATGCCGGCGTCGAGGCGGCGCGTGCGGGCGAGGCGGGCAAGGGCTTCGCAGTCGTGGCGCAGGAAGTGCGCGAGCTGGCGCAGCGCTCGGCAAGTGCGGCCAAGGAGATCAAGGCGCTGATCCTGAGGTCGCAGGGCCAGGTGGAAGGCGGCGTCGAGCTTGTGACGTCGTCCGGTCAGTCGCTCGACGAGATCGTCGCGGCGGTGGAGACCATGGCGAGCGTGATCGGCAACATCGCGTCGAACGCCGGCGAGCAGGCGGAAAGCCTGAAGGAAGTCTCGATCGCGGCCGACGAGATGGACAAGGTCACGCAGCAGAACGCGGCGATGGTCGAGGAAGCGACCGCGGCGAGCGTATCGCTGTCCGACGAGACCGACTCTCTGGCCCGCACCGTGGCGCAGTTCAAGACCAAGGGCTTCGCCCGTGCCGCGGAAGCGGCTCCGCGCCCGGCCGCCGCAAGGGCCCGGTCGGGAGCCACGCAGAAAACCGTCGCCCAGTTGAAGAGCTTCGGCGGCAATGCGGCGGTCGCGGAAGACTGGGAAGAGTTCTGAGACTGGCGGCTCTGCGGGAGATCAAGGCCCCGGCGTTCGCGCCGGGGTTTTTTTGTCCCGCCCTTAAGCTCCTCGCGGGGCTCGTCGCTGGCGGGCCCCTTTTTGTCCCGCCCTTAAGCTCCGCTTTTCGATTTTCGTAAGCGGCAAGCCGCTATCCGATACGCTCGCTGGCGGGCCCTTGTTCGCTGTCATCTTTGGGCATGCCGATCTCGATGCGGGCGGGGGCGTTGCCGAGGAGGGCGAGGAGGAGGTCGCTCATTGTGTCGGCGGGGGCGGTGCCGAAATCGGCTTCGAAGGCGTAGCCGGTGTCGGTCTTTTCCGGGGTGGTGGCCGTGTGGATGACGTTTTGCAGGCGGATATTGTCCTCGGCCTGCTCGTCGCCGAAGGCGCGGCGATGCCAGTCGGCGAAAAGCCGCGCGGCCAGCTCGTCCCACTGGCCGGAAACATGCACCGAGGCATAGTCCCAGGCAAACGGCGCGACGACGATCTCGGTGCCGCCGATCTTGAAGGAGAAGGTGTCGAAGCGCAGTTCGCGCGGCGCGCTGAAGCTCTCCAGCTTGCCGGATTCCAGCGAGGCGTAATCGGCGCGAAACGGCAGCCGCATCGGGCCTTCGGTCGCGATATCGCCCTCGGAATCGAGCAACACCGGCTCGACCACATGGGTCTCCTCGGAAAAGCCGGCGACCGTGTCGGCGAACTGCGTCACGTAAAGCTCGCGCACGGCCTCGACGATTTCGACGAATTGCGGGGGGATGGTGTCCATGGCCCTGAAGTAGTCGCGGCGGGGGCGGGGTGCAAGGTGGGGGGCGGCTCCGTTTCCTCGCCCCCCGTGCGAACGGGGGAGAGGTGGCCTCGCACAGCGAGGTCGGAGAGGGGGCGGCTCGATGGCGGACAGCCCCCTCTCCGTCCCTTCGGGACACCTCTCCCCCACCTTCGTGGGGGCGAGGAAGGGCGTTCTTGGCCGGCATCCCGACCCCCTCACTGGCAAAAGCTAAGGGCTTAGCTGACGCTAAACCCAAGCTTTTGCTTTCTCTCCCACGACGGGGAGAGAGTGGGCGCGTGTCGCTTCACGCCATGCCTAATCACCAACATCGGCGATTTCAAAG
>Ga0208328_1000027_pt1 | contig 106459 bp, 102 predicted proteins | sample DeeseametaMP2633_FD_184170 | JGI IMG/M metagenome (GOLD analysis project Ga0208328, IMG submission 184170) | Marine microbial communities from the Deep Atlantic Ocean - MP2633 (SPAdes) | ecosystem: Environmental > Aquatic > Marine > Unclassified | place: Northeast of Antigua and Barbuda, North...
ACGAGCCGGTAGCGCAGGTCGCGAGCAGGACTGTCACTGAGCGGCCTCTCGGCGAGCAGCGCGCGCGTGGCAGCGGTGACATCGTGGCCCTGGTCGTGGGCCTGCTGCAGCCTTGCCGCGGTAGCCGGCCAGTCGCCCTGCTCCAGCAGCCGCGGGTCGAGCTCGCGCGCCAACGAGGCCCACCGCTCGGCCGGCGTCGCTGCGGGCGTGTCCGTCTTGGTGTTCGCTGGCGCCTCGGCGGCAGGTGCCGCAGCGGCGGCGGCCAGCCGGGCGCGGACGTCGCTGCTCTTGTGCAGCTCGGCCGTGGCCGCCTTGCGCGGGTCGGCGTCCCAGGTTTTGACCGCGTCGCGCAACTCGCGGCGAGCCTGCGTCTCGGACAGCTGGAGCCGGCCGGCGACAGTCTCAGCGCGCGGCGTCCAGAGCCTGCTCGGGCGCGCTGAGATGACCCGCATGGCGGCGGCCCGAGCCTGGTCGGGGTCCAGGTTGTCGAGCCGCTCGGTGAGCAGCTCGTCGCCGAGCGACCGGAAGGCCGGCTGACCGCTGGCCAACGCGGTGGTGAGGGCAGTCGCACCCCGCTGGGCCAGCAGGTCCGCAGGGTCCAACCCGTCGGGCAGCTGCGCGTAGCCGGGGTCCATGCCGTGCGGCGTGAGCAGCCAGAAGTCACGTTCGGCCGCGACCTGCCCGGCCAGATCGGGGTCGGTGGCCACGATCGGGTCGCGACCCGTGGCGCGGTGAATGGCGGCGAGCTGTGCGGCCTGCTCCTCGGTCAGCGACGTGCCGAGCGGTGCCACACCGACGTACAGGCCGACGGTGCCCAGCGTGACGGCGACCGCGTCCATCGGACCTTCGACGATCACTGGAGTCGCGCCCTCGTCGATCGCCTCGGGCACGAGACCGAAGAGCTGCGCGCCCTTGTGGAACAGGGCGGTGTCGGCGGTGTTCAGGTACTTCGGTCCCGCCTTGTCGTCGTCGGTCAGGTCAGGACGCCGGCGGCCGACGAACCCCAGGACCTCGGGGTGGCCGCCGGCGTTCGGGTTGTGGTGGATCACGGGGAACATGACCCGGTCGCGGAAGCGGTCAATCATCCGGCCAGTGCGAGCGACGGTCGCGACGCCGACAGCCACCATCTCTTCGTCGCTGACGCCGTGGCGCCGCAGGTGGTCGACCAGCTTCGTCCACCCAGCCGGGGCCTGACCGGGACGGAACCGCTGGTCACCGGCGAGGTCGTCGCCGAACCGGCCGGACAGGTAGTCACGCCCCCACGAGTCGGTGAACTGGCCCTCGAAGAACGCCAGCGCGAGCTCGTTGACCTCGAGCATGCGCTCTCGCGAGACAGGGGACTCGTACCACTCCTCGGCTCGCGCGTGCATGAGCCGTAGATCGGCCTCGGTCGGCTCCAGCGGGGTGCCGCCGAGGTCCCGGATGTGCGCCGCGATCGTGAGGTCGCCCTCGACGAACCGCTCCTCGTCGACCTGGTCCTCGTCGACCTGGTCGAGTTGCTCCTCTCCGCCCAGGTGCTCTTCGCCCAGGTGCTCGTCGACGTCGGGCTCGTCGTCCAGTGGCCAGTCGGCCCAGCTGGCTTCGGCGGGGTGGTCGACCAGGGTCGCGGGGTCGACCTCGACGCCCGACCAGAGGTCGGCCGGGGGCTCGGCGTAGTCGTACTCGTGGCCGTACTCGGTGCTCTCGTCGGGAGCCGATTCCAGCGCGATAGAGGTGCGCCAGACGAGCGCCTGGCACTCGTCGACGCCGTCCCAGCCGTCGCTGGGCAGCGCACGCCCGGCCCCGAGCAGTGCCTCGAGCTGCCAGCCGCGCTGCAGTCCGTGGTCGACGTTGGACACCAGGGCCGGCCACCAACTGCTGGCCTGGATGCTCGCGGCCCGCTCGGGACCGAACAGGTCCGCGAGCCGTTCGGCCCACTCGGTGGTGACGCCCTCGCCGTGGGAGCCGTCGCCGATCTGAGCGGCGACCGCCGGCGTGAGCTGCCGTGCCATGCGCCACCACAGCGCGGCCGCGGCGTGCTCGTCGGGCAGCGCTCCGGCCGGGTGGTCGGGGTCGGCGGCGGTACGCAGCAGCTGATGCGCGGTGACCCCGGCGCGTGACATCGCGGCCAGCCGCTCGGCCAGAAGCGGGGTGAACTCGTCGTCGCGGACCTGCGGGGCCAGGGAGTGGAGCAGGTGGCGCCACTCCTTGAGCGCGGGCGTGTGGTCACCGGTGACGGCCCGGTTGAGACGTCGCTGCCAGGTCGCGGAGGCCTTCTGCAGTTGCGGGGCACCGGTCGGGCGGCGGTCGTCGGCCGGGACCTGCATGGCCGCGCGCCAGACCTCGACGTCGGCCACCGTGGTCTCGTCCGGACGTAGACCGTTCTGAGCCCAGGCCGGCAGCCCACCCCGGTCGGCCTGGTCGGCGGCGCGGCCGCGGACCTCGCCGGCGATCTCCTCGACGAGCTGCGCGCGCTGGGTCAGGTAGCCGCCCCAGTGCGGGTCGTCGGCCAGCCGGGCCGGGATGCCGGGCATCCAGGGCAGCGGGCCGGCGCCGGCGTTACGGAGCCCGGAGGCGTCCAGACGCCAGTCGAGCACGGCGGCGCGGTCACGGGCGGAGTCGAGCTCGCGGTCGCCGGCTGCGGCGCGCAGCGCTTCGACGGGGTTCTCGCCCGCGGCGCCGAGCAGGAGCAGATGGGCGCGCAGCGTGGGCCACGCTGCCTCGTCCGACAGGCCGGGTGCCAGCTGGTCGACGGCGAGATCCAGAGCGTCGACCATGTTGACGGCGGGGTTCGTCTCGGTGCCGCCGACGGACCCATCGGCAGGCGGGGTGGTGTCGTAGCGCAGCAGGTTCTCGGCCGCGACGTAGAGGCTGTCGAGGTAGCGCTGGGCTGCCTCGCCGAGCCGGGTGGCGGGGTCGGCCTGCTCGCGGATGAGGCTGGTCGCCGATCGTGGGGCGTCGTCGCGAGCCAGGATCGACTCGAGGATGTCGGTCGAGGTGAGCGGTCGGACCAGCGTCGGGTGAATGACCGAGTGGGGGTCGCCGTCGCCGACGACCTCGAGGTAGACGTGGTTGGCCAGGGCGCCGCGGGTCATCATCGTGTAGAGCTGCTGGCGAGACTCGGTGCCGGTGGCCAGGCCGTGCATGCTGTCGGCCGTGACGCCCTGGGCGGTGTGGACGGTGCAGGCGTAGCCCAGTTCGGTGGCCTGTGCGACGTAGTCGCTGGGCAACCTGACCGTGCGGCCGTGACGGGTGTGCTGGACGGTGAGGTCGCCGTCGTCGTGGATCTCCAGGACGTTCCAGCGGTCGCCGTTCTTGACCCAATCGGTCGCCGAGGTGCGCAGCCGGCGGTCGTTCTCGCGGGTGATGATGAGCTCGCCGAGCGATGCTTCGTTGCCGTCGGAGAGGCGGCGTACCGGGCCAGGGTTGAGGCCACTGTCGGCGCCCTCTTGCGCAAGTCGGTGAGCGCGGGCCTGTTGGTTCAGCTCGCTGACCAGGTCGCGGGTCGGGGCGAGCATGATCGAGTCGAGGCCGGCGGCACGGTCTGCCTGCCAGGCGCCGAAGACGTCTTCGGTCATGGTGGCCAGGTCGCCGACGTGGACGCGGCCGCGGTCGAGGTAGAAGCCGAGCGCCTCGGGCTTGCCCTCGCGCAGCGCCAGTGATGCGCCGCCCTCGGCGGGGTCCTTGAACCGCACCAGCTCGCTGAGCTGGAGCGCGCCGTAGGTGGCCTGGATGTCGCGCAGCACGCCGCCGGCGCCGATGGCGGAGAGCTGCTGGTCGTCGCCGACCAGGCGGACGCTGCCGCCGCGCTCGAGGATGTAGGAGACCGCAGCGTCCAGCGAGAGGGTGTCGGCCATGCCGGCCTCGTCGATGACGACGAGGGTGGAGGAGTCGATGCCGGCGACCCAGTCCGGGAGGGCGGTGCCGGTCTCGCGGGCCTGCTGGAGCGAGTGGGTCAGCTTGGCCAGGGTGTCGGTCTGGGTGTCGATCTGGGACCGGAGGGCGTCGGCGGCCGCGGCCGAGGGGGCCAGGCCGACGATGGTGCCGCCGCCGTCTGCCCATGCGGTGGCGAGTGCACGCATGGCGGTGGTCTTGCCGGACCCGGCGGGTGCGATCGCCAGCTGGAGGCGCGCCCCGGAGGTCGCCATCTCGCGAACCAGCGTGGCCTGGCCGGCGTTGAGGGTGACGCCGTTTGCCGTGGACTCCAGCAGCGCGAGGTCGACTGAGGACCCCTCGACGGCGTACCCGTCGTGTCGACCGGCGATGTCGACGAGCCGCTGCTCGGCGGCCAGGACCCTGCTCGAGGTGAACATGTCGGAGCCGGCCTGGGTGTAGACCGAGGCGCCGTCGGCCCGGCGCAGCTCGACCGGCTCGCTGGTGGTGTCCCACGGCCGGGCCATGCTCGTCGAGCGTGCGTCGAGTACCTCGCCGACGAGCAGATCGACCACCTGGGCGACCTGGTTGGTCGGGACGTCGGCACCGCGGACCTGGCGTTGCGCCTCGGCGTAGACGTGCCAGAACTGCCAGGTGCTGCGGCTGCCCTCCATCGTGGCCACGATCCGATCGGTGGCCTTCGCAAACCACGCCGAGTCCGCCAGCGAGCGCGCCGCGCCCGCAGGGTTGAGGGCGCCGTGGACCATCTGCTTGACGCGCTGCGGGGTGCCGAGCACCTCGACCGCCTCGCGGTGCCACGCCTCGCGCTGCTCGGCCAGCGACCGCGGCTCGTGCTTGGCCTCCCGCGTCTCCAGGGTCGCCTGCTGGGACAGCTGGATGGTCTCGACCGGCGTAGGTGGGCGGCCGTGGGTCGCCTGGAACGCGGCCGCGAGGACCCTGCGGCGGTCCTCGACACTGATCCGGCGCTTGGAGAACCGGCGGTTCAGGTCGGGGTCGACGCCGACGATCTCGCGCACCGGTCGCTTGCGAGCGTCCTCGTTGGGGCGCTCGGCGAACCGGACCCCGAGCGCGTCGACCAGGTGCCGCTCCAGCGCGGTGTTGTACGTCTCCGAGGCCGACACGACCGCCTTGTGCAGCGGCCGCCCGTCGATAGCCAGCCAGCTCCCGTCGAGCGTCTTGACCTTGTTCGAGATGGCCAAATGCGTGTGCAGATCGGGATCGCCGGCGCGGGAATCGCGGTGGGTGAACGCGGTCCCGATCAGGCCCTCGACGTCGACCTGGCGGACGCCGTTGGTGCCCCGGCGGGTGAACAGTGCCTTGGACTCGATGAAGCCGATCGCGTCCTTGATCGCGGCCTGGTGAGCCCGCTCGATGACCGCGGCCGTCTTGGGGTCAGAGATCGCCCACAGCACCGAGACGCTCTTGACCGGCGAGAACGTCAGGTCGTACCCAGCCACGGCGTTGGTTCGCGGGCGGGAGTGCTTGGCGATCGTGGCTGCGAGCTCGCGGGCATCAGCCGGGTCGCGGCCGTGCTCGGCCCGGAAGAACTCACGCGCGACGTCTGTGCGGATCTTCGCTCGCTCCGGTGCCGGCACCGGCCAGTCACCGGGCAGCCCGGCGGCCGCGTTCACGGCGGCGATCCGCTTGGCGACCTCGATCCGGAACGGTGAGACGTCGTTCTCGTAGACCTTGTACGGGGTGCCCAGGCGGGCCGCGGCCTTGTAGTCGGCCGCGGTGGGGGAGGGCTGGTCAGGGCGGCCGATCTGCAGGTCGAGCGCCTTGGTGCGCTCGGTGGCCAGCGGGTGGTGCCCGGCGCCGAACAAGTTCTGCATGTGGTCGGCGGTGACCAGGTCGCCGGCGTCGAGCCCCTCTAGGCCGGCCATGCCGGAGCCAACCCACACTCCGGGGGTCTCGCCCTTCTCGGTGTAGTAGCTCGCCAGCCCGACGTGGCCCTTGTCGGTGGCGTCCATCGCGGCGACCTGACGGGTCAGGTAGTCGTAGCCCGAGCCCGCGGTGAGCTTGTGGATGCTCATGGTCACGGTCACCTAGGTGCAGGTCGCCCGCGGGGGCGATCACCGCGGCGCGGATTTCTTGGCTATTCAATCTATTCACGTCACCGAGAATGCAAGAGGTGTGTGGCACTTCGTCTTTCGCGTCGAGTTGGGGGGACGCATCGGGATGGTGGTGGCGGGCTGACGTGCATGGTCGAGCGAGTGTCGAGGGAGCGCGGATTGGGCTGTCTCGGTCTCAGGTGAGGGTGCGTGGTGCGCTGGTGGTGAGGCGTGAGTTTCGGTTGGTGGTGCGGGAGTGATCGCTCCGGACGGTCGGACTGTCCTAGGGGACCGGCAGAGTGCCGTCGAGAAGGAGTGAGGGATCAACCGATGAGCCAGCAGACGATCAAGCAGCAGGCGCGGCGTACGGCGCGTGAGGTGGCCGAGCGGCGGCGTCTGGCGCGCGTGGAGAAGGAGCGCCGGATGACGGACCTGGCCGAGCAGGTCATGGTGGCGCTCGGTGAGCGCGACCAGGCGGTGGTCGCGGCCGAGACGCGGGCCGGTGCGGCGCTGCGGGAGTGGACCGAGGTCGAGGGCCAGACGCTGGCCGAGATGGTCGAGTGGTGCGACGGCCTCCTGACGCCGCGTGAGGCGACGCGGCTGCGACGGCTGGCCGACGACGGCGAGAGCCGGGACGAGACCGAGGCCGGCGACCAGGCCGGCGCGGCTCCGAAGCGGGACCTGAGCGGGGGAGCGGGTGGCGGCTCGACGGCTGGATGAGGCGGGCCTCGCGGCGCTGCGGTCCGCGCTGGGTGACCCGGTGGTGCTGGCGCGGTATCGCGCCAAGATCACCACGGTGCCCGGCAGCGAGTGCCTGTGGTGGACCGGAGCGGTGTCGGGCCGGTCCACCCGCGAGCGCACCGACGGTGGCGGGCACGGGCGGTTCTGGTTCGCTCAGGGCCGCGTGATCATCGCGCACCGGTTCGCGTTCGCGGTGATGCACGGGGTCGAGGCGCTCGACGACGCGAGGCTGCTGGGGCACCGCTGTGACAACCCGCTGTGCCAGCGCATCGCACCGGAACACGTCGTGGTCTCGAGCGCGGCGCAGAACCGGCGTGAGTGGTCGATCCGGCGCAACCTGCCGGACAGTCCGTTGGCCGACCCGCGCGGTCCCCGGCGACGGGCGCGCGAGCTACGCGACATGGCCAGGCTGGACCCCGAGCTCGTCGCGGCCGACCTCGACCGGCTGCGCCAACTCCTCGGTGAGCAACTGACCCTCTGGTGACGTGGCTGGTGATCTGAGCGTGGTGGCGACCTATGTGGTGACGTGCCAGTGGCGGGCCGGGCTGATCGCCACGGCCCGCCACCGACGTCGGGGGAGCGGGCCGTCAGGCCGCGTCGCTGTCGGCGTCCCGGTCGGCGCTGGACTCGGCCTCGTCGCCCAGGAGCAGCCGCTCGACGTCGCTGGGCTCGTAGCCCCACTCGGCGAGCACACCGAGCACGCGGGCATCCCAACCGGTGGGGTTGCGCCAGGTCTGCTTGCCGGTGGAGTCCTCCCAGGCCGCGAGCACGGCGGCGAGCACGGTCATGGTCGCGCCCTTGGGCGTGGTGGCCTTGGTCGCGATCTTCTGGCACTCCTCGTACCCCGCGCCGTAGTAGCCGCTCGGCACGTCGATGCCGAGCAACTTGAAGAGCATCGGGTGGCGGTGGTCCATCGCCTTGCTCAGCGTGTAGTTGCCGGTGAGAACCGCCTCGCAGATCAGCGCCTCGGCGCCCTTGGGCGCGCTCTTGCGGGTCAGGAACCCGGCGAGCCAGTCGCGACGGACGGTCTCCGCGCTGACCCACGCCTTGTTGTTCGCGATCACCGTGCGCCGCTCCTGGCGCTTGGCCTCGGCCTCCTCCTCGGCGCGGGCGTCGTCCGCGCCGTCCGACGCCGCGCCGGACTCCGTGTCGGCGGAGCCGTGGGAGCGGCTGCCGTAGACGAGGCCGGAGGCCTCGACGTCGGTGACCACCCAGGTGGCGGTGAAGACCTTGACCGGCTCGGGGTCCTCCTCCTCGTCGTCGGTCGGCTCGTCGGCGGTCTCGTCGTCCGTCGCGCTCGTGGCGGGCTCGGGGTAGTCCCACTCCTCGGTGAGGATGACCGCCGCGCCGGTGACGCTCGGCCAGTCCTCGACGGGCACCGGCTCGCCCTCGGCGGTGCGCAGGTCCTCGATCGCCACGGCGGTCACCTCGACCTCGGCGGCCTCCTCGGCGGTGAGGACCGGCAGGCCGTCGCCACGCAGCCGCTCGACCTCGGCGGCGTACTCCGCACGCTCGGTGGCCTCGTCACGCAGCCGCTGCGCCTCGTGGTCCAGGCCGTGGCCCCAGCGCAGCCGCCGCTCCAGGCGCTCGACGGCGTCGGGGTCGTGCTCGAACTCCGCGAAGATCGCGGCCTCTTCGAGGGTCAGGTCGCCGGAGTCGAGCCGGTTGCGGGACTGGTCGGCCTTGGTGACCGCGATCGCGGCGTTGACGGTGGGGCGGGGGACGGAGAGCCGCTTGGCGATCTGGGCCGCGCTGACGCCGACGAGGGTCAACTCCTCGACGCCCGCGACGATCTCGGTCTCGCGCATCCCAGCGCGGTGGATGTTCTCGACCATCTGGTCCACGATCCGGTCGGCCTCCTCGGGCTTGGCGACCACCCGCGCCGGGATCAGGCCGGTCGGCGTGCCCACCGACGCGGCCTCGACCGTGCGGCGCTGACCGCGCAGGCACACGTACTGGCCCTCGTCGTTGCGGTAGACCGTGACGGCCTCCAAGACGCCGCGCTCCTTGATCGAGCGGCGGAACTCCTTCGCGTCCGGCAGGTCGGTGCGGACGTTGCTGCCGATGATGATCGAGCCCGGGTCGAGGTAGACGAACTCCTCGGTGCTGGCGTCGGTGCTGGCGTCGGTGGTCGGCTCGTCGGCCGGGGCAGTGGCGGTGCTGGTCGTGGCGGTGCTGGTCATGGTTGACTCCTCGCGGATGAATAGAATGAACTGTCACCGCCTATGCTTCCGGGTTCAGCCGTCGTCCTGGTGGTGACGGAGGTCCGCTGTGGATGGAGGCGAGGAACGCCGCGCTGGGGATAACCAGACGCGTGATGTCGACGGCGCGGGGAGCGCTGGGCCGGTCAGTCGCGCTGCGTCCCCTCGATGCCGATCAGCTGTAGGGAGAAGAGAACGTGCGAAGGTACGAAGACGACGACCAGGACCGGGAATGCAGCGGCGTTGGTGTTAGCCCTCAGCCGGTCGACGAGCTCGACGGCGATGCTGGCGGAGTCTTGCCGGCCACCAAGAGGCGAGCCCGGTGAGCAGCGACGTCGACGCGGGTGCTGAGACCGAGCGGACCGGGATCTACTGGAAGCCGTCCCTGTGGGCCCTGGCTCGGTCGGCGTACGTCGCGGACCTCGACCACGACCCGGGTTCCCCTGACGCGTTCGTGTCCTGGCTGGGGCGCGCGCTCGAGCAGCACGCCGCACGTACGCCGGCGCAACGCGTCGAGATCTCCGAGGACCCGCAGCTGCAGAACGTGACAGGGGCAGGGGTCAACCGGTCCCACCCGCTCCGGGTCCGCACGATCGAGCTCGTCGAGGAGGCGGTGATCGCCGACCGGGGCGAGCTCGGTCGGGTGGTGTCCAGGTCGGCCTTCGCGGCCGAGGCGATCGTCGCCGCGGCCCGAGCCGCACGTGGGCGGATCGGGCGGCCCCTGCCTCCGCCGCCGGCGCGCCTGAGCAACCGGCCACCGCGGCGATCGCGCCCGGTTTCTTGACGGAGATCCCGTCGCCCGTCCGGGTGAGGCCGGGCTAGTGTCGATCCCAGGCCCCGCCCTGGCCATTCCCCCGAAGCCACGGCGGGGCTTTCTGCATGTGATCGCAATGTCATCGCGCTGTTGGTGATCGCTCCCGGCACGCGCCCGCACCTAGGGGACCGCAGGCGCACCGTGCGCCGTGCGCAGATCCAGGAGGAGCGATGTCCACCACCGTCACGTTCGCGGGGAACCTGGCCGAGGACCCCGAGCTGCTGCACACCCGCGACGACAAGCCGTTCGTCAGCTGCCGGGTCATGGTCACCAACCGGACCCGCAACACCGAGGGGGAGTGGGTCGACGGCGAGCCGACCGCCCACAACGTCAAGGTCTACGGCACCGCGGCGATCAACCTCTACGACTCCGCCGGCCGAGGTGACCGGGTGATCGTGCACGGGCTGATGAAGACCGAGACCTGGACCGACCGCGAGACCGAGCAGAAGCGCACCAAGCAGGTCGTCGAGGTCAGCAACCGGTTCGGCGAGGTGGGCGGGTCGTTCAAGTTCGCCGCGGCCCGCATCGAACGACAGCGCCCGGCCACGTCTTCGGCCACCCAGGCGACTGACGAGCAGCCGGCGGCCGCCGAGCCCGCGGCCGGCTGAGGGGGCCGGTCATGGACCTGGTCGTCCAGTCGCCCGACGAGCTGATCGCCGCGGTGCCCCACGTCCTGGGCTTCAAGCCCGAGGAGTCGATCGTGCTGATGCCGATCACCAAGGGACTGCCGTGCGCACGCGTCGACCTGCCGACGACCGCGAGCGATCGCGACGGCGTTAGCCGCGCGCTCCGCGGCCCCTACGGCCAGCACGCACGACCGGGCGCCATGGTGGCGCTGGTGTGCGTCACCGAGGACCGCCGATCGGCCGAGCTGGCCAGCCAGCACATCGCCGCCGGGCTGGCCGAGGTCGGAGTCGACACCAAGTTGCGGCTGTGGGCCAACGGACAGCGCTGGGTCGAGCTCGACACCGGCGCCTCCGGCTACCAGTCCCAGCAGGCGGCCGACCGGATGGCGGCCACCACGGTGCTCGCCGGCGCCGTCCAGCCCGCGGCCAACCGCGACTCCCTGGCCGCCTCCCTCGCCGGCGACCACGAGCCCCTGGCGGCTGTGCTCCCGGCCGCACGCGACGGCGCCGAGAACAGCACACCGGGCCGCGAGCGTGACTGGGCGCTGGACCGCCTCGAGCAGTTCCACGCAGACGGGCGGCGTCTCAGCGATCCGGAGGCCGCGCGGCTGCTGGTCGCAGTGAAGACGACCGCGACCCGCGACGCCCTGTGGGAGGACATGAGCCGGGAGAACACCAGCTCGCACATCGCGCTGTGGACCGATCTGACCCGCCGCGCACCTGACGAGGTCCGTGCCGCGCCGGCCGCCCTGCTCGGCTTCTCCAGCTGGCTCAAGGGTGACGGGGCGCGCGCCTGGTGCGCGTTGGACCAGGTTCCCGCCGACCAGCCCTACCCGCTGGCCGCGATCGTCGCCTCGGCGCTCCAGAACGGCCTCCATCCCCGGGAGTGGGAGCGCGCCAACGCCACCATGCGCGAGATCGCCGGCGAGCTCGACGAGTCCTACGTGCCCGATCGCCGCCTGGGACGCGCAGACCGCCACCTCGACGACCACGGGATGCCCGGCGGCCCGCGCCCGGGCGACGGCCCCAACCGCGCGGCCCCCGGCCGCTGATCCCCGACAACGACACGGACAAGGACCCCGTCCATGGACAGCAACACGTCACCCGAACCGACCATCGCGCCAGCCAGCGCCGGCGAACGGCGGCTTGCCCGCCTCGTGGTTCCCGCTCCCTCGACCTATGAGCCGCACCAGCGGATCGACTGGATGCACGACCCTCTGTCGCCGGCCGACGTCGACCACGGTGCCACCGAGACTGCCGACGGGACCCACGGGCCCCGACTCCCAGACGCGTGAGCGCGGGCTACCCGTCGACGCGGCCGACTGCTGTGGATAACCGCGATCGAGCCGACCGCGCCACCTACGGTGGAGACGACGTGACTCGTGAGTCCGGACCAAGGAGGACACGTGACGACAGCAAGCGGAGATCCGCGCACACACGGCAAGGTGCCCGGAAGTCCGTCCGGAGCGCCGCCGCGCCCGGTGCGGGTGGACTGGGCACACGACCACCAGCTGTGCCGGCTCCTCGAGCAGGACGACCGCCAGCTGGCCCGCGAGCTCGGCATCACGGGCTGGAGCTGACCAAGCCAGACGCTTTCGCGCTAAGAGCGGTTGTTTGCTCGTTTCGCCCCCATTGCCCCGGTTCTCGGGAGACGCTGTGGCTGTGACTCAGCCCAACCGCCAGGTGCGCCCCGCGCTGCCAGCGTTGGCGGCTGCCCTGCTCGGCCGCGCCGCGACGGTGCGTGGGAAGGCCCGGCCCCGAGGGTCGGCGTCATCGCCGGACGCTCGTCGACCGTCGACCTGGGGACGGTGGGCTCCAGGGCGCAAGGCCGTCGAGGAGGTCATGCGAGCAGCCGACGAGCGCGACCACCGGATGGCTGCTGCGACCCACGACTTCCTCAACGCCCTGGCCGGCCTGGCCGGCTACCTCGAGCTGCTCGCAGACGAGCCGGCCACCGAGCAGTCACGCGAGCTGCAGCGCAAGGCTCACAACGTCGCCGAGCGACTCGGCTACCTCGGTGAGGACCTGCTGGTGCAGGCCACGGCCGGCAGCGGCCAGCTGAGCATCGAGCCCGTCCCGGTGTCGGTGTCGGAGGAGCTGCGAGCCTGCGCTCTGGCCTTCCCCCGGCTGGAGATCCACCTCGACGTCGACGAGGACCTGATGGTCGTGGCAGACCGACTTCGGCTGCACCAGGTCCTCGGCAACCTGATCCGCAACGCCCAGCGCTACGGCCGACCACCGGTGTCCATTGCCGCTCGTGCCATCGGTCAGGGCTGGGCAGAGATCGTTGTCAGCGACGCCGGAGACGGCATCCCGCCCGACTTCGTCGCCGCGATGTTCGATCGCCACACCCGCGCGACCGGGACCGGCACCATCGGCACCGGCATCGGCCTTGCCGTGGCCCGCGAGCTGGCCGAACGCCAGGGCGGCAACCTGGACTACCTGCCTGACGGCAACCGCTTCGTCCTCACCCTGCCGTCAGTCGCTGCCGGCGCCGCCGACTGAACCCAACCGCCCTCGACGGACGACGTCCTGCGTCACGGTGTCCAGTTCGGGTCGACCGGCACCGGGATCAGGTCGGACTTGGCGATCCACTCCATCTTGCGGACGGGCTTAAGAGCGGCGTCGTCGAAGTAGACGACCAAGGCCTCGCGAAAGCGGCCCTGGCCCTTCCAGTCGAGGATCAGGCCCCGGCATGGGCGCAGCTTCCCGACGCTGCGAACCAAGACGAACCGGATGTCCGGCCACGGTGGCCAGCGGTCGTCCTTGGGAGGGTTGGCCGACACGCGCCAACGATAGAACACATGTTCGATGTAGCCTGCTGACGTGAAGATGCTGGCGACCTCGCGGCCGACGGGGGACACCTCGGCGCAATCCCACACGTGGGAGGTCGAGGACGACGACTACGACCGCGCGCTCGAGCGAGTCCGCACCGAGGTGCCGGCCGGCTCGACGCTGCTCTACATCCGCGTCGAACGCTGAGCTCGATGCCGGTTCGGCAGGTCGCGCCGGGTCACCGTGAGATCGTGACGGCGATCGGACGTCGAGCGATCAACAGAACCAGAAGGGGCGGAGGCCGGTGACCCTCACGTTCGCTGCGGCACTTGCCAGCGCAGGCATCGAACCTGCTGATGCGCTGGTCATCCGGCACGCCTACGTGCGCGAGCACGACGACGGAACGGTTGGCATCCACGGAGACTCCTCCGAGACCGAGATCCTGGCCTATACCCGGGTTCAGTCGGCCAACACACGCACCTTCCCGGCGAACCCTCCCGGCACCTGGATCGTCTTCTTGCCCGAGGGTGGCGATCGCGCTCGGCTGTGGTCGGTCCTGACCAACCGCGGCGAGGTCGCTCACGACGGGGAGCGTCGGACCTTCGAGCTGGAACCAACCGAGCTGATGGCCGACCTACGAGGTCGCCTCGTGATCGGCTGGCGCTCACCGCGCACCTGGCGGATCAACGCCACCACGGCAGCCGGCTACCCCGTCATGGAGATCGCCGACGCCGAGCCGGTGCGGTTCCCGGGATTCGACGCCCTGACCCTCGACTACCCCCAGCTGCAGGCCGTGATCCGCGAGCACCGGTACGCAGCGTGGCGCACCGCCTTGTCCTCGGTGATCGGCATCTACCTCATCACCGACACCCGTGACGGCCGCCACTACGTGGGCAAGGCCGACGGCGCGGAAACCATCCTCCAGCGGTGGGCCGCCTACGCCACCAACGGTCACGGCGGCAACGTCGAGCTCCGCAACCTCACCCCGAGCACGTTCCGACTCTCGGTGCTGCGGGTCTTTGACCCGTCCACGCCAACTCGAGAGATCGACGCCGTCGAGAGCCACTACAAGCATGCCCTCGACTCCAGGCGACACGGGCTGAACCGGAACTGATGCGTCGGCCCGACTGGGCCCATCCTTAACCGAGGCCGGCGATGCGCTTCAGGGCGGTAGCAAGGTCGGGGTAGACCTCCGGTGCCGGCGCGCGGCCAGTCCTAGGCCGCAAGATCGTGACGTTGTTGGTCTTCTCGTGAGTGACCAGGTCGGCGGCAAGTCGGCCCTTGATGAGGAGCACGATCTTCGGCAGGTCAATGCTGAGAAGCTTCCCTCGAATCTTCTCGTCGAGGATGTGCTTGCCGGTGGGATCGAGGGCGAAGCAGGTGTCTCCAGTCCACCAGAGGAAGTCGGGGTAGAACGTGCTCGAGCCGCCGACCTTCATCGGTAGGGGGATGCCATAGCCCTCGCCACGGACGGGGTTGCGCATCCAGGTGCCCTCGTTGAGGGCGTCCAGCGCCTTGGCGAACTCGAGCTCTTCGGCGTTGAACGCAGCGCGGCTGTAGGCCGGATGGAGCGCGTTGGTGAACGACTCCATGTTGGTGTTGCTCGGGACGTGAGACCGGGGGTGCCAAATCTCCTCACCGAGGATCTCATTGGGGACCAGGTCGACCGTGGCCTCGAACTGGCGCACGACCCTGTCGGCGAGGGCAGCCAGTTGACGTTGGGCGTTCGAACCCGCGCAGGCCCATTGCTCGAACGCCGGGCCGGTGAAAGTGGTGGGCTCGATGAGGTGGGCGCAGTGTCTGCTTCCGATGACGATCCGTCGGCGGAGGTACTCGCCGTTGGGTCGACGCATGCTCGCGGCGAGTTCCTTGTAGCGGGTGACGTCGTCGTTGCCGCGCAGTGAGATCACGCGGGTGGTACGGGCGCCCGGCGCTTCAAGGTCGATGTCGGCGTAGGTGCGTCGCGAGGTCATTCCGATCTCGGCGAGCTCGTCGTCGAGCGAGGCGTCGCCGAGTTGGTACTCCGGAAGCGAGAGCTTGTCGGCAAGGTCGGCCTTGACCGGGATGGGGTCGAGTGGCTCTTTGCGCGTGCGGAGCCTGATCGCGGGGGTGGACCCGCCGCTCTCGTCATCGACGGCGTAGAGGGCGAGTTCCCGCTTGAGGCCCTCGACGATGCTCTCGAACTGGGCGTTGGCGACCCGGACGAACAGAGTGGCGGTGTTCAAGTCGTCGTCGTCGAAGTGGCCAGCCCCCGGCTGGCGCAGTGCCCGGCCGATGACCTGGGAGATTCGAACGAAGGAGTTCGACTCGTCGTCGAAGTACTCGATGTAGGCCTCGGGGTCGTCCCACCCTTCCTGCAGGGCTCGGTTGCAGATGATGTGACGGTGGTGAGGCTGCAACTGTGCCAACGAACTCACGCGCACCGCGTCATCAGGCAGGACCTTGGTCTGGGTGTAAACCGCGATCTCGTCGGCGGGCACACCATGGTCACGAAGGAACTGCCAGATCGCCTCAGGGCGCGAGATCACCTCGCCCCTGGCGGCCGACGGGTTGGACCGCTCGACCACGTACAGGGCCTTCGGATTCACGTCCAGCCGCTCGACCTCGGCCTTGCTGACCAGCTGGCGGTGCAGCTCGACGGTCTCGGTGAGGAGGGTCTCGGCGTCGGAGTCGAAGTTCTCCACCGAAATGGTGTGCTTAAGGAGTTGCGCCTCGACGACGTCCCGGGTCTGGACCCGGACCTGGCCCTTCTCAGCGACGTTGGCGAGCAACTCGTCCTTGCGGACGATGTCGGCGAACTGTTCGAAGCGGCCCTCTGGGGGCGTAGCCGATGCCATTAGGAAACCGACAGGGTTGAGGCCGATCAGCTGGTCGAGCTGGGCGGGAGTCTGGTTGTGGCTCTCGTCGTAGACCACGTAGAGCGGCCGTTGCAGCTTGGTGCGCAACTGCTCCCAGGGCGACAGGTCGCCTCCCCAGTCCCGCTGGGGACGGTGCATGTTGAGGCGGGCGTCCGCACTGCCGCCGGCCTCCGCAGCCTCGGCCTCGTTCCACGACCCAACGGTGGTGACCCAGATGGTGAGGCCGTGCTTGTTCTCGATGAGTTGCTCCCACTCGCTCTTGCTGGGGCGCTCACGGAGCACAACGGTGTCGCGGGGGAGAAGGTGTCGGTACTTGCCGAGCAGGTTGCGGGCGGTCTGGTCAACGACGGCGCTGGACTTAGAGGTCCAGAGGACCAGTCCGTTCTTGAGGTCGCCAACGACGGTGGAGAGGATCGGTGTCTTGCCGGCGCCGGTGACCGCCTTGAGGTGGCCCACGAACGGAATGGGTGTTCTGCCGAGGGTGGGAGGTCCGTGCTCGGCGCAGACTTGCACCCACTCCTCGATCGCCTCGGAGAGCTGGCTGGCGGCCTGCTCTTGGAAGTCGAAGAGCCGGATCGTGGTGCTCACGCCTCGACCACCTCGAGGAGCTCCTCTTCCTCGAGGTGGAGCTGGGCCAGGATCTCGTCGGGGATCTGGCAGAAGACAAACGACTTGGTCTCGCTGCGCCGACACGTGGTGCCGTAGATCCGCACAGGAGTTTTCAGGCCGAGTTCCTTGGCCTCGGCGATGGCGGCGTTGATGACGTCGACGTTGACCTCGCTGTCCACCGGGCCGAGCCAGTGCAGCGCGATCGCCTCGCCACGCTGATTGCTGCCGATGATGAACTTGCTGCCGGTGACCGCCCGGATCCCGGAGCGCGCGCCGGACCGGTCGGTCTGACAGATCACGGCCGCGATCTTCTCGCGCTCGAGGTTGAGGATCGCCTTGCGGTCCAGCTGAGCGCCGGTGCGCATGAACGTGAAGCCGGTATTGAGCGAGTCCATCTCGATCGCGCGCTTCAAGCGTTCGGCGACCAGGGTTTGGGCGTACTTGTCTTCACCGTTGCCCTCTTCGATCAGGGCGAACCGGCGGTTCCCGCCATCCTTCTTGTTCAGCTGCAGAATGGCGTCGCCGGTGGTGCCGCTGCCGGCGAAGGCGTCCAGGACTAGGGCGTCCTTGCCTCCAGCGGCACCGACAAGGAGCTCGATCAACTCCATCGGCTTGGGAAACCGGAAGCCCTCGAAGTCGGACCCGAAGAGGGCCTTAAGCCGGTAGGCGCCGGCTCGGGCGTCGATGTCGATGACGCTGCGGAGCGAGCCCTTGTACTCGACCAGGTAGTCCTTCATCTGGACGATCTGCGTGAGCTTGTCGGGGAAGACGATGCGGCCCTCGTCGATGTGGCGCTGCATGGTGGCCGGTGGGAAGCGGTAGCCGTTGAGCGGCATCGCGTAGGCGGTCTTGGCTGTCGCCTTGACGACACCGCGCTTGCTCACGCCATACCGGTAGCCTCCGGGCTTGGGGTTGTGGACACGTCGGGCGCTTTGATACGGCCCCTTCTCGTCGAGCAGGTTGTAGGCCTTGAGCCGTCCCAGGGACTCCTCGTTGGCACGCAGCAGGGCGCGCCACCGGGTGGCGCGAGCGGCGAGGTCGGGGGTCTCCTTACTCAGCTCGTTGTACTGCTCGAGCAGGGCCTCCTTCACCTCATCTTCGGGAGTGCGCCAGCGCTGCGGGACCTTCTTGATGTTCTTGGCGTAGCAGACGACGTACTCGTGCTCGATGACAATCCGCGAGGGGTTGTTGTCAGAGGAACCCCTCCAAGCGATCACGCCGATGCGGTTGGTCTCGTCGAAGATCTCGTCAGCCAGCATCATGAGCCGGCCGAGCTCGATGTCGTTGATCGAGATGAAGATGACTCCGCTATCGGCCATCAGGTTCCAGATCGCGACCAGCCGAGGCGCCATGTAGTTGAGCCACTTGGTGTGCTTCTCGCCGTCCTCGTTGCTCACGTACTCGGCGTCGTCAGGGTCGGCGTCGGGGTCGTGGAACCGGGCGTCGCTGTAGCGGAAGTCGTTGCCGCCGCGGTTGTAGGGCGGGTCGATGTACACCACGTCGAAGCTGTCGCTGTACTGCGACCGCAGCGACAGCATCACCTGCAGGTTGTCACCCTCGATCACCATGTTTCCCGAGTCAGGACCGTGGGACAGCTCCGGGACAGACTCAAGAACGCGAGGAGCCGGCACTCGACTGCGGTAGGAGCGCCGCCCATGCCAGTGCATGTGCAGCCCACTTTCAGGGCGGACCGGCTCGGGCTGGGTACTCACACCGGAATCCTAGATGTGGCGGCAGATCCGTGGTTGAGCAGCCGCCGGTGAAAGCCTTCGCCGCAGCCCCGCGCGAGCCAGGACCTGGTTAGGTTCGGACCATGGCACGCGAGAGCAAGGAACTGCACCGCTGCGAGCGCTGCGGGAAGCCCACCGCCAGGCTGCTCGGTGCAGGCGCGCAGGTGCGCCTCAGGGACCCCGACCGCGTCCAGGTGCGTGTCGCCGCACTGGGGTACTGCTTGGACCACAAGGACGACGTCGTTCCCGACTGGGTCGCCGCGTTGGGGCCCGCCGACACCGTGGAACTGATCTCTGATCAGCTCGTCGAGCTCCGTCCCCGCGACGCGTCCGCCTTTGTCACCACGATGGAGCAGGCTTTGGGACAAGAGCTCGGAGGAGTCGTGCCGGTACACCCGGGCGCCGGCGTGCCGACCGCATGCACCCACTGCGGCGGTCGACTCCTGTGGGGCGAGGGCCCGCACGCCAGTGACGCCCGGGTGCTGGCCAAGACGGCCTTCGCCTGGGAATGTCAGGCCTGCCGAGCCGCCGGTCTCCTCACCGCGATCTGAGAGGTTCCGCGGTTCAGGTCAGACGCGGGTCGCCGTCTTCGTCGGGGACGATGCGGCGAGCCCCTCGTTCGAGATCATCGAGCAGGAGTTCCACCTCATGCACGGTCGCCCCGTCGACCCGCGACGGCCCGAACACGAAGATGTGGTGCCGCTCGATGTCCTCATCGATCGTGTCCGCCGTTAGCCCCACGAACTCCGGGTTGGGTGCCTCGCAGAACGAGAGCGCCCACCCGATCCGTACGCCCACCTCGCGGGCTCGTAGGTCGAGGCGCTCGACGTCCTCAGGTCTCAGAGCCATCGGCACACGGTAAGACGTGACAGTAGGAATGCGCTTGCAATCCGGTCAGCTCCCCCGCCTCGCGCGTGACCGCAGCTGGGCGGGTGCTCGGCCCCGAGGGCCTATCGTGATGAGGTGCAACCGGTCGACAAGAGCATCCGGGTCGACGACCCGGCTGAGCTGGCCGCAGTCATCGCTGCGGCGCTCGTTGGTGCCGAGCGCAGTTACCGCGAGGTCGTGCCCTACGACGACCCGGATGCTGAAGCACGAATCGCCTTGATTCGGTCATGTGGGCGGAAGGCCGGGCGACAGGCCGGGGTAGCAGTGCAGACCGCGGCCTCCGACGAAGAGGGCATCCTGCGTCTGGGGTCCATGGCGATCGCCACGCGCGCCCAAGGCCGCGAGGTCCACGTCGTGGCCACCGGTCCGCGCCCTTGAGCACGCACGGCGTCTCCCGCATACAACAGATTCTTCGTCCGTCCGGCGAGACGCCTTATTGGGTTGTCAGGGCGAACGCTTCCGGTCGAGCCAGCGTGGAGCAGCCTCCCGTGCAGCCCGCCAGAGGCCCCTCCCGCCGTCCCGGCCCGCTGCGGCCTCATCGGCACGGTGCTGGTTGACGTCGCTACGGTCGTCGGGAGGCAGCGGCTCGCCGGGAGCCAGCTCGAGGTGAATCGCGCGCAGCACTTCCTGGTGCCTCGCGGACGTCCGGCGAAGAAGATCAGGCTGATCGGCCCACCAGACCAGCTCGCCGGCGATTGACGCGGCCGTGACGTGCGGTGGGATGTGTCCGGCCCGGACGTCGTCGAGGTAGACGAGGTGCTCATCGAGCAGCGGCACGTCGCAGGTGGCGTAGTGGAGCCGGCTGAGCCACAGCCGGTGCCGGCCCTCGCGGATGTCTGCTTCCTCGGGCCAGTAGGTCACCGGCGAGTGCGGGCCCACCCAGCTCTGGGCCAGATTGTGCTCGGTGACGCTGAGTCCGAACGGCACGTCGACCTCGACCTGGTGGAGGCGTAGCAGTTGGTCGACGTCGTCCGGGATCTGCGAGACGGCGTGGCGCACTGCGTGCAGGATCAGGTGCCAGTCGACGTCGAGCTCGCTGATCTCGCGAGGGCTGCGCTGGTCCGTCACGTCGGGGTCCTCGGCGATGAGGGGCATCGACCCCGGCCACCACATCCAGCCCCACGGATGTGCGACTGTGAGCGACGTTTGCCGACGAGGGACCCCGGTCGCGGCTCGGCGCTGCAGCTTGTCGGCGTCGAGCGGCTGCGGGGCCCACGAGGTGGACGTCATCAGGCGTCGCCGTAGGGTGAGCCGTTGACGTGCGGGTGGCGACCGGCCTCGTCGAGCCGGCTGCGCAGCTCCTCGGCGCGGGCGCCCCGCACGTGGGCTGCGGGCATCCGGGCCCAGATGACGCCGGCGCCGCCCGGGGCGAGCCATCCCAGGTCCTGCATCGCCTCAGCCGCGTCCTCGATCGTGTACGCCAACAGATCTCCGAGGTCGTCGACCAGGGCATCTTCCTCGGCCCAGGCCCACTCCGAGTGCCGGGCAACCAGCCGCGCCAGCTCTGTCGCACTGCGCCGACGGCCCTCGGTGTAGCGAGGTGCCTGCACCGTGATCGCTTCGCGAGCGGCCTGGCGCAGCCACTCCGCGCGGCGCACACCCCGTTCGTCGGCCGACATGTCGACGCGCTCAAGCAAGTCGGGCGGCAGGCGGGTGGTCACGCGTTCGCCGATCTCGGGTCTGGCCATGCTGCTAGAGTAGCGCCGTAAAGTCATCCAAACAACGTCGGATAAAAGTGCAAACGGCGCCGATAATCTACCTTATGTCAGTTCGTAGTCTGCGTATTGCATCAGATGAATCAGCGACGCCGAGGCCGCCTCACTTCCCTTTGACGTAAGGCGAACCACGCGCTGACCTGCGGGAACGCTGCCCGACGCGGCGGTTTCTGTGGTCGTCAACCAAGTTCAGGAAGACTGGATCTGCACACCTCGCAGCGCGCGCGACACGCCGCTGACCTGCATGAACACACTAGAAGTCTCATCGGATGCATCATTGATTCAGTGGTTGTAACCGGATTTCTGGGGAGTTTCGATGCAGATTGACGGCTCTGGACGGGTCCAATTGGTGCCGTCCGTGCCGGTCCTGCGGCCCGACGAGCAGGTGCTCCAACTGATGCTCGACGGCTGGCGCAACCAGCAGCTGTCCCGCAACCTACAGTTCGCCACGATCGAGCAGCGGCTGCGCTGCGTGCAGCGGTTCCTGGACCACGTCAACGAGGACCCGTGGCACTGGACGCCCGCCATGGTCGAGGAGTTCTCCGCCGACCTGCGCACCGTCAAGCACGTCGCCCACTCCACGCTCCGCGGCTACCACTCCGCGCTGCGCGCGTTCACCAGCTACATCAGCAACCCCGACTACGGCTGGGACCGCATCTGCGAGCAGCACTTCGGCACCCACCCGGCCCAGGTCTTCTTCGACTGGAACACCGCTCCCCACGTCCAGGAGTACGACGGGCGCCCGACAAAGCGTCCGTACACCCGCGAGGAGATCAGCGCGCTCTTCGACCACGCGGACGACGAGGTCGAGCGCATCGGCCACTCCACTCGCAAGGGCTGGCGGGCCGCCTATCGCGACGCGGTCATGATGAAGATCGCCTACGCCTACGGCCTCCGGTTCAACGAGCTGCGGCATCTCCAGACCGTCGACTTCGCCCGCAACCCGCACGCCCGTGAGTTTGGTGCCTTCGGCGTCTGCAAGGTCCGCTACGGCAAGGCACGACGAGGGTCCCCACCGAAGCCACGCAGCGTTCTGACCGTCTGGCGGTGGACCCCCGGCATCCTCGAGGACTGGCTCGTTAACGGCCGCGGCGATCCCGGCACCCTCGACCTGTTCCCCAGCGAACGCGGTGGCCTGGTCGTCGAGTCGACCCTGATCCGGCGGGTCCGCCGCTACTGCGAAGAGTTGGGCTTCTCCGACGGCCTGGACCTCCACTCCCTCCGCCGCTCCTACGCCACCCACCTCCTCGAAGCCGGCTGGGACCCCCGGTTCGTCCAAGATCAGATGGGTCACGAGCACGCCGCGACCACCGGGATCTACCAGTTCGTCTCCGACGAGTTCCGCCGCTCCACTCTCAGGAGCGCGCTGGACCGCACGGTGAACGAAGCCCTTCAACGAACGACCGAGGACGGAACCTCATGAAGCGCAAGGTCGACTACACCTGGCGGCTGGCCGAGCTGATGGCGGCCCGCGGGCTGCACAACACCACCGACCTCATCCCCCTGCTGGCCGAACGCGACATCACCCTGTCGCGACCGCAGGTCTACCGCCTCGTCAACCAGCGCCCGGAGCGAGTGTCACTCCAGGTGATCGCGGCGCTGTGCGACATCTTCGACTGCACGCCCGCCGATCTCGTCACCACCACCGCGGCCGACGCAAGAGTCCGCAAGACCGGCACCGCTTCCCCACCGAATGTCGTCGCGCTCGACCGCACGGTTCGGCCCCGCCGCGCCAACATCCTCGACGAGTAGCGGCGAGGTGTTCTTGTGGATCCGAAGCCGGCTGGCCTCTACCCTCGCAACACCAAGCAGGGCCGGCCCCGCGCGACCGCGGCCAAGAACGGCCCGTGCACCCGGTGCGACCGCGGCATGCCCCGTGTCGCAGCGACGTGGCCGGAAGGACGGCTTTGCTTCGTCTGCTTCTACGAGGCGACCAGGACCTACGGCAGGTGCCCCGACTGCCGACAAGACCGCCTGCTGCCCGGCCCGACCAACGATGCGGGCCGAGCCACCTGCTCGACCTGCGCCCGGATCCCCTACGACTTCCACTGCGAACGCTGCGGCAACGAAGCCGCTCATCAGCGCGGTCGTGTCTGCGTCCGCTGTGCCCTTCGTGACGACCTCCACGGCCTGCTCGGCGGCGTCCCAACCAATCCCGCCCTCCGCGGCCTGATCGACGCCCTCTGTGCCGCCGAACGGCCCGAGTCCATCCTCGTCTGGAAGCGCTCAGCCAAGGTCCAAGAACTGCTGAGCGGCCTCGGCGACGGCACCATCCCGGTGTCGCACGAGGGCCTCGACACCGTGCCCGGCAGACCCACCGAACATCTCCGCGCGCTCATGCAGCACCACGGCCTACTCCCCCAGCGCGACCCCTACCTTCCCCGCTTCGAGCGATGGATCGAAACCAAACTCCATGGACTCCCAGACCCGGTGCGCCAACCCGTCGAGCACTTCGCAACCTGGCACCACCTCCGACGGATCCGGGCCAAGGCCGACGCCGGCGCGACCACAAGCGGCCCGATCCACTCGGCCAAGCAGGAGATCACTGAGACGGTCAAGTTCCTTGTGTGGCTCCACGAGACCTACCAACGCACCGCCGCCACCTGCACTCAGCAAGACGTCGACGAGTGGCTGGCTAACGGACCGACCACGCGCAGCGCGATCAGGACGTTCTTCGTCATCACGAAGAGGTCGCGGCTCAACACGACCGTCGCGGTCGCGCACCGGTCAGCGAAGACCAGTCCGTCGCTGAGCCAGGACCAGCGGCTCGCCTGGATCCACGAACTCCTCACCGGAAGGAGCGATTCGCTCCCCTACCGCGTCGCCGGGATGCTCCTGCTGCTCTACGCCCAGCCGCTGGTCAAGGTCGTCGCGCTCCCGACCAGCGTCCTCGACGTCGGCGACTCCGGCATGAGCATCACCCTCGGCTCGCACCCGACCGACGTCCCCGAGCCGTTTGCCTCCCTCGTCCGCGAGCACCTCGCCGCTCGACCAAACCTGCGCACCGGCGCCGGGCCCGACAACCTCTGGCTCTTTCCCAGCACCCTGGCCGGCCGACACCTGCACCCCAACACCGTCATGGACCGGCTCCGCGACCTCGGCGTCAACCTCCTCGGCGCCCGCAACCGGGCCATCGGCGAGCTCGTCCTCGAGTGCCCGCCCTCCCTCGTCGCCGAGGCCCTCGGCTACAGCGCCCAGGTCGCGTTCCTCCACGCTGATAAGGCCGCCGAGCCCTGGGCACGCTACGCCGGGCGATCTGCGTTGTGAGCCGGGCCTGGGGACGAGGTCGACCGATCCCGTCGCACCTCCAGAGCGGGGGCGCGCAACTCGTGCTGAACCGTAAAGAATCGGGCGCTGACGTTACGGATCCGGTCAACCGTAAAGAGACGTAAGGCAGTCCCACCCGGGCACTCTCTCGCCCCGCAAGCCGATCGTCACGCGGAGCGTGACCAGTACGGGATCCCTTTGCGGCGATGGCGAACGCTCGCCGTGGCAGGAAATCTTCGCCTCCTCGACAGGATGCCCACCCGCGGTCACAGGTATCGGGCGAAGCCGACTGAACAGCCGGAGTTGCGGCCGACATCACAGACGGATTCCTATGCCTGGGGTTCTTCGTCGCCATGAGTGGTTTGGTTCGCCGACCCCCAGAGCGGGTACGAGTCAGATCTCGTGCCGCGCTTGTGTCATTCCTGAGGCTTCAGGATCGAGCACGCGAATCACCAGCTGTGGCTTCTCCTCCAGGGGCGCATCCGGCGCTAGGCGGGTCCACGTGCTGTCAATCATAGGCTGCAGGAAGAGGTGCCCGAGTTGACGCACCAGGACGCCGATGACCTGACTGGTGTCCCGGTGGGCCGTCGAGGCGAGTCCCGCTGTTCGCAGCGCTGCGACTTGCTCTGCCGTGAAGTCCGCGAGCATCTCCAGGATGTGGCTCCGACCACCCGTTGGGTCGAGCACGGCGCGACGCAGGTAGTTGACGACAGCAGGGTTCTCCTCCAGCATCCGGGCGACGGCTGCATCACGCGCGATGGCGACCTCGCGAGCGCTCCGGCCGTCGGGAGCCTGGGTGATGGCGTCGGCAAAGAACTCGACGATCCGCCGCTCCAGCGCGTCGCGCAGCCCGTCCTTGGTGCGGTAGTGGTGCACGACCAAGCCGACCGTCACGTCGGCTGCCTCGGCGATGGCGCGCATCGACGTGCCGTCCTCCCCGTTGTCGGCGTAGAGCGCGAGTGCGGCGTTGCGAATGCGCGCCTTTGCCGTGAGGTCCGCAGAGCCGGCGGTGGCACGGCTACCTGAGGGCACCGGGATCACGCTCCTGATCTGTGCATGGGATTGCGATTCTACTGTCGCTCTGCCACCAGGGACCGATGGCTCACCGCTGTCCGGGCCTGAGCTCGACCCAGAGTCCCTCGACGTCGGCGCACACCGTGTCGCCATGCGTGAGGTCCCCACGGACGAAGCGCTTGCGGCCCTCGACCCGGTCGATCCACGCACGCACGGCAAGTTCGACGCCGATCGGGGTCACTGACCTGAAGTTGGTGTGGAGGTACGCCGTCCGGGAAGGCGGGAGATCGAGCCTGATCAGGAGCCAGCTGAGCACGTCGTCGAACAGCGTGGCCACCGCTCCTCCGTGCGCGGCCATGTTCTCGCCGACGTGGAACCGACCGAAGACGACCTTGCCGGACGTCTCCTGCGGGCCGACCACCTCGTCGTAGACCTTGGGGACCATCGCCTGCCCGCGGCCGGGGCGATCGTGCCAGTGGCCCCACAGCCGGTGCCTCTCGTCGACCTGGCACCCAGACAGTCCCGATGCCAGTTGCGCCACCTCGTCGCGCAGCCGCTCCGTGGCCGCGAAGTCGGGCGCCGCGCCGGCGATGGCGTCGAGCAAACCGCGGACCTCGCCGATCATCGCGTCGTACGCGTCGCCCAACTCGTGTGGCCCTGGTGGCGCCGAGGTGGCCCGTTTCAGTGCAGCAATGCCGTCGGGCTGCGTCGCGCCTGCAAGCGTCATCGGCCTCAGCATCTCCGCCTCAGCTTTCGTAGCCGCTGGCGGTCACGATGATCTGGCCCGAGACGTGGCGGTTCCACTCGTGCTCATGACGTGCCGGATCGCGCGTCAGACCGCGCGGGCCTGCTCCTTCCAGAACTGGGCGCGGATGACCTTCTTGTCGATCTTGCGTGCGGGCGTGAGGGGCAGCTCGTCCACGAAGTGGATGTTCTTGGGCGCCTTCACCGAGCCGATGGCCTGCTTGCAGGCGGCGATCAGGGCCGCCTCGTCGGTGCCACTGTCGTCCGACGGCACCACGATGGCGGTCACCCGCTCGCCCCACCGCTCGTCGGGCACGCCGATCACGGCGCACTGTCCGACGCCCGGGAGCTGCAGCATCGCGGCCTCGACTTCGGAGGGATAGACGTTGAAGCCACCGGAGATGATCATGTCCTTCTTGCGGTCGAGGATGTAGAGATAGCCGTCCTCGTCCAGGCGACCCACGTCCCCGGTGTGGTGCCAGCCGTGCTCACGGACCTCGGCCGTCTTGTCCGGGAGGTTGTGGTAGCCCGGGGTGACCAGGCGACCGCGGACGACGATCTCGCCGACATCGCCGACCGGCAGCAGCTCACCGTCGTCGGCCATGATCGCGACCTGCGTGCCCCATGTGGGCCGACCGCAACTCGCCAGGCGCTCAGGCCGATCGCCGGCCGCGGCGTCCGCGAGCTCCTCGGGTGTGAGCCAACTGATGAAGCCGGGCACCTCGGCCTGTCCGAACGACTGGCCGATCCAGGGCCCCAAGGTCTCGATGGCCTCCCTCAGCCGGTGCGGCGCGACCGGAGCCGCAGCGAGCCAGAGCAGCTCCATGCTCGACAGGTCCCGGGCCGAGCGCCTCTGCTCATCCGTGAGGTCGTAGAGAGCGGTCGGCGGCATGAAGGTGTGGGTGATCCGCTCGGTCTCGATTGTGTCGAGCACGCGCGCGGCGTCGAAGCCCGGCAGTACGACGCTGCTGGCGCCTTGGCAGACCATCAGGCCGGCCATGATGCCTGCGGCATGCGTCATCGGGGCGGAGACCAGCACGACCGGATGCTCCGAGTCCGGGAAGTGCCGGCTGGTCAGGTCCATCATCACCGACCAGACCGCGTTGGTGATGACCACGGGCTTGGAGCCGCCGGTGGTCCCACCCGTGGGGATGAGGGCGGCCAACGCTTCCGGCCTCCCGTGCTCGTCGTTCCAGTCCTCGAGCGCGATGTCGGCTCCGCCGGCGATCAGCTCGTCGACGGTGATGGCACCGGCGACGGGCGCGTCCACGGCGACCACGAGCTGCAGGGACGGCACAAGCTCGCGGAGGGCGGGCATCTGGTCGGCGAACCGCGAGTGGACGAAGATCGCCTTCAGCTGGACCTCGCGAGCGAAGTCGGCAGTCGACTCCAGGGCATTGCGCGGGTTGAGCGGCACCCAGGCGCCGCCGGCGCGCCACAGGGCGAGCATGGCGAGCAGCGCCTCGGCGCAGTTGGGCGCATAGACGCCGACCGAGTCGCCCACCTCGAGGCCCGCGGCCCGCAGGCCCCGACCGACCTGCTGGGAGAAGTCGGCACCCTCGGCGAAGGTGAACTCCTTGTCTTTGCCGGACTCGGAGATGAGAAGTCGAGACGGATGCTGGCTTGCGGCCTGGTCGAAGAAGTCGATGATGCGCATGAAAAACCTTTCAGATGGGGGGTCAGTTGCCGGCCACGGAGGGGAGCCACGTGGCCAGGTCGGGGACCAGGAAGAGGAGCACGATGAGTAGGAGTTCCAGGGGCACGAACCACATCACGCCGCGGAACGCCTCGCGGACACTGAGCCCCGGCGTGGTGCCCGCCACCATGTAGGCGTTCAGGCCGAACGGCGGGGTGATCAGGCCGATCTCGATGGCCTTGACCACCACGATGCCGAACCAGATGCCGTCGTACCCCAGACCTGTCATCACGGGGTAGGTCAGGGGGACCGCGATCAGCAGGATCGAGAGGCCGTCGATGAACATGCCCAGGATCAGGAACAGGATGACCACGAGGATGGCGACCACGAGGGGCGAGGCCGAGATCCCGGTGACCCACTCCCCGAACGCCGCAGGAACGCCGGCGATGACGAGGAAGTAGCTGAAGACGGCACCGCCGATCAACAGCGCCATCGTCATACCGGTCAGTCGGGTCGACTCGGCGAAGGTCTCTCGGGCGTCCTGCCAGCGCGTCCCCTTCGGCAGGTGAAGGGCGTCGGAGCAGTAGAAGACCAGAGCCAGGAGGGCGCCGAGCGCGGCCGCCTCCGTCTCGGTGGCCACTCCCAGGTAGATGCCGCCCATGATGACGCCGAACAGGATGCCGAGCCGGACGATGCTGGAGACCCGGTATTCGCCGAAGCCCGCCGAGGGAACTCCATCCGAGGAGCCATTCCCGGCAGCGGAGATCTCTGCAGCGGGGGACTCCTGAGTCGGGAGCCGGGTCGACGGGGACCTCGACCCTGTCGCCACCAGGACGGGTTCGGACGCCGCCAGGACCGGCTCGCGACCGAACAGGTCAGGCTGCAGCTTGGCGCGGATCATGATGGCGACGGCGAAGACCAGCGCGCTGACCAACCCGGGCATGATGCCAGCCAGGAGGAGGTCGCCGATCGACTCACGCGTGAGGATGCCGTAGAGCACCAGGGCGACGCTGGGCGGGATCAGGATGCCGAGCGTGCCCGCGGCACCGATGACCCCGGCTGCGACCACCTTGTTGTAACCGTGGCGGACCATCTCCCGCACCGTGGTCGGCCCCAATGCCACGACCGTCGCAGCGCTGGATCCCGACACTGCGGAGAATGCGGCGCACGCGACCACGGCGGCGATCGCCAGCCCGCCGGGCAGACGGCGGGTCAGCCGCGCCGCGAAGACGAATCCGTCTGTTGCCAGTCGGCCGCGGCTGGCCATCACGCCGAGCGCGATGAAGAGGGGGACGATGATGATTCCGTACGACGCGGAGGTGTCGTAGGGCATGCGGGCCAGCACGGACTCGGCCGCGAAGTGATCCTGGACGAAGTAGACCCCGACCACGCCGGAGACGAGCAGGCTGAACGCCACCGGCACGCGAGCGACGAGGAGGGCGATCAACAGGACCGCCACGCCAAGGACGAGCAAGGGATCGGTCATCACACGTCACCCGCCAGCTCGTGTGCGTGACGCTCGCTCGGTTCGAGGATCAGGCCGAGCGCCGATGCGGCGATCTCTGCAGTGAGCACCCCCAGTCCGATCGTGACGAGGAACCTCGAGGGCCACGTCGGCATGTTGGCGATGCCGATGCTGACCTCTGCGCTGCGCAGTGCGTCGACCGCGATGTGCCAGCTGGCCCACGTGGCCCACGCTGTGACGAGCGCGCTGACCAGGAGACCGGCCGCCTGCAGCAGGTTGGCCACCCGGGGCGTCAAGCGGGAGGTCGCGAGGTCCACCGAGACGTGACCGTCGCGCATCTGCGTCGCGGCTAAGGCACCGAAGGTCATGGCCACCATCAGCATCTCGTTGAGCTGGATGGAGGCGGGAACGCCCACCCCGGCCACGTTGCGGTAGACCACATCGCTGGCGCTCAGCAGGATCATCGCGACCAGGGACACCGCGCCGACCACCAGCAGGGTCGAGGCGACCCGGTGGATCCAGCGGACCGGGGCAGGTTCGGCGTGGCTGCTCACGACGAGGATCCGCACTGGTTCAGGGAGGACTCGTATCCCGACTCGGCCGCGAACTCGTCGTAGGCCGCGTGGAAGGCGTCGTAGAAATCATCCACCGTCGCCTGGTCGTGGCCGGCCTTGACCACGGTGTTCTTGTAGGCCGCGACGTACTGGTCGCCGATGCTCTCCTTGACCTGCGCACGATCCGCGCCATCCCAGACGTTGACCTCGCCGCCGAGCTCGAGCAGCCTCTCGCAGCGCGACTTCTCCAGCTCGGTGACGAACTCGACGTTCTTCTCCGCGACCAGCTCGGCGGAGACCTCGTCGATGACCTGCTGCAGGTCCGCGGGCAGGCCGTCGTAGAACGCCTTGCTCACCCCGATGGAGCTGGAGGCGTAGTGGCCGTAGCCGATGTCCGTGATCTGGGGGACCGCCTCGGCCAGGCCCAGGTCGACCGCGGTGTCGAAGGGGAAGCCCCCGACACCGTCGATGACGCCGCGCTCGACGGCGGAGAAGATCTCCCCGGCGTCGAGGAACACCGCGTCCGCGCCGAGCTCCTTGAGGACGCTCGCGAAGGGGCCAGCGGCGCGGAACCGCTTGCCGGCGAGATCCTCCACGGACTCCACCGGCTCCTTGGTGGCGACGACGGTCGGGCCGTAGGCCACGAAGTACGCCAGGTGCAGGCCCGCGTCGTCGAACTCTGCCCGGAAGTCCTCGTTCTCGTCGAGCAGCTTCTGCAGCGCCTGGGCCTGGGCCGGGCCGTCGTAGGTCTCGTACGGCAGGCCGGCGACCTGGTAGAGCGGCATCTCGTTCGGGTAATAGGCGTTGGAGATCCAGCCACCGGTCACCCGTCCTTCGCGGATCGCCGAGAGGGTCTCGGAGGCGGGCACCAGGGACTCGTTGTAGTACGGCGTGATGTCGAGGCGGCCGTCGCTGCGTTTCTCGACCTCCTCCATCCACCAATTGGTGGGATCGAGGAAGCCCTCCTCGGGCAGCGGGAAGGCCATGGTCATCTGGTGGGTCTCACCTCCCGAGCCTTCGGATGCGCCGCCGCACGCGGCACGGAGGTGGCGAGGACTGCACTGAGGGCGAGGGCGAGCGGTCGAGTCCTGAACATGGGAGGTCCTAGGGGTTGAGTGGGTGGTGGGGCGGGGTGCGGCCGTCAGCCGAGGACGGTGACGATGGCGGCGCCGCCGAGGCCGACGTTGTGCTGCAGCGCGACGCGGGCACCGTCGACCTGGCGGCCACCGTCCGCCGTGCCGCGCAGCTGCCAGGTGAGCTCGGTGATCTGGGCGAGACCGGTGGCTCCGAGCGGGTGCCCCTTGGAGAGCAGGCCTCCCGACGGATTCACTACGACCTGGCCGCCGTAGGTGTTGTCGCCGTTGCGGATGAACTTCTCGGCCGTGCCGCGCGGGGTGAGGCCGAGGGACTCGTAGGTGAGGACCTCGTTGACGGTGAAGCAGTCGTGCAGCTCCACCACGTCGACATCGTCGGGGCCGACGCCGGCCTGCGCATAGGCCTGCTGGGCCGCGGTCTCGCTGATGCCGAAGCCCACGGCGTTGCCCAGGTCATCGGCGTCGAACGAGTCCGGGGTGTCGGTCGCAAATCCCTGGCCGAGGACCCGGACGGTCGTGTCGATCCCACGCGCCCTCGCGAAGTCGTCGCTGCACACGATAACCGCGGCCGCCCCGTTGGTGGGCGGGCAGGCCTGGAGCCGGGTGAGTGACTTGAAAAGGACGGGGGACGCGAGCACCTCCTCGACCGTCACCGTGTCGCGGAAAACTGCGTTGGGGTTCATCGCGGCGTGCCTGCGGGCCTTGACCGCGACCTGGGCGAACGTCTCGGGCGCGGGGCCGTAGGTTTCCATGTAGTCCGCGCCGGCTGCGCCGAAGAGGAGCAAGGCCATCGGGATGTCCTCGACGACGTCGTAGCGCTCCTTGGCCACGTCGATGAAGTTCTGCAGCGGGTTGGGGCGGTCCTCCCAATTGGCCTTCAGGGCACCACGCTGCATCTGTTCGAAGCCGAAGGCCAGTGCACAGTCGACGGCGCCGCTGGTCACGGCCTGGGTGGCCAGCCACAGGGCCGACGAGCCGGAGGAGCAGTTGTTGTTGACGTTGACGATCGGGATGCCGGTCATGCCCACCTGGTAGAGGGCGCGCTGGCCGGAGGTGGAGTCGCCGTAGACGTAGGAGGCGAAGGCCTGCCTGACGTCGGACAGCTCTAGGCCGGCATCAGTGAGTGCCCGGCCGACGGCGTCTGCGGCCATCACGTCATAGGCGGCGGACTTGCTGGGGGTAGTGAAGGGAGTCATTCCCACTCCCGCGAGGACAGGCTTGGTCACGGTGGCATCCGTTCGTTCGAGGGCTCGACGGTCCCTCAACCGTTCCACTCCAAACACCCCGCGTCATTGGCGGGCGTGTCAGACGTCACACCTCGTCGTTGTCGGTGGGGACAACGGCGCGTGCAGCCTCCAAGGCCCAGGCCAGACCGACGAGGTCCTCGGTCGAGTCCAGGTCGACGCCGGTCAGTTCGGCGTACCTCCGCAGCCGGTAGCGCAACGTGTTGGGGTGAACCACCAGGTGGTCGGCCGCCCGGGCGACGTTGCGGTCGTGGGCGAGGTGGGCTCGCAGGGACTCCTCGATCAGGGCACCGAGTGTGGGCTCCTGCGCCAGCGGGTCGAGGTACCTCGCGCGCAGTCGCGCGTTGAGGTCGCGGTCGTCGTCGACGAGCAGTCTCCACGACAGGTCGGCCGGACCCTTCGTCCCGTGCTCGGCCCGCCGGAGCATCCACGCGAGGATGCGCCCGGCCACCGCGAAGCTGGCCGAGATGTCGGCGAGACGCACGGGCGGACCCACCGCCACCGAGGCGTCAGGAGCCGCTCCGGCGGACGCTCTCGAGGCGGCCGAGACCACGCCGACGCAGTCGCGCCCCAGCACGGTCACCACGGCTCGCTCTCCGCCCCGCGTGTAGTGGTCCTGCAGCGACCGGCAGAGCCCTTCTGCGTCAGCAGGACGTCGGGGACGCGCGCGCAGCCCGACGTAAGGCAGCTCCGGATCAAGCCGGTAGACCAGCGCCTCGGCCTCGAGGGCCGAGCCCGCGAGCCGACCGGCCACCAAGGCTCGGACGAACCCGTCGCGATGGGACTGCTCACGCATGGCGATCTCGACCATGCGCTGCTGCATGAGCGACGTGGACCGCTGCAGCACCACATGACTCGCGCGCCACAACAGCTGGCTCGACGCCAGCACCACCTCCGCCGACACCTGGCGCTGCTCCCCCAGCTCGATGAAGCGGGCAAGGATCGCCCCCATCACGATGTTGTGGCCCTGGATCATCTGCTCAGTGGTGATCCCAGCCTGGATCCGCTCGCCGATGATCGCGTCCAGCCGGTCCATGATCTCGCGGGGGACCGACCCGCCCTCCGTGCGCAGGACGTGGACGGTGAGGGCGAGATTGAGCTGAACCGACCTCCTGATGGCTTCTGCGCCCACGCGCTCATAGACGGACAGCTCGCCGCGCAGTCGGCGGTCCACCCCGGCGAACACCTCCTTATCACTGGCGAGGAGCGCATCCACGGTCGTTCGATAGGCGGGATCGGTTAGTTCCAGTCTCGTCATGTGTCGCTCCCTTCCTCGCCCCACGATCTCATCGGGTTGAACTCTTCACCAATGAGGCCGTACGATCGCATCGTGAACTGTACAAATGTACAGTCTGATGGATCGGCACGCTGAGGAGAGTCGTGACCCTTCGAGAGGCAGTCATCATCGACGCCGTCCGCACCCCCGTCGGCCGCCGTGGCGGGCAATTGGCGAATTGGCATCCCACGGACCTGCTGGCGCACACGCTGCGTGCCCTGGTGGACCGGTCCGGTGTCGACGTGACGACGTTGGCCGATGTGGTCACCGGCTGCGTGCTGCAGTACGGCGAGCAGGCCGGCAACGTCTCGCGGTGGGCGAGTCTGGGCGCTGGGCTCCCCGAGGACCTTCCGGCGGTGACGATCGACCGGCAGTGCGGCTCGGGTCAGCAGGCGATCCACTTCGCGGCCCAAGGCGTGCGCAGCGGTGAGTACGACTTCGCCATCGGCGCCGGCGTGGAGTCGATGAGCCGGGTCGACCTCGGTCCGCTGTTCAACCCGAGCCAGGGGCTCGGCCCGTGGTACGGCGAGCGGGCCCTGGCCCGCTACGACGGCCACATCCACGTCCAAGGCCCCTCGGCGGAGATGATCGTCAAGAAGTGGGGCTTCACCCGCGAAGAGCTCGACGCCTACAGCGCCGAGAGTCACCGTCGCGCGCACGCCGCCACCGAGGCCGGCTACTTCACCCGACAGCTCGTCACCCTGGATGGGCGGGACGGTCCGATGACACGCGACGAGGGCATCCGCCCCGAGGTCGACCTGGACAAGATGGCCGCGCTGCGTCCCGCGTTCGGCGAGGACGGAGTGCTCACCGGCGGGAACTCCTCCCAGATCAGCGACGGTGCCGCCGCCGTCCTGGTCGCCGAGCGGGCCGCCGCCGAGGAAGCAGGGTTGCGGCCGCGAGCAGTGATCCGCGCGATGGCTGCGGCTGCGGACGACCCGGCCCTGCAGTTCACCGCGATCCTGCCCGCCGCCCACAAGGCGCTCGACGCCGCGGGCCTGAGGATCGAGGACATCGACCGGATCGAGGTGAACGAGGCCTTCTCGCCGGTGCCGCTGCTGTTCGCCCGTGAGTTCGGAATCGGCACCCACCGGCTCAACGTCAACGGTGGCTCGATCGCGGTGGGACATCCCCTCGGCTCCACCGGTGCCCGGATGATGACCGACCTGCTCAACGAGCTCGAACGTTCCGGCAGCCGCTACGGGCTGCTCACCATCTGTGAGGGCGGCGGGATGGCCAACGCCACCGTCATCGAGAGGATCGCCTGACCCATGGACTTCACGAACCGCACCTTCCTCGTCACCGGCGGGACCTCGGGTCTCGGCGGGGCCACCGTCCAGGCGCTCCTCGAACGGGGTGCCCGGGTGGTCGCCGCGGACCTCACGGGCGAGGCCCCGGCGGGTGCTGTCTTCGCGCGGACCGACGTGACCGACGAGGCGCAGGTCCGGTCCGCGATCAAGACCGCCGTGGAGCTGGGCGGCTTCGCCGGCGCCGTCAACTGCGCCGGCATCGGCACCCCCGCCAAGGTGCTGTCCCGGGGCGAGCCGCACCCGCTCGAGCTGTTCTCCACGGTGCTGGCGGTCAACCTGGCCGGCACCTTCAACGTCACCCGCCTTGCGGCCCAGGCCCTCAGCGAGGGCGAGGCCGGTCCCGACGGTGAACGCGGCGTGGTGGTCAACACCGCGTCGGCGGCCGCCTTCGACGGCCAGATCGGCCAGGCGGCGTACGCTGCGTCCAAGGCGGGCGTGGTGGGCATGACCCTGCCGATGGCCCGCGAACTCGCGGCGCACGGCATCCGGGTGATGACCATCGCCCCCGGCCTCTTCCTGACCCCGATGCTCGCCGGCCTGCCGCAGGCCGCCCAGGACTCCCTGGGCCAGCAGGTGCCCTTCCCTGCACGGCTCGGCGACCCGGGTGAGTTCGCCGCGCTGGTCTGCCACATCATCGAGAACCGGATGCTCAACGGCGAGGTCATCCGGCTCGACGGGTCTATCCGGATGGCCGCCCGATGAGCGCGGCACCCGACGAGACAAGGGCCCTCGTCCGGCGTGAGACCACCGGTCACGTCGCGCTCCTGACCCTGGACCGTCCGGAGGCCCTCAACGCGCTCAGCTTCGACCTGATGGCCCAGCTGACGGCCGCGCTGCGAGACGTCGACGCGGACCCGGAGGTCCGGGCGATCGTGCTGACCGGCTCGGACCGGGCGTTCTGCGCCGGCGCCGACGTCAGCCAGATCGAGGCCATCGAGGCGGGGGAGGTGCTCGCCCGCGACGGATTCGCCCGCGAGCCGTTCGACACCCTGGCCTCGCTCCGCACGCCACTGATCGCGGCGGTGCGCGGGCTGGCCCTCGGCGGTGGCTGCGAAATCGCGCTGGCCTGCGACCTCGTGGTCGCCGGTGAGTCCGCGCGGTTCGGGGTGCCCGAGGTGACTTTGGGCGTCATCCCGGGCGCAGGGGGCACTCAGCGGCTGGTCCACGCCATCGGCAAGGCAAAGGCTATGAAGATGCTGCTGACCGGCGACTCCGTCACGGCGGAGGAGGCCTGTGCAGCGGGACTCGTCGCCGAGGTCGCTCCTGACGACGAGGCGCTGGCGGCCGCGATCGGGATCGCGGAGCGGATCGCCCGCAACTCGCCGCGGGCGGTGGAGCTGGCGAAGGACGCCGCCCGGTCGGCGCAGGACCTGCCGCTGCAGCAGGGGCTCGCCCTGGAGCGCCGCAACTTCTTCCTCACCATCGGCAGCGACGACCAGCGCGAAGGCGTCGCCGCCTTCCTCGAGAAGCGCCGCCCCCAGTTCACCGGCCACTGACCACCTGCCAGCCAACGGAGCACTCCATGGACGTCACCACCCTGATGCGACAGGCAGCCCGCCTCAACGCATCGTTCCCCGCCATCGTCACCGAGGACCGCACCCTGACCTTCGCGGAGGCCTGGGACCGCGGCGTACGGCTCGCCAACGCCCTGATCGCGCTCGGCGTGGAGCCGGGCGACCGGGTCGCTGGGCTGGAGGACAACAACCTGGGATGCGCCGACCTCTACCTCGGCTGCGCCATCGCCGGCGCAGTGCGGGTGCCGCTCTACCCGCGCAACTCCAGGACCGCCCACCAGGACATGCTGGCCGGAACGGAGTGCAAGGTCCTCCTGGTGGATGAGGCCTACGCGGGCGAGGTGAGCGGGATCGACGCCGAGGTCGCCAGCCTCGACCACGTCGTCGTCCGGGACACGTCGTACGACGCGTGGCTGGCCGGCCAGGATGACACCGACCCGATGATCGAGGTCGACGAGGACGCCTGGTACGTCATCCGGCACTCCGGCGGTACGACGGGCAGGCCGAAGGGGGTTCCCTACACCACCCACGACTGGGTGCTGAATTGCCGCAACTGGGCCTACCTGCTGCCGCTGATGACCCGGCACAGCGTGATCGGACACGCCGGCCCGATCTCCCACGCCTCGGGCTACCTCTTCCTGCCGGCCTGGCTGGCGGGGGCCGCCAACCTGGTGTTCGGCGCCTTCGAGCCGACCAAGGTGATCGCCATGATGCGCGAGCACCGGATGAGCCACATGTTCGCCTCGCCGAGCCTGCTGGCGGCGCTCGCCAGCCACCCGGACGCACGGGGTGAGTGGCCCCACCTGCGCTGCCTGATGGTCGGGGGCGCGCCGATCACGGACGCCACGGCGTTGCGCGCACGCGAGGTCTTCGGCGACACCCTCTACCAGGGGTTCGGCCAGACCGAGGCTGTGCCGTTGGTGGGGATGGGCCCCGAGGACTGGTTCGGGGACTTCCCGGGGTCCCACCCGCTGCGGGCAGCCGGCCGCGTCCACCCCTTCGCCCAGGTCCGGATCCTCGACCCGGAGGGCAACGAGCTGCCAGTCGGCGAGGAGGGGGAGATCGTGGCCCGGGTGGAGGGGCAGATGCGCCTCTACTGGGGAGACGAGCAGCTCACCGCCAGCCGGCTGCGGGACGGCTGGGTGCACACCCAGGACATCGGCTACCTCGACGAGAACGGCTTCCTCTACGTCCTCGACCGCGCCGACGACATGATCGTCTCCGGCGGCTTCAACGTCTGGCCGGCCGAGTTGGAGACGGTCCTGACGGACCACCCGCAGGTACTGGAGGCGGCCGTCTTCGGGATCCCGCACGAGAAGTGGGGGGAGTCGCCGATGGCGGTCGTGACCGTCGCGGACGCCTCCGCCGTCACTGCCGAGGAGCTGATCGAGCTCTGCAAGGTCCGGCTCGGCTCCTACAAGAAGCCGAGCCGGGTGGAGATCACCACCGACCCGCTGCCCAAGACCGTGGTCGGCAAGCTCTCCCGCAAGCAGCTGCGAGCCCCGCACTGGGCCGGACACGACCGCCGCGTCGGAGGGGTATGAGCATGCGCACCGACATCGAGCGGGCCGAGATCTACGCCGATGACGTGCGCCCGGGCGACACCTGCGACCTCGGGACCTACCACGTGACCGAAGCGGAGATCATCGACTTCGCGTCACGCTGGGACCCCCAGTTCTTCCACGTTGACGTCGAGCGCGCCTCCACCGAGGGCCACTACGACGGCATCATCGCCAGCGGGCTGCACACCCTGGGGATCTACCAGCGGCTCTCCGTGACCGGCCGGGTCGGGCACTGGCGAGTCATCGCCGGCGCAGGGTTGCACGACGTGAAGTTCCGCCGCCCCGTGCGTCCGGGCGACACTCTCACAGGCACCACCCGAGTCGAGTCGGTCGACGTCGAGGAACACCGCGCCCGTGGCCTGGTGACCTACTACGGGGAACTGACCAACCAGCACGCCAAGCGCGTGTTCACCATCCGGATGTCCGCCTACCTCGAGGCCAGGCCCGCATGAGCACCACCAGCTCCGCCCTGGACGGCGCTCTCCTCGGGATCCGGGTTGTCTCGCTCGCCATCAACCTCCCCGGACCGATCGCGGTCTCCCGCCTGGCCGCCCTCGGCGCCGAGGTGGTCAAGGTGGAGCCGCCCACGGGAGACCCGCTCGTCATCGTGGCACCGGGGTGGTACGCCGAACTGCACGAACGCGTCAAGGTCGTTCCACTGGACCTCAAGCAACCCGACCAGCGCGTCGCATTGGACGACCTCCTCGCCGGCGCCGACCTGTTGCTCACCGCCCAGCGCCCCTCCGCGCTGGCCAGGCTCGGACTCGACCGCCTCGAAGAGCAGCATCCGCGGCTCGTTCATGTGGAGATCGTCGGCCACCACGGGCACCTCGCCGAGGTGCCCGGCCACGACCTCACCTACCAGGCCGTCCACGGCACCCTTCAACCTCCGGTCATGCCGACCGTGCCGGTGGCCGACCTGCTCGGCGCCGAGCGGGCGGCCACCACCGCGCTGGCCGCGCTGATGGCGCGGAGCGAGGCCGGCCACGGCGGTCGCCACCGGGTCGCGCTCGAGGACGCCGCCCACCTGGCCGGTGGTGCCGTCCGACACGGCCTGATGGGCCCGGGCGCTCCCCTCGGCGGCGCCATGCCGACTTACAACATCTATGCGACGGCCGACGGCCACGTCGCGCTCGGCGCCGTCGAGGCCCACTTCGCCGCCCGGGTGCACGAACACATCGGCACCGACTCGGCAGACCTCGAAGCGGCCTTTGGCGCGCATCCGACGGCCGTCTGGGAAGACCTGGCCGCGCGGATCGACATCCCTCTGGTCGGCATCCCACACCCCAACGCGACCCATCCCGGAAGGTGACCTACCCGTGAGCAAGTTGTTCCCCGACTACACACCCGCGTGGGAGACCGAGGACCACCGGCTGTTGCGTGAGCACGCCGGGACCTTCTTGGCCAAGGAGGCGACCCCGCACCAGGAGGCGTGGGCCGAGCAGCACCACGTCGACCGCGACTTCTGGCGAAAGGCCGGTGCGGCTGGCCTGCTATGCCTGGACGTGGAGGAGCAGTATGGCGGTGGTGGCGGCAACTTCGGCCACGAGGCCGTCGTCGCCCACGAGAGGTCGATGGCGCACGACACCGCGTTCGGCTTCGAGGTCCACTCCACGATCGTGTCGCACTACGTCGCGGCCTATGCGAGCGAGGAGCAGAAGCGGCGCTGGTTGCCCCAGTTGGCCAGCGGCGAGAAGGTGATCGGCATCGCCATGACCGAGCCCGACACCGGCTCCGACCTCCAGGCGGTGCGCACCACAGCGGTGCGTGAAGGCGACCATTACGTCATCAACGGCTCCAAGACGTTCATCTCCAACGCCACCCACGCCGACCTGATGGTCATCGTCGCCAAGACCGACACCTCCCAGGGTGCCCGCGGCATCTCCCTCTTCGTTGCCGAGGTATCCGACGACACCCCGGGGTTCACCAGGGGGCGCGTGCTGCAGAAGATCGGCCAGCACGGTCAGGACACCCGCGAGCTCTCGTTCGTCGACGTGCGAGTGCCCGCAGCGAACCTGCTCGGTGGCGAGGAGGGCCAGGGCTTCATCCAGCTGATGAACCAGCTTCCTCGAGAGCGCCTCATCCTCGGCGTCACCGGCGCCGGCATGGCCGAGGCGGCCGTGACCGAGGCGATCGCCTACGCCAAGGCGCGCCAGGCCTTCGGCAAGCCGATCCTCGACTTCCAGAACACCCGCTTCGTGCTGGCCGAGTGCAAGACCGAGGTCCTGGCGCTGCGGACCTTCATCGACCACTGCGTCCAGCACGCCATCGACGGCACCCTCGACGCCGCCACCGCTTCCATGGCCAAGCTGTACGGCACCGACAAGCAGGTCGAGATCGTCGATCGCTGCCTGCAGGTCTTCGGCGGTTACGGCTACATGATGGAGTACCCGATCGCGCAGATGTACGCCGCCGCGCGCGTCCAGAAGATCTACGGCGGCACCAGCGAGATCATGAAGGAGCTCATCGGACGCTCACTGTGAGTGCCACGAATGGGGTCACGAGCCGACTCGTGCCAGTGAAGGCGCAGCAGCGGCAGCCCGACTTCTGCGCCTCCGGCTGCCCCTGACTCAAGCACGGATCGCCGGAAGGGAAACCCTGTTCGGGAACCCCGCAGGTCAGGCCCTCGACGGCGTTTTGGCGTCCCGCAGGACCCGTCCGGATGTGCGTCCCGGGGAGGGAGTCTTGTACGGCACCGAAACGGCTGTCGCCAGGTCAATACGGCCAGTCTTGATACGCAGGCTGTCCACTAGGCCAGATGAGGGGCCTGTGCCGTCGTTCCTCGGAGGAGGGTCGACTGACAAAGAATGAGCACGACCAATCTCGGACGGAGAAGCGCATGACTCGGCATCCAGAGCAGTTCGATCGTGGCAGCGAGGGTGTCCCGTACGACCCCGACGAGCCACTGGTGGCGCGTTGGGCCGATGTCGTGGCCGCTCGAAACGCAGCTCAGGCGCTCCTGGTGGTGCTGCGGGACGCCGAGGTCGATCTGGAGTCCACGGCCATGTCGGTGGGCTGGCAGGTGCGTGACTGGCTGCCTACAGCGGTCGACCCAGGCCCGCACGAGGCACTGGCGTCCGAGGCCGATGCGGTGGTGTGGCTGGAGGGACTGGTGCAGCGGCTTGGGAGATGCCTGCCGTAGCAGTCCTAGTAGGGCTAGTGGCGCGGGAACCGTAAAGAATCGGCGGCTCTTGTTACGGTTGGCCCGATCCGTAAAGAGACGTAAAGGCGGCGCTGCGATGCTGAGCAACCCCTATACCCCAGGCGGCCGGCCGCGGGTGTTCGTCGGCCGCGAGGACGAGCGCCGCTGGCTCCGCGATCGCCTCGCCCGCGTCGTCGCCTACGGCGAGATGATGGGCCCGCTGGCGGTGGCAACCGGGCCGCGCGGAGTCGGCAAGACCTCGCTGATGCGCGACCTCCAGGCGCAGGCCCAGGAGTCCGGCTTCGTCGTGGCGTGGGTCGCCGGCGTGAAGCAGCAGCCGTTCCTGGCCGACGTGGTCGACCGGGTGACGCGCGCCCTGGACCGCGCCGGCCGGCTCGAGAAGTCAGGCCGCGCCCGCGTCCAGGAGGTCGGCGTCGAGGTCGGCGTCGGCCTGGCCAAGGTTTCAGCGACCATCGCCCGGGACGGTGGCTCGGAGACGACCTCCTCTGCCGCGCTCGTGGGACCCGTCGAAGATTTCTTCCACACCGCAGCGCACCTCGTCCGCGCCGGCGGGGGCGCCGGCCTGCTCGTGATCATCGACGAGCTGCACGCTCCCCTGCTGCCCGTCAACGGCCGTGAGGATGCCGCGGACCCCCGCGCGGCCCTCGACGCCGCGGTGCTGCTCAACGCGGTGCAGAACATGGAGGGCGAGCGCGAGGACTACCCCCTCGGCGTGATCGGCGCCGGACTGCCCGAGACCAAGGGATACCTCACCCGAGCGGCCACTTTCGGCGAGCGCACCCACGAGATGGTGCTCCACGAGCTCGACGAAAGCACCGCCCGCCAGGTGCTCACCGAGCCGGCCCGCGGCCTTGGTGTCACCTGGTCCCCCGACGCCCTGGCGGCCGCCACCCGGGCTGGCGGCGGCTACCCCCAGTCACTGCAGACCATCGGCGCCGCCACGTGGGACGCAGCGCAACCCGAAGAGGGCACCACCATCACCCTCTCCGACCTCCAGGCCGGCCGCACGGTCTCCGACGCCGGCCTCGTGTCGTTGTTCCGAGCTCGCTGGGAGGTGGCCACCGCGATCGAACGCGCCTTCCTCCAAGCCATGGCCCGGCACACCGATACCGAGGTCGACCGCGCCACCGTCGCGGCCGAGCTGGGCGTCGACACCGACGCCCTCGGCATGCACCGCCGCAGTCTCATCAGCAAGGGCATCATCGAAGCTCCTCGCCACGGCAGCCTGCGCTTCACCATCCCCGGCTTCGCCGCCTACGTCCGATCCCTCGACGACAACCCGAGTGCCCCCGCGGGCTCCTGAGCGCACGACACCTGAGGCCGGCCCGGACTCCGACCCAGCGGTCAGCCGCGGCCGCGACGGCAACTCCCCTCCCCCGACCCCACGAGCAGACTCGGCTATTGACACGTACGTGTCAAACCATCAGAATGAAGCCATGAGCACGAACGTCGGAACCCACGAGCTAGTCGGGGAGATCACGGCGACCTGGAAGCAGATCCAGCGCCGCCACCCCGAGCTGCCGCCGGTGATGTTCACGCTGGGCGAGGGCGGTGGCCCCGGTGGCCGTCAGCGACTGGGCCACTTCCTCGCCGGCGGGTGGGTACGCCGCGGCTCCGAGGATCGGGTCCACGAGGTGTTCGTCGGCGCCGAGGGCCTCGCCGCCGGGGCCGAGGAACTCCTCGACACCCTGCTGCACGAGGCCGCTCACGCCCTCGCCCACGTGCGAGGGGTCCAGGACACCAGCCGGCAGGGGCGCTACCACAACGCACGGTTCCGCGACGTGGCCCGCGAGATGGGCCTGGTGTGCACGCAGAGCGGAGGGGACGGCTGGGCGCAGACCCAGCTCGACGACGCGACCCGTGCCCGCTACACCCAGCAGGTGACCCGCCTGGACAAGGCGATCGGTGGCCACCGCGTGACCAGGATGCGCCGGCGCCGGCGCGCCTCGAGCAACAACGGCACCGCGCTCGTGTGCGAGTGCGGCCGCAAGATCCGCGTAGCCCCGTCGACCGCTGCCCTCGGACCGATCCTCTGCGGAATCTGCGAGGCCGCCTTCGTCGAGGTAGCACCCGACGACATGGCCGGCAGCGGCACCTGAGACCCAGACCTGTGGAGAACCGGATCGGTGTCGGCGGCATCGGCCAGACTGATCACAACGCACGAGGAGGATGGCAACGATGAACGACGCTCCCGAGGGCCGTCCCAGCGACACGGCAGCCACGGACACCGCAGCCGCGCCGGGCTTCTACGAGGCCTATCAGGCCAAGCTCGGCGAGGCCGTCCGCGCGCTGACCGACGCCGCCAGGCTCCCCCGCCCACGGCTGCGACGCACCGACGAGGGCACGTGGGTCGAGGACACCGAGGCCGCGCCCGAGCAAATGGACTGGGCCGAGTTCGTGACCCTTGCGATCGCGGGTGCGGCCGCCAACATGGGCGGCGTCGACGCCGCCCTGGCGGGCCGATCTGGCTCATGGGAGGCCGAGGGCGTACGACAGCTGCTCTACTCCACCGTCGGCGCCGACGAGGCCCAGCTGTGGACCCACCGCACCGACCCGTTGGAGGTAACCCTCTACGTCGACGAGCTTCTCGTCGACCGCACCGGCGCCTGGGCCGCCTACGACCAGGCCCAGACCGAGATCAACCGCAGCTACGAGGTCGCAAGCAGCGAGTGGAGTGAGGACCTCGACGCCCGCTACATGTGGGTCTACGAGCGAACTGACTCCGGCGACATGGTGGCGCGAGACCAGGCCGCCCCGGAGTGGTCGTGGGAGGCCTGGAGGGACGGCCTCGACCCGGAGACGCCAGCGGACTTCCGCGCGGCCGTCGAGGACAGCCTGCGCACCGGGGAGGGGCTGTTCACCGGCCGTCCCGGCGATGCGACGACCGCCCACATCCCAAAGAGCCCGGAGGACCGCGCCGAGCACCAGCGCCTCCTCGACGCCCACGAGGCCCGCCTCACCGCGATCGGCGAGCTCGAGGAGCAGCTGGAGGCGCAGCGGCTCCGGGAGTGGGCGGCCTACGGACAGGCGCTCAAGACCCGGCTGGAGGCCCTTGCCGCGGCGACGCCCGGCCTGGACGTCCCGGTCCACGTCCAGGTCGACGTCGACACCTTCCGCCGTGACAGCGGCCTGCGCGAGCCGTTCTGGAACACCCTCGAGGCACGGCTCGTCGACGCGGCGGTCATGGACACCCCGACACCCGAAGACCTGCCAGGCAGCCCGCTCGACCGCCTCACCGTGGCGTTGAACCCCACCGAGCCGAGCGCCGGAGCGGGTGACACGGGTGAGCCGGCTGACGGCGAGGACCGGGAAGCGTGATGGCCGACACCGAGAACGCCGGGCCCGCGGCGGTCGCGACGGAGGCGATCCAGCACGCACGAGCGACGGAGGCCGCCGTCCAGGACCTCTGCCGTGTGACCCTGAGCCGGCCCGCGCTGACGCCGGCAGAGACGGCCGACGTTCTCAGTCACCTGGCTGCCGCCGTCGCCGCTCTCCCCCAGGCCAGCGCACAGCTCGCCGAGATCCTCGACCAGGCCAAGAGCGACCAGGTCCTCGAGACCGACAACATGAGCGACACCAGCGACCCGACCCTGGCCGTCGACACGGCACGACTGCATCTGGAAGAGGCCCGCGAGGCCGCCGTCGTGCTCTACCGCCTGCTCGACGCTGCGCACCAGCAGGCGGCGCACCTGATCAGCCACACCACCCTCACCCCCGGCTGACCCTCGCCACGCGAGCGACAGCAACGGTCAGCAACGGTCAGCGCGCACGCCGGCGTCGCCTCGTGGTCCGCACCTTCCGAGCTCCCTCGATGTAGGGCTGGAGCGCGGCCCGCAGCTCGTCGCCGTGCTGCGCGCTGAGGTCGATCTCGTAGCTCACCTGGTCGAGCGCGAACGTCATCGTGCCTCCCTCGCCGTCGACGATTTCGCTGCCGTCGAGATCGTCGACCAGCTGCACCACCACTCTGCGAGCCATGCGCGTGAACCTACGACAGCGAAGCCCGCTCACGCCGCCGGCCGCGCTGACAGGTCGCGACCGTCTCGGCGACCTCGATGGCGCCTGGTGATCGCCCGACGCCCGCTTTCGCCCCTAGGTGACCAAGGACCCCGGCACGACAACGAACCGAGGTGGACACCTGATGAGCACTTCCCCAGCAAGCGACCCCACACCTGACCCCGGGCCCGGCGTGGTCACCTTCACCGCCGAGGGCGAGCAGGCCCTCGACGACCTAGCCGGCCGCCTGGTGGCCGAGTGCGACGGCAGCACCGAGAGCATCACCGCGCTCCTCGAGCAGGTCCTCACGACCGACGTCGCCGACCTGGCGGCCGCCCTCGGCGTCGACGCCGGCCCCCGGAGCCGAGAACGGCGCGAGCTGCTCGATGGGGTCGACGTAGATGAGACCACCCCGGGGCAGAGTCCCGACGAAGCCGCCAGACGCCGGCTCGGGGCTCACGAGGCCGAGGACCTGCCGAACACGCCCACGATGGGCCGCGACACGGGAGGCCCCGACCGCTGAGTCCGGATCTGGGCTCCGGCTAGGGGCCCGGCTCTGCCCGCTCGTCCTGCTGCCCCGCTGTGCCGGCAGGCGTCGAGTCGCTGCCGACCCTAGGACCCTGCTCGTCGGGCGGATGCGGAGGAAGGCTGGTCCGAGCTCGTCGACGAAGCACCGTCTCCAGGTCAGCCAGACCCTCGCCCAACGGGGCCGGCGGCCGCGCGTCGGCCAGCTGGTCCAACAGCTCCTCGTCGTCGGCACGAGGGGCGGCAGCCTCCATCGTCGGAGCGCAGTAGGCGTTCCACTCCCCCACCGCGGCCGCGAGACGTCGGTAAGCCTCGACGTCGGCCGGAGCGTTGAACCACGCCGCGGCCGCCATCGCCACCCGCCGGGCGATCAACGCGGCCTGCTCGTCCATGGACGTCGAGTCTCGCGTCTCGGCCGGGCCAGCGGAAGTCCGCGCCCGACCGCTGGGCACACCCGGCCCGGACAGAAGTTTGCGGCGCAGTGATCGCTCCCGGACCGATCCCACCCCTTGGTGACCAGAACACAGGCCCAGACCCGTGACCGGTCGACCGAAGGAGCAACAGCCGTGGACGACTCCCAGGCACAGGAGCCGGAGACCGCAGCGTCGTCGTCGGAGTCGACGTCGCTCGGTGAGCGTGTGCGCGAGGTCCGAGAGCACCTCGAGCGGGCGAGCGCAGCCCTGGCCGCTCTGGACCAGCTGCTGCCCGCCAGCACCCAGCCCGTCGACGAGCACGAGGACCAGCCCGGCGGCCAGGCCAGCGGCCAGGCCGATGAGCGGAGCCAGTCGTGACCACGTCGGTGCCGCGCGAGCTCGAGGCGGTCGACGCGGTCTTCGCGGCCGAGCAGGCGGTCCAGCGGGCCCGCCGCGTGGTCGAGGAGTTCCAGGAGGTCGTCACCTCAGCACTCCGGGTGCTCGACGACGCCGAGCTCGACTCGGCCAAGTCCCGGCTCAGCGACCGCGGCGGCTTCTACCTGGAGGCGGCCGCCGAGCACCTCGGCAGGCTGCAGACCCGCTGCAACGAGCTCCCGAACCTGGCCACCGAGCTCGACACCCACCTCGGCCGTGCCGCGGTCGCCGTCGACGAAGCCCGCGATCGGCTGTCCCAGGTCGACACCAGCGACCCGGCGCTGGCCGCCGACGTCGAGCAGCTGCAGCCGCGGGTCGCCATCCTCGGCGAGGTCGTCAACCTGGCCCGACCGATCGCCCAGCTCGCCAGCGATCACGTCGAGAGCGCGCGCCAGGCGAGCCGCGAGGTCACCGCCCCCGGCCTGCTCGAGCCCCAGACCCTCGAGCGCAGCCTTCGGGCCGCCGGCAGCCAGCTGGACCGAGCCGACGAGGACGTACGACTGCTGGAGACCGTCGTCGAGCGTGCGGCCAGCCAGGCCCACCAGTCGGTCGGGATCGCCACGGAGATCTCCGACAACGCCCGGGCACGCATGGACGCCCACCGCGACCACCCCGGTGGTCACCCGGGCAGTCATAGCCCCGCAGCCGGCGGACTGTCCCGCTGACACCCCGCTGACCCGTCGTCGAGACCACCGGCGCGACCGAGAACACGGAGAGGAAGTCACGGCCATGACCCAGCACGAGCTGCACGCCGGCGCGACGCCGGCCGGCTCCCTCGACGAGGGCGGCCGACTCCTGGCGGCCACGGTGCTCGCGGCCGCGGGCCGCGGTGACCGCTCCGCGATCGCAGAGCTGACCGCCCCGCTCGATGTCGACCAGCTCCGCAGCCTGGTCGCCACCCTGGCGGTGCAGGTCGACCAGGTGATGCCCGCCGAGGCCGCGAGCGGGCCGGCCGCGGTCTGTGAGCTGGCCATCAACGCCTCAGCCCCGCTGTTCGGGGTCACCCCGGAAGACATCCGCAGCCCCCAGCGCAGCCGCCCGATCTCCGACGCGCGAGCAGTCGCCATGACTGCCGCCCGCGAGAACGGCCTCTCGCTCCCCGCGATCGCCGAGGAGTTCGGCAAGGACCACGGATCGGTCATCCACGCCGTACGCCGCACCCAGCAGCGGGCGCGCCTGGCAGACGCGGCCGCCCGGGTCACCCAGCACGTCAGCGATCGCTACACCGAACGCCTGCCCCGCACCCAAGAGACGGCCGCGCCCGTGCCGGAGTCGACGTTCGAGCCTCACGACCTGGTCGACCACGCCGTGGTCGCAGCAGCGCGGGCCTTCGACACGACACCCGAGACGCTGATCGGCGCCGACCGGACTCGCGCGACCGCCGATGCCCGCGGGGTCGCGATGACCGCGGCCCGGATGCGTGGGCAGAGCCTTCCCCAGATCGCCCGCCACTTCGCCCGCGATCACACCACCGTCCTGCACGCGACTCGGCGGATCGAGAAGACACCTCCGCTGCGCGACCTCGCCGCGAAGATCGCCGGCGAGCTGGCCGACGAGCCCTCCGAGGCCGGGAAGAGCACCCGCGCCGCGGCTGGGCAGGAGACGGTCGGCGCCGTCCCCAACGAGCCGGCCGGGCCACGTTCACCTGGTGCGGAGCACGAGCGCCGGCAGACGCCCGCAACCACGACCGAGCGCCACCTGCAGGTGGCACGGTGAGACCCCGTCACCCGATCGCGCTCGCAGCGACGCTCGCCGTGGCAGCCGCCGCCAGCGCGGGGCTGGCCGGCACCTCGCTCACCGCTCTCCTCGGCGACCCCAGCCCCAGCGACGACCACCCCGCAGCCGCCTCGTCCGTGGTTACCGCGCGAGTCACCGACGTCGTCGACGGCGACACCGTGCGCGTCCAGACACGCGACGGCCGCGACCTCGGCCGAGTCCGGCTGCTCGGAATCGTTCATTAGTCAAGTCTGGTGTCGGGATTGGACCTGTCGCGCCCCCGTGGCAGCGGAACCTGTCGTAGTCGGCACGTGCAACACCGGAACCAAAGGTCCCGGTAACGAGATCAACTTGCCGCTGTGGGTGTGTCACAAGACGCCCCCGTCCCGGTGACGGAGCCCGGACGGCTCCTGCGGGACGTCCGCCGGGTTCCGTCCAGGATGGCCTTTCTGGCCTGTGCGTTCACCGTTTGTGGTTCCGCATGTGGGGACCGCCTGTAACCTGAGCGCCCAGTTCAGCCCCCTGCGGAGCTCGCAACGCATCAGGTCGCAAGACCGACAAGCCCTGGGGTTGTCGTGCCCCAGTGCTGCCAAGTCATCGTTGCTTGCCAGATCGGTCGGGTCGGGGTACGTGAGATGACCTCGCGTGGCCGCGTAGTGCGCCCCTGAGGCGGCTGGGACAGGCCGAGAGGGAGATCGGCCAGGGTATTCCCGCGAGGGTGTCGCTGCTGAGATACGGTTTCAGCCTTTCCAGCCGCCGATCATGTTTCCAGCGTCGCGTTCACTCGGTGTGAGTCTGTCAGCATTCGTCCATGCCGGCGGGCGGATCCTGGGCGGCTAGCCCACTGCACCGAGAGGGCCCAAGGAGAACGAGCCCTGACAGAGCCCCACCAGAGACCGCCGCCGTAGGCCAAGTCGTCCATTCGACGGCCGACGAACGCGGCGACGGGTCGATCGCGTACTCCCTCCGAGGCGGCTGCCACGACGTCGACGACGCAGGCGGTCACGACGGCACGGCGTACCGACCGGCTCGCGATCGCACCGACCACGGCCGCCGGCCACCAGTGGCGCAGCAGCAGCGACGACTCCTGACGCAACGACCACCCGAGTCCGCGTGCGGAGAGCTGGGCCACGAGCCGGGGCGTGACCACGGGCTCGGGGAGACTCGCGGCGAGGGACGAGGCACTGCGAGCGAGGCAAGCCGCTGCCACGGGCGCGGACCAGCGTCGGCGAAGCAGCAGCGCACCGGCCGCCAGCGCCATGGCGGGCGAGAGCCGGGCCACGGCCGTGTGGTCGCCGTGGCGCTGGGCCAGCACCGCGCCGCCCGTGCCGTAGGCGAACTTGCGCCCCAGCCACCCGGCAAGCGTCGGCCGCGTGTCGTGTCGTGCGACCACCGTGGGGTCGTAGCGGACCGTGTGACCGGCGGCGACGAGGCGCCACACCAGGTCGACGTCCTCGCCGATCCGCAGCTTCTCGTCGAACCCGCCGGCGAGCAGCTGCACGCGCCCGACGACACATGCGCTGGGCAGCCAGCCGACGGCCGCGCCGGGACGCACGGAGCAGGCACGACCACCCAGGTCGAGGGACGAGGCGTGCTCGTCGTAGCGCTCGTGCCAGCGTGGCCGCACCGAGCGAGCCACGCTGACGACTCGAGGTCCCACCAGGGCCACGCGGGGATCGTCGAAGTGCCGGGCCAGTCGCATCAGCCCCTTGGCGGTCACTTGCACGTCGGAGTCGACGAAAGCGACGTACGGCGTGGTCACCGTCGCCAGCCCGGCGTTGCGAGCGCCCGCGGGCCCCACGTTGACCGGGAGCCGGATGAGGCGGGCCCCGTGCCGCGCTATCACTTCGGCGACGGCCTCCGGGTGCGTCGAGCCGTCGTCGACAACGAGTGTGTGCAGCGGGTGCAGCGCCGCCAGGGCACGGTCCAGCTGCTCTGGCCGGTCTCGCACCGGGATCACCACGGTGATCGAGTCGGTCGCGGTCATCGTCGCCAGGACGGGGTCGGCGACGTTGGCATCGAGCAGCCGCTGGGCGAGCACACCGCTTCGGCGGTCAACGACGCGCACGCTGTCTCGATCCATCAGTTCAAGAGCACCGTCGGTCAGGGTGATGGCCCGCAGCGGTGAGCCACCCACGAGCACCCGCCCGTCGCCCGGCCGTTGCACGTCACCGCGAATGCTGACCTCGAACCCGAGAGGCAGCCCGGCCGCGAACGACGTCGTCACGGCGTGAAGCCGCCATCTGCGTGCAGGACGCTGCCGTTCAACACTCCGCCTGCGGATGAGGCGCAGAAGGCGATGGCGGCGGCGATCTCGGCCGGGTCGATCGATCGGCGGATCAGCTGATGCTCCGTGAGCTCGGCGGGCGTCACGGCGTAGAGGTCGGCGGTCGCCAGCAGCATCTGGGTATCGGTGGCACCAGGCGAGACGGCGCAGGTCGTGACACCCGTGCCGACCAGATCCGCCGCCAGTCCCTTCACGATGCCGACGACGGAGTGCTTGACCGCGTTGTACGCCGCCAGATGGAACATGCCCTGGCTGCCGGCCGCCGACGCGACGGCCACGAACCGGCAACCCGAGGGGTCAGGCCCGGCCAGCATCGCCGGCACCGCGACGGCCGCCGTGTTCCAGACACCCTTGGCGTCCACGTCCCAAAGCAGGTCGAGGTCGGCTTCGCTCGTCTCCCACAGCGGCGCCCCACCCCGAATGACCGCCGCGGAAGCGACGGCGACGTCGAGCCGCCCCCAGGTCTCCAGCGTGTGCGCGACCGCCTCGGCCAGCGCACCACGATCGCGTACGTCGACGACCCGGTGCAGCACGGCATTGCCATGGGCGGCAGCGACGGCGTCGAGCTCGGCGCGCGTCGCAAGAGGCGCACCCTCGCATGAGTCCACGGTCATGACCCGGTAGCCGTCGGCGACCAGCCGAGCGACGGTCGCGGCACCGATCCCCCGGGCGCCTCCGGTGACGAGGGCGACGCGGCTCATGTCACCGGGACCGCGGCCCGGGCCAGGACGTCGCGCACCATGCGATCGAACAGCAACGCCCCCTCCTTCGCCGAGGCACCAGCCGGATCGCCGAGCACTCCGTTTGCCGAGACGTCACGCACCCCGTTCGTGACGAGCGCGGGCAGGACCTCCGTGAGTGGCTGGGTGTTGCCGGCCTCGGCCAGGTCGAGACGAACGGAGTTCGGGCGCAGGAGCAGCATCAGCGAGGTCTCGGTGCGTCCGGCATGCAGGTCGACGTCCTCGGTCGCGCATGGCGCCCAGGCAACATCGTGACCTTCGTCCACAAGTTGGCGTACGGCGCCGGTCAGCGCTTGCACGTTGCCGCCGTGAGCATTGACGAAGAGCACACGGCGCGTCCAGGTCCGCATGGACCGCACCAACTCGACCAGCATCAGGTGCAGGACATCCGTGCCGATGGAGCTCGTCCCCGGGAACGCCTGGTGCTCACCGCTGGACCCGTAGACGACCGCCGGCGCCACCCAGGCACCACCCAGGTCCGCGGCGACGGCCTCGGCCACCGCGACCGCGATCGTGGTGTCCGTGTCGAGCGGGAGGTGCGGACCGTGTTGCTCGATCGACCCGACCGGCACCACGACGAGCTCGATCTGCTCGAGATCGGGCCAGGTGGCGTCTGCGATCCGTCCGCTCATGGGTTGGCGGCGTCCGTCGCCTCAGTGCCCAGGGCCCGATGGAAGCTCGCGGGCACCAGCACGTGGTCGGGAGTCAGCTCGTCGATGGAGGACACGCCCAGCCCCATGAGTGCCGAGTCGATGCCGCCGCGCAGGACGTCGAGGACGTTCTCCACGCCCGCCTGGCCATTGGCTGCCAGCCCCCAGAGATACGCCCGACCGATCATCACTGCGCGGGCGCCGAGCGCAACGGCCTTCACGACGTCCGAGCCGCGGCGGATCCCGCCGTCCATCACGACGTCGAGGTCGTGGCCGACAGCGTCGGCGATCGGCTTGACCATCCGGATCGCGGCTGGCGTGCCGTCCAGGTTGTTGCCGCCGTGGTTGGAGACCGACAGCGCGGCCACCCCGGCGTCACGAGCCCTCAGCGCATCGTCGACGCGGCACACGCCCTTGAGGACGAAGGGCGTGCCACTGATCTGGGCCCACTGCTCGCGCATCCACGCGACGTCCTCCCAGGAGGGCGGCGGCGTGGTCATCCACTCGTAGTAGGCGGTGAAGAACGTCGGCGCGCTGCCCAGCGTTCCATCCGCGCCCCGAGGTGCGAGGTTGGGTGCGGTGAGATCGGGAATCTCCCCGGACCGTCCGAACTCGTAGAGCCAGCGCGGCTTCGTGATCACCTTCGGTGCCATCCGCACCATGGTCCTGAGGTCGACCTTCTCCGGGATCTCGGGGCTCCCCCAGTCCCGACCCACCGAGAACGACCAGTCCAGCGTGGCGATCAGGCCCACCGCGCCTGCCGCGTGCGCGCGTTGCATCCGCTGCACCACGACCTCACGATCACCGGTCCAGTACATCTGGAAGAACGTCATCGCCCCGGTCGCCGTGACCTCCTCGACAGACTTGGAGGCGAAGTTCGACAAACCCATGATCGTGCCCCGCGCCGCCGCCGCACGAGCGACGGCCACCTCACCGTCGGGATGCACCGCCTGCACACCGGTCGGGCTGATCAGCACCGGCAGCGAGACCTCGCGCCCGAGCACGGTCGTGGCCATCGACCGCTCTGTGTGCTGTCCCGCGACGTGCGGTGCGAAGCCGAGCTCGCGGAACGCCGCCTCGTTGTCACCGACCGTCTGGCCGCGTTCGGAACCGGCCACCAGGGCGCCGTACACCGGAGCGGGCAGCCGCTTGCGCGCGCGCCGTTGGGCGACCGCGACGGACTCGAACCACGGGTTCTGCTTCCACGGGTTCTCGAGCTTCACGAGCAGCATCCGTTCTGGCTCGAAGGTGCGGCCTCGAAGCCGGCGAGCGGGCTCTGCGCGCAGGCCGACACCGGCGGCCTGGTCATCAGCTGGAGCATCACCGGCTGATTGCGTGTCGGCCCCGACCGGGAGTGGTCCTGGCTGGCGGCCGGGATGGTCCTGGCCCCGGCCAGGGCGGTCTCTCCGTAGCCCTGCACGCATTCGGGGTCGGGTCCGTCGAGCGGCAGACCGGTGAAGAACTTGGCGGCCATGCAGCCACCCCGGCAGGTGTCGTAGAACGTGCACTTGGCGCACGCCCCACCGGTCTGCGGCGACCGCAGCTCGGTGAACAGCTCGGAGGTCTGCCACACGCGCTGGAAGCCTCCCTGGTCCAGCAGATTGCCCGCGAGGAAGCTGTCGTGGATCGCGAACGGGCACGCGTAGACGTCGCCGATCGGGTCGATCAGGCACACCACCCGGCCGGCACCGCACAGGTTGAGACCGGGCAGGCTCTCGCCGAACGCCGCGAGGTGGAAGAACGAGTCCCCCGTGAGGACGTCCTCACCGTGCGCCATCAGCCAGTCGTAGAGGACCTTCTGCTGGGCGGGCAGGGGATGCAGTTCGTCCCACACATCGGCCCCGCGACCCGAGGGCCGCAGCCGGGTGAGACGCAGGGTCGCGCCGTAGCGGTCCGCCAGGGCCTTGAACTCGTCGAGCTGCCCGATGTTCTCGCGGGTGCAGACGACCGAGATCTTGGCGTCCTTGAAACCAGCGTCCTGGAGGTTCTGCAACGCCGTGAGGGCGGTGTCGTAGGACCCCGTCCCCCGCACGTAGTCGTTGACCTCGGCAGTCGCGCCGTCCAGCGAGATCTGCACGTCGACGTAGTCGGTCGACGCCAGGACTCGGGCTCGCTCGGGCGTGATCCGAACGCCGTTGGTCGAGAACTTCACCCCGACCTGGTGATCGACGGCGTAGGCCAGCAGGTGCCAGAAGTCCGGCCGGATCGTCGGCTCGCCGCCACCGATGTTGACGTAGAACACCTGCATCCGCTGCAGCTCGTCGATCACTGCCTCGCACTGCGCGGTGCTCAGCTCTCGCGGGTCCCGCTTGCCCGACGAGGACAGGCAGTGCGCGCAGGCCAGGTTGCAGGCATAGGTGAGCTCCCACGTCAGGCAGATCGGCGCGTCGAGCCCGAGCTCGAACTGGTCGATGAGCGAACCACCCACTGGTCGTTCCTGCACTGCTGTCATGAGGCCAGCTCCTGCTCGCGCGGCCGGATCATGTCGGTGCGGGCGAGGCCGCGGAGCGCTGCGCCGTACGCCGCGTGCTGCGACTCCGGCACTCCCGCGGCGACCAGGGCGGACCGGACGTCCGGGTGCTCAGCGAGCACCCGGACGACCTGGACCAGCTCCGGTCGCTTGAGGAAGGTCAGCTTGCGGTTGCCGAAGTGGTAGGCCAACGCGCCGAAGGGCTCCGGGCGCAGGGCGACCGACGGCGACAACGCCCAGGCCTGGGTCAGGATGCGGTCGAGCAGGACGTCAGGCATCAGTACACGCCACACATGCCGTCGATCGAGACCTCCTCGATCAGGTCCTCCGCGACCATGTCCTCGGCGGATTCGGAGTCGTCCTGCGTCTTCAGCTCGGTGGGTGTCATGTCTCAGCCTTTCGGATCAGATGGAGATGTTCACGGACTTGTTCTGCGTGTAGAGGTCGATCGCTCCCTCGCCCAGCTCGCGACCCCAACCCGACTGCTTGAAGCCACCGAACGGCATGGCCGCATCGAAGGCGTTGTGGCAGTTGACCCACACGGTCCCCGCGTTGATCTCGCGCGCGGTGCGGTGGGCCTTGGAGACATCGCGCGTCCAGACGCTGGCGGCGAGACCGAACGGGGTGTCGTTGGCCTGACGACCGACGCCTTCCTCGGCCCTGAAGGGAGTCGCCACGGCGACGGGACCGAAGATCTCCTCGCGATAGACACTGAACGAGTCGTCCACGTCGACCATCAGGGTCGGCTCGACGTAGAAGCCCTCCGTGCCGTGCCGGCGTCCGCCGGTCAGCGCGCGGGCGCCGTCACGAAGACCCGCCTCGATGTAGCCGGTGACCCGCTCGAGCTGCGTGCCGTCGACCAGCGGGCCGACCTCGGAGGTGGGGTCGAGGCCAGGGCCGAGCTTGCTCGCGCCGGCCACCTCGGCAACACCCTGGGTGAACTCCTCGAAGATCGACTCCTCCACCAGCAGCCGGGTGCCCGACGTGCAGGCCTGCCCGTGGTTGAACAGGAAGCCGCTCGCCACACCGGGGATCGCTGCGCTGAGGTCGGCATCGGCGTACACGACCTGCGGGCTCTTGCCGCCGAGCTCGAGCGAGACCTTCTTGAGGTTGCCGCGGGCCGCGTCGACGACCAGCTTGCCGACCTCGGTCGACCCGGTGAACGCGATCTTGTCGACGTCCATGTGTGCGGCCAGTGCCGCCCCGGCCTCGCCGTATCCGGTCACCACGTTGAACACACCGTCGGGGAGGCCGGCCTCGGCCATGACCTCCGCCAGCAGCAGCGCCGAGAGCGGCGTCTGCTCGGCCGGCTTGAGCACCGACGTGTTGCCGGTGGCCAACGCGGCCGGCACCTTGAAGGCAGCCATCAGCAGCGGGAAGTTCCAGGGCACGATCCCACCGCACACGCCCACCGGCTGCCGCAACGTGTAGGCGTGCCACTGCGCGCCGGGGGCCCACGGGACCGACACCGGAATGGTCCGGCCCTCGATCTTGGTGGCCCAGCCGGCGTAGTAGGCGAAAAGCTCTGCGGTCCAGAGGACGTCGACTGCCTGGGCGACCCCGGCGGACTTGCCGTTGTCGAGGGACTCGATCTGGGCGAACTCCTCCGCGCGATCGCGGATGGCCTCGCTGATCCGGAACAGGATGCGCTGCCGCTCGGCGGGCGTCCAGAGCGACCACTCCCCGTCGAACGCGGTGCGCGCGGCAGCGACCGCCCGATCGATGTCCTCGACGTCTCCACGGGCGACCGTCGTCAACACGTGACCCGTGGCCGGGTCGATGGTCTCGAACGTCTCGCCGCTCGCGGAGTCCACCCATTCGCCGCCGATGAACAGGCGCTTCGGGGTGCCGAGGAAGTCACGGACGGCGGGAATCACCGAAGCGTGCAGGTCAGGTGCAACAGCGGTCATGGAATGCCTCCGGTTTCGGGGACCTGCCACGTGCTAGGTCCGTGAGACGAGGATCACTCCCGTCGGCTCACGCCGATGTTCAGTCTCTGGACACTCCATGGCGACGGCGACCAGCGGCGATCAGTACGTCGTGATCCGCAGCGTTCGCATGCGCGCGTAGAGGGTCGTCCGCGACATGCCCAGCTCCTCCGCAGCGCGCACCTTGTTGCCGTCGGCTGCCTTCAGTGCCATCACGATCACGTCCCGCTCGGCCTGGTCCCGAGCGGTCAACCGGTGCTCGGGTGACGTCACGCGATACTGCTCGGGCAGGTCGGGCAGGGTGAGGGCACCCACGGAGCGCTGCAGCGCCAGGTGCTGGATGACGGCCTTCAGCTCCCGGAGGTTGCCCGGCCACGACTGGGCAGCCAGGGCCCGGATCAGGCTCGGCGCCAGGTGGATCGCCCGGTTCGGAGCGACCTCGGCCAACATCGCGGCGGCGATCCCGGGGATCTCCGTGCGGCGCGCGGACAACGGCACGAGCTCCTCGCGGTTCATCGCCATCCCGGCCAGGGTGGCCGCGCGGCCGGTGAGACCGGCGATCGGACCGGCGGTGAGGATCAGGTCGGGGCGCGAGTGCCGATCCACCGAGTCGATGACGAGGTCGAGCAGCTCGTCGGGCAACAGGTCGATCCCGTCCACGCAGACGGTGCCCTTCGGACGCCGCATGGCGTCCTCGAACTCGCACGCCCACTCGGCGCCGCCCTCGAGGAGCGCGGCGGCGGGACGCATCATCTTGAGCGGCGGATGCTCGGCCGCGAGCTCCCGTGCCCGGGTGGAACGTCCGGTTCCCGGAACGCCCGTGACGATCCGGGGAGCGCCGATCTGCTTGAGCTTGTCCTGCGTCCGGCTCTTGACCGCCCGCGCGCGGTCGCCACTCACGCGGTCCACCCGCAGGAGGGCCCCTCGGCGCGCACCTCCCACGCGCGCGATCTCGATGCTCACGGCGTCGCCGCACTCGAGGGTGAGCTCCAGCGCCTGCTCGTCGCGCTGCGGTTCCTCGGCCAGGGCGCGCAGCAGCGCGATGTCTGCCGGACTGAGCAGGTCGTTGGCAGCGTGGTTGGACAGCACGATGTCCTCGCCGATCGCCAGGATGGCTCGCCGCCTCAGTCCGGCCGCACCCTGGAACGCCCGCAGCAGGTTCTTCTCCGACGTCCGGCTCCCGTCCAGGAGTCGCTGCTCGATGTCGTGGACCGCGCGCGAGATCAGCGGCGGCAGCAACGGGCTCGCCTGCTCGATGAGAGCAGTGATGTCGAGGACACCCTCGATGCGCTTGGTGAGCGGGTGCCTGATCGGGTGCCCGTAGCAGCTGAAACCCTGGAGGGACTCGGCGAAGTGCTCGCTGCCGTTGATGCTGATGCCCTGTCGGGTGACCATGGCGGTGCCGAGCGCGTTGGTGCCGATGTTCTCCTCGAGCAGGCTCGCCCCGAGCGTGAGCTTGAGGGCGTCGAAGCCGCTCTCGACCCGGTGGTCGTCGAACCACCGGCGCACGACCCGGCAGTCACGGTCCACCAACAGGGTGGAGTAGTTGCTTCCCCTCAGGTGCTCCTCCAGCTCCTCGAGGACCGGCGTGGCACCCATCAGCAGGGAGCTGCGCGGATCGACGTCGTGTGCGGCCGTGTCGAACTCGGCGCACGGGTCGAGTCCGGCCATGCTCACGCGCCGCCAGGACAGGGCGATGTCCTCGCGCAGTGCCGTGCCTGGTGGTCCAGCGGGTGGGTGCGAGTCCATGTGATCGGTCCCTTCGCGCAGCCGGCAGTCATGTGACCGCTGTCACGAAGTCTCGTGCACGCCGTGACGTCGACTTGTCCAGACATTGAACAGAATCGCTCCCGCAATCTTGCGACGGTGTGAGCCCGATCACAACCCTAGGAGCTCACGTGAAGACCATCGCAGCCGTCGTCTACGAGACTGGAAAGCCCATCGAGATCGAGGAGCTCGACCTCGACGGTCCGCGGGACGGTGAAGTACTGATCCGCTACACGCACGCCGGCTTGTGCCACTCCGACGTGCACATCGCCCACGGCGACCTCGAGGCGCGGCTCCCGATGGTGCTGGGCCACGAAGGCGCCGGCATCATCGAGGAGGTCGGCCCGGGCGTCACGCGCGTCAAGGCCGGCGACCACGTGGTCTGCTCGTTCATCCCCAACTGCGGCACCTGTCGCTACTGCGCCAGCGGCCAGCAGTCGATCTGCGACATGGGAGCCACCATCCTGGAGGGCTACCTGCCGGGCGAGCGCTTCCCCATCTCGGGCCCGCGCGGCCAGTACGGCGCCATGTGCATGCTCGGCACGTTCAGCCAGTACGGCGTCATCCACCAGAACTCCTGCATCAAGGTCGACGACGACCTGCCCCTGGAGAAGGCCGTCCTGGTGGGATGCGGCGTACCGACCGGGTGGGGCGCGGCGGTCAACACCGCCAACGTCTCTGCCGGTGACACGGTCGCCATCTACGGCATCGGCGGCATCGGCATCAACGCCGTCCAGGGCGCACGCCTGTCGGGAGCCAAGAACATCGTGGCCATCGACCCCTTGGAGAACAAGCGGGAGAAGGCGATGGAGCTCGGTGCGACGCACGCCTTCGCCAGCGCCGAGGAGGCCCAGGACAAGATCGTCGAGCTCACCCGTGGGCAGGGCGCAGACTCCGCGATCCTGACGCCGGGGTTGTTGACCTCGGAGATCGTCGCCAGCGGCTTCAACGCCATCGGCAAGGGCGGCACCGTCGTCGTGACCGGGCTGAACAAGCTCGAGGAGCAGACGATCGAGCTGCCCGGGTCGATCCTCACCCTGTTCCGCAAGACCATCAAGGGCAGCCTCTTCGGCGACTGCAACCCCACCGTCGACATCCCCCGGATCCTTGGCCTCTACCAGAGCGGCGACCTCAAGCTCGACGAGATCATCACCCGCACCTATCGCCTCGACCAGGTCAATGAGGGGTACGACGACCTCCTGTCCGGCAAGAACGTGCGCGGCGTCGTCGTTCACGAGCACTGAATGACCAGCGACCTGTCACCGTCCAGGGGTGCGGCGCCGCACGCCGCGCCCCTGGGCGCCGTCGCCCGCGTCGAGGAGGCCCAGCTCCTCGAGGCCGCGCTGCTCAGTGGTGCCCACGTGCTGCTCGAAGGCCCACCGGGCACCGGCAAGTCCACGCTGCTGCGCCAGGTCGCGCACAACCGTGAGATCCCCTTCGTCCTCGTGGAGGGCAACGCCGAGCTCACCCCCGCCCGGCTCATCGGGCACTTCGACCCAGCCCTGGTCCTGGAGCGCGGCTATGCCGCCGAGATCTTCGAGGACGGGCCGCTGCTCGAGGCGATGCGAACCGGTGGGCTCCTCTACGTCGAGGAGCTCAACCGCATTCCCGAGGAGACCCTGAACGTGCTCCTCGCTGCGATGTCCGAGAAGGAGATCGCCGTACCGCGTCTGGGGCGCGTCGTCGCCGCCTCGGGTTTCGGCCTGGTCGCCGCCATGAACCCCTTCGACGCCGTGGGCACCGCCCGGGTGTCCAGCGCACTCTACGACCGCACCTGCCGGATCTCGATGGGCTACCAGTCGGCGGCGGCGGAGCGCGACATCGTCACCTTGCACTCCCCCGACATCGATGACGCCTGGCGGGCCAAGGTGGTGGCCCTCGTGCGGGCCTCGCGAGAGCACGACGCTCTCGAGTGGGGGTCATCCGTGCGTGGCGCCATCGACATCGCCCGCATCGCGGTGGAGCTGGCCCAGCTCCGCGGGGTGGCCGTCGACGACTGGCACGTCGGCCTCGCCGCGGCCGAGGTCTCCCTCAGCGGGCGGATCCGGCTGCACGACTCCACGGGCCGCAGCCCCGAGGACGTCGTGCGGGAGATGTACGAGCGCATCTTCGGGCCGGAGCCGACCGACGACTCGGCGGACGACGCCGACTCTGCGGGGTCGCCGGGGGAACCCTGAGCCCGCCGCCCTCGGCGGGCCAGCCCCAGCCCACCGCCAGCCCGGAGGCGCGCGACCGCCCTCGCGCCGAGCGCACGACCGGCCGTTCCGACCTGGCACGCAACCCGCGGTTCGCCGAGCTGTCGCCCGAGGTGGGCGTCCTCGACGAGGAGGCCCTCGCCTCCGCCCTGAGCGACGACCCCGACGAGACGCTCACCTTGTTGGTCGAGATGTCGTCGGCGACCGACGAGGCGCTGCGCAGCCAGGTGCGCCGGCTGGCGCCTCGACTCATCCTGGAGCAGACCCGACGTGGCCTGCCAAGATCCTCCGGGGTCTCGAAGCGACGCATCCGTGCCGCCACGGTCGGAGGTGACATCGACCTCGACCGGTCCATGGACAGCGTGCTCGGCGCTCGCGCGGAAGGTCGCCGCGCCCGGCTCGACGAGCTCCTCGTCAGCGACTGGGCCAAGCCCGAGCTGGCGCTGTGCCTGGTGATCGACCGGTCCGGCTCGATGAACGGGGCTCGACTGACGACGGCGGCGGTCGCGGCTGCTGCGTGCGCCAGCCTGGCTCCTCGAGAGAATGCGGTGATCACCTTCGCTGCTCTGGTCGACGTGCTCAAGCCGATGCAGGAGCGCCACCCGGCGAGCGAGACGGTGGCCTCGATCCTGTCCCTGCGTGGACACGGCACGACCTCGCTCTCGGCTGCGCTCGAGCAGGCGCGTCGTCAGCTGGGCAGGGCCGCTGCACGGCGCAAGGTCACGCTGCTGCTCTCGGACTGCCGGGCCACCGAGGAGTCGGAGTCCGCAGCCGCGGCCTCGAGCCTCCAGGAGCTGATCATCCTGGCTCCGAGCGACGACGTGGAAGCAGCCGAACAGCTGGCTCGAGCATCAGGAGCCGCCTGGGCTGCGGTCGACAGCGTGCTCGACGTGCCGCGGCTGCTCAACCGCTTGATGGCCGACGATCGTGTCTAGGTGATCGACTTCAGCGCGGAGAACTGGTCGTCTCGGAACTCGCCCGGAGCCACCGCGTCCTGCAGGGCCAGCTCGTTCTCACGCTGACGCAGCTCGACGCGCCGGATCTTGCCCGAGATGGTCTTGGGCAACTCGGCGAACTCCAGCCGCCGGATGCGCAGGTACGGCGCCAGGTGCTCGCGCGCATGCTTCAGGATCTCGAAGGCCGTGTCCGCGGTCGGTTCGTGACCGGGCGCCAGGACGACGTAGGCCTTCGGGACGGCCAGCCGGACAGGGTCGGGCGCTGGCACGACGGCCGCCTCGGCGACTGCCGGATGCTCGATGAGCACGCTCTCCAGCTCGAACGGACTGACCTTGTAGTCGGAGGCCTTGAACACGTCGTCGGTGCGACCGATGTAGGTGACGTAGCCGTCCGCGTCGATCGAGGCCACGTCGCCGGTGTGGTAGACGCCGCCGGCCATCGCCTCGGCGTTGCGCTCGGCGTCCCCCAGGTAGCCCGTCATGAGAGGCAGGGGCCGACCTGTCGGTCCCTCGAGGTCGAGACAGATCTCTCCCTCGACACCGTCTCCGGCAACGCGTTCGCCCGTCAGCGGGTCCACGAGCACGACGGGTATGCCGGGCAGCGGGCGACCCATCGAGCCCGGCTTGACCCGTGCCCCAGGGACGTTGCCCAGGGCGGCTGTCATCTCGGTCTGGCCGAAGCCGTCCCGCAGGGTCAGTCCCCACTTCTCCTCGACCTGGGAGATCACTTCGGGGTTCAGCGGCTCACCGGCGCCGATGATCTGGCGCAGCGCGCCGGGTCCTCCCGACAGGTCCGCCTTGATCAGCATCCGCCACACCGTCGGCGGCGCACAGAAGGTGGTGACCTCCTCGCGACGCAGCGCCCCCAGCAGCGCCGCCGCGTCGAAGCGCGAGTAGTTGTAGATGAAGACCGTCGCCTCGGCGATCCAGGGCGCGAAGAAGCAGGACCACGCGTGCTTGGCCCATCCGGGCGAGGAGATGTTGAGGTGCACGTCGCCGGGCCGGAGGCCCAGCCAGTACATCGTGGAGAGGTGACCGACCGGGTAGGACACTTGCGTGTGCTCGACCAGCTTCGGCCTGCTCGTCGTCCCCGACGTGAAGTAGAGCAGCAGGCGGTCGGCCGGCGTGGTCGCTGGATGCTCGACATCACGGTCGTCGAGGTCCCGGTGCTCGGTCAGGTCGAGCCAGCCGTCCACCGCTCCGACCGAGATGCGGGTGTAGTCACCGGGCACCTCGTCGAACTTGCCGGCATCGGCGGCATTGCAGATCACGTGCCTGGCCTCGCCCCGCTCGATCCGGTCGGCGAGGTCCGCAGGCCCGGCAGCGGTGGCAGTCGGCATGATCACCGCTCCGAGCTTCATCACCGCCAGCATGCTCTGCCACAGCTCGATCTGGTTGCCCAGCATGATGATGACCGAGTCGCCCTTGCGCACGCCTCGGTCAGCGAGCCAGCGGGCGACCTGGTTGGAGCTGCGCCGCATCTCGTCGTACGACGTGGAGGAGCGGGTCCCGTCCTCCTCCAGGATCACCAGGGCCGGCCGCTGGTTCCCGGCCGCGACGTGGTCGAACCAGTCGACCGCCCAGTTGAAGCGCTCTCCGACTTCCGGCCAACGGAACATGTCCAGGGCGTCGTCGTAGCGACCGGACAGTGCGATGAGCTGGTCCCGCGCGGCGAGGTAGGCGGTCGTCGATGTGTTCATGGGTTGTTCCTTTCGCGGTGTCGACCTCATGCTCGCCTTCCGGCGCCGCCGTCCGTGTTCACGATCTGCACATGCTCGGCCCCGGCGGGGTGACTAGGCTCGTGAGATCCGGATCACTGACCTGAAACGTGTGGAGGACCGCATGGAGTCGTACGCCGCCGGCGAGCTCGAACCCCCACTGCTGGAGGAGACGATCGGTGCCAACTTCGAGCGCACCGTCGCTGCTCAGCCCGATCGCGAAGCGCTGGTCGAGGTGGCCAGCGGGCGCCGGTGGACCTGGTCCGAGCTGAACCACGACATCGATGCCCTGGCGCGCGGGTTGATCGCCGCCGGGCTGACGGCGGGCGACCGCGTCGGGATCTGGGCGCCGAACTGCGCGGAGTGGGTGCTGGTGCAGTACGCCACGGCCAAGCTCGGGATCATCCTGGTCAACGTCAATCCCGCCTACCGCACCCACGAGTTCGCCTACGCCGTCAACCAGGCCGGCGTGCGCCTGCTGATCAGCGCGGAGAGCTTCAAGACCAGCGACTACCGCTCGATGGTCGGTGAGACGCACGCCGAGTGCCCCGGCCTCGAACGCGTGGTCTTCATCGGCACCGACGACTGGTCCGACCTGATCGCGTCCGGCGCTGACGTCGCAGCCGGCACCGTGGCGGAGCAGATGGCGCGGCTCGAGCCCACCGACCCGATCAACATCCAGTACACCTCCGGCACCACTGGTCGCCCCAAGGGCGCGACGTTGAGCCACCGCAACATCCTCAACAACGGCTACCTCGTCACCGACCTGATCGACCTCGGGCCCGACGACCGGCTGTGCATCCCGGTGCCGTTCTACCACTGCTTCGGGATGGTGATGGGCAACCTCGGCTGCACCTCCCACGGGGCGACGATGGTCATCCCGGCGCCCGGCTTTGACCCCGAGATCACCTTGCGCACGATCGCCGCGGAGAAGTGCACCGGCGTGTACGGCGTACCGACGATGTTCATAGCGATGCAGAACCACCCGAGCTTCGCCGAGCACGACCTGTCCTCCCTGCGCACCGGCATCATGGCCGGCTCCATCTGCCCGGTCGAGGTGATGAAGCGCTGCGTGAACGACATGCACATGGCCGAGGTCTCCATCGCCTACGGCATGACCGAGACCTCGCCGGTCTCGTGCCAGACCCGCGCCGACGACGACCTGGACCGGCGCACGGCCACCATCGGCCGGGCGCATCCGCACGTCGAGATCAAGATCGTCGACCCCGTCACCGGCGACATCGTCGAGCGCGGCCAGCCGGGCGAGTTCTGCACCCGTGGCTACTCCGTGATGCTGGGCTACTGGGAGAACCCCGAGAAGACCGCGGAGGCGATCGACAGCGACGGCTGGATGCACACCGGCGACCTCGCGGAGATGCGCGAGGACGGCTACTGCAACATCGTCGGCCGGATCAAGGACATGGTGATCCGCGGCGGCGAGAACGTCTACCCGCGCGAGATCGAGGACTTCCTCTACGCGCACCCCGACATCGAGGACGTCCAGGTCATCGGCGTCCCCGATGACAAGTACGGCGAGGAGCTGTGCGCCTGGATCAAGCTCAAGTCCGGCGCTGCCGAGCTCGACGCCGCCGCGGTTCGTGCGTACGCCGACGGCAAGCTCGCGCACTACAAGATCCCGCGCTACGTGCTGCTCGTGGACGAGTTCCCGATGACCGTCACCGGGAAGATCCGCAAGGCCGAGATGCGCGAGGAGACCACCAAGCGGCTGGACCTCGGATAATGGTTGGGTCGTGCCGAGGCTAGACGAGGCCCGGGTTGTCTACTAAGCGTGCGAGCGTTGGGCTCAAGTGCACGCCCGCGGAGTACTCGATCGCTCACGCCGCCCAGGACACAATCGGGGCCGACACACGCCTCCTCAGCCGCGAGACGCATCGGTGAAGCCGTCGTCCCGACGCGACCTCGCTGAACGTTGTCGCCGGTTCGCTTTGGGCATCTCATGATGTGTGGCCGTTCGGTGACAACGCGCAGAAGTTCGAGGAGATCGCGACCCTTGAGGCCCCGATGGCCAGGCCATCGACAGCATAACGGCCTGAATCGCCCTGAGAGTTGAACGGAACAGGATCTCGACCAGACCGGTGGGAAAGCGTTGGCCGATCTCCGTCAGTCAAGCGACAGGCACACGTCCGGCCTATCCCGAGTGTCGCTGGCCGACCGACATACGTCGCCTCCGCAGTTCACGCGGTTGCGCCGAACGCGATCAGCGGAAGCGGATCGGTAATCGGGACGCAGCCCCCGATCAGCTCGGGTGGTGGAGCCGGTGGGCTGCCTGGCCCGGTCCGCCCGTTCGGCGCCGATCCAGCGGGGGCACCGCTACGTTCCTGGCAGCCGGTGGTGCGGCGAATGCGTGCCGATACGTGCTACCTGTCGCAGCGCGGCGAGTTCTTCGCGTGCTTGGTGGAGTTCGAGGGAGAGCTCGGCGACGATCTTGGTCAGCGTCTTGGTGGTCTCGTGTTCTTCGGCGAGCTGCTTCTTGAGAGCATCGTTTGCGTTCCTGAGCGCGCGGTTCTCGTCGGAGATTCTTGCGATCGAGCTGGGTGTGGCGTCCTGGGCTTTAACGCGTGCCTTGAAGTCGTCGACGAGGTCCTTGTGCTCGCCGTAGACGACGTCACGTCGTAGGCCGGATTCGGTGATCAGTTCGCTGCTGGTGAGCTTCCCGCTGGCCGACCGCAGCGGGGTGCCGGCCAGGAGACGTTCCGCGGCGGCGGTCAGGTCGCGGCGTTCGGCGTCAAGGTCGCGTCGCTTGCGGGTCATGGTGTGCGGCCTTCTTTGGGTGCTGTCTGGTGTCGTGTGAGGACGGCGCGGATCTGTTCGGCTTGGGCGCGTGCGCGGTCGCGCAGCGGGGCCGGTGTCATCGGGTCGTCTGCGGCGGCATCCAGGACGTTGAGGCGTTCGCTCTGGCGGGCGATGTCGCGGTCGGTGTAGGCCAGGTTGACGCACCCGGACTGGCATTCCGCCTCGTGGGGGCCGTCATCGATCGGCAGCCCTTGGGCTTGTCGGCTGGTGCGGCATGCGGCGGTCTCGGCCCGGTACACGCAGGTCATCCCGTCGCCGTGGTGGATGCTGGGGTCGGCGTGTTGCAGGAGGCGTTCGACGTTGCGGACGCGGTTGACGACCCGGCCAGCGAACCGGTGGCTGGATTCGACGCGGTCGCGATAGTCGGTGGCGGCGGGACCGCTGACGTGTTCCCCGGCCGTCAGCAGGGCATGGTCGCGCTGGTTGTGCTCAAGGATCGCCTCCAAGCGTTCAACGGCCAGGTCGTCGAGCCATCCACTGTCGGCCTTGCCGCTGTAACTGAGTGTGACGGTCGTGGACACAGGCCCGTACTGCAGCGCGGCGGCGATCAGCCCGCGGGGGCGACGCACGATGAAGTAGGCCAGGGTGCGCCGGAACCTGGTGGGGTAGATCCGACCGGCCGGATCCGTTGGGATCACGGCCTCGTCATCGAGGCCACAGAAGGTGCCGTTGACCCAGGCGATGAAGCTTCCCAGGTCGCGGGTGATCTCGCTGCTTCGGCGGGCGTGCAGCTCGGCCGGCCGGATCGGGTGCGGCTTGTGGAGGCTGGAGGGGAACAGGAAGGGTGCGTCGCTCAACTGCTCGAGCATCGTGATCGCGTGGTGGACCGGGCGCACCACGACCCAGGTGCGCTCCCAGGGGTCGTCCCCGAGGGTGGGGCGGTGGGTACGGGCTGGTCCCTTCCCGTAGCGGCCGGCCACCAGTAGCTGACCAGTCGTCTCGTCCTGGCGGGTGCAGCCACGGCGTAGGTTGAGGACCTCGCCGGGACGCATGCCCGACAGGTAACTGATGACGACGAAGCAGGCCACAGACAGGTGAGAGATCAGGCCGGGGAGCTCGTGTGTCGTCAGAGGGCCTTCGCGCCACGGGCGGCCCTGGACAAGGCCGCGGATGGTGCCCACCGGTGAGCCATCGTCGACGGGAAGGCCACTGTCGAGGATGACCGGCTGCAGGCTCGCGGGTACTTGGCGTTGCGGCAGTTGCAGCAGCCTGGCGAGCTGGCTCCAGTTGATCCGTGCTTGTTCGTGCGGGTTGCAGCGGGGATGTCCGGGTAGGGCGTGCCGCCGCTGGGTCGCGTCGGCTACGAACGCTTGGAGCCGTTGCCGGGAGGTCAGCCCGTCGAAGGCGCGCTGGCTGGGATGGGTGCCGGCTTCCAGCTGGTCCAGTTCGGTGCGGGCCGCCACGATGTCAGGGCCGATCACCTCGACCATGCGCAGGCTCCAGGCCAGCAAGGCTTCCATCGTGGCCGCGGCGATGCGCGGGGTCGTGTTCTCCGCGGCTGCCGGTCGGGACGAGGCCGCGGCCAGCCGAACCGGCGGCGTCCCGCCCCACGGGTTGTGGGTGTTCAGACGACAGTGTGAGGGAAGACGGTCGCGGTATTCCCAGACGGTGCGGACCGCGATCAAGAGGTGGCTCTTATGGTGGGTGCTGGCCTCGAGGCGGAGCACGTGCTGGCGGTAGCGGTCCAGCTGCTGATCGGTGACCTCGTGCAGGCTGGCCAAGTGGTGGTGCCTCATCCACTCGGCGAACACGCGCAGCGTGCGCAGCCGGTAGACCAGGGTGCCGATGCTCATCAGGTCTCCGTGGCTGGTGACGGTCACGCTGCGTGGAGTGGGGCCCTCGAGGAAGGCCAGGGTGACGGTCTTGAACACCTCGACTAGCTCGGCGGGCCAGTGGTCCCAGCGGATCGCGTTGATCTTCGCGTGGGCGTCGGGATGGGCGGGGGCCAGGTGCCAGACCGCGTCCTCGAAGTGGGACAGCTTGTCCGGCGAGGTGCCGGGACGCAGGGGGCGGTGGCGCAGGATGAGCTCGCCGACGCGGCTGGCGTCATCACTGGTCAGCGGACGTCCCATCGGCCCTCCAGGAGGTCGTTGATGCGGTGGCGGTGCACGTCGCTGATCTCGGCCTTGGCTCGATCGATCTCCGCGGGCTGGAAGCCGGTGGTGATGTCTCGCAGTTGGTCCAGCCGGGGCGCGTACCGGCGCGCCCACATGGCCGGGGACAGGTGTGGACGCAGCTGCTCCAGTGCGTCGATCGCCGCGAGCTGGATCGGTAGTTGGTGCGGCAGGGCGCGGGCATTGGCGCAGTCCAGGCAGGCCAGGAAGGACGCCGAGCAGGCCACCCCGGGCGGCGCGTACGGGCTGGCCAGGTGGTCTTGGCAGGACGCCAGGACGGTGTCCTGACTCCCTTCGATCAGGCCAGCCAACTCCTGCACGCTCAGGCCGGCTTGCGTGGCGGCGGAGTGTGGGTCGCGTCGGGCGAGGTCGACGAAGTCTTGGGTGAAGACCGGCACCCGGGCATGGTCGCGGGCCTTGCGCACCTCGTTCTCCAGGGCCGCCGCGACGATCGCGTGAGACTCTGCCCGGACGGCGGGATGGGGCATCAGGTAGCTATCCCGCAGAGTGGTTTGGGAGTGCGCCACGGGACGACGGCGCCGCTCGATCGCGGTCAGCCGCAGCCTCTTGACCGAGACCACCGGCTTCCCGCCGGGAACCGCGGACGTGGCAGCGGGGAAGCCGCGGGCGGCGGCCCACCGCTGCACATGCTGGCTGGTCAGCGTGGTGATCCACGGGCTTGGGGTACGAACGGTCTTCTTCGAGATCCGTCCGGCGAAGAGTGTCTGGCTGTTGCTCAGGCGACGGGCGGTCTCGCCGAGATCGAGCAGCATCCGATACACCCGCAGCGGGGAGCGGGACCACCGGTGCTCCCGGTCGCCGTCGGTGATGAGGTCTTCCAGCGCGATGACCATGTGTTCCCGGTCGGGTCCGCGGCGTGGCTTGCAGGACTCGACCAGGGCCAGGCCCTCGTCGGTCAGCCCGCCGTCGGGACGGAAGTGCGCCGCCGGCCAGGCCGCGATCGTGCCGTAGTTCTGCCCGGTCAGGGCGACCAGGAGCAGCGCGAACGCGGCCAGTTCGTCCGGGGACAGGCACAGCATGCCGGCGACCTTGACCAGTCCGCCACACCGGTGCACGTCCGGGGTGCCGTTCGTGTCGACCTTGCGGGGCAGTTGGCCGGTGCGTTCGAAGCCATCCAACAAACGACCGAGTGTGACGTCCTCGCTGCCGGTGGGAAGCTCCCCGGCCCGATACCGGGCCAGGAGTCGCCGCGCGGTGTGGATCCGGTCGCGGGCCGCCCGCACGTCGTGTCGTACGACGGTGAGGATCTCCTGCCATTCGGTGTCGGTGTAGCCCGGCTTGCTGATGTCGCGGCGACTCATCCCGCGTACCCGGATCGCCGCCAGCCCCGCCTGAGCGTCGGGGCTAAGATGCTCATCCTCGAGCAGCAGCCGTCGCAGGTTCTCGACGTAGCTGCTCACGGTTCGTGGCTTCAGGTGCTCGTAGCGTCGCCGGAAGGCCAGCAGGTGCTCGGCGACGACGTCCTCCGGCTGCCGGATCGTGACCGGGTGCTCGGACAAGACGACGGCGAAATGGCGGGCCGTGTCTACCAGCGACCGGGCGGTGGGCAAGCGTTTGACCGTCGAACGGGTGGTGAGCCGGAGGGCGACACGGTCGGCGAGCCACCGGCGGAGTGGTTCGGCCACTGGCAGATCGGTGAAGTCGAACAGCGTGCCGTGTCCGGTGGTTTCGTCGAGGAACAACACACTTTGACCATCGGGTCCCAGGCGTGGCCGCGGCGCCCACCCGGCCGGTGGCAGAGCCGCGCGCTGTCCCCCTCCCGCGTGGACGCTCACCGGGACACCTCACCGGTGAGGGTGATCGGCTGCACCGTGCGCCCGCCCTCGTCGGCAAGGGTGCGCAGCAACGCATCGACGCCGGCGGTCTCCTCCTCGTCCAACATGGCCATCAGGTAGTCGATCTCCAGGCCGGCGAAGGGTTCGAGGTAGATGTCTCGCGTGGTCATCGGGTGGGCGTGGCCCATCAGGGTGGCCAGCTGGTACCAGATGTCACCCAGCTGGTCGCGCAGGTCACGTGTCTCCTCCTCGGACAGGCCCGTGACCCGGGTCCGCCAGACCGCCGAGAGGATCGAGTACCACTTGAGGCAGAACGAGTGTCGCAGCATGTGCGGCCGCGCCCACAGCGGGCACTCGTCCGCGTCCTTCCCGTCACCGACGGTCTTGGCCCACACTCGGGCGATGCGGTGATTGGCGTGATCGAAGGTGTCTTCCCACCCGTAGGGCTTCTTCGGCAGCCCATTCGGGGCGAGCCACAGCCACAACGGCGCCAGCCCGTCCGGGGTGCGTCGGAACAAACGGCGTCGCTCGTCCGGGCCGAGCACGTCCAGCGAGACCGGCACCGGGCCGCCCGGGCCCTCGATCAGCAGCCGACGACTGTGCGCGCGGTAGCCGGTCACGACCCGCATGCCGGGCAGCTGCTGGTAGCGGCCGGCCCGCTGAGCCCGTCGGACGACCTCAGTCCGGGAGCCCTCCGTCGGGTCGGTGTAGGCGGCTACCGCGTGCAGCACGCTCCGCGGGATCCGATACGTCCGGCCCGTCTTGCCGCCCTTGAGGCATGCCGCCGACAGGTGCGCCGGCGCGAACCGGGCCGCGCCCGGTGTGGGGATCTCGACGTCGAGGACGCTGGCCCACTCCGCCAACCGCAGGCCCGTCCCGTACAGGCCATCGACGAACGCCGCATCCCGGTCCTCGTTGATGCCGCGCCAGCCGGTCTGGCGCAGCCCGTCGAAGCCGTAGCCACACAGCCCGATGTTGCGCCACTGCTCGAACGCCGACCGCAGCATCCACTTGACCTGCCGGCGCGTCGAGCCTGCTGGCCGCAATGGGTCCCGGCCCACCGATCGGCGACGCAGCGCCTCCTCGCGTGGCGGAACGCTGCGTCGCCGGCCCACGCCGGCGGTGGCGACCGGATTGGCCACGCCGTACCGCTGGCCGGCCCACGAGTAGAAGCTGTTCAGCGCCGACCGGTCCGTGTCGAAGCTCGTCGGCTGCACCCGGCCGGCATTGTCCAGCGACGTCAGCCGCCACTCCTTGAACGCTTCCACGTCACTCGCCGTCGCCTCCACCCACCCGCGGCCGACCACGTGCAGGTAGTCCAGCCACACCACCAGGGCGTAGGCATACCGGCGCCACGTTCCCGGGCGGGCCTCGGCCATCGGCCCGGTGCGGAAGAACAGATTGACCCGCGGGTCCGGCCACCCGCCCGGGCCGATCAACACCGGCGTCCCGTGCCGGGCACCATTCGCCGCAGCGCGGGCATGCACCTCGCCGAAGCCCGACAGGCACTCAACGTCAGGCGTCGTCACGAACGCAGTGAAGTCGTAGAACGTCACCGTCCAGCCTTCCAACCCAGCAGGCAAGAACTCTCTCCAAGCACGGTGATCCGACAACTTCGGAAAGCCTAGAGAAGGATCGACGCCCCCGAGATTGCCCACGGCAGCGAGCCGGCCGACTGCTACGGCGACGCCGCGACCGAACTCCTGGCCCGTCTCAGCCCGCCAGGCACCACTGTCACCCTTGCCGGCGACCCCCGACAGTCCGACCGCGACGTGTACGGCCGGCTTCTGCGTTACGTCGACCACCGCGGCGAGGACCTCTCCGAGGCGATGCTCGCCGCCGGCGCCGCCCGGCTCTACGACTCCGAGCCGACCCTGATGCGGGCCTCGGAGCACCAGCTGGCGGCCCAGGACGCCCAGGACGAGGCACGGGGGCTGTGGGGCGCCTGCTGAGGCGTACACATCGGTCCGCGCCACGTGATCGCTCCCGCCGCTCTGCGGGACCTAGGAGACCAACACCGGCGGGCGCGTCCAGGTGCCGGCCGGACTCCAGAACGAAGGGCGGAAGATCATGAGCGACGACGCAGCTCGTCACGAGGCCGAGCTCGAGGAAGAGGCGCGCAGGCGCTCGGCAGAGATCAGTGCCGGCGAGGCGGCCGCGGAGCGGGCCGCCGTCATGGACGAGGACCGCTCCCCCGACGCCGAGATCGCCGAGGTGCACCGCTCGGGCCGGCAGCACGACTACACCGACACCGCCGCCTACCACCAGCAGCAGCCCGCCAGCGTCGACCGGCGCCGCCGCGGCGGCCCGCGCCGCTAGGAGAGACCCGCGATGCTGACCACCGCACCCCTGGCGCCGCCTCAGACCGCGGCCACCCGCACCCGCCTTCCCAGCCGGCCCGGCCGATCCAGCCAGCCCCGCGCGAGGTGGACGGAGTGCTCCCACACCCTCTCCGGGCTGCCGTGCATGAACCACCAGGCGCACGCCGGTGACGGCCGCGGCTGCGTCCACTACTCGACCTCGGGCGTGCCCGACCGTCACGACTACGGCGACGACGAGTAGCGCAGCTCAGTAACCGGCCGGCGCTCCGGGCCCGTCGCGGGCCGATCAGTTCAGCGAGAACGACGTCAGCGGCATGAGCTGTGTCGCCAGCGGCGCGGACGGGCTCGGCACGGGCGGCGGTGGCTGCTGCTCGAGGTGGCGGAGCCGCTCCACGGTGGTCGGGTGGCCGTAGCGGGTCAGGAACCGCGCCAGCACGCCGCCCAGGCGCTGGTCGACCACGAACTGGTCCCCGACCGCCTCGGTGCGCGTCTGCAGCGCTCGGCCGGCCGCCGGCACCAGGTAGGTCAGGGCGATCACGGCGCCGCCCAGCAACCCGACAGCTGCTCGCCCCTCAACGACCGACTGCAGGACGCAGATCACCGCAACCACTCCGCGCAGCGCCCAGGCCATCCCCATGAACGGCAGCCAGGCGAACGCCGCGCCCACCCCTCGGAAGACCATGACGACCGCGCGCCACGGACTGGTGGCCACCAGGCCCGCGAGCTCGGCGCGAGGCCGGCGTGCGCGCCGCGCCGCGACCGCTTGCGCCACCAGGGCCACGACCTCCTCAGGGCCCACCCAGCCGCGGTACACGGCCTCGACCAGCCCAGGACTCAGGACGACCGAGCGGCGACCGAGAACGGTCACCGCCGGCGTCGAGGCCAGCTGGCGCCGACGCACCAGCAACTCGAGGTCGGTGATCCCGACCCGGGCCAGGCCGTCGACGACGGTCGCCATCACCTGCCGCTCCCCCGCGGTCGCGGCTCGGGCGGCCGTCAGCAGCTCGACCGCGGGTCCCTCGAGCCGACCACTGGCCAGCACCACCAGCGCAGCCGTCGCCGCCAGCACCAGCGGCAGCGACAGGAACGGCGGCACGAGCGCCACGACCACCATGAACAACACGAAGCTGACCAGAGCCGCCGGCCAGAACGTCGTCGCCTTCAACACCGTCATCGGGATCTTCATCGTCATCAGCCTCCTGTCGCCTGTGGCCTGCCGCCACTAGTGCTTGTTGGCCGACTTGGCGTGTCGGTGATCGTCCGACGACCTCGGCGCGACCTAGGCGACCGTGACCAGTTTGTGCCCAGCCACCGACAGCACCCCGGTTATCCACAGGCCCGACTTGCCGGCCGGCACCGGGTGCTCCGGACGTGGCTTGATGAGGACGGCGGCTCGCCCGGGCCACCGACCGAGACGAGATCCGGAGGCACGGCCATGAACCCCAGCACCGACCCCACGAGCCCGGCCTTGGGCCAGGTCCTCGAGCACGGCTCCGACGAGACCGCACCGGAGGCGAACGAGGTCTGGCGTCGCCTGGACTCGATGTCGCAGCTGCTCCACCAGGCCGCCAAAACCGTGTGGGCCCGTGCAGACGAGGACGGGCCCACCTCGCCGCTGCACTCCCTCGGCCTGGGCATCTACCTCGCCCACGGGCAGACCCAGCTGCTGCTCCCCGAAGACCTCCTCGACGCCGAGTCGGACCTCGAACTCGGACTCGAGGTAGATGTCGACGAGGTCGACGCCCGCACCGCGGTGCAGCTGCTCACCGAGGTCGAGGAACTGAGCCGGCCGCTGCCCGTCTGGCGCGCGGACCTGATCCACGGCTCGCAGCTGGTCATCGACGTGTGCGACCTGCTCCGAGAGGCACAGCACCTTGACTGCTGAGCCGCCACCTCCCTCCCCGGTCAGCGCTTCCGTCCCCGCCGGCGGCGCTGCCTTCGCCGCGGTCGAGGCCGAGCTGTTCGACGCCGACGCCGTCCCCTTCGCGACCGGCGACATCCGCACCGTGGGCGAGATGCTCGCCGACGTCGACCACCAGGCGCGGCTCCTGCTCCTCGACGTCGACGGCGACCACGCCGGCGGACTGGTGCGGGGCTGGCCAGCCCTCGTGACGGCCGCCAGCGAGCTCTGGGCAGCCCTCCCCCGCACCGGCTACGCCGACGAGCCGCACGACCGACCCATGGAGCGCCTCGTCGCGCACGCCGCCACCATCGACAACAGCCTGAGCTCCGGGTGGCCAGGCCGCGGAGACCCCGACCACCGCGTGACCCACATGACCGAAACGCTGCAGGCCGCGGGCAGCCTGGTCCGCCGCTACGGCCCCGAGATCTCCGGCCACGGCGCCGCCCTGCGCCAGGACCTGCAAGCCGCCCGGTCCAGGACCATGCACTCGCTCTACGTGGCCGCGCACGCCGGCAGCGTTGCTCTCCACTCTCACGGCTACGACCGGTATCGCGAGGCCCGTCAGGCCGGCCGCAAGGTCTCGCTGTCCACGGTCCACTCCCCGTACGTCGTCGCACCGACCGCCACGTGGGTGGGCCGCTTCGCCACCGCGGAGGCGATCGCCGGACGGTACCTCGCCGGCGGGCTCATCGCCGGCGTCGCCGGCGAGGTTCGCCCACCCGCAGACGACCACAGCCGCATCCCTCGCGCCCTGGCTGGCTGGGACATCCAGGCCCACCGGACTCTGGCCACCCGATCCTCGGCCGCCGACAACGTCATCGTCAGTCGCACCCAAGCTCTCATCGCCGGCGTCAGCCTGCTCCTAGTCGACGCAGACGCACACCACCGTGCAGCCACGACCTCCGCCGGCGACGACTCCACGAAAGAGCGATTGACGTCCTCGCTCGACGCGGTCGGCCGAGCCTGGAACAACCTGGCCAGCCGATGGGACGACCTACCCGCCCCGACGGATCGACCCGACTCCAAGCTGCTGCGCGCGTCGGCCGAGGTCCGCGCTGCCTACCGCGAGCTCACCCACGACGCCACCACCACGTTCCCCCCACACGTCATCGCCCAGCATCCCGGCCTCGAGCGAGCACTGAACGCCACCTTGGCCGCGGTCGAGAGCGGCCCAGAACTCGCCGACGTCCTCGCCGAGAAGGCCAGCCAGCCAGGACTCGTCGGCCGAGCACGCGCTCTCTCCCACCGAGCCCACAACGACATCGAAGCCGGCCTGGCCACCCCCGACCCCACCGGCGACGTTGTCTGGGTCTCTCCCGCCGACATCCACGCTCGTCGCCTAGTGGCCCTACCTGAGCCGGTCGCTAGTGGGCTGGAACGAGCCAGCCGCGAGTGCGTGGCCGCCTGTGGTCGCGCGAGCGCGTCGACCGTGACTTCGTCAAGCCGCTCGCATCCGACGATTGCCGCGGGTATGGAACCTCCACCTCGCACTCACGAACCCATGGCGGCCAAGGACGGCGCTCGGCGCCAAGCGCCGCACCACTGAGCACAGTTGTTGTAGTCCTACGAGAAATCACGTGCCAGAGAGGCGTGTCCGGAGGTGCGAGCCCTACGACTACAACTAACTTGGGCCTCATGAGTAACCGCAAGCGCCGACTCCGAGGCACACCGGTGGTTCAGCTGAACCTCACGGTCGCCCCGGAGGCGAAGGCCAAGATCGACGAGATCGCGGACGCTCTCGGGTTGTCCGAAGGCATCATCTTCGACCTCATCATGGAGAGTCTGGAGGTCGACGAGCACGGACGACCCGTCTTCTGGACCGGTCCTCTGCCAGAGGACCGAGACCCCGAGCAAGGAGACCTGCTTGCGTCCTGATCAGGACTAGGGCAAGGCCCCTAGAAACGACGAAGGCTCCCGTTGGCGCGGGAGCCGATCGTCTAAGCATCTGGCCCGGTTTGGCGACCGGGACCTTGTTCGCAGAACCGCTCTCTAGACCGGAGAGGAGGTGGCTTTGCGCTGCCCACTGTAACAGCGGCGGAGCGCGATAACCATATGCCTCGGCACTCGTCGAGGCGGCGTGTCGCGGTTGCGGCCTCCCTGCTTGACCTCGACGAGCTGATGTTCGCGCCGTCGGGGTGGTTCGTCATCGGTGCGGACAACCAGCCGGTGAAGGGTGTTCGGATCGGCTCGCTCGAGGCGGGCCTTGCGCTCCTGGGCGAGGGCACGGTGGCCACGGTGGTCGGCCGGCTGCGTCCGGACGTCCGTGTGGTCGACGTCGACCTCGCTGGCCAGCCCGGGCATGCGGTCGTCGAGCAGCTGGCTACCTGGTGCCGTCAACGCGATCTGTGGCACCTGGTGCGCCCCTCTGGTGGCGAGGACGGTCGCGCGCACGTGTTCATCGCGCCGGGTGACCTCGAGCAGGACCTGGACGAGATGGTGACCGCGCTCCGCAAGCGGCTGCGGGTCTCGGTGCCCGCGATCGACCTGCGCGCCTCGGGCCACGTCCGGCCCCTGAGCGCCCCTCACCGCCACGGCGGGCACACCCGGCCGTACGGAGATCTCCGCGAGGCCATGCGCGGACTACAGCGCGCGCGCCGGCAACGCCCAGCGTCCCCGGAGACGGCTCCAGGAGCACGCCGGCGATCGGCGCGTACGTCCGCCGCGCTGCCTCCGCGGCCGCGGCGACGCACCGACTTCCCAGATTCCTGGCAGACCTACCTCCGCACCGGGGACGCACCCGCGCACGGCGGCACCGACCAGAGCCGCACCACCGACGAGCTGCTGGCCACCGTCGCGATGCTGCGGGCCGGCCACACCGCCGAGAGCGCCTGGCGGCTGATCACCACCGCACACCCAAACGCGATGGTCCGGGCCCGCTCCTCCAGGTCTCGGTGGATCGCGTGGGTGTGGAACCGCGTCGTCGAGGACGACCGGACCTACTCCCCCACGCCCGACGTCGCGCCCGACGTCGAGGCCGCGGTCGTGGCCGCCCGCGAGCACCTCACCGCCCTCGCCTGGCGACAGCCACCAAGGCGCCGCCGTGCCCTGCTCCTGGTGGGCCACCACGTGCTGGACCGGATGGCCCGAACGAGCAGCCGGCGCGTGCCGGTGCCCGAACGCGACCTCGTCGAGGACACGTGCCTGACCGACCGCAAGACCATCCGCCACGCCCTACGGCTCCTGCACGGAGAGCTCGGCGTCCTGCACACCGACCCCTGGGACCCCGCCAGGAAGGACACCACCAGCTTCGAGTTCGAAATCGAGGCCGCCCCCGACGACGGGATGCGTGTAATCCCCCCACCTGGTCTTCACACCCCCATAGCCCCGCGCCCTCCCGCACGTCCACCGGCGCCGCCTCCCGGCACTTGGAGCCAGCTGCCCGGGAACGCCCACGCGCTGTGGAGAGCACTGCTGTCCTTCCAGACCCCGCAAGCCCCCGACAACCTGGCGCAGGTGGCAGCCCTCGTTGGAGAACCCGGACAAGTGACGCCGAGCGAACACCGGGCGACCCTTGCTGGGCTGACTGCACTCGCTCGAGCGGGACTAGCGCACTGCGACGCCGCCGGCCAGTGGATCGTGCGGCACTCCCCTACGGCTGACCACACCGATCGCGCCGGCGCCCAGCACCAGGAGATCGCCGAGGCGGTCGCGAGCGAGCGAGCCGCCTACCGTGCAGGGTCCACCACCAGTTGGTCGCTGGAGCGTGCGCGAGCAGCGAAGCTCCAACTGAGCAGAGAGCGAGCCTGGTGGTCCCAGCTCGACGCGAGCGACCGAGACCAGCGCCGGCAACGATGGCGACAGGAGTTCGACGAGCTCGACGTCCTGGCCCAGGAGCACGTCAAGGCCGAGCTCGCCCAGCGGCGGCTGCGCGCCGGCGTCGACGAGCCAGCACGACATCAGGCATGGATCAGTGCCCAGCGGCCCGACGACTACACCGCCCGGGCGATCGAGCGGCAACGCCGATACGACGCTCTCGCAGCGCCGCTCCAATACGCCCACGTCGCCGCCTGGCAGCGACACCGCACCAGATTCGGCATCGAGCGCGCCGCAGGAGGCTTCGCCGACGGCGAGACCACCGGGCGCACGACGGTGGAGCGCACTCCAGACGAGCACACCGCGCTGCTCCCCCGCGGACCTGACGAACGCGACCAAGCGTTCCTCGACCGCCAGCTGCAGCTCGTCGACGACACTGCGTCCGGGTCGAGCCGGACGACGGCCACCGCATGACGCCTCCACGCCTCTGCTCGGCTAGGGAGGGACGTCGTCCAGAACGGGCCGCTGTGGGGCCCCAGGGACGGCCAGGAAGCGCGTACAGCCCCTCGGTGGACCCAGACCGCCGCTCCGAGGGTCCGACCCGGCATAGCCGCTCCCGCCGGTCAAACGCCCGACACGCCGGACGCAACCACATCTGCACTAATGTCGGCGGGTACGTCATAACCTACATACACGCCCACATACGACATGCCAGACGCGAGCGCAGAGGGAACAACGTGCGCGGGACTAGATGAGGCAACAGCGCGTGTCGCAGACGACAATCCAGCAGGAAGCGGGTATGCAGATGCGTATGGACCAGTTCACGCCCTATCTCCAACGAACCACCCTGGTCGCCAATCGCAAGGGCGGCGTCTTGAAGAGCTCGATCGTCCGGTCGGTGGCCGACGAGGCCCGCCGAAGCGACTACCGCGTGCTGGTCCTCGACGGCGACCCGCAGGGAAACCTGTCCAAGATCGACTTCGGTCTCGGCCAAGTCGAGGTCGGGGGATGGGACTCCGACCGCGGCCGCTCACTGGCCATGGCACTGCAGTACGGCACTGACCTGGCCCCCATCGCCGCACACGGCGTCGACGTGGTCTGCGGTGGCCCCGAGCTGCTCGGAGCCCTCGGCGCGGCCAACAACGTCGACCTCGACCTGGCGGGCAACCTCCGCGGCGCCCTGGCCCGGCTGTGCTCCCAGAACCGCTACGACCTGGTGCTCATCGACTCCGCACCCGGCGAGACCAAGCTCCTCGACGCCTACATGCTCACCGCCAAGTGGCTCGTGGTGCCCGTCGTCGAAGGGGATGAGAAGTCCATGGACGGCCTCGACCTCGTCGGGGCCCGCACCGTCGACCTGGTTCGCAACCGCGGCGCCGACATCGAGCTGCTCGGCGCAGTGCTCACCCTGGTCGACCACCGTGCGCCGGCCCGCAACAAGGTCGCGCTCGAGGACCTCGCGGCCGCCCTGGGAGCCGCGGGCGAGCCGTTCGTGGCGATGATCCGTGACCTCAAGGCAGCGCGCAGCGACACCTCCCGGTACGGCCTCTCCGCGGGCCAGCTCGCTGAGAAGGCGGTCGAGGTCAAGCGCGGCCGCCTGGCCGCCCTTCGCCGGCGCGCCGCCCAAGCCAAGAGCGAGAAGGCCGGCGGTAAGCACAAGGCGGAAGCCGTGCCGCTGGACAACCCTGACGAGCCGTGGCTGACCCGCGACGGGTCCGGCCTGGCCGAGGACTACCAGAAGCTGACCACCGAGATCCTCGGCCGCATCGGCAAGAAGCTCGGAGCTGAAGTTGCCTAGGCAGCAGCGCCGCAGCGCCTTCGACCTGGACCGAGACGTCCGCGCTGACTCGCCGACCCCCGAGGCTCAGACGCCGCCCGCCGCCGCGACGGCTAGCGGATTGCTGCCCAAGCTCGACGAGCTCCCGCCGCTCCAGGCCGCACCCGAGCCGAGCCGACCTGACCACGACCAGGTCGACCCGGCGGGCCAGGCCGCTGAGAGCACGCGCGGCCCGCGCCGCGCCGCGGCGGCCGATCGCAGCAGCGACAGCGAGCCGGGGGAGGGGCAGCAGCCGTCAGCGCGGCCTCGTGGTGCTGGGGGCCGGCCGGCGGGGGCGCGGAAGGAGCCCGAGGGGATCATTAAGGTTCCCGCGCGAGTCCCGGCCGAGCTCTACGACAAGGCCCTCCCGCTGGTCACCGGCATCGGCCGCCCCTCGTGGGGGCAGCTGGTGGCCTGGACGTGCCAGGACAACGACGCTGAGGTCCTGGCCGAGCTGGTCGAGCCGGACCAGCCTGGTGCCAGCCGGCGCCCGCGCGGGCAGAACCGTCAGGGCACCGCCGGGCTGCAGGTCACCGCCCGCCTCAACGCCGACGAGTTCACCGCCTTCGAGCAGGTCATGCAGCAGGCCGCTCGCAAGGCGGAGACTCCCGTCACCCGCACCAAGGTCGTCATCGCCGCACTCACGGTCGCCACCAGGGCTGACGCCCCGGGCTGACCTCGAGCAGCCGATGCCCCACCATCCACGTCTGCGACCGAGCCGGCCGACTGTGCCGGCCGGCGGAGCGTGGCCACTAGGGTCTGATGCTGATGAGCTCCGGCGTCGATCCCACGGCACTGCGGGCAGCCCGGGAGCGGCTGGGGCTGACCCAGCACCAGCTCGCGCGCCTGGTCGGCGTAGCAGGCGGCGAACGGATCTCGCGCTGGGAGCTCGGCCTCGACGAACCCCGTCCCGACTCCCTGGCGCGTCTGGCGCGCGTCCTCAACGCCCAGATCGTCGAACTGCTCGACGTCGACCCGGAGCACCGCGACCTACGAGCCCTGCGCTACTGCGCCGGCCTCTCCGCCGGCGAGGTCGCCGCGGCGGCACACATCTCGGTCCGCAGCTACGCCCGGTGGGAGTCAGGCTCCTGGGTGCGACCACCCAGCGCCGAGAACCTCCGCGCGATCGCTCGGAGCCTCAACGTCCCAGTGAGCACCGTCCGCGACGCGCTCGACCGCGCCCGGGACAACGTGCGGCCCGGTCAGTCCCGCCCGGACGCGTAGCCCGCCCACACCTGGGCCCACTCGTCGACCTTGGCGGTGTCGGTACGCCACACCACCGTCTGACCCCGCCGCTTGCCGGGGTCGACGTCCGTCGTGACCAGGTCATGCTGCTCGAGGACCACCAGGTGCCGGTGGACGCTGCCCACATGCACCCCGATCTGGTCAGCCAGGTCGCGCGCGGTCAACGCGTCCTGCGCCAGGCGTCGCAGGATCTCGGTGCGCACGTTGTTGCCGATGACGTCGATGGCGGCGAGCACCTCCTCGGGCATGTCTCCGGGCATCGACAGTCGTGGCACGCAGGCATTCTGCCCGACTCCCAGCCCCCTACCTCTTTCGCATTTAGTGCGATAGAGTGCGGCAACTGTACGCCACGCCCGCCATCGACGGCACCAGCTGCGATCCGGAGCGGTGAACCAACAGCCAGCCGCACGACCAAGACGGACGGGGGAAGTGTCCGGTGACCACTCGGGAAGTCGACCGCGCCCCTTCTCGGCAACGACGATTGCCACTAGTGGCAATCAGCCAAGTTTGGGTCGAAGTGATCGTGCCGACGCTTCTAAGCGTCCTAGGGGACCAGGGCGGCAACGTGTCGTCCGGGCAGACCCGCACGCAACGGAAGCGAGGGGAGCGAACACATGACAGCCACGACGACCACGCCCAACTGGCGCTCGAGGCCGGCGGCCGGCGGAACCAGGCCGTCCGAAATTCGTTCTACTCTTCCGAACCACAGAATCACTCACTCGGGAGGTCGCTTCTGATGCTGTCCCCACGACGAATCGCAGCCGCGGCCGTCTCGATCGCACTGCTCACCACCGTGTCTGCCTGCGGGGGAGGAGACGACGAGCCAGAGGCCACGCCCTCCTCGTCGAGCACCCCCACCTCGCAGAGCCCGTCTCCGACGGAGCCCAGCCCCACCGAGACGGCCTGGCAGGACAAGTACACCGACGCCCAGCTCGACGCCTACGAAGAGGCACTCGCGCGGTACCAGGAGTACGAGACCCGAAGCGAACCCATCTGGGCCGCCGGGAAGGTGACCGATCGCGCCGAAGCGCTCTTCAAGCAGTACTTCCCGTCGCCGCTTTGGCAGGGCCGTCTTCGGATGCTGTCCAGCTACGAGCAGGTGGACGTGCAGGTTGAGGGTTTGGCCGATGTCTACTGGTCGCGGGCGAAGTCCATCAGCGACAGCGGTCTCTCCGTCGTGATCAACCAGTGTGTGGACTACACCACGGTCAAGGTGACGCAGCGCGGTGAAGCGGCGCAGCCGGTGAAGTGGCAGCAGAAGCCGAACCTTCGCACGATCACTCTCGAGAAGCCTGAGGGCTTCGACTGGCTGATCTACGGCGTCGTCGACGCGTCGAGTGGGAAGGCCCGGCCATGCACTCCGTGAAGTCGCTTCTCGCAGCCGCCGCACTCCTAGTGGGCGTCCTGGTGGTCTCGGCGACGACTGGTTCGCCGGCCGCCGCCGATCCTCCGGCGTGCCCGCCGGGGGAGTCGCCTTCGGAGATCCCTGGCGGTTGGATCTGCATCCCCGCCTCGGACCCGGGTGACCCGGGCAACGAGGACCCGGGCGACGACGGCGGCGACGGCGGCACTGAGCCGGCCGGCTGCTTCGACGGCGACCAGGAGGTGCCGTGCAACGACGAGTACGGCGGCACGTGGGATGCCGGTCATGGGTGCTACGCCTTCCAGGTCACGCCTGATCCGCCGGCGGGCTCGCCGTTGTGGGAGGGCCACGATCCATCCGAGGGGAGCGTCTACAGCTGCGACTACACCGTGACGATCCCGGAGAACTCGTGGTTCGTCCCGAACGGTGAGGACCCGCTGGTCGACCCGGCGGTGCTCGCTCAGGAAGCGCTGGGGCGGATGAAGCTCGAGAACGCCAACGCGCAGATCGCGCCCGGTCCGGGCTTCCACACCTACGTGCACATCGACAACTGGCTGTGGCTGCCCGAGGCGCAGTGGCACGACCTGACCGAGACCGTGACCGCCGGCCCGACGTCGGTGACGGTCACCGCGGAACCGATCCGGGTGGACTGGGACATGGGCACCGACGTGACCAGCTGCTACGACGCCGGACGCGTGTGGACCAAGGGAATGACCGACGCGGCCAAGACCAGCTGCTCCTTCGCGTACGAGTCCATCGAAGACCCGAAGGGCGACAAGCACAGCGTCTCGGCGCAGCTCGTCTACGGCGTCACCTGGGACTGCGACGGCGCCTGCCTGACGCCCAACGGCGACCTCGGCGAGATCGACGCACCCGCCGGCGACGCAACGACGATCGAGGTGCGGCAGCGCCAGACAGTGGTGACCCAATGACGATGACCTCCGGACGGACTAACACCCAGCGCGGCGGCTCTCGCGGCTCGCGTGACCAGGGCCTGGACCTGCGCTCGACCCTGGGCGAGGTGCGCCAGCGCGCGCCGCGTCGCCTGGGCCAATGGGCGGCCGCGGTGCTGTTCGTGGTGATCGTGGTGCTCGGGCTGCTGGCCCTGTTCCAGTCCCAGAGCGACCGGGTCGAGGTCCTCGCCGTCACCGACTCCGTACCGGCCGGCCAGGTCATCGAGGAGAGCGACGTACGGTCCGTCGAGGTCGCCGGCGTCGCCGGTGCGATCCCGGCCACCGACATCGACTCGGTGGTGGGCAAGCGTGCCGCGGCCGGCCTCGTCGAGGGCCAGGTCCTCACCGACGCCGCCCTGACCGACGAGCTGGTCCCCGGCGAGGAGGAGCGCGTCGTGGCGATCCCGCTGCCGAATGGCCGCGTTCCCGGCGGCCTGTCTGCCGGCGACGTCGTGTCGGTGATCGTGGTGCCCGTCGAGGGCGCCGAGGGCTCCAGCGAGCAGCTGGAGGCGCCCGCGGTGCTCTCACAGGCTGCGTCGGTGCAGTCGGTGGGAGACACCCCCGAGGGCAGCCGCGTCGTGACGGTCCTCGTCGACGCCGGCGAGGCCGAGCAGGTCGCCGCCTACAGCGCCGCCGGCCAGGTCACGATCATCCAGGCGCCCCTCTCCAGCCGCGACCCCAGCGGCGACGCGGCGGGGGAGTGAGGCCTGCATGCTGTTCGCCATCTGCGCCGACCGCGGGGCCCCCGGGTCGACCACGACCGCTCTAGCGCTGGCGGCTGCCCGAGGTCTGCCGGCGGTGGTCGTCGAGGCCGACCCTTACGGCGGTGACCTCGCGCTGCGCATCCGCCACGACGGCAACCCGCTGCCGACCACCCCGACCGTGCTCAGCGTCAGCGCGGGCCGCTCGGGTCAGGGACGGACGTCGGGGCCGCGCACCTCGCTCGACGGGCCTGGGGGGCCGTCGGAGCGTCGTCACCGCGACCTGTGGCGCGACGGCTCGCACGAGGTGTCCGAGCACGTGCGGGTCGTGCCGGGGTTCATGGCGGCCGAGCACGGCACCTCGATGGCCTGGCCGGTGCTGGCCAGCGCCCTCGAAGCGCAGTCGGTGCCGGTCTTCGCCGACTTGGGCCGCATCCACACCGGCTCGCCGTCGTTGGCGGTCGCGGCCGCCGCCGACGCGCTGGTCCCGGTGTGCCGTAGCGACATGGCGTCGGTCCAGCACATGGTCGATCGCCTCGAGCTCCTCGTGCGGGCGATCGCCGACCGCAACGGCCGGCCCCCGATCGTGCTTCCGGTGGTCATCGCGCCGCGCCAGCACGGCAGCGCCATCGCCAATAGCGTCGCGGAGATCCTCGGCGAGACCGCGGTCGGACCCACCCTGCGCGGCGTCAGCTGGCTGGCCTGGGACCCGGCTGCCGTCGCGCAGCTCGAGAGCGGCGCCGACCCCTGGGGCAAGCCGCTGCGCAAGTCGGCGCTGATGAAGTCGGCCCGCAAGGTGATGTGGATGGTTGGCCTGGCCACCGGGCTCTCGCACGCCGACCCGTCCGCCAAGAGCGGAGACAAGCTCGGCGCGCGTCGTCGACGCCGCGGCGATCAGGAGCCCCAGGAGCAGCCGAAGTCGTGGGCCTCGCCCTACGCGCGCCACAGCGCACCGTCGGCCCACGACGAGCAGCACGACGGACACCACGTCGACGGTCAGCAGAACGCGGCAACTGGTCACCAGCCGCCGCCCGTTCAGGAGCGCACGCAGCCGCGTACTCAGCCTCCTGGCGCGCCGCCGGCGTGGACGCCGGGCCAGGGCGCCGAGACGCCTGATGCCCCCGCCGGCGCCGACGAGCACAACGGCCAGGCGAACGGCCAGGCGAACGGCCAGGCCAACGGGCAGGGTGCGGCGCTTGGCCGCTGGGAGACCGCAGCACGACAGGAGCGCAGCTGATGGAGCGATCTGAGGCACCCAGCCTGGACCACGCGCTGCTGCGCCGTCTCCAGGTCCGCGTCGGCGACCTGCTCGAGGAGGACCTCGCCGACCGTCGGCGCCGGCACCAGCCGCCGCTTTCGGATGAGGACACCGACGCCTTCAAGGCCGAGCTGGCCCACCGCGTCGTCGACGAGCACGCACGAGCACAGGCCGAGAGCGGCCTCGGCGAGATGTCCTGGGAGGACAACCAGGACCTGGTCAACGGCCTCAAGAACCGGCTCTACGGCTACGGCTCCCTCGACTCCCTGATGCGCGACGAGCGGATCGAGGAGATCGACATCAACGGCTGGCAGAACGTCTTCGTCGACTACACCAACGGTGTTAGGTCCAGGGTCGGCCCGGTCTTCGCCTCCAACGAGGAGCTGATCGAGACCATCCAGACCCTCGCCGCCCACGAGGGCCTGTCGGGTCGCAGCTTCGACTCGGCCAACCCGCACGTGAACTTCCGTCTCGGCTCGGCGCGCGTCCAGGCCGTGATGTCGGTCAGCACCGCACCGGTCATCGCGATCCGACTGCACCACCGCCACATGCGCTACACGCTCAAGGACCTGGTGGCCAACGGCACGATCGACCAGCCGATGGCCGACTTCTTCGCCGCGGCGGTCCGCGCGAAGAAGAACATCATGATCGGCGGTGAGACCAGCGCCGGGAAGACCGTGCTGCTGCGCGCGCTGGCCACCGAGATCGGTGCCGAGGAGCGGCTTATCACCATCGAGCGGGCCCTGGAGCTGGGCCTGGAGGACGACGTCGACGCCCACCCCGACACCGTGGTGATGGAGGAGCGGCTGGCCAACGCCGAAGGCGAGGGTGCGGTCCCCATGCGCGAGCTCGTCACCATCTCGAAGCGACTGCGCCCCGACCGCGTCATCGTCGGTGAGGTCCTGGGCGACGAGGCCCTGGTGATGCTCAACGCGATGATGCAGGGCAACGACGGCAGCCTGTCCACGATCCACGCCAACAGCTCCGAGGGCATCGTGGAGAACATCATCGCCTACGCGGTGCAGGCCCCCGAGCGGCTCCCGCGAGCGGCCACGGTCAGCATGATCGCCAACGGCCTCGACTTCCTCGTCTTCGCGCGCCGCTTCCGCGGTGAGGGCGAGCAGCGCCGCGTCGTGCACTCGGTGCGCGAGATCGTCGGCTACGACGAGCACGGGTTGAAGACCAACGAGATCTTCCGACCCGGACCCGACGGCCGCGCGGTCCGAGACGAGCCGGTGGCCATCAACTGCATCGAGGCACTGCGCGAGGTCGGCTACCGCGACGTCGGCGACCCCGACCCAGGACGGTGGGTCTGACATGGTCGCGCTTCTCGGGATCGCGCTGGCCCTCGGCCTGCTCGGCATCGCACGCCTGATCCGCGGCCTGCCACTGCTGCCCGACCTCCGGACCGGGCAGCGGGTCCGCACCACCTCCAGCCGCCTCTCAGCCCACGAGCAGCGCACCCTCATCGTCGGTGGAGCGGTGGGGCTCATGGTCGTGCTGGTGAGCCGCAACCTCGTGTTCGGCGTCATCGCCGGCGCCGCGGTGGTGCTGTGGCCGATGGTGGTCGGCGGCGGAAGGGCCGAGCGTGCCGCCCTGGCCAAGCTGGAGGCGCTGGCCCAGTGGACCGAGGCGCTACGAGACCTCGCCCAGAAGGGCTCCGGCCTGGAGTCGGTCATCCCCCGCACCGTCGACACCGCCTCGGACGTCCTGATCGTCCCGCTGCGGCTGATGTCGCGCCGTCTGAGCGTGAAGGTGCCGCTCCCCGAGGCGCTCAGCCTCTTCGCCGACGAGGTCGACGACGCCAGCGCCGACACCGTCGTGGCCGCGCTCGCGCTCTCGGCCCGCCAACGCCGCGGCCGGCTCTCCGACGTCCTGAGCACGCTCTCGGAGGCGCTGCGCGACGAGCTCGAGCAGCGCACCAAGATCATGCGCGAGCGGAACATGATCCGCCGCGAGGCCGCCCAGGTCGCAGCCCTGACCGCGGTGCTGGTGATCGGGGCCAACCTGTTCGCCCCGCCCAGTCTCCCCGTCGAGGGCGACAGCGCCGCGCAGGTCCTGCCGCTGCTGCTGGCCGTGGCGTTCGTGTTCGTGTTCAGCCGGGTCCGCAAGCTCGCCGAACCGGAGATCCAGCCGCGGTTCCTGTCCTCCTCGGCCGAAGTGCTCGAGGCAGCCACCTACCGGCCCAAGACACCCGGCGGCGCCCGGACGGCACTCGAGGAGGGGACCCGATGAACAACACGACGACGGGCGTCATCGTCCTCGGGGCGCTGCTCGCGCTCGGGCTGCTGCAGCTGCGGTGGCTGCTGTTCCCGCCGGCCCCGGACCTGGTCGCCGAGATCGACCACTGGCGCCGCGGCCGCGAGCGTGCCACCGAGCGCGCCGACTCGCCCCAGCAGCTCTCACCCATCGGGCGCATCGCCCGCTGGGTCGCTGACCTGCTGCGAACCCACCGGCCCGATTTCCTCGACGACCTCGCACCCGACCTGGCGATCACCCAACGCGACCTGCAGTCCTGGCTGACCCGCGTCATCGGACTCACCCTCGGCTTCGGCCTGGCCCCCATCGTGCTAGTCCTGGGCCGCCGACTGCGGGGCGACGACGTCACCGTGACGTGGGCGCCGATCGTCGGGGCCGTCCTGGCCGTGATGACCGTGCTGCTCTCGATCAGGGACCTACGCAACCAGGCGGCCAGCGCCCGCGAGGAGTACACCCAGGCGCTCTCGATCTACCTCGACCTCGTCGCCATGAGCATGGAAGCCGGCCAAGGCCACGCCCAGGCACTCCCGGCCGCCTCGCAGATCGGCACCAGGAGGGTCTTCGACGAGATCCGCACCTCGATCGAGCTGGCGCCCTCGCGCGGCATCACGGCCTGGGAAGCGCTCGGCCAGCTGGGGGAGCGCTACCGCATCGCCGAGCTGATCAGCCTGCGTTCGAGCATCGAGCTGGCCCAGGACGACGGAGCACGGGTCAAGGCCTCGCTGATCGCCCGCGCCAAGACGATGCGCTCCTCGCGGCTGGCCGGCGCAGTCGAGCGCGCCAACAGGGCCACCGAGTCCATGCGCCAGCTGACCCTCGTCGCGGCGATGCTCGCCTCGGTCTACATCGCCGCGCCCTACATCCTCGCGCTCCGATCCGCCGCGGGAGCCCCATGACCCCATCCGCAGCCCGCCCGGAGCGGTTCGACCCCCCACAGGCACCACCCGATCCTCGAAGAGGAGTCCAGATGTTCAAGTTGTTCCGTGTTCTCAACGTCCTGATGCTGACCCTGATGCTGCGCATGAAGGGCTCCGCGGTCGCGTTCATCCGCAAGCCCCGCAAGCGCGACGAGCGCGGCGCGAGCGCCGTCGACTGGCTCATCATCACCGGCATCGGCATCGCGATCGCCTACTTCGCCGGCGACTCGGTCATGGCGTTCGCCAAGACCCTGGTCGGCCAGCTCGGCAAGTAGCTCGAACCCACGGCCCACGTGCCCCACCGAGAGCACCGGGCACACCGTCAGAGCCGCCGTCAGACCCGTCCCGTCACCCGTGAGGAGGTGCGACCCGCATGAACACCAGTACGGACTCCCCAGGACCGTTCCAGCGCGGCCGCCGCGTCTTCCGCAGGCTCCGACCCCGAACCCGGTCCCGTCGCCGCGACGAGCGCGGCGCCGCCGGCGTGGAGTTCCTGGTCGTGGCCACGGTGCTGATCTTCCTGTTCACCACCCTGGTCCAGTACGGCATCCGGTTCCACGCCCAACGCGTGGCCGAGGCCGCGGCCCGCGAGGGCGCGGTCGCCACGGCCCGCTACGACGGCACCGAGGGCTCCGGCAGCAGCACCGCCAAGGAGTACGTCGACGACGACGGCAAGCCAGCGGTGACCGGCTCGAGCGTCTCGGTCAGCCGCTCGGCGACCGAGGCCCGCGTCACCGTCACGGTCGACGTCGTCACCCTGGCGCCGTGGCTGGGAGGCTCGATCACCTCCACCGCGACGGCACCGGTGGAGAGGTTCGTCGAATGACCAGCCGCACCACGGGGCTGCCCCACCGTCTCCCTCGCCGCCTGGCCAGCCGCTTGGCCGCCAGCACCCGCCGCCGGACGCTCCAGCTCGCGCGTCAGCGTGACGAGCGGGGGTCGGCGGGTGTCGAGATGCTGATCATGGCGACCGCCGCACTGAGCATCGTGCTGGTCGTGGTCGCCTCCGGCCGCTACGTCGACGGCTCCGCGCAGGCCAACGACGCCGCGTACGCCGCCGCCCGCGCGGCCTCGCTCGAGTCGGGCATGGGCCAGGGCACCATCGCCGGGCGACAGGCCGCCGAGAAGTCATTGGCTGAGCGCGGCAAGAGCTGCCAGAACCTCAGCGTCTCCTTCGCCGGCAGCGACTTCACCTCCGGCGGCCAGGTGGTCGCCGAAGTGACCTGCACCGTCACGCTCCTCGACACCGGCTCCCTGGGCCGGCAGCTGGGCCTACGCCCCAACACTCAGTTCACCGAGCGCGCCGTCGTGCCGATCGAGACCTACCGGAGCGAGTCGTGACCGCTCCCCACGGCACCCGCTCCCGCAGCTCGCGGCGCGCCCCGGAGCGAGCCCCGCAGCGGACCCCGAACACGTCACGTCGAGACACGGTCCTGCGGGGACCCGAGCGCGTCGCACGCCGCCTCGCCGTCAGGGCTGCCCGCGTGATCGCAGCAGCGAGCGACAGCCCGACCAGGCGCGTGCGCGACGAGCGGGGCGTCGCCTCGGTGTGGACGATGATCGTCGTCACCACCGCGTTCGTCGGCCTGATGGCCCTCGTCGGTGGTGGAGGCGAGCTGATCAACGAGCGCGTCGAGGCCAAGCGGGCCGCCGAGCAAGCAGCACGGGCCGGCGCCGACGAGCTCTCCGCTTCCGCCGTGCGTTCCGGGACTGACCAGGTCGACGCCGGCGAGGCGATCGCCCGGGCCAACGGCGTGCTGCGCCAGGCGGGCTGGTCCGGCTCGGTCCGGGTCGAGGGCAGCCGCGTCGTCGTCACCGTCAACGACACCCGCAGCCCCCAGTTCCTCAGCCTCATCGGCGTAGGAGCAATGCAGATCAACGAGACCGGCTCCGCCGACGCCATCTCGACACCCGACGGCTGAGACGCCGCTCGCCCGATCGACAGAGCAACGAAGCGGCGACAGCGCACCACGCGACGTCGACCCGAGAAGGAGGATCACCATGCTGAACAGGCTGATACGCGGGGTAGGAGCCCTGATCGTCTTGGTGGCGCTCTTGGTCGGTGCGCCCCTGGCCCTCATCGCGTGGGTCGGGAACCCGTGGCCCCCCGGCGGCTGGTCAGAGATCCAGCTACTCACCAACCGCACCATCATCGGCGCGCTCGCCGTCGTCGGCTGGCTCGCCTGGGCACAGATGGCCGCGTGCATCCTGATCGAGCTCGCAGGAGTCCTCCGAGGCAAGGCACCCCAGCAGGTCAAGTTCGCCTCCGGCGGCCAGCAGCAGCTCGCCCGCGTCCTGGTGACCTCAGTCGTCGCGCTCGGCATCGGAGCCAGCACCGTGGGCCCCTCCCTGGCCGCGACCACCGCGGCCACGCCACAGCCCAAGAGCGCCCCGACGACCAGCCACACGGTCGAGCGCGTCAGCCAGGTCGCGCCCGGGCCATCCGTCACCGTCGACCGCGACACCACGGTCTGGAAGCTCGCCGAGGTCCACCTCGACGACGGCTCGCGGTGGCGTGAGCTGGTCGACCTCAACCGCGGCACGGCCCTCAGCGACGGCACGACCCTCGCCCAGGGCACCCAGACCATTCCGGCCGGGTCCACGCTTCGCCTCCCGGCCGGCGCGCACGTCGACGCCAGCCCGACCTCGCAGCACAACCAGAAGGACCAGAAGGGCAGGCCGGAGAGCACCTACACCGTCAAGGCGAACGACACCCTCTCGGAGATCGCCGAGACCAAGCTCGACGACGGCAGCGCGGCCGGCTACATGAAGCTCTTCGAGGCCTCCACCGGCACCCTCCAGCCCGGCGGCGAGCATCTCGTCGACCCCGACCACATCGAGGTCGGCTGGAAGATCACCATCCCCGGTGAGGGCACCGCACACGACGACGGAGACCGAGGCGGTCGGGAGGACCGCGGCAATCAGGGCGACACCGGCGAGCAGACGCCCGAGGCTCCTGAAGTGACCCCCGAGGACCAGGGCGAGCAAGGCGACCAGGGTGAGCAGGGTGAGCAGGGGGATCAGGGACAGCAGGACGGCGAGGACGACACCACCGAGGAGCAGAACCCCAGCGCCGAGACCCCCGGGGACCAGAGCGTCGACGAGGTCGGCGACGAGGCGGGAGACGAGGGCGTGCTCGACGCCGCTTGGGTACTGCCCGGGCTGACCGGCGGGGGAGTGCTTCTCGCCGGGGCACTCTTCCTCGGGCTGCAGCGCCGGCGCCGGGCACAGTTCCGGTCTCGACGCCCGGGCCGAGCGATCGCGGCACCGCCGGCCGAGCTGGCGCCGACCGAGATGACGATCAGCGCCGCCGGCGGACCCGTAGCAGCCACGGTCGCATTCATGGACGAATCACTTCGCCGTCTCGCCGAGCACGCCCGCGCCCACCAGGCCGAGATGCCGCCGTTGGCGGCCGTGCAGCTCCACGAGGACCTGGTGACCCTCCACCTCAGCGGACCGGCCGACCTGCCCGCCCCCTGGGACGGGAGCCCGGACCGGCTGAACTGGTCGTGCTCGACCGCCGCCGCGATCGAGGACCTCGGTACTGACCGCGGGTGGGCCGAGGCCCCCTACCCGATGCTCGTCACCATCGGCGTCGACGACCGCGACACCACCACCGCACCGCCGGTCGGCGGCACCGATCGCCACGGTGACCGAGCCGGCGACTTGTGGCTACTCAACTGCGAGGAACTCGGGACGCTCGAGGTCGTGGGCGACCCGACCCGGGCGGGCGACTTCGCGCGCCACCTGACCGCGCAGCTGGCGGTCAACCCGTGGTCACAGCAGGTGAGCGTCGATTGCGTGGGCATCGCGCATGAGACCGAGGGCCTGGGGGAGCGGATCCGCTACTACGACGCCGGATGGGAAGGCGACCGCGCCACCTCCGACGTCCTCGCTGAGGCGGTGTCGATGGTCGACCGCGCCGACAGCCACGACACCGACGTCAGCACCGGCCGTACCGGCGGCCTCGACGACGACGTGTGGCCCGCCCGGATGCTCGTGGTCACCGCCGAGGGCACCACCGGCGACGTCGAGCGCGGCGCGCTGCACGAGCTGCGACACCTGGTCGCCACGCACGTCGGCCGGACGGGAACCGCCATCGTCGTCACCGCGACCTCGCCGGCCCCCCAGGACCTGGCCACTGAGCGTGTCGTGCCGTCCGGCGACGGACAGACGGTGACCACGGTCGTCGAGCTGACTGGCACCGGACGTGTGCTCCTCGGCGGCCAGGGACTCGACCTGGCGGCCGTCGGACTCACCAGCGAGGAGGCGCACGGCTGTGCGCTGCTCTACGCCCATAGCGAGATCCTCGACGACGTCGAGATCCCCGTCGACGAGGAAGCCACCGAGGGATGGGAGGCGCTGGTCGACCAGACCGGCGCGGTGCGGCGCGAGCTGACCTTGCCGCGCAGCACGCCCGAGGAGGACCTCGACGAGCCCGCGACGAGCCTGCTCGACGGCGCAGACGAGGAGTACGTGGCAGCCGCACCGGTGGTCGCCGAGGACCTGGAAGCGATCGCGCCGAAGGTGCCCGACAGCGTGCTAGCTCAAGTGAAGGCCGAGGACCCGGCACTCGACGCCGACCTGGCCGACTGGTTCGACCCGCAGTGCCCACGCCCCAAGCTCACCCTGCTGGGCCCGGTCGCGGTCCGTACGCACGGTCGCCCGCTGGCCAAGTACAAGGCGCTGTGCACCGAGATCGTCGCCTACCTCGCGCTGCGGCCGCGGAACGGCGCAACCCGCGACGAGCTGGCCGAGGCCGTGGGCTGGGACGATCCCGCCCGGGTCCGCAAGTACATCGACCTCGTGCGCCACTGGCTGGGCGAGGATCCCGAGACCCACGAGCACTACCTGCCCCACGCCAACAAGTCGCCCGCGGCGAAGACCCGCGGCGTGAACGTCTACCAGGTCACGGGCGGTCTCCTCACCGACTGGGACCTGTTCCGCCGCCTCCGCGCTCGAGGCACGCACAGCGACCTCCTGCAGGCACTAGAGCTGGTCACCGGCCGCCCCTTCGACCAGCTTCGCCAAGGAGGCTGGAGCTGGCTCGACAAGGGCGACCCGCACGACCACCACGCCGCTCACGCCATCGCCGACGTCGCGTTCACTGTCGTCACCCACTGCCTGCATGAAGGCGACCTGGTCCGCGCCCGAGCGGCCACCGAGGTCGCGATCTTGGCGGTCCCGGACGAGCAGGTCGTCCAGCTGTGCCAGGTGGCGCTGACCGAGGCCGAGGGCGACAACACTGAGGCGATGCGCATCCTGCTCGAGGACGTGTGCAACCGCTCCGAGGACGGTGACGCACCCCTCGACCTTCCCGAGCGCACCCAGGAGATCATCCGCAACCACCAGTGGATGGCCAGCTGATGGAGCCGGCCCGCGCGGCCCTCCGTGCGCGGTCGGTCGACGAGCTGCTCGACGGGCTCCTGACCGTCGCCCTCGAGGAGCGCCGGCTCCGCAACGAGGGCTACCACCGCGAGGCAGCCGGGCACCAGGTGCTGGGTGCGCTGCTGCGCGGCGAAGTCGTGCGGAGAGCCACTTCCTGATCGGTGAGGGACACTCGACGTCGGCTGATCCGACGTCCGGCGTCTCGACCCAACCCGCGGCCCTGACCAGAGACGCCGCGCCCTCGACTGCGAGCTGACCCCCGCCGGAGAGCCGCGGGGTGACTTCCGGGGCCACCTCGAGAGGCCGCTCCGAGGCCTGTCTCGGCCCGTCGAGAAGCCGAGCGCAACCCCTTGCGCCGAAGTTCTTGAAACTTTCGGGGGGACGCCCTCTGACCTGCGCAAACGCGTGTCCCCCCACCGTGTCCCCCCGTCGTTTTGAGGCGCCGGGGGGACACCGAGAGGGACACCCGAGAGCCACCTTCCTGCCGTGCAGCGACACGACGGAAGGGAGGCCCCGGCATGAGCGTGGGCGACCAGCTAGGACTGGAAGAGAACAGCGAGCTGCTGGACCAGGCGCGACGGATGTGGCCCTCCTGGGTGGCGGCCGACAGCCGCCTGGCAATCGTCGAGAACTTCGACGACCTGCGGCCCTGGCTCCCCACGGTGACCCGTGAGGAAGCCGACGAGGTCCTCCTGGCCCTGGCCATGCTCGCGGCCCCTGACGGTGGTGACGACATCGCGGCCGCGGCGGCGCTGGCCAAGTGCCTACTCCCTGGCGCGTGCCGGCTAGCCGGGTGGCTCAGCTCGCTGCCGACCAAGGAGGTCTTCCGCGACAGCCAACCGATCCAGGCGGGCGCCTGGTGGGCCGTCGAGCGGATCGACGAGCTGGTGGCCTCGCAGCTGTGGATCGAGGTCCGCTCGTTTCCCTGGCGGCGACTGACCAAGGTCGCTTCCAACATCATCGTCAGCACCAAGGTCGGGGTGCTGCGGGAGGTCGGCGACTACTTCTACGTCACCCGCGCCGACCGCACCTGGGCGCACACCGACCTGGTCGAGTCCTTCTCCTTCGGCGACCTGCCGGCCGGCGGCAGCGAGTGGGCTGACGGTGAGCGTCCTCCTTCCGAGCGTGGCGCCAGCGCGTTGGGTCACCAGCCTCAGGCGCTCGCGTCCCCGGACCCGGCCGAGGGGGAGACCTCGGCGGCCGAGGAGCTGCTCGAGCTGCTCACCTGGGCGTGCGAGCAGGACGTGATCAGCGAGGCCGACCGGCGCCTCCTGCTGTGCCTGGTGCACGAGGCCGACCGGGTCCAGACCCGCAACCTCGGCCGCGGATACGGCGGGCTGATCGGCAACGAGCTCTCGATGCGTGTCGCGCCCCAGCTCGGGGTCTCCCAGGCCACCGTCCGGCGCAACGCCTCGCGGAGCGTCCGCGCGCTGGCGCAGGCGGCCGGGAGGTTCGGCCATGACGAATGAGCCGAACAAGAAGCCGGCGAGTGATCGCTCCCGCCCCTCCCGCGGACCTAGGCGACTGGAGGTGGTGAAGGACATGACCGACACCCAGCACACCATCGGGATGGACGCGGAGCACGGGCGCTCCGTGCAGGAGATCTCGCACCTGTTCGACGTCGTCGGCCGCGAGAGCGAGGTGATCGCCGGCCTCGCGGGCGGCATGGACGACCTGCGAGCCGTCCAGGCCGCCAAGCAGGCGCTGGCCCGGCTCAGCCCCGCCGAGGTCCGTGACGTCCTGGCCTACCGGCGTACCCAGCAGCCCGGGCTGCTGAGCCAGCCCGGCGCAAGGCCGGCGGGGGAGCCGTCATGAGCAGCAGCACCCTGAACCGCGGCAGCGGCTCGACGCCGCGGCCGTACGCGCTGGAGGAGGTCCAGGCGGCGGTCCGCGCGCTCCAGGCCGGCGAGTTCCGAGACGCCTGCCCCGCCCCCGGACCTGCTGAGCCGGACGCGTACTCGGCACGGCCGCGCACCACACGTCGAGTTCCGGCCGATGCAGCCGACTGGACACCCCTCGCGGGGGAGCGGGTCCTTGCCGTGATCGGCACCTCCGGCTCGAGCGGAGCAAGCACCGTGGCTCTGGCCGTGGCGTTGAGCGCCGACCAGCCCGCGCGCGTCGTCGAGTGCTGCTCGGCCAGCGCTTCCGGCCTGGCCGCCGCCACCACCGCCGAGCTGGGCCTGCACCCCACCGGATGGAGGCAGGGTCGGCGCGAGCAGGTCCTCATCGAGCGCGCCTGCGAGGTCCTCGCCGGCGTCGACGAGGTCCCCGCCCCCACACCGGCCGAGCACATCACCCAACTGACCGTCCTGGACGTCGGCTGGGAGGTCGGCCAGCTGACGACCACCGACTCCTGGGTTAGCGACGCCGTCGCCGACGCCGACCAGGTCCTCTTGGTCAGCACCGCCACCGTCCCCGGCATGCGCAGGCTCGAAGGCGCCCTGGAGCTCCTCGTCAACCACGCCGGGGCAGACGTGGTCGACCGGACCTGGGTCGCCGTGGTCGGCCCGCGCCGCAAGAAGTGGCCGCGCGGCATCGAGGGCGCCGGCGGACCGCACGCCCGGCGCGCACTGAGCAGCGGCCGCGTGGTGGAGATCCCCGAGGACCGGGGCCTGTCGATCCACGGCTTGGACTCTCGCCCCGTGCCGCCGGCCCTGCTCGCCGCAGCCGCCCGCGCCCACACCACCACCGGCCACGACGGCCCCGACGCGCATCACGACGTCGTCGACGAGGCAGCCGCCGGCGAGCTCGACCTCTTCACCGGTCACGACTCCACCGACCAGCCGACCGACCGGTCCGGCTGACACCCACGCAACACCTCTGCACAGCACCACCACCTCGCAACACCACCACCGCGACACCAGTTCGCGACACGAAAGGAACCGACCGATGGACCTGATGACCCGCACCACCGTGATGGCCGCGAAGGTGTGCCCCAAGGCACCGCCCGGCGCCGAGGGCCCGACCAACGAGATCACCGGCTACGTGCTCTGGGGGGTGATCATCCTCTTCGGCCTCGCCATCATCATCGGCATCGGAGCGGTGATCGCCGGCCGGATGTTCGCCCTGCCCCACGCCTCGAAGGTCGGCGTGATCTCGCTGGTCGTCGTCTTCGGCTGCGCGATCGCCTACCTGGTCCTGCCCGGGATGCTCAACGGCATCCTCGGCAACGGCTGCATCTGATCGGAGCTCGCCGATGGGTGCCATGCAGTCCAGGACCGCGGGCCGGAGCACGAGTCGCTCCGGTCAGGAGACCTCGGGTGTCCGCGAGTGGAGTCGCGGGCGCCTGATCACGATCCTGACCGGAGCGGTCGTGGTCGCCGTCGCGCTGCTCGTAGGGCTGGGGTACGCCGTCTACCTGGCGGTGTCCGGGCTCAACGGCGACGACTCGGCGACCGGCGACGTGGCCACCGGCGAGACCGAACGCTCCACCGTCGCCAGGGGCGCCAGCCACCGCGACGAGATCGCCGCCGAACCCATGCTCAACGTCCCGTCGAGCGCGGCGTTCCCCGACGACCCCAGCGACCCCGACGACGGCAGGGACGCCGCCGACGACCAAGACAGCATCAAGATCCCCGCGGGCACCGGCATCAACGGCCCCGGCCTGGTCATGACGGGCTTCCCCCACACCCCCGAGGGCGCGATCGGGCAGCTCGCCCAGATCGACACCGCGGTGCTGCAGTCGATGAGCCTGCAGACCGCTCAGGAGGTCTACGCGAGCTGGGCGTTGCCCGGCGGCGTCGGGTCCGACGACTGGTGGATCACCTCGAGCGTCGAGGCGTTCCTCGGCAGCAGCGAGATGGGCAGCGTCAAGAGCGCCACCGCCTCGGTCGCCGTGGAGCCCGCGGCAGCCCTGGTGAAGGGCACCGACGGGCCCGACTGGGCCACGGTCTGCGTCCTGATGAAGGTCACCGCCACCTACCGCTCCGAGGGCCACGCCGCGTTCGGCCACTGCGAGCGCATGCAGTGGGTCGGAGGGCGCTGGATGCTCGCGCCCGGCGCACCCCCGGCGCCCGCGCCGGCGACATGGCCCGGCACCGAGCTCGCCGTCGAGGCGGGCTGGCGCACCTGGACCACGGACCCGACGACCGGAGCGCCCGGCGAGCAGCCCGGCGAGCAGGGCGAGGACCACAGCGACGAGCAAGGAGGAGCACACTCATGAGCAGCCGCAGCACATCCACCATCCCCACCCCGGCGGGCAACATCGCCCGCGTCGCCGTCCTGGTGGTCATCGCCATCGTGGCCGCGACCGCAGTCTGGCTCGGGACCCGCGGAGACGACGGGAACACCGGCGCCGACAGCGCCGGGACCTCGGGTGAGTCCACCGGAGGCTCCGCGAGCAGCTCGAGCGGCTCGGCCAGCGAGCGGGTAGCACCCGAGAACGCCGCGGCCGCTCCGACCGAAGGCGTCTCCCTGCCGACCGGGTCGACCCAGACCGACGGCTACCCGACCGGGTTCCCCTACACCGACCTCGGAGCGGTCGCCCTCCAGGTGGAGCTCGCCAAGGCCCAAGTCGGCTTCGACTACGACCAGGCCGCCACGGTGGCCCAGCTGTACTCCGACCCCGCCGACCAGGCGGTCTTCGAGCAGCGCTCTCACGACGCGGTGGCGCTGCGCCGCGACCAGGCCGGCGTGCCGGCCGAGGGCGAGGTCCCCGCACCCGCGTCGTACGCCGTCACGCCGATCGCCTACACGCTCACCGAGCTCGACACCGACTACTACGTGGTCAACCTGCTGAGCTACGTCACGCTGACCGGCGTCGACTCCGAGGCCCGTGACGGCCTCTACGCCGGCACCCAGCTCGTGCGCTGGATCGCCGACCCCGACGCCGAGAACGGCGGTGACTGGAAGGTCGTCGAGGGCAGCACCACCGACCTCGAGAACCTCGTCGCCCAGGGGCAGCCCAAGGCCGTCGCACCCGAGACCAAGGAGTTCGAGGCCGAGGGGTGGATCACGATCGACCCCACCGGCGGCACCTCCTCGGCCGACGCGGGCGGCGGAGCCGGTGAGTCGTCGTGACCAGCGACCTGCTCCCGCGCCGGCACGGCCTGCACCGGGCTAGCGCCCGGGTCGGCGTGCTGGCCCTGTTCACCGGACTGCTGGTGGGCCTGCTGAGCGGGCTCATCGGCCCCGCCGCAGCAATCCAGCCGGCCGCCGCGGCCGCACCGGCGTCGTCGGCGGCAGGCGCAGCCACCAACGGCTCCATCAGCGCCACCGTCAACGCCTCCGCCTCCACCGCGGTCAACGGCCAGGCTTCCGTGCTCGAGACCCGGCTCGTCACCGCAGCCCCCGGCCTCAAGCAGGGATGCCCCGGCCCCGACGCGCTGTGCGACCTCGCCGGCGACGTCGCCGGCTGCGCCACCAGCCCCATCGACTGCGCCGAGGACACCGGCGAGGCCGTCGCCGACGGAGCCGGCGAGGTCAAGGACGGCGTGGTCGACGGCGTCGAGGGCGTCGCCGGCGCGGTCGGCGGGCTCGCTGAGGGCGGCTGCGGCATCCTCGACGCGGTCTGCGACGTCGCCGGCGGGGGCCTACCTGGAATCCCGGGAATCCCCGGCATCCCGGGACTGCCCGACATGGGTGACATCTTCGACGGCGGGTTCCCCGGCCTGGGCGACATCCCTAACCCCATGGCCGAGCTCGGCGACATCATCGCCAAGGCCGCCGCAGACGCCTGGACCGCCGCCATGCTGGCGATCTGGAACTCCGGGCTGTTCGTGCTGCGGATCGTGCTGACCTACTCCGAGCTGTTCCTCACCCCGGACCTGCGTGGCGACGGCCCCGGCAAGGACGTCTACAGCTTCGCGCTCTGGCTCGCCCTCGCGATGGTGGTGCTGCTGACCGTCGTCCAGCTCGGCGCCGCCGCCTTCAAACGAGAGGGCAAGGGACTCGCGCGAGCACTGATCGGCGCCGGCCAGTTCGTCGTGGTGTGCGCCACATGGTTCGGCTACTGCGTGACGATCGTCGCGGCCTGCGGCGCCATCAGCAAGGCGCTGATGACGTCTCTGCTCAAGGTGAACACCTGGCCCGAATGGGAGCCGCTCGGCGGGCTCGGCAGCGAAGACATCGCCGACGCCACCGTGGCGACCGTGCTGGCGTTCCTCGGCATCTTCCTGTGGCTGGCCGCCATCGGACACATCCTGGTCTACCTGGCCCGCGCGGCCTCGCTGCTCGTGCTGACCGCGACCGGCCCCATCTCAGCGGCCGGCTTGGTCTCCGACTTCACCCGCTCGTGGTTCTGGAAGAGCCTGCGCTGGTTCCACGCCGCCGCGTTCACCCCGGTCCTGATGATCATGGTGCTGGGCATCGGGGTGCAGATGTCGAACGGCGTCGCCGCCCACCTCTCCGACGGCACCCAGAAGGCGATCGGCACCGCACTGCCCGCGGTGATGCTCATCCTGGTCAGCGTCGTCGCCCCGCTGGCGCTGTTCAAGCTGCTCGCCTTCGTCGACCCCGGCACCCCCAGCGGCGCCTCGTTCCGGCAGGGCATGGCCGTCCAGGGCGGCATCCAGGGCCTGCTGTCCGGCAGCGGCGGATCGGGCGGCGGGTCCTCGGCCGCGTCCTCGGCCGACTCCAGCGGCCGCTCGGCCGGCGAGCAGAACGCCGAAGGCTCCACCGGCGACCGGTTCAGCCAGTCCGCGCAGGGGTTCCTCGGCAGCCTCGGTGCCGGCGGCCAGGCGATGGCCAAGGGCATGGGGATGATCAGCAGCGCCGGCGCCAAGGCCACCTCCCTGATGGCCGACGAGACCAACCAGGCCGGCGTCGGGCAGAACACCTACGGGCCCGACTTCAGCGGCACCCGCAGCAACAACAACCAGAACAGTCAGTCCAACGGCCAGTCCGGCAACGACTCAGGCGGCCAGTCCGGCGGGCAGGGCGGGAGCCAGTCCGGCGGCCCGGGCCAAGGACCCGGGGGAGGCCAGGACGGCGGCTCACCTGGCGGCAGTGGTGACGGCGCCGGCTCGCCCACGCCTCCGACGCCCTCGGTCACCCCGGCGAACCTCCCCGTGGGCGCGCCCAGCGGTGGCGGTGCAGGCGGTGGTGGCGGTGCCGGTGGAAGTGGTGGCGGTGCTCCCAAGCCGCCCGGTGGCGCCGGTGGCGCCGGGGGAGCGGGAGGTGCCGGCGGAGCAGGAGGAGCCGCAGGCGGCGCCGCGGCCGTCCCGCCCGTCGCCTAGCCCCGCCGTGCGGCTCAACGCCGCACCGCCGCGGTGATCGCACCCGCGCCTCTCGCGGCCCTAGGAGACCGAGGGAACACCGACCATCACCCAGGTCACTTGCCGGCCCGCTCGGCTCGACCAGCCAGGAAGGAAACCACCCACCATGACGACGTACGCCGACTACCAGCGAGACCGCATCGGCTGGTTCTTCGGGCTCTCCGGTGGCCAGCTGCTGCTGCTGGCGCTGGCCAGCCTCCCGGCCTTCTGGGCGATCAGCCGCGGCGCGTGGTTCTCCGCTCTGCTGTTCGCCGGCATCTGGCTGATGGTGCTCGCCGTCACCGTGGTGCCCGTCCGCGGCCGCTCGGCCACGGGCTGGATGATCGCCTCGATCGCCTACGCCTTCGGTGGGCTGCTCGGCTGGACCTCCTTCCGCGCGAAGGCCACCCAGGGGCGGGCCGAGGACCTCGAGACGCCCGACCTGCCCGGGGTGCTGCAGGGCATCCAGATCCACGACGGCCCGCCCCACGGCTCGCAGCTGCAGCGCGTCGCGGTGGTCCAGGATCACTCCACCCGCACCTGGTCGGTCACCGCCGCGGTGGTGCACCCCGGCATCGGCATGCAGGACGGCGACGAACGCACCCGCTACGGCGAGGCTCTCGCCGGCCTGATCGACGTCGCCGGCCGCACCGAGAAGATCGACGAGATCCTCTTCGTGGTCCGCACGGTGCCCGAGGACGGGGCCGAGCGCGACCTGTGGGTCAGTAAGCACCGCCGGCCCGGCGCCCCCGAGCTCGCCGAGCAGGTCAACGCCGACCTGGCCCGTGGCCTCACCCAGGCCTCGGTGCGCACCGAGGTGTTCGTGACCCTCGTCGTGCCCGAGGCGCGGATCGCCCGCTCGGCCAAGGAGTCCGGCGGGGGACTCGAGGGCAGGTGCCGCGAGCTGTACCTGCTGCTCGGCGAGATCGAGGCGCAGCTGCGCGGCCCGCTCGGGATGAGCTCGGTGCGGTGGCTGACCTCACCGGAGCTCGCGCTGGCCTGCCGCACCGGGTTCGCACCCGGCGACCGTGCCGGCATCGTCGAGGCGCTCTCGATGCGCGAGAAGGACGCCGGCGTGGCCGCCGACGTGCCCTGGGCGATGGCAGGCCCCTCAGGCGCCGACGCCACCGTGCGCCACTACAGCCACGACGCGTGGAACTCGATCAGCTCCACCATCAAGCTCCCGACTCGCGGCGCGGTGATGGGCGCCCTGGCGCCGATCCTGACCCCCAGCGAGGCCGGCGAGCGTCGCAGCTTCGTGGTCGCCTACCCGATCGTGTCGCAGTCCAAGGCCGACCGGCAGAGCGGCAACGCCGAGTGGGCCGCCGACATCGCCGAAGGCATGAACGAGCGTCTGGGCCGCAAGACCCGCGCCAAGCAGCGCGACGACGCCAGCAAGGCCCGCGGACTCGACATGAAGCTCGCGCGCGGCAACGCGCTCACCCGGCCTTACGCGGTGTGCACCGTGACGGTCCCCAAGACGTCGCGGATCAGCGAGTTCGGCCGCCGCCTCGACGCCTCGATCCGCCGCGCCGGGTTCGCCCCGCTGCGCCTGGACCTGGCCCAGGACGTCGGGTTCGCCGCCTCCACGGTCCCGCTCGGCATCAGCCTGACCCGGGCGGGAGACGCCTGATGGCCACCAGCAAGATGCGTCGTCGAGCCGGCCGCGACATGGCCGCGCTGCTCTCCGACTTCGGCCACGACCTGCCCACCGTCCCCACGCCGGCACCTGAGGCCAAGGAGGCTCGGCTGTTCCGCCACGTGCCGCGCCGCGGCGCAGCACGGGCCGGGCGCGGGTGGGCGGCCGCGAAGGCCACCGCGATGGCCTATCGGATGACCAGCGACCAGGCCCCGGTGTTCTGGCCCTTCATCTCCGCCCCCGCCCTGCCGCCCACGGGCGCCCAGATGGGCATCGACCAGCTCTCCGGCGGTTCGTTCTACTTCGACCCCTTCGGCTGGGTCCTCGACGACGCGGTGCCGGTGACCAACCCCAACGTCTTCTTCTTCGCAAAGCCCGGCCTCGGCAAGTCCGCGACCACCAAGGCGTTCTGCCTGCGGATGATGCCGTTCGGCTACAAGGTGCTGATCCTGGGCGACCCCAAGGACGAGTACGAGCGGCTGTGCCGTGCCTTCGGCGTCGAGCCGTTCGCGATCGGCCCCGGGATGAGGACCCGGATCAACCCGCTCGCGATGGGGCCGCTGGGCCAGGGCTGGGAGAACCTCTCGGCCGAGGAGGCGCAGCGTCGCGCCACCATCATCTTCGGCCGGTGGCTGACCCTGGTCCGCGGCCTGGTGGGCTCGATGCGCATCGGCACCCACCACGTCCCGTTCGGGCCCACCGACGCCGACGTGGTCCACACCGCCCTGGAGCACCTCACCGGCTACAGCGAGGGCAGCAGCAGCCTGCGCGAGACCACCATCCCCGAGCTGTGGCACCTGCTGCACAACCCCACCGAGGATCTCGTCGAGCGCTCCCGCTACGCCACCCGTCAGCAGTTCCTCGACGAGACCCGGCTGTTACGCGACGCGCTCGGCCAGCTGGTCAAGGGCGCGCTCGCGGGCCTGTTCGATGCTCCCACCAACATCGAGGTCGACTGGTCCGCGCCGATCCAGTCGCTGTCGCTGTCGCGGCTCGACGACCTCGGCGACGAAGCAGTAGGGATCGCGCTCCTCGCGCTCAACTCGTGGGGCCGCGGCATGCGCGAGACCGCCGACGCCGGCGACCTGCGCATCGTCGTGCGCGACGAGTCCTGGCGCCAGCTGCGGCTGGGCCCGGACGCGGTCAAGAGCTTCGACGCCGACCTTCGGCTGAGCCGCGGCATGGCGGGCCGCGGTGGCGACATCCAGTTCGCGATCGCCCACAAGCCCTCCGACCTGCTCGCCGCCGGCGACGTCGGCTCCCAGGCCGCCACCATCGCGAAGGACCTCCTCGACCTGGCCGACGTGAAGATCCTCGGCGGGCAGAACCCCAAGGTCGCCCGCGAGCTCGACTCCATGCTCGGCCTCGGACCCATCGCCCAGGACCTCGTCACCGGCTGGGCGCGCCAGGACAAGGGTCGCGCGTTGTGGTCGGTGGGGGAGTCGACCTACAAGGTCCAGACCGTGCTCCACCCGCTCGAGAAGCAGCTCACCTGGACCAACGAGGCCATCGAGGCCGCACTGTGACTGTTCGTCGGATTTCTGACGGTTTCTCGCCGAACTTGCACATGGTTGGCGGGTTGCCGGGGCGTACCCGTGCATGTTCGCCGAACTGCCTACTCGGTGTCACGCAAGTCGGGGTGCTCGATGGTGGCGAGGTAGCGGGTGGCGCCTTCGACGCTGAGACCAAAGAGGTCGCAGAGTCGGCGTACGTCGCCACCGGTGGCGTGGATCTCGTGCAGGATGCGGTCCTCGCGCAGCGCTCGCGGCCGCACGGCGCTGTTCCTCCAAGGGAAGGCGTGGCCGCCGGGGACGAGGCGCGGGGCGGTGCGCCTGTTGATGAGCAAGTGCGGGTTCGCGCTGTTCGGCCAGGTCCGGCTGCGGTGGTCGAGCCAGGCAGCGAGCCGGGTCCTAACGGGTGCGGCGAGCGGGATGTCCCGGCCTGCGAGGCGAAGGCGGCCGTCGACGATGTCGGTGAGGTGGAGTTCGCGGACCTGTTTGCCAGTCAGGGCATGGAACGCTACCAACGCGACCGCGAGTGCCACGGCGGGATCGGGCGAGTCGAGCTCGGCCCGGATGGCGGCGGTGTCGAGCGGGAGCGGGATGGTGGTGGCGATCGGTGTGACGTTGATGCCGCGCATCGGGTTGGCGAAGACGAGCTTGCGGCCCTTGAGGATCTTGAACAGCGACTTCAGGCCGTTCTCGGCGTAGTGCCGCTGGCTGGTTTCGGTGGGCAGCGACGCCAGGGCGCCATGGATATCGTCCTTGGTGGTCTCGGCGAACGAGGTCCGGCCAGCCTCGGCCCAGACTTGGACGACGGGCGCGAGGCCTTGGATGTGGAGCGCGACGGTCGCGGGGTCACGCGGGATCTGCCGGGGAGCCTGCCGCGAACCGGCCAGCATGATCTGCATCCACAGCTCGAGGTGTGCTCGCATCGAGTCGGACAGGAGACCCGACTCGACGAACTTGGTGGTGAAGTACCGCTCGATCCGGGTCGGGACGTCTTCGATGAGGACCCCGGCTTCGCCGAGGACCTCGAGGGTCGAGGAGATCGTGCCGTCGTAGCGGCGCAGCGCGATGACGTCGCTCGCTCGGACCTTGGCGGTGGGCGTCGGCCGGACGGTTTGCAGCATGCGCAGCGACTGGATCACCGCGTTGCGTTGTCGGACGCTCCAGCCGTAGCGGCGGGAGTGGTCCGCGACGATCGCCGCGCAGTAGCGGGTGAGCTCGCTGTCTTCGATCAGGATGCGCCGGCGCAGGGCCTCAGGGTCCGGGTCGATGTCGAACAGGGCCAGCTGTTCCCAGTTCTCGTCGAACCCCGTGCCGGGCGCATGGGGAAGCTGGTTCTTGTTCTTCTGCGACCACCGCGCGGTCCAGGTGACGTAGTCGGGCATCGGGGTGACGGGTCGTTTGAAGACCATGTTGGCGAAGAACAGCTGCTGGCTGTGGGTGTTGGCGTCGGCCAGGTCGAGGTCCTCGCCGGGCTCCCTGGCGTGGCGGGCATTCTCCAGGCACAGCCGGCAAGCGAGCTGGTCGCTGACGACACCGCTGCGACCGCAGAAGGCGCAAATCCCTTTGTCGTAGTGGGACTGCCACCAGCGGCATACCCAGCAGGTCCAGTTGTGCCGCGGGTAGACGCCCCAGGCGAGGCAGCCCTTGCAGGAACCGGGGTGCTGCGGGCTGCGTGGATGACACAGGGCGCACAGGCCCTGGCTGAAGTAGTCCTCGACGCCGCCACAGGTCCGGCATGGGGGCGCGGTGAAGGGACCGCCGGGCAGGCAGTCGTAGCAGTAGTCGACTCGTGGGCTGGTCCAGGCGACCCGCTCGTCTTGGCAGGCGGTGCACTTCGGTGGAACGCGCAGCGGCGCATCCGGGCCGGGTGCCGGCGGACTCACGACCAGCTCACCGCCGCCGCGCCGGTGGGCGCTGTTAAGTGTGCTTCCAGACCTTCACGGCCGAGTAGAGCAGGAGCGCGGCGAGCAGGGGCACAAGGACTGCTTCTGCGACGACTCCAAGGAGTAGCCCGCCCACGATGGAGCCGGTCACGGATCCTGCGCCCATCGCTACGACGAATCGCTTGTTGCCCCGGAGGACGGCGAACGCCTGGTCGCGGGAGTAGCGGAAGAACGCGACGAGCATGGTCGGGAGCGAGACCAGCAGGGACAGGGATCCGGCGAGCTTGGTGTCGAGGCCGTAGAGCAGAACGAAGGTCGGGATGAGCAGCTCGCCCCCGGCCACGCCGAGCAGCGCGGCCACGACCCCGATCCCGAACCCGGCCACCACACCAGTGATCACCTGGGCTGGTTCGCTGAGGTCTGTAGCTGGCAGTGTGCCTAGCCGTTCGGCGGAGAACACGATTGCGATCATCACCAGCAGTCCCGCGAGCACCCGATACAGCGTCTTGGACGACATGCGGGTGGCCCACGAGGCGCCCAGCCATGCCCCGATCAGGCTGCCGGCGAGCAGGTTCACCACCGCTGTCCACTCGTCCCCGATATCGGCGAGCGGTACCGCGGTCAGGCGCGCGGGTATCGCCGCGATCACGACGACCAGGCTCATTGCCTTGTTTACGATCACCGCGGACAGGGCGGCGAATCCGAAGATCGTGAGCAGCAGCGGCAGCCGGAACTCCGCCCCGCCCAGGCCGACGAGCCCGCCGAGCAGCCCGACCAGCGCGCCGGCGGCGAAGCCCGCCGTCGCGGACCGCGCCAGCGGCGAAGAGTTCGCCGCGGTCGTGGTCGCGTCGCTGTTCGTCACCGGCATGACGGTAGCGGGCCCGAGATCCCCTCTTCACGATCGGTTCAGGGATCGCTACAGCGGCGGAGTAGAGCGGGGCTTGCCGAACCGTGGTGGCACAGCCGGGCCATCACCGGTGTCGCCGGGCTGGCCGTGGTTGGCGCCGTTGGCGGCATCCGAGTTCTTCGGACGGCGTGCGGCGACCTTCGCGGGTTCGGGTGTCATGAAGTCGTTCGGGGTGCACTCCAGCACCGAGCACAGGACGTCGAGGTCC